>Ga0194127_10006687_pt1 | contig 12996 bp, 11 predicted proteins | sample TA2KigC100mmetaG_FD_148624 | JGI IMG/M metagenome (GOLD analysis project Ga0194127, IMG submission 148624) | Freshwater microbial communities from Lake Tanganyika, Tanzania - TA2015036 Kigoma Deep Cast 100m | ecosystem: Environmental > Aquatic > Freshwater > Lake | place: Tanzania: Lake...
GTTGTTCTTCAACCACTTGAAACACGGGCTACATGTAGAGCATCTTTGCTGTCGCAATGAGAATGGGCTGATGGTGGAGATCTACTCCGCCCTGATTCTCTATCTGCTGACCCAGATTGTCATCGCGCTGGCAGCGCTTCAGAGTGGTCAGCCCTTGGAGACTTTCAGTTTCAAACGCAGTTGTGAGTTGGTCAAAGCCTTTCTCTTGACTCATCTCTCCCAACTGTTCCGCCAAACCTCAACGGCACTCGCGACCTTTTTCCACCAACTGGTGCAAGCAGTTATCTTGATGGGACATCGTGACCGGCGCCGCTCACCAGCTTAAGTTTACGGATATGGGCCGTACCCCTACCGTCGCGTCTCCTCCGGAGACGTCTCCTCAACGCGTCAGCATCCTGGATCGCCGTTGTGTCCGCAGCAGGGTTGCCGCAAAATGAAGCGGCGGCTGAGATTACGAATGATGACGAAAAATTTTTGGGGCCACGGCGGCGGCGCGCTCAAATTCGTGATGTACTCTTCGATTGTCCCGCGTCGTTGTCTTGCTTGCACCTGTTTTCTCCATTTTGGCACCTTTGGCTTGTTTGGCACCTTTGGCTTGTTTGGCACCTTTGGCTCGTTTGGCACCTTTGGCTCGTTTGGCACCTTTGGCTCGTTTGGCACCTTTGGCTCGTTTGGCACCTTTGGCTTGTTTGGCGCCTTTGGCACCTTTGACTACGCCGTTTCTCCCACCACACGCACCTGGATCATATTCGTCCGTCCCGCGATTCCCGCCGGCGCGCCGCCCGTGATCACGACGCGATCGCCCGCCTGCACCAGACCTTGCGCGAGCGCCGCGGCGATGCCTTGCGCGACGATCTCCTCCGTCGTCTCGGCGCGCGCGATCCGCGCCGAATAAATCCCCCACACGAGCGCGAGTTGCCGTTGCGTTTTCTCGTTTGCCGTGACCGCAAAGATCCGCGTCAACGGACGATGCCGCGAAATCATCCGCGCGGTAAACCCGCTGAACGTCGAAGTGATGATCAAGCGCGCGCCCACCTGCTCCGCGATTTCGCACGTCGCATCGCCGATCGCGTCCGTCACGCTCATCGCCGCGCTGTCGAATTTGCGCGCGCAGGATTCGAACTGCCGGCTCGCTTCGACTGCATCCGCGATGCGCGCCATCGTTTGCGCCGCCGCCACCGGATATTTGCCAACCGCCGTTTCGCCGGAGAGCATCACGGCGTCCGTGCCGTCGAGAATCGCGTTCGCCACGTCGCTGGCTTCCGCGCGCGTCGGGCGCGGATTTTCGATCATTGACTCGAGCATCTGCGTCGCGGTGATGACGGGCTTGCCCAGCGCGTTCGCCTTGCGAATGATCATCTTTTGCGCCAGCGGCACTTGCTCCACGGATAACTCCACGCCCAGATCGCCGCGCGCAACCATCACGCCATCGCTCGCGTCCAGAATCGCGTCGATCCGCTCCACCGCTTCCGGTTTTTCGATCTTCGCGATGATCGGAATCGCCGCGCCGCGCGTCGCCAACCATTGCCGCAATTCGATCACGTCGTTCGCGCTCCGCACGAACGACAGCGCGAGGTAATCCAAATCGTGCGCGACTGCGAACGCGGCGTCGGCGCGATCTTTTGCCGAGAGCGCGGAAATTTTCAGCGACACGCCGGGCAAGTTGACGCCTTGGCGCGGCTTCAACTCGCCGCCGGTGATGACGCGCGTCCGCACATCGGTCACATTCGTCGCGACGACTTGCAATTCCAGCAAGCCGTCCACCAACAAAATGCGATCGCCCGCGCGGACGGCTTGGGGCAGTTCCGGCAGATCGATGTGAATCCCCTCCGGCGAACCATCCACTGCGCGCGTCGTCAGCGTGAACGCCGCGCCCGGCGTCAACTGAATCGCCCCGCGCGCGATCGCGCCGACGCGAATTTTCGGGCCCTGCAAATCGCCCAGAAGCGCGACGAGCGTGCGCTCTTCACGCGCGAGGCGCCGGACGCGCGCGAGGCGCGCCGCGTGCGTCGCGTGATCGCCGTGCGAAAAGTTGAACCGCGCCACGTCCATTCCGGCGCGGATCAAGCCGCGCACGATTTCATCCGAATCGGACGCGGGACCCAGAGTGCAAACGGTACGCGTGCGTGGCTGCGTTTTCACTTGGCGCGTTTAACCCAGACGAAATCGGCAACTTCGCGGCTGAGCGAAGCCACCTGGTTGCCCAGACGCAATGTCAAGGGACCTTGAAGCGGCGCGATTTCCACGACGCTGATATGCGCGCCGGGAACGATGCCGTGCGCGCCCAGGTATTCGAGTAGTTCGCCAACGTTCTCGGCATACTCGGAGATGCGCGCGACGATCACGCGCGCTCCGGCGCGCGTCGCGCTGAGTTGCGTCAGTTGGTCGCGGGAGGCGCGCGCGTTGCCGGGGATCGGATTGCCATGCGGACAAGTTGTCGGATAACCGAGTTGCTTGTTGAGCAACTCGAACACTTTGTCCGACATCGCGTGCTCCAGTTTGTGCGCCTCCGCATCCGATTTCGCCCAATCGAATCCCAGGATGTCGGTCAGCCAACGCTCGACGACGCGGTGGCGGCGCTGCAGATGTTCGGCGATGGCTTGCCCTTTCGGCGTCAATCGGATTTCCTTGTGATCGTCGAGTTTCACGAAACCATCGCGCACCATCCGCTTGAGAGTTGCCGTGACGGTAGGTCGCGAGACGCGCAACGCGTCCGCCAGGCGCGCGCCAATGACGGGCTGCCCTTCCCCCGCCAGCATAAAGATGATTTCCAGGTATGATTCAGTCGTAGGCGTGGTCATCGTTGCCTCCGCTTCGCTCGAATTGTGGCTTGACGCACATTGATTATTAGTGCCTACTAATATTTGGCGTATGAGCAAACTCACGCCGGATTCCGCTCGTACCTATTATACTCCAAAGCGCGCGCGTGTAAAATCGGTGGGGGATCGCTTGGCGTCGGATCGGGCGACCAAAAGTCGCAGCAACAAACGCACAACACTTGGCGCGAACGTCGCCGGTTCAAATCGGCGTCTGACAAGGTGAAAAATCGGTTAGAAACCGATTCGCTTTGCGTCAACCGGATTCATCGAGTTTCCACCTCAGTGAGCCGTCGTTGTCAAACGGCGGCGGACGGACTGCGCGTCCGGCGATTCTGTGGTATAATTCAATTGACGCCATCCTATTTCGGAGGTTTCCGCAATGACATCTCAACAAAAACTGATTGTGTATGTCCTCGTGCTCGCCAACATTCTGATTTTCTGTTGCGGTCTGCCGGTGGCGATTTGGTTTATGCTTCCCAGCGAAGATCAAACGATCGCCAGCGCGCCTACGCCTGCGCTCAAAGCCGCGCCGACATTTCCACCCACTGCGATTCCCAGCCCAACGCTTCCCCCAACCACGGCGACGCGCGTCATTCCACTCCCAGCAACGCCGGTGCTGACACCGGCTGAGCCCGGCTGGACTTTGCACTCTCTGCCCCAGGATGGGTTTGCGATTTCCGTGCCAACTTCGTGGGCGGCGCAACCTTCCGATCCCGCCGCGCTCGCGTCGTTGATGCGCCAAGTCCAGGAGAAAAACCCGCAGTACGCCAAAGTCCTCGGCAGTCAAGCCCCACAGATGGCGGCGGCTGGGATCAAGTTTATCGCGATTGACTTGACCCCGCAACCCGAAGCGCCGAATTTCGCGACGAACCTCAACGTGCTGCGCCACACGATCCCCTCAGCAACGACGTTCGACGCGTACGTCAATACGAACGTCAAGCAATTGCAGGACAGCGGCATCGCCAAATCAATCACGCGGCGGCGCGTCAAGTTACCCGCCGGAGACGCGGAAGAAATTCGCTACGCGGCGGCGATGGCAATCACCGGCGCCGAGAAAACCCAAATGGCGCTCACGCAGTACTTGCTGGTGCGAAATCAGCAAGGGTACGTTTTGTCCTTCACAACCGATCCCAAACTCGACGCGAAATATTTTCCGCTGTTTGAAAAAATCGTGCGGTCGTTGCAGTGGACGCAGTGAAGGGAAAAGATGAAAGATGAAGGATGAAGGATGAAAAGATAAAATGGCAAAGATCGAATTGATCAACATTAGCAAAACTTTTCAGCCGCGCGGCGCGAGCATATTCGCGATTCCGTTTCCGGGGCGTGGCGCGACAACCAGCGCGCGTGCGCGCAAACCATTCAGCATCGAAAATCTGAATCTGACGATTCCGCACAGCCAGACGATGGTGATCCTGGGTCCCAGCGGGTGCGGCAAAACGACCTTGCTCAAAATCATCGCCGGGCTGATTCCACCCGATGCCGGTCAGGTGTTGTTCAACGGCAAGGATATGAAAGACGCGCCGCCCAGCGACCGCCGGATCGGAATGTTGTTTCAGGGCTATGCGCTCTATCCGCACCTGACCGTCAAAACGAATATCCTCTCGTACTTTTTCTTTCGCAAGAAAACGCCGGAACTGGACGCGCAAGCGCAAGCGAAATACAAGCGCACCGCCGAACTGCTCGGCGTCGAAATCGAGTATCTGCGCGACCGGATGCCGCCGACGCTTTCCGGCGGCGAGCAACAACGCGTCGCGCTGGGTCGCTGCATCACGCGCGATCCCGCGCTCTTTCTGCTCGACGAGCCGTTCTCCAATCTCGATCCGAAATTGCGCGAGCGCTATCGCGTCAACCTGAAAACGTTGCTCACGCAGTTCAACATCACGACGGTCTACGTCACGCACGATCAGCAAGAAGCGTTCATCCTCGCCGATCTGATCGCAATTATGGACGCGGGCAAGATCGAGCAAGTGGGAACGTACGCCGAAATCTACACGCGTCCGCGCAATCTGTTCATCGCCGAATTTTTGAAACTGGGAATCGAAACGCCGCCGATCAACTTGCTCGACGGCGCGCGCATCGCGCCATCGCTGGCGGGAATGAAAATCGGCGCGCGCCCGGAGGATGTGGTTGTGTTGCGCGAGTCAAAAGAAAATTGCTTGCCCGGCACCATCGTCACCAAACTCCCGCTCGCGCTCAAAGGAATCACGGTCGTGACGGTGCGCGTGGGCGAGAGTGAAGTGGTGACGCCCATTCCGATCGCGCAAGACGCGCAACTCAACGACACGGTGTGGCTGGGATTCAAAAAGTATCACGTGTTTGATGGCAAGACCGGATTGCGAACGCAGACGGTAGAGCCAATGAGCCAATGAACCAATGTGCCAATGAGCCAAATGAAAAAAATGGTAACTACTCAGCCCATGCAACTTTTTAGTGGCGTCGAGATGACTCGACCACAATATACAGTGGTGCCACTTCTGAAGTTCTTGAGCAACTATGGCAACGACCACAACATCTAGTAGCCAAGCGCGTGACGGCTACTAAAAAAACGGGCAGGCTGAGTAGTTACAAAAAATGGGCAAATGAACAAATGACAAAGGACGAAGGACGAAGGACGAAGGACGAATCTCTAATCTCCAATCTCTAATCTCTCAAACGGAGAAGTGAATGTCCAACATCGAAAACGCAAAACGGATGATCGGCGAGCGCGTGGAAGTGTTTGCGCGAAACCGCGAGCAGTATCGCGCGCCGGAATACAAAGAGGCGCAACTCCGCATCGAATTCCTCGATCCGTTTTTTGAAGCGCTTGGCTGGGACGTGGCGAACAAACAAGGTTGGGCGGAACAGTACAAAGAAGTCGTCAACGAGGACGCGTTGAAAATCGCGGGGACGACCAAAGCGCCCGATTATTCGTTTCGCATCGGCGGCGCGCGCAAATTTTTCGCCGAAGCGAAAAAGCCCGCGCTGACGATCAAATCGGACGCGACCGCCGCGTACCAACTGCGCCGCTACGCGTGGAGCGCGCAACTCCCCCTTTCGATTCTCTCCGATTTTGAAGAACTCGCGGTCTACGATTGCCGGGCGCGTCCATTCGAAAAAGATTCCGCGAAGATCGGGCGCGTCAACTTTTTCACGTTCGAGCAATACTTGGATCGGCTCCCGGAAATCTACGATGTGTTTTCCAAAGACGCGGTGCTGCGCGGCTCGTTCGATCGGTACGCGCAAGAACAAAAAGGGCGCGGCACCGCGCCGGTCGACGCGGAATTTTTGAAAGAGATCGAGGGCTGGCGCGTGACGCTCGCGCGCAACTTCGCGCTGTTGAATCCGCGCCTGGGACTCGACGAGTTGAACGACGCGGTGCAACGCACGATCGATCGGATCATCTTTTTGCGGATGGCAGAGGATCGCGGCGCGGAAGAGTACGGACGCTTGCGGCGGCTCGCGTATCCACTCGATCCGGCGGAGGCGGAAGAATTGCGCGCGCTCGCGCCGGAACAAATCGTCAAACTGGGCGCGCTGACCGGCGACAAGGGCGGCGTCTACGCGCGCTTGGTCAATTTGTGCCGCGACGCGGACGACAAGTACAACTCCGGCTTGTTCGATTTCGACGCGGACAAACTGACGCCATCGTTGATCGTGGACGACGACAAATTGCGCGGCATCATCGGCGATTTGTATTATCCGCGTTCGCCGTACGAATTTTCGGTGCTGGCGGCGGACACACTGGGAAATGTGTACGAGCAATTTCTCGGCAAGGTGATCCGGCTGACGCCCGCGCATCAGGCGAAGATCGAAGAAAAGCCGGAGGTGAAAAAAGCGGGCGGCGTTTTTTACACGCCGACCTATATCGTCGAGTACGTCGTGAAACAGACGGTTGGCAAAATGATCGCGGGGAAATCGCCGGAGGAACTTGTAGGGACGTTTGACAAAACGTCCACAGGCAGGGCGTTTTTTCAAACGCCCCTACGCGTGTTGGATCCGGCGTGCGGCTCGGGATCGTTTTTGTTGGGCGCGTACCAATGCCTGCTCGATCATTGTTTGAATTGGTACGTCGCGCATCGCGACGACAAACAATCGAAAAACAAAATTTACGAGAGCGCAAAAGGTTGGCGGTTGACGACGGCGGAGAAAAAGCGAATTCTGACGACGCACATTTTCGGCGTGGACATTGATCGCCAGGCGGTCGAGGTGACCAAGTTGTCGCTGTTGCTCAAGGTGTTGGAGGACGAGACGCGCGAATCGTTGGGCAAGCAGTTGGCGTTGTTCAAAGAACCGGCGTTGCCGAACCTGGACGCGAATATCAAATGCGGCAATTCGTTGATTGGGACGGATTATTTTGCGGGGCGGTTGCTGCCGGACAAGGACGAGTTGCGACGCGTGAATCCGATGGATTGGGCGCGTGAGTTTCCAGACGCGTTCACCCCCACCCCTGCCCTCCCCCGTTCGCAAACCTCACGAACAGGGGAGGGAGTGGCGCGCCCTCCCCTGTCGGTGAACTTGCCGACGGGGGAGGGTTGGGGAGGGGGATTTGATTGCGTGATTGGAAATCCGCCGTATGTTCGGATGGAAACGTTCAAGGATTTGAAAGAATATCTGAAAAAGAATTACGCGGTGCATGATGAACGTTCTGATTTGTACGCGTATTTCATTGAACGCGCACATAAGTTGTTAAATAAGAGCGGATATTTTGGAATGATCGTCTCCAACAAGTTTGTGCGCGCTAACTATGGAAAGCCACTCCGGGATTTTCTCGCACAAAATGCGATGATTGAGCGCATTGCTGATTTCGCAGGTTTGCCGGTGTTTGTTGGAGCAACAGTGCGAACCATTGTCCTCATCACATCGCGCCGGAAAGACGGTGAACCGCCAACGCTTTACTCTCCACCGCCGGTTGAAAAATTTAGCGCGCTTACGAGCGGCTCAATATCTGTTGAGCAAGCAATTGCGGATCTGACGTACCCTATCGCGTCTGATGCGTTGATGCAACCTATTTGGAGTTTTGCCAAACGCGAATCGGATGATTTGCTACGGCGACTGCAAACGGAATGTGTGCCGCTCGCGAAATACTGCGAGGGACAGATTTGCAGAGGTGTAGTATCTGGATTAACAGAGGCATTTGTGATTGATGAAAAGACGCGCGCAGCAATTCTGAAAGCCAACAGCCGTGCCGAAGAAATCATCAAACCATTCTTGAACGGACGCGATGTACGGCGCTACTCGATTGATCCGCCAAACATCTATCTGATTTACACGTTTCATGGCGTTGACATCACGCGGTATCCAGGAATTGAAAAACATCTCAAACCGTTCAAAGAGAAACTTGTCAAACGCGCGACGCGACAGGAATGGTACGAATTGCAGCAACCACAATACAATTTTGCAAAGTTCATGGACGCACCGAAAATCATTTTCCCGGACATCGCTACGACGCCGCGCTTTGCGCTGGATGATACCGGCTATTATAGTTCAAACACGACGTATTTCATTCCGCGCCGCGATTTGTATTTGCTTGGCTTATTGAACTCACGTCTCGCGCTCTGGTATTTTACCCTGACGTGTGCCGGGCTGGAAGGCAAAAAGGAAACATACCTGCGCTTCTTTGGGCAATACCTTGAAGGTTTTCCCATCCGCACCATCAACCCTGACGACGCGCACGACATTGCCCGCTATCACCGCGTCATCGCGCTCGTGGAGCAAATGCTGGAACTGCACAAACAGCGCACCGCCGCGCGCACCGCCGCCGACCGGGAGTTGATCCAGCGGCAAATTGATGCGACTGACGCGCAGATCGACGCGGTGGTGTACGCGCTGTACGGGTTGACGGAGGAGGAGATTGGCGTGGTGGAGGGTGCGTAAGATGCAGGGGCGACCGGCCGGTCGCCCCTACCGGAGGAAATCGTGAAATTCGATCCATTCAAACATCATCGTCGCTCAACGCGTTTGCGCGGGTATGATTATTCGCAAGCCGGAGCATATTTCATCACGCTTTGTACGCAATCGCACGAATGTTTGTTTGGCGATGTCATCGAAGGTGAAATGCGTTTGAACGAGATCGGACAAATCGTGATTGAGGAATGGTCGCGCTCCGCAGAAATTCGCCAAGAAATCGAATTTGACGAATGGGTTGTGATGCCCAATCACATTCACGGAATCGTGGTGATTACGACGCCAGATGCGAGTGCGCGTGTAGGGGCGACCGGCCGGTCGCCCCTACAACCACAACAACCGCGCGGTCCATCCAAACGATCACTGGGATCGTTCGTCGCCGGATTCAAATCCGCCGCCACCGCGCGGATCAATGCGTTGCGCGATACGCCCGGCGCCGATCCGTGGCAACGCAACTATCACGATCACATCATTCGTAATGAACGCGAGTGGAACGCAGTCGCAAAATACATTGCCGAAAATCCTGCCAATTGGTCAACCGATTTGGATAACCCCGCCAAGTTCCCCAAACATCCGCCGCCTACAATGGCTGATGAATATTGGCGCGATGCCGGATTATCGTAGGGGCGACAGACGCATCGCTCGCCACACGTAGCGACCGGCCGGTCGCGCCTACCGGAGGGTGTATGAATCCAACAACCTGGCTTCTCGAAGGTCCCGCGTGGGTGCAATATCGCGCGCGCGTGGATTTGCTCAAGCAAAACGAAAATCATCCGGACGTGATCGCCGCGCGCAAGACAATGCTTGCCGATCCGCAAATCAAAGCGCTGATTAAAAGCGCGACAAAATTACCGACGACGATTCTCACCAGCCACAAGAGCGCAGGACATCCGATCCGTCAACTCGTCTTTCTCGCCGATCTCGGTTTGCGCGCCGACGATCCGGGAATGAAACCGATCATCGCGCGCATCTTCCAGCATCAATCCGTCGAAGGTCCGTTCCAGTCGTTGATGAACATCCCGAAACATTTCGGCGGATCCGGCAAAGACGAATTCGCGTGGGCATTGTGCGACGCGCCGCTGCTCGCGTACGCGCTCGCCAGATTCGGCTTGGGCGATGACGCGCGCGTGCAACGCGCGATTCAGCATCTCGTCGGCTTGGTGCGCGCCAACGGTTTTCCGTGCGCGGTTTCTAAAGAACTGGGCAAGTTTCGCGGACCCGGACGCAAAGACGATCCCTGCCCGTACGCGAATTTGGTGATGCTCAAACTGCTTGGATTGTCATTTCGAGCGAAGCGAGAAATCCCGCCGGCAGAACCGAGATTTCTCGACACAAAAACCGTGTCTCGAAATGACAAACGCGCGGGACTGCGCCGCGCCAGCCGCGCCGCCGCCGAAACGCTGTTGAATGTGTGGGCGCACAGCCGCGAGCAACATCCGTACGTTTTCTACACCGGCACCGATTTTCGCAAACTCAAAGCGCCGCTCGTGTGGTACGACATCGTGAACGTGCTGGACACGCTCACACAGTTTCCATTTTTACGAAAAGACGCGCGCCTGATCGAAATGGCAGAGTGCGTGCGCGCGCAAGCGGACGCGGATGGACGCTTCACGCCGGAATCCGTGTGGCAAGCGTGGGGCGACTGGGAATTCGGGCAGAAGAAAATTCCGTCGCGCTGGCTCACGCTGATCGCGCGCCGCGCGCTCGCGCGGTTGAAATGACAAGACCGGTCAGGTTTCAAAAAACCTGACCGGTCTCTTGCTTTCGCGGTTTTCGTTCCTTTCGCGAGTTTCGCGTTCCTACGTCACCAACTCTTTCGGCATAAAATCAATCCGATTCAAATACACCAGCACCGCCTCGCCCGATCCAAAATCAATCCGCGTGATCGCCGCGTTGTGCTTCTCGAACCACACATCGTCTCTGCCGATTTTGAAAATCGTCCGCAGGAGGACGTTGTAAAATCCGCCGTGACTGATCACCGCGACGCGATCCTCCGTGTTGCCGTGCCGCGCGAGCAAATCATTCAGCACGCGTTCCGCACGCGGAAACATTTGCGCGTACTCTTCGAATGGACGATTCCACCACCCGGCGTCGTTGAACGACGGCGGCAAAATCAGCTCCGGATAATGCGCGGCAAAGTACGCGCGATTTTTTCCAGGGCGACCCACCTTGTTGCCGCTCTCCGGATCGTCCAGGTAAATGCCACCGCCTTCGTGCAAATCCTCCCAGCCCATCGGCGCGAGATTCAATGCGCGTCCGATGATGGATGCGGTGCTCACCGCGCGCGCCATCAAACTGGTGTACACCTGCGTGATGCCAAAGCCACCCAGGTTCCAACGATCGGATGGCTTTTGGAACGTGGGATCGGTCTGCCTCAAAAAACGCGCGAGCGTTTCCGCTTGCCGTCGTCCCGTCTCCGTCAGTTCCGGGTCTTCATTGCGCCCCGCACTCGATCCGGTTGTATCGTATAAATGATTGTTCACGGATTGCGCGTGTCGGATAAAATAGAATTGCATTGATGCTCCCAAGTGGGGACAGGGGTCAGGGTACAGGGATCGCAAGTGACTGATCGCTGTACCCTGACCCCCGCCCCCTGTCCTCTTCAGCGCGATTTGAACACCGTTCCCTCGACGCTAAACTCATTTCCATCGCGCGTGAGGATGACGATATCGTCGCTGTCATTGATGATGATCGGCGTCTTGTTGTCTTCCGCCAATGTGATGATGCGATTGGTTGTAAAAACGGTTGAACCGGCTTTGAGCATCCGCATCAACGCGTCCGTATTGCCGATCCCGTCGAGCGAGATCACGGTCACTTGCGGCTGTAACGCCTGCAACAAACTCGCGTTGTTGTTCGTGCTGATCGCGTGATGATTGGCTTTGAACAAATCTGCCGGACGCGGCACCAGTTTGGCGCAGGACGATTCCACATTCGTGTACTCCAGCGTATCCATTCCGCTCAGATCGCCCGCCGTCCAATAATCGAACGCGCCAAACGTCAGCCACAACACAATCGAGTAATCGTTGTCGTTTTTGCCCTGCACCTTGATTCCGCAATTCGTCTGCGCGTCGGAATCGCCGACGGACAGCGCGGTCACTTGCAAGGCGGGTCCCAAGTCAATCTGGTCGCCCGTCACCAAACGTACGCGCTTGAGTCCGCGACTCGGATCGGCAAGATAATCAAAGTACCGGCGATAGGTTGCCGAGTTGTACGCGTCGCGCCCACTGCCGCGATCCAACACCGCCTTGCGGACGACCAAGCCCTGATCGCGCACCAACGGCACGAACGCGCCGATGTGATCAATGTGATAGTGCGACGCCAAAAAATAATCCACCTCAAGTTTGCCCAACACCGCGCGAATTTTTTCCGCGATTTTAGACGCGTAATCTTCTGTGCCCACGTCAATCAACAACGATTCGCCGGTCGGACTGACGATCAATTGCGCGTCGCCGTGCCGCACGTCCATCAACACGATCATCAATTGCCCTGGCTGCCAGCGACTCACTTCGGTCGGCGACATCGGCTCCGGCGTCGGAGTCGCAACCGGTTGCGGTGTTGCCGTGGGCAGTGGAGTCGCCGTTGGCACAGGTGGCGCGCAAGCGACCCAGGTCAAAAGCAGAATGAGCCAGACCCAGGTTCGTAACATTGTTTTCACGGATTTCTTCCCTGCCGATATTTTTCGATCAGCAAATTCGGACGATTGGTCGTGATTGTATCCACACCCAGATCGATCAAGTTCCACATCTCGACGAAATCATCCACCGTCCACGCGCCCACGCGCAATCCGGCTTGCTTGAACGCGGTGACGAGCGGTTTTGCCACGTACGATTTTTCGATCCCGACGCTTTGCGCGCCTGCCGCGCGCAACTCCGCCGCGATCTCCTCGGGTCCCTGTCCGCGCATTCCTTTTTTGCTCAGATACGCGGTCGAGATGAACGCGATGCGCGCGAGTTGTGGCTCGACGCGTTGAATCTCTTGCAACGTGGGTAGATCGAACGAGCCGATCGTCGTGCGCGCGATTGCCTTGTTTTGGCGAACGACCTCGACCACCTTTTGCTCGATGCCCGAATAGCGATTGCCTTGCGCGTCCACCTTGATCTCGATCAAAATGGGCACGCGCGCGCCGATCAGATCGTACACCTCTTGCAGCGTGGGAATCGGTTGCGCGTATCTTCTCAATAACTTGGGGTAATCTTTTCGCAATAGTCAATCCTACTTAATTGGGATAGACAAGTTGCTCACATCCGCTTATACTTGAGCCATGTTGGAAGACTTGAACCTGAATGATATGCAA
>Ga0194127_10006690_pt1 | contig 12990 bp, 14 predicted proteins | sample TA2KigC100mmetaG_FD_148624 | JGI IMG/M metagenome (GOLD analysis project Ga0194127, IMG submission 148624) | Freshwater microbial communities from Lake Tanganyika, Tanzania - TA2015036 Kigoma Deep Cast 100m | ecosystem: Environmental > Aquatic > Freshwater > Lake | place: Tanzania: Lake...
AGGCTGAACAGCCCAGCTGATCACAACACCTGGTTTGATCTTGATCGTCTGATCAAGGTCAAACCAGCTACGGAATCCCCAAAGCCCCCCGCCCACGCGGGGGGCTTTTTGGTGTCGGTGAAACAGGTGGTGGCACTGGATCAGCAGAAGCTTGAGTCTCTGATTCGTGAAACCTGCGCAATGCGAGCGTCTCGTGCACGCTCTGATCTCCCTGCTGGAGCAGGGCACGGTGCCCTGGCGGCGGGAATGGGATCCCGTCAGCTCCGGACACCATGTGAACCTCCGCTCCGGCCGTCGTTACAGGGGCGTCAACCCCATCCTGCTGACCCTGGGCATGCATCAGCGGGGCTCGCAGCTGCCCTACTGGTGCGGCTGGGGTGAAGCCCGTTCGCTCGGTCTGTCCCCGCGCCAAGGCAGCCATGCCGTCATGGTGCTGCGTCCGCAACGGCACCAAGGGCAGAAGCGAGCGGGTTCAGCTGCGGCCAGCCCTGCTGACGCGCTCGACTGTGGTGCCGGTGCCGACGAGCGTGCCCTGCCGCCAGAGCTTCACGCCTGGGTCAGTTACTGCCCCGTGCCTGTCTTCAACGCAGCTGACCTGGTCGGCGATGCTCTGCCGGCCCTGGTGCAACGGCGGCAGGCAAGGGCCCAGGTCGCCCGGCGCAGCGAACCCGAACGCCTCGCCGGCGCTGAGGCGGTGCTTGCTTCCTGGCCCGCAGCGATCACGCATGGGGGTGAGCGTGCCTGCTACCTGCCGGCCTGCGATCGCATCGTGCTGCCGCCCCGTTGTGCGTTTCACAGCGCTGGTGCGTACTACGCCACCTGGGCCCATGAGGTGGTGCACAGTTCAGGGCACAGCAGCCGCCTCGGCAGAGATCTCTCTGGGTTGCCGTCGAGTGACAGCTATGCCCGCGAGGAGCTGATCGCCGAGCTCGGATCGGTGTTGATCGGCGATCGGCTCGAGATCGGCAGTGACCTGGCCAACCACGCCTCCTACCTCTCGAGCTGGATCAGCCAGCTGCGTGAGCGCCCCCCGCTTCTGCTTCAGGTGCTCAGCGACGCTCGCCGTGCAGCGGACCTGATCGCACCGGAGCAACCCGACAGCGCCCGCGCCGAGCCTGGCCATGGCGAATCGGACCCGTGTCGTGAAAGCCGGTGACTGGATTTGAACCTGCGACCTACTGATGACGTGCCGCCTGATCCATGGAATCTGCTTACTGTTGGCATGGCGACAGGATTGCTGCCATGCCGACACCAAGCCAGCTGGATTGGGCCGATTGCTCTGCCGTGGAACGTGATCCTCAGCGCGTCAGCGGCGCCTGGGTGTTTCGCGGCACCCGGATTCCCGTGGCGGCACTCTTCCAGAACCTTGAGGACGGAGTTCCTCTAGCTGAGTTTGCGGAGATCTTCCCGGGCGTGACGACCGAGCAGGCACGGCTGGTGCTCGAGCACGCAGCCAGAAGTACGGTCGTTGCCCTGGCGTAGTGCGCATCCTGTTTGACCAGGGAACACCGACTCCCCTGCGGCGATCCCTCACAGCCCATGTCGTGAGCACGGCCTATGAGCAGGGCTGGTCAACCGTGACCAATGGCGATCTGATCCGCCTGGCCGAGCAGCAAGGCTTTGAACTCCTGATCACCACCGACACCAACCTGCGCTACCAGCAAAATCTGCAGGAGCGCACCATCGCGATTTTGGTGCTCTCCACCACCAGCTGGCCGCGGATCAAAGCCGCCGCAGATCAGGTTGTGGACGTCGTGGCTGAATTGACAGGGGGCGACTACTGCGAATTCCGCATCCCCTGATGGGCAGCCACATCCAGTTCTTGATCAGCCTCGATCGTCCGATCAATCGCCTCCACCCAGCCAAGAAAAGCCGCCAAGCCTCCTGATCGAAAGGGCGGAGGCCAGTGCTGCGTCCCAAGGGTGGCTGGCGGAATGGACCGCATAGAAAAATGAAAGGGCTCTGGTTGGTCAGCCGTAAGCGGGATGGATTGCCATTGGCCTTGCGCTAGCCGTTCCAGGTCTTGATCTGTAGGGCAGGTGCTTGGGTCACGAGGCGAGGAAAAGCGCGATCGGACTCGTTTTCCGGCCCTTTCAAACTATCTACGAAACACCCTGCAAAACCGGCTTTCAGAGAACGTCTCGTTGCATCACGCCGAGTCACTTGAAGACACCTGTGACACATGAAAAGCTCCCCCGAGATTCATTGCTTTGCAACGGCTCTGGAGGCCTGGCCGGATGCTGTCGTGAAAGCCGGTGACTGGATTTGAACCTGCGACCTACTGATTACGAATCAGTTGCTCTACCGCTGAGCTACACCGGCGCGGCCCACGAACCTACCATCACAGCCAGGGCTGGAGCTTGCTGTTTGGCATCAAAACCGAGGCCCCTTGATCCTGAACTCAAGGCCCGTCTGCTGCAGGAAGCCCGAACCCCCTGGCGGGGCCTCAGGCGGGCGCTGTGGTTCGCATTGCTGGCCTCAGCATCGGTCGGCCTGGCAACGATGGCCATGCGCAGTGCGGCGGGTTCAGAGGTGCCATCAGCTGATCTGCTGATCCAGGTCGGTGCCTTTGTCCTCTTCGCGGCCTTGCTCTGGTTCGACCGTCAGCGGGGCGCGTGAGGGTTGCTCTGCAGCGGCGAATGACTCCTGGAGCTGCGGCAGGTGCAACAGCGGCAATCCGAGATTGCGGGTGACGGTTGCAGCAGGTTGCTGGCCGCTCAGCAGCCAGATCGCCTGAACCAGTTGCTGCCATTGCCACACCATCAGGGCCAGCAGGGCACTGGCGGCCACAAGGCAGCTCAGTCGATCGGCGCCCTGCAGGGGGCTCAGCTGATGGGCCAGGGCCGCGGTGTGATCCAGCCAGCCCAGCAGCGGCAGCAGGGCGATCACGCCGGTGGCAAAGACCAGTTGCAAGGCGGGCAGTCGGGGCGCGCCTGCAGCGGTCGCATGCTCATCGATACAGCTCACCAGCAGCAGTGAGCGTGGATCAGCCGGCTTGCGCAGCAGCAGCAGGGCAGGGGCTGCGCCGCCCAGCCCCCAGGCCAGCAGGCGCTCGAGCTGAGGCAAGGGGCCAGGGTCGGCGCCTGCCAGCAGCAGCAACAACAGCAGAGCCTCGAGCGGCAGTGCCCCACCGTTGATCAGCTGAACCCAGAGGTAGGGCGCGCTGCGGAGGGACATGCTTAGCTCGCTTGGCTCAGGTGCTCAGGGTGCGGCGCTGGGTGACCAGCTTGTAGGCCTCGACACGATCGCCCTCCTGCCAGGAATTGAAGCGATCGCAGGCGATGCCGCATTCGAAGCCGGTGGCCACCTCCTTGACGTCGTCTTTGTTGCGGCGCAGGGAGTCCAGATCCCCTTCGTGCACCTTTTCTTTGTCGCGCCAGACGCGCACCTTGCAGTTGCGCTGCAATTTGCCGGTGGTGACATAGCAGCCCGCCACCGCGTTCTTGCCAATGCTGAACACGGCACGCACTTCGGCTTCGCCGAGGGCTTCTTCGACCAGCTCGGGTTCGAGCAGGCCTTCCATGGCCAGCTGAATGTCTTCGAGCAGTTTGTAGATGACGTCGTAGTCGCGCACATCGACACCGGTGGCATCGGCAGCACGCTTGGCGCCCGGTGCCATCGAGGTGTTGAAGCCGACGATGACGGCTCCAGAGGCGGCAGCCAGATCGACATCGGTCTCGGTGATTTCGCCTGGCGCCGACAGCAGGACACGCACCTGGACCTCGCCCTGGGGCAGCTGCTCGAGCGAACCCAGGATGGCTTCGACCGAACCCTGCACGTCGGCCTTGAGGATCAGGTTGAGCTCCTTGAGCTCGCCCTCGCTCGCCTGGCCTGACATCGAGGCCAGCGACACCCGGCGCGAGGCCATCTGCTGGGCCAGGCGTGTGGCGCGCGCCTCGCTGGCGCGATCGCCCACCACGGCGCGAGCTGCCTTTTCGTCGGGGTAGACCTCGAATTCATCACCGGCTGTGGGGACCTCGCTGAAGCCCAGGGCCTCCACCGCATAGGACGGTCCAGCTTCCTTGACCCGTTTGCCGGTGTCATCGACCATGGCCCGCACCTTGCCCAGCACGGGGCCCGCGGCCACCACATCGCCAGCGCGCAGGGTGCCGTTCTGAACCAGCAGCGTGGCTACAGGGCCCTTGGCCTTGTCGAGGTGAGCCTCGATCACGGTGCCCTTGGCCATGCGGTCGGGGTTGGCCTGCAGGTCCTCCACTTCGGAGACCAGCAGGATCATCTCCAGCAGGGAGTCAACGTTGTCGCCCTTGATGGCGCTCACCGGCACCATCACGGTGCTGCCACCCCAGTCTTCGGCGACCAGCTCGAGGGCGGAGAGCTCCTGCTTGACGCGGTCAGGGGAGGCCCCTTCCTTGTCGATCTTGTTGATGGCCACCACGATCGGCACCTCGGCGGCGCGGGCGTGGCTGATGGCTTCAAGGGTCTGGGGCCGCACGCCGTCATCGGCAGCGACCACCAGCACGGCCACGTCAGTGACCTTGGTGCCGCGGGCCCGCATGGCGGTGAACGCTTCGTGGCCAGGCGTGTCGAGGAAGGTGATCTTGCGCAGGTTGCCCGCATGGGGCACCTCCACCTGGTAAGCGCCGATGTGCTGGGTGATGCCGCCCGCTTCGCCAGCAGCCACCCGCGTCTTGCGAATCGCGTCAAGCAGGCTGGTTTTGCCGTGGTCGACGTGGCCCATCACCGTGACCACCGGTGGCCTGCGGATCAGATGTTCGAGGTCGCTCTCCTCGATCATTTCGACGGTCTTTTTGGCGGCTTCCTGGACGTCGTCTTCGAGCACCGGAACACCGAACTCTTCAGACACCGCTTCGATCGTGGAGAGATCGAGGCTCTGGGTCACCGTGGCGATGATCCCTTTGAAGAAGAGGCTCTTGATGATTTCAGAGCTCTCGACGCCAAGCTTCTCGGCCAGCTCCTGCACGGTGAGGTTGCCCTCGGGCACCACCAGCATTTCGGGCCGCACGGCCTGGGCCTCGCGCGAAGCGCGCAGCTCCATGGCGCGGCGGCGCTGACGCTGGCGGGTGGTTTCTTTTTTGCGCTTGCGCACCGCCACCGTTGGCTTGGCGCCAGGGGCTGATGCGGTGCGGGGCTTGGCTGGGCGGGCCAGGCTGGCCTGCAGCACCACAGCTTCCTGTTCGCCGGCGTAGCCACCGGTTTCGGCGGTGAGGGCATCATCGTTTTCGCCGATGATGTGCACCTTGGTGCGCTGCTTCTGCGGCGAGCGGCTGCGCAGAGCTTCGAGCTTGGCGCTGTCGTCCCAGTCAGGTCGACGCGCCCGGGGTGCGGCTCCGGCGGGTAGCGGTGCGCGGAAGCCAGGCCTGCGGGGGGCGCTGGGCGGGGTGGCGCTGGGGCGCACCACATCGGTGCTGCCGCCATCTGCTGCAGCCGCTTCACCGCGTTCACCTGGCCTGCGTGGTGGTGGGGCCGTGGGACGCCCTGGCGAGGGTTTCTGCAGCTGCATCAACTCGCCTGGGGCCATGGGCCGGCGCATGCCCGCAGGCATGCCGGGGCGGCTCGGCATGCCAGGGCGCTCGCCCGCACCGCTGCCATCACGGCGGATCGGCTTGCCAACCAGCTCAAGCGGCGTTTGAGCTGGACGGCCACCTGTTGCCCCCCGGGCACCAGGCGCGGTGGGCCTGCTGCCGGGGGCTCCAGGCCGGGTGGGCGCCGGTGCGCCAGGACGGCTGGCGGCCGTCGTGGGGGCGCTGATTGGCTTGCCGATCAGTTCAGGGCGGCTTGGCCTGCTGGGCGCCGGGGCTCCCGGTCTGGCCGGCTTGGCCGCAATCACCACCGGTTTGTTGGGTAGCGCCGGCCTGCCAGGCGCATTGGGAGCGCCGCTGCGGCTGGCAGGCCTGCTCGGCGGGGGAACCTGTCGTGCAGGTGCGGCGGCGGGTTTGGCCACAATCTGCGGCTTGGGGCTCGTCGGGGTCACCGCCGCGGGTGCTGCGGGTTTGGCGACGGGTTGCTGCGGCTTTTGCGGCGCGGCGGCTGGCGCTGCAGGCCGGGCCGGGGCCGCAGGCTTGGCGGGTTGGGCTGGCGCCGCTGGCTTGCTGACAATCTGCGGCCGGGCCGGTGCGGGCTGAACAGCCTTGGCTTGCGCTGGTGCCGGCGCCGCAGCGACCGCCGGGGTCGTCGGTGCGGCTTTCTTGAGCGAGAGGATGGCCTTGCTGGTGCCGGCGGGTTTGGCTGCAGCCTGAGCCTTGGCAGCGCCGTTGCTGCCGCTGATCAGGTTGCGAATGCGCTCGGCTTCGTCATCGCTGATCGAGCTGCTGTGGCTCTTGGCAGCGACCCCGAGCTTCTCGGCAGCGTCGAGCACGTCCTTGTTGTCCAGGCCCAGGTCCCGGGACAGCTCATAAATTCTCACTTTGCCGCTGCTGGTCATTCAGGTCTCCGAAGGGCGGTGCCTGCAGACCCTGAAGGTCGTTGGGCTTACCGGGCCGCGCGCACTCTGCGGCCAATGGTCATCTTGCCTCAGAGGAGGCTTCAGCGCTGTTGCTCAACCGCGTTTCGAGGCGATTGAGGATGGAATCTGCAACGGGGACGCGCAAGGCCCGTTGCAATCGCTTGTGCCGCCTTGCCTCCTCAAAACAGAGAGGCGTCGGGCAGAGGTAGGCCGACCGGCCTTGTCCTTGGTCTAACGCCAACCCTCCACCGGCGAGGCGGATCACCCGCCACAGCTGGTTGCGATCAACCAGCTGGCGGCAGGCGACACACCGGCGCAGCACGGGGGCGGCGCTCACCGGGCCCCGTCCTCGTCGTCTGCGGCGTACTCCTCGTCATCCTCCGGTAGGGGATAGAGCTCCCGCAGGCGAGCGTCCTCTTCAGCCCGAGCAGCCTGTTCAGCTTCAAGCCTGGCTTCGGCCTCGTCCTGCAGGGCTTCTTCTTCCTGACGCTGGGCGATCAGCTCGGCCACGACCGCATCTTCGGAGGCCTGGTCGTATTCGCTGGCGTTCTTGATGTCGATCTTCCAACCGGTCAGCCTTGCTGCCAGGCGCACGTTCTGACCTTCGCGGCCGATCGCCAGGCTGAGCTGATCAGGCGGCACCAGCACGTGGGCGTGCTGCCCTTCGGGATCGACAAGCCGCACCATCTCGACCCGGGCGGGGCTGAGCGAGTTGGCGATGTACTGGCCGGGATCCTGCGACCAGCGGATGACGTCGATCTTTTCGCCGCGCAGTTCGTTGACCACCTGCTGAATGCGGGAGCCGCGCGCACCAATGCAGGCACCGACCGGGTCGACCTCGCGCTCGACGCTGTCAACGGCCACCTTGGTGCGGGGACCCACCGAGCGGCTGGGTGGGTTGGCTTCGCGGGCCACCGCCACGATGCGCACCGAACCCTCCTGAATTTCAGGAACTTCGTTCTCGAACAGGTAGACCACCAGGCCGGCGTTGGCGCGGCTGATAAACAGCTGCGGCCCGCGGCGCGGCACCTCGCTCACCTCCTTGAGGAACACCTTGAAGGTGGCGTTGGCGCGGTAGTTGTCGTTGGGCAGCTGGTCGCGGCGGGGCAGCTCAGCCTCCACCTCGGGCCGGCCCAGGCCGCTGCTGACCGCCATGATCACGCTCTGGCGCTCGAAGCGGATCACCCGGGCTGTGAGCACGGGGTCCTCAAGATCGGCGAACTCTTCCTGGATCATGCGCCGCTGCTGGTCGCGCAGCTTCTGGGCCAGCACCTGCTTGGTGGTGGCAGCGGCCATGCGCCCGAAATCGTCTTTCTCAGGGGTGACATCGAGCACCACCGTGTCGCCGATCTGGGCGTCCTCGGCCACCTGACGCACCTCGTCAATGGCGATCTGGTGGTCTTCGCTTTCGACCTCTTCAACAATGATCTTGGAGGCCAGAACCCTGTATCCCTCTTCGTCGAGGTCCAGGCCCACGTCGAAGTTGGAGAAGTACTCCTCATCGAAGGGGTCTTCGCTGATGCCCAGGTAGAGGGTGCGGCGGTAGCGCTCGTATCCCTTCAGCAGGGCTTCGCGCAGCGCGGCCTCAACAACGGCGGGAGCAAGTTTCTTCTCTTCGCTGATGTCCTCGATGAGGTTGTTGAGACCGGGGAGTAGGACCAGGGCCATGGCACAGGTGATTCAGTTTTGAGGTGATTCAGTTGTCGGACTGCGGTGTGACCAACCTGACGCTGATCACATCGCTGCGCTTGATGCGTTTCGGCCGCCCACGCATGTTGAGCTGCACGATCTGCTCGTCGCGCTCCAGCAGAAGCCCCTGGCTTCGCTGCTCAGCTCCCTTGGCATCGCGGTGGAGCACGTCGACCGGGAAACCGCGAAAGCTGCGGAAGTCTCGATCGCTGTGCAGTTCCTCGCCGATTCCGGGACTGCTGATTTCTAAAACATAGGCTCCCGCGAGCAGATCGCTGGCTTCGATGGCTTCAGCAAGCGGACTGCTGAGACTGGCGCACTCGTCGAGACTGATGTCGCCGCCATCAAGACGTCGCACCGTCACCTGCAGGGTCAGGGGTATGCGGTGGCTCAAAAGATGCACACTGAGCACCTCGTAACCGGCTGGCTGCGCTGCGCTGCGAGCCAGCTCCAGCAGTTGCTCGATCGGCGGATGGCTCATGCGGGGGGCTGGGTGTCCTGGCTGAGGTTGGGCATCTGGATTAGGGGAGCTTCGTCAAAGCCATCGCCCGGTTGGGCCACACCCCGCAATGCGGGGTCCTGATTGAGGCATTGACGCTTCTTGTCATCGCTGTTGAGGAACTGGCAAACCCGTGCCCACAGCTTGGAGCGGGTGCCCGGCCCGCCATTGCTGAAGTACACCAGGTCATTGCCGCCGGCCATGCCCTGAATCTCCACTTGGCACAGGCTGCAGCGCTGACGGCTGCCGGGTGGGATCGAGGTCATGGCCCTCAAACGCAGAACAATGCAACTTAGGTGCTTGTTGCAGCTGGCGATCAGCGCTCTGCCCTTCAGGCGCTTCTAGCCTTGGCAGCCAAAGCACCGCTGTGCGTTGAGGACCTTCACCACGTGATGAACCGTTGCTTTGCTGCTCTGCTGGGCCTGCTGGCGGCTGCGCTGCTGTGCATCGCTCAGCCCGTCGCGGCTGAGCCCCTGGCCGACGCTGATCAGCCAGCTCCAGCCCACAGTTTTGTGGCGGAGGCGGCACGTGCCGTTGCCCCGGCGGTGGTGCGCATCGACACCGAGCGTTCGGTGGCAAGCCAACCCTTTGATCCAACGCTGTTGGATCCGATGTTGCGCGACCTCTTTGGCGACCCGCTCGGCCCACTGCGCGAGCGCGGCCAAGGTTCTGGGGTGATCTTCGATGCCGATCAGGCTCTGGTTCTGACCAATGCCCATGTGGTCGATCGGGTCGATCGGGTCGAGGTCACCCTCGCCGATGGGCAGCAGCTCGACGGCGAGGTCATCGGCGCCGATGCCATCACCGACCTGGCCGTGGTGCGCTTGCCCAAACAGTTGCCACTCAAGGCTGCTCCCCTGGGAGATTCTGAGGCCCTTGAGGTTGGCGACTGGGCCATTGCGCTGGGCAGTCCCTATGGCCTCGAGCGCACGGTCACCCTCGGGATCGTCAGCAGCTTGCACCGTGACATCAATGCCCTTGGCTTTGCCGACAAGCGATTGGATCTGATTCAGACCGATGCGGCCATCAACCCCGGTAACTCTGGTGGGCCGTTGATCAACGCCGCTGGTGAGGTGGTCGGGATCAACACCCTGGTGCGCACCGGTCCCGGCGCTGGGCTCGGGTTTGCGATCCCGATCAACCTGGCGCGCAACGTGGCCGGCCAGCTCAGCACCGGCGCATCCGTGGTGCATCCCTACCTCGGGCTGCAGTTGGTTCCGTTGACCGCGCGTCGGGCCCGCGAAAACAATCGCGATCCTGATGCGCTGCTGTTGCTGCCTGAGCGCGATGGGGCCCTGGTGCAGCGTGTGGTTGATCACAGCCCCGCCGCAGAGGCTGGGCTGCGGCGGGGTGATCTTGTTGTCGCCGCCGCCGATCAGCCGGTCCACGAACCCCGCGATCTGCTCAGGCAGGTCGAGGGCTCGACCGTCGGCCAACCGTTGCCGCTCACGGTTGTGCGCGGGCAGAGCGAGCTTCAGCTCGCCATTCGCCCGGCGGCGTTGCCCCAGAGCGGTTAGGGCTGCCCTTGCTACGGTCGCGACCCCGACCAAGCTGAGATGGCCGATCTGCAAAACCAGATGAAGCAGGCTGTGGCCATGGCCGCCACAGAGCAGATTCAGAGCGGCATGGTGGTGGGCCTGGGCTCAGGCTCCACTGCAGCACTGATGATTCAGGCCCTTGGGGCCAAGCTCAAACGCGGTGAGCTGAGCGACATCATCGGTGTCACCACCTCGTTTCAGGGTGAGATGCTGGCCGCTGAGCTGGGCATTCCCTTGCAGAGCCTCAACGCCGTGGACCGCATTGACCTGGCGATTGATGGTGCCGATGAGGTCGATCCCTCGTTTCAGTTGATCAAAGGCGGCGGGGCTTGTCACGTGCAAGAAAAGCTCGTGGCCGTGCGCGCCAAGCGTTTTGTCGTGGTTGTGGATTCCACCAAGCTGGTGGACACGCTCAACCTGGGTTTTCTGCTGCCCGTCGAGGTGCTGCCAGGGGCCTGGCGTCAGGTCCAGGGCCAGCTGCGCGAGATGGGCGGCGATGCCCAGTTGCGCATGGCGCTCAAAAAGGCTGGTCCTGTGGTCACCGACCAGGGCAACCTGGTTCTTGATGTCAAATTTTCTGGTGGCATTAGCGATCCACAGCGCCTGGAAAAGGACATCAACAACCTTCCCGGGGTGCTCGAGAACGGACTGTTCGTCAACCTGACCGATCAGGTGCTCGTCGGCGAAATCTCCGCTGGCAGCGCTGCTGTGCGCGACCTGGTGAAGCGCTGAGCCACGGTGTCTGCAGCGGGCTCAGTGCAGCCGCCGGCGCACCGATTCGGCGTGGCTGTGCAAGCCTTCGCTCTCGGCTAGAGCGATCACCGCGTCCCCGGTGGCCTCCAGGGCTTCGCGGTTGAAGCGGATCAGGCTGGTGTGCCGCAGGAAGGTTTCGACGCTCAGCGCCCCGGCAAAGCGGGCTGTTCCGCTGGTGGGCAGGGTGTGGTTGGGTCCAGCCAGGTAGTCACCAACGGCCTCTGGCGTGTGCGGGCCCATGAAGATGGCGCCAGCGTGGTGGATCTGCTCGGCCAGCGCTTCGGGCTCTTCAACCATCAGCTCGAGGTGCTCGGGGGCAAAGCGATCACTCAGGGCCGCGGCCTCCTCAAGATCGCGGCAGATCACGATCAGCCCCCAGTCGCCGATGGCCTGACGGGTGATTGCGGCACGGGGGTGGCCCTGCAGCTGGCGCTCGATCTCCAGCGGCACCGCGGCGGCCAGCTCAGCACTGGTGGTCAGCAGGATCGCCGCAGCCAGGGGGTCATGTTCGGCTTGCGCCAGCAGGTCAGCGGCCACCAGCTCGGCCTTGGCGCCGGCATCGGCGATGACCAGAACTTCGCTGGGCCCGGCCAACGAATCGATTGAGACCCTGCCGTAGACCGCTTTTTTGGCCAGGGTCACGTAGAGATTCCCCGGTCCGCTGATCACATCGACTCTCGGGATCGATTCAGTCCCGTAGGCCAGAGCCGCAATGGCCTGAGCCCCGCCCACCCGGTAGAGCTCCTCAATACCGGCCAGGTGGGCGGCGGCCATCACCGTGGGGTTGGGCAGGCCCGCCTGGCCGGGCGGAGTGACCATCACCAGCCGTTTGACCCCGGCCACCTGGGCTGGTACGGCGTTCATGAGCACCGTGCTTGGGTAGGCCGCCCGGCCCCCTGGCACGTACAGACCGGCGCGTTCGACCGGGCGCCAGCGGCGTCCAAGCAGCTCGCCGTGGGGACCGCTGAGCCGCAGGTCGCTCGGCATCTGCTGCCGATGAAAGGCCTGAATGCGCGTGTGGGCCAGCTGCAAGGCCTGTTGCAGCTCAGGCGCGGTGGCCTCCCAGGCTGCGGCCAGCTGCTCCTGTGGAATGCGCAATGGATCGGGCCGCACCCCGTCAAAACGTTCGCTCAGCTCGAGCAGGGCCTGATCACCCTGTTGGGCCACCTGCTGCAGGATGGTGTCGACGCGCTGGGCGGCCTCGATCATCTGCTGGGCGCTGGTGCGCGCGGCGATGCGCTCGAGCTGGGCGGCTGCGGCGTCACCGCCTTGCATGCAGGCGATCGTTGTGTCGGTGGAGGGCAAAACGACCATTCAGGCCAGCGCTGCTGCGAGATCAGCACGCTAAAGCCGCAGCTGATCACCCGTTCGCCCGGGGGGTAGGATCTTGGTTTGCCGTGCAACGCGTCTAGTCGCCTGTGGCCAATAACAAGTCTTCGAAGAAACGCATCGAGATCGCCGAGCGCAACCGCCTGCGCAACCGCAGCTACAAATCGGCTCTGCGCACGCTGATGAAGCGCTGCTTCACGGCCTGCAGCGCCTACAGCCAGAAGCCAGGCAGCGATGCCAAGGCAGCGGTTGAGCAATCGATGAGTGCTGCTTTCAGCAAGATCGACAAGGCGGTCAAGGTCGGCGTGCTGCACCGCAACACCGGCGCCAATCAGAAGTCGCGTCTCAGCGCTGCCGTCAAGAACGCGGTGGAGCCGGCAGCTGCCGTCAAGGCCTGAGCTGTTTGCACAGCGTTGAGGTGAGCTGGCATGGTGCCGTCCATCGCCCCGATGGCTGATGCGGTTTCAGGGGCAGGCCTCACCCCTCCCCTGGTTGATTCCCATTGCCACATCGTGTTCCGCAATTTCGATGCGGATCTCGATGCGGTTGTGGATCGTTGGCGCCAGGCGGGGGTGGTGGCATTGGTGCATGCCTGCGTTGAACCCAGCGAGATTCCTGCAATCCGCGCCCTGGCTGACCGATTTGATGAGCTGCGTTATTCGGTTGGGGTTCATCCCCTTGATACCCAGCACTGGCAACCGGACACCGTGCAGGTCCTGCGCGAAGCAGCCCTGGCTGACCAGCGTGTTGTCGCGACC
>Ga0194127_10006693_pt1 | contig 12983 bp, 8 predicted proteins | sample TA2KigC100mmetaG_FD_148624 | JGI IMG/M metagenome (GOLD analysis project Ga0194127, IMG submission 148624) | Freshwater microbial communities from Lake Tanganyika, Tanzania - TA2015036 Kigoma Deep Cast 100m | ecosystem: Environmental > Aquatic > Freshwater > Lake | place: Tanzania: Lake...
GCCATCGGCCCCTGGGGAAGCGCGGGCATGGACGGCGAGGGGCGGGCGGGGTCGGACGGGGCGGACGTGTCGGACGTGTCGGACGTGTCGGACGTGTCGGACGTGTCGGACGTGTCGGACGCGTCGGACGAGGCGGACATGTCGGACGTGTCGGACGAGGCGGACGTGTCGGACGAGGCGGACGGGTCGGACGGGTCGGACGAGGCGGACGTCGGGCCGGTGCCGTGCCAGACCCACGAGGAGTGCCTCGCTGCCGGACCGGAGCTGCCGGATTGCCTGACACTGGTCTGCGTGGGTGGATGGTGCAAGGAGGCGCTGGCTGCCGAGGGGACCCTGTGCCAGGCGCCTCCCGAGGTCCCGGGCGAGTGCCACCATGCGGCCTGCTCCCTGGCCGGCCAGTGCCTGGTGGTCCCGGACGAAGACGGGGCCGACTGCGGCAAGAGCGACGAATGCGTTACCTGGGCATGCCAGGACGGCGAGTGCGGGCAGGCGTTCGTCATGTCGTGCGATGACGGGAACCCCTGCACCGACGACGGATGCTACCCTGGCACCGGCTGCGTGCACCAGAACAACCACGATCCGTGCGATGACGGAAACGATTGCACCGTGGACGACCTGTGCACGGGCGGGATGTGCACCCCCGGAGAGCCTCTCGACTGCGAAGACGGGAACCCGTGCACGGACGACGAATGTGATGCCATCGCCGGCTGTTTCCACCTGGTGAACAAGGCCCCGTGCCAGAAGGGGGACAAGTGCTCGCCCCTCGGCGAATGTCTGAAGGGGCAGTGCATCAACCAGGTCCCGATCGACTGCGACGACCAGAATCCGTGCACGCAGGATTCCTGCCTGCCCGAGACGGGGTGCGTCAACACCGCGGTCGACGGTGTGCCCTGCGACGACGGGACCGCATGTACCGTGCAGGACTCGTGCACCAAGGCGCAGTGCCACGGCAAGCCGGTGGATTGCGACGACAAGAACCCGTGCACCGACGACTCCTGCGATCCGGCGGCAGGGTGCACCCATGCACCCAATGCCGCGAAGTGCGAGGACGGCAGCCAGTGCACGACCGGGGATCTGTGCAAGGCGGGCAAGTGCGTTCCGGGAATGCTGGACAAGTGTGATGACGCCAATGTCTGCACCAAGGATTCGTGCGATCCGAAGACGGGGTGCGTTCATCAGCCGCTGTCGGGAGGAGCGTGCAACGACAACAACCCGTGCACCCTGTGGGACAACTGCAAGGAGGGGATCTGCGCCGGGCTCCAGCTCAAGAAGTGCGATGACGGCGTGGCCTGCACCACCGACTCCTGCGATGCCAACGGGAACTGCGTGTACAAACCGTCGGACGGGGCCTGCGACGACAAGAACCCCTGCACGACGGACACGTGCGACATCAAGGCCGGCTGCATCCACAAGCCGCTGCTCGGCGTGGCCTGTGACGACGGCAGCGCGTGCACGAGCGGCGACGCCTGTGCAGCGGGCAAGTGCGTTGGAACGCCCAAGGACTGTGCGGACGGCAACCTGTGCACGAGCGACACCTGCGATCCCAAGACCGGAGACTGCCTGCACAAGGCCGTCGGCGACGGCTGCGATCCGACCTCGGTGGACGGTGCCGTCTGTCCGGGCGGAACCTACAAGTTCAGGGTATGCGAGGCGACCTGTCTGTGGTCCGCGTGGACGACCTGCCAGCCCTCGAGCGCCTGCGTCGAGGTCGGCAAGACCCAGGTGTGCGGCGGCGGTCCGAATTGCGGCTACCAGGAGTGCTCGCTCATCAACGTCTGGGGGCCGTGCAACAACGGAACCTGGTGCGATGGAGGCCCCAACGGCCAGGATGCCTGCGTGGGGCAGAAGGGGTGCTGGGACCAGGGATGCGGGCTCGGAAGCTGCAAGCTGTGCATGTGCACCGCGAACGGGACGTGGAACCTGTGCGGGAAGTGCTTGATGATGCCCCAGTAGGGGGCTTGGGGCTGGGGCCAGTGTCCGCCACACAGCCCCGACCACGCGGGAGGGGCCTTGCAGATGTGCCGTGGGCACAGCCGACCTTCTGCCAGTAGCATTGGGGGAATCCATGGAAGCTTGGCGCATTTCGAGATTCTGGTTTGGTGCGGGACTGCTTCTCCTGTCCGCCTGCGGCACGGGAGGAGGCGTGCAGGTGGTCCTGGACGGTTCTTCTTCGGATGCTGCGGATGCGGTGGAGCGGGTCGCACAGCCAGACCTCCCGGCGCCGGAGGACGGGGGCGACGCTCCGGAACCGGAGGAGCTTCTCCTTCCGCCCGATGCCTTCGACGGGGGGCATTCGGGAGACGGAGGGGACGAGGATGTCGCTCCGGGGGGAGTCGGCAAGCCATGCCAGACCGGGGACGACTGCAACGACGGCTGGTGCATCCAGACGCTGGGCGGCAAGCTGTGCACCATGCCCTGCGTCAGCGAGTGTCCGCTGGGATGGGAGTGTGTCCTGCACCTGGCCAGCCTGCCGGACGAGGTGTACCTGTGCTCACCGAGGTTCACCAGCCTCTGCCGGCCCTGCCAGGTGAACGCGGACTGTACACATGCCGGCCTTTCCACGGGAGAGACATGCGTCGAGATGGGGGAGTCGGGCAACTTCTGCAGCGCTCCGTGCGGCGACGAGGCCGTGTGTCCGGAAGGATACACGTGCTCGCAGGCATCGGACGTGGCGGGTGAGTTCGGGAAGTACTGTCTGCCCATCGGCGAGTGCGAATGCTCGAAGGTGGCGGTTGACGAAGGGGCCTTTACGTCGTGCACGAACACCAACCAGTGGGGGACGTGTGCGGGGGAGCGCAAGTGCATGGCCGGCGGATTGACGCCCTGCTCGGCCTCGGTCCCGGCCAAGGAGAGCTGCAACGGAGCGGACGATGATTGCGACGGAGCCGTGGACGAGGAGACCGGCGGCGGGGTCTGCCTGGTCACCAATCCCCAGGGGAGCTGCCCGGGAACCGAGGTGTGCGCCGACGGCAACCTGATCTGCCAGGGGCCGAGCGCTGCAACCGAGACCTGCGACGGCAAGGACAACGACTGCGACGGGCTCGTCGACCTCCCGACACGGACAAGGATGGGCTCGCCGACTGCCTGGAAGGGGACGTCGACGGTGATGGCATTCCGGACGTGCTCGACAATTGCCCTCAGGTTGCCAATCCGGGACAAGCGGATTTCGACCTCGACATGGCCGGCGACGCGTGCGATCCGGATGACGACAACGACAAGACCGCGGATGCCCAGGACTGCGCGCCGCTGGACGATACGATCCACCCGGGGGCGCAGGAGGTCTGCAACGGCAAGGATGACAACTGCAACCTGCTCGTGGACGAAGGGTTCATCGACACGGACACGGACGGCTTCAAGAACTGCATCGACGACGACGATGACAACGACGGCGTGATCGATGCCGCAGACTGCGCGCCGCTCGACCCCGCAATCCTGCCGGGCATCAAGGAGATCTGCGACGGCAAGGACAATGATTGCGACTCCGAGGTCGACGAGGGGTTTGCCGACACGGACGGCGACGACCTTGCGGATTGCGTGGATCCCGATCTGGACGGTGACGGTGTGGCCAATGCCAAGGACAACTGTCCCGCGGCGGCCAACCCGGACCAGACGGACCTGGACAAGGACGGGGCGGGAGATGCCTGCGACACGGACAAGGACGGCGACTCGGTTCCCGATGCCGTGGACAACTGCCCGCTGGCGAAGAATACGGACCAGAACGACGTGGACAAGGACGGCCTCGGGGATGCCTGCGATGACGATGATGACGGCGACGGCGTGGCCGACGGGGTAGACAACTGTCCGGCAGTGGCCAACCCGACCCAGGCGGACCTGGACAAGGATGGTACCGGGGATGCCTGCGAGCTCGACAAGGACGGCGACGGTACTCCCGATGCCAAGGACTGTGCGGACGAGAACCCGGCCATCCATCCCGGTGCAAAGGAGGTCTGTGACGGCCTCGACAACGACTGCAACGGGCTGGTGGACGAAGGGTTCAAGGACAGCGACGGCGACCTGCTGAAGGACTGCACTGACCCGGACGACGACAACGACGGGAGCCTCGACGGAGCCGACTGCGCACCGCTCGATCCCGCTGTGGCCCCGGGAAAGAAGGAGGTGTGCGACGGCAAGGACAACGACTGCGCCGGCGGCGTGGATGACGGGCTCGGAACCCCTGCGTGCGGCAAGGGGGTGTGCCTTCACAAGATCCAGGCATGCGTGAACGGGGTTCCGCAAGTCTGTGACCCGATGGAGGGGGCAACCCTGGAGGTGTGCGACGGCAAGGACAACGATTGCGACGGTCTGACCGACGAGGATCTGGGCAGCCTGACGTGCGGGCTCGGAGCATGTGTGCACACGGTCGACAAGTGCGCCGGTGGCGCCCCCCAGGTCTGCGATCCCCTCGAGGGCAAGAAGCCCGAGGTCTGCGACGGAATCGACAACGACTGTGACGGCAAGACGGACGAAGAGCTCGGGACTCTGTCGTGCGGCAAGGGGGCGTGCTTCCACTCCGTGGCTGCCTGCACGGGCGGCGTCGAGAACGCATGCGACCCGTTCGCCGGGGCCGGCCCGGAGGTGTGCGACGGCGTGGACAACGACTGCGACGGCAAGACCGACGAAGACCTCGGCAAGGTGGCCTGCGGCAAGGGGGACTGCGCTCACGAGATGGACTACTGCACGGGCGCGAAGGTCGCGCAGTGTGACCCGTTCTTCGGCGTGGCCATGGAGGCATGCGACGGCAAGGACAACGACTGCGACGGCTTGGTGGACGAGGACATGGGACTCCAGATCTGCGGGCTCGGCGAGTGCCAGCACCTGCTCGAGAAGTGCAAGGCCGGCGTACCCCAGGTGTGCGATCCCAAGGCCGGGGCAGTGCCCGAAGCGTGCGACGGCAAGGACAACGACTGCGACGGCGACATCGACGACGGCCTCGGCTTCACCACGTGCGGCCTCGGTGCGTGCGAGCACATGGTGCTCAACTGCGTGGACGGCGTCCCGCAGGAATGCGACCCGAAGGAGGGTGCGTCAGGCGAGTTCTGCGACGGCGTGGACAACGACTGCGACGGCATTGCGGACCCGGCAGGCAGCCTGGGCTGTTCGAACTACTACAAGGACGAGGATTCGGACGGCTACGGCGTGCTGACCGACAAGCACTGTCTGTGCAAGGCGGACATCCCCTACTCGGCCACGGTCCCCGGGGACTGCAACGACGGCAATCCAGCGGTCAATCCAGCGGCCAACGAGGTTTGCCTCAATGCCCTGGACGATGACTGCAGCGGCGAGGTCAACCAGGGGTGCGTGTACACAAGCTGCAAGGAGCGCCTCAAGTACGTGCCGGGCAGCCCGGATGCAGTCTATTCCGTCGATGTCGACGGGGCCGGTCCCCTCCAGCCCTTGCAGGTCTACTGCAACATGAAAGACAACGAGGGCGGTTGGACCCTGGCCGCCCGCATGAAGGGGGGAAGCTGGTGCCACATCAACGTCAACGCGGCGGGTACCCTCACGAATCCCAGCCAGGGGGCATGTGCGAAGCTATCCGACGAGAGCATCCGCAAGCTCTACTCCGACCAGTTCTGGATGAAGTGCGCCCTCGTCGTGCCCGAGCGGTTCGGCAAGATCGACAACATCGCCAACTTCAACACCTACGGGACCCAGGGCAACAAGACCATGACCTGGAGCGAGACCTACAAGGGCCCGACCTACACGGGCACCGACCACTCCTGCTGCAACCTGGGGGACCACAACTACCACAACCCCCACATCATCTACTCCATCTCCTCGACCTACAACAACGGGAACTACACCGCGGACTGGAGCGGCTGCTACAACGCCAACCACGGCTGGCACCAGGACGGCTTCCTGTATGTGAGGTAGACCCCCTACTCCCCGGAGCAATCCACCTCGTACGGCGCAAGCCCCACGACCTTCGCCGGCACCGCGCTGGAGTTGTGTGACGTCTGTGCCGGTACCGATGGCGAGGACACCGAATGACGGGGCCGGAAGGAAGTGCCGGATGTGGAGTGTGTGGATGCGGAGTGCCGTGGTTCGGGGCCGACGGGCCATAGAGCTATGCCGCCAGCTTCCGCAGCCTCTCCGCGGGGCACACCTTGATGATCGACTGGCGGGTGACCCCCAGACGTCGGGCTTCGCGGTCGAGCGATTCGACCATCCACGCAGGGAAGTCCACGTTCACCCGGCGCTGCCCCTCTCCAGGCCGTCGAGCCTTGGACGGATCCAACTGCCCAGAGATATCCTCGCCCCGGTCGAACTTGCGATCAAATGTCTTCGCTTTCATAGAGAGCCACCTCCTCCGGTCTCGAGCGCCTCACGGAGATGATCCGGATGCGCCAGGCCCTGTACGTGACGACGGCGGACCAATGTTTCCCCGCAATGCGCCCCACAACAAGGAACCGAGGCTCGTCCTCCGTCCTCGCCGGTACCTCGACCCGGGCCACGTCGTCCCACAACGAAATGGCCTGCTCGAAGTCGATGCCGTGCTTCTTCCTGTTGATCTCGCTCTTGCGCCGGTCGAATTCGAACCCGTCCATGGTTCAATTAGTATACCTTTTCGGCGCTCATGTCAACCCCCGGCCCTTCGCCCCGACTTCTATCCATCGGGGGACGATCTGATGTGCCCGCACCGACGGCTTGTGCGGTGCCTATGGACAGAAAATTGCGTACACAAGCATTGACACAATTCCGGTAGCGGGCTACCCTGTAGGCTGGAGGTGGACCCATGCGAGTCGCAGGAGTCCGTGAGCTGAGGGGGAACCTGGCAGGGCTGCTGGACGGGGCCGAGCCGGTGCTGGTCACGCGGCACGGTAAGCTGTCCGGTGTGTTCCTGCCCCTCGATGATCCTGACCGCATCCCGACCGACCTGCGCCGGGAGCTTGCGGCGGTCCTGGGCAGGCATCTGCACATCCTGATGGAGGCGCAGGGGGTGAGCGAGGAGGACGTGCTGGAGGACTTCCAGTCGCGCCGCCGCAAGCGGAAGTAGCCGCCCAGGGCATCCAGGAGGATTCCGCATGTCGCCGTTCACCATGACGATCGGTCCTGTCGCAGCCTCGAGGGGATCCTGATGCCTATCACCTCAGTCGTAGCCGATGCCAACGTCCTGTTGTCCGCCGTGATCGGCAAGGCGGCGCTGCGTGTGTTCACGGACTTTCCGGTCGATGTCCACGCCACCCGTTTCAACGCAGAAGAAGTCGCGGAGTACCTTCCGCACATGGCAGCGAAGTACGGCCTGTCCCTCGAGCTGGTCCTGCTCCAGTGGAAGCTCCTGCCGATCCACCATCATCCCGAGGCCGACTACGCCGCGCATCTTCCCCGGGCTGTCCAGGATCTCGCCGACTACGCCGCGCATCTTCCCCGGGCTGTCCAGGATCTCGCCGACCGCGACCCGGACGATGCCCATCCCCTTGCCCTCGCCCGTGCCTTGTCGTTTCCCCTCTGGTCGAACGACAGGGATCTCGCCGGACATGGAGTGAAGTGCTTCACCACGGCCCGGTTGCTGAAGGCGTGGGGGGGGTAGTCCTGCCTACTTCGTCACGAAGATCGCAGCGGTCTTCCCGGGCACGTTGAAGGGGAGCTTGTTGCCCTGGCCCACCTTGGCGGTGGTTCCGGACAGCACGTCGGTCAGCTCTTCGCCAGGGGCAATCAGGGTGGGCGTGACGTCGAGCTCGCCCGACTTGGGGGCATCGTCTCGGTTGATCAAGATCACGGCGCGGCTGCCGGCGGTCGTGCGGCCGTACGCGAGGAAGTCGGGCTCGGTCCAGAGCGGAGCGGTCCAATCCCCCTGGCTCAGGGCAGGGTGGGAGGCGCGGGCCTTGCCCAGCTTCTTCAGGTGGGCCAATGCGTTCTTCTCATTGCCGTTGAGGTCGTTTCCGAAGCGCATCATGCGCCGGTTATCCGGGTCGCCGGCACCGGGCATGCCGAACTCGTCGCCATAGTAGATGAGCGGAATCCCGGGAATGGTCATGGCATAGGTGAACGCCAGCTCGAGCTTCCTGTATCCCGCATCCGAGGCCGGCTGCTTCGGCGGGAAGAGCCACCCCTGCGCGATGTCGCTCACCACGTCCCAGATGCCGCACTTGATGTCGCCCGCAGCCACACTCAGGAAGCGGGAGATGTCGTGATTGCCGATGAAGTTCGACATGAGCGCGCCCGACCCGTAGATGCCCTTGGCCTTCCGGACCTCGGAGTCCATCTCGCCCAGGCCGATCTCCTGAGATGCAAAGCCCTTCAGGATCTGCATGTTCGCGGGGAAGTCGAATTGCCCGTGGATCTTGTCGTCGCCGATGAAGCTCTTGATCAGGCCGGCATCCCCCGTGAAGGTCTCGCCCACGATGTAGAAGTCGACTCCGGTCAGCTCCATGACGTCATGCGCACGCTTGCGCAGAGCGGTGATGAACTCGAACTCGATGTGCTTGACCGCATCCAGGCGGAACCCGTCGCAACCCGACTGCGTGGCCCAGTACATGGCGTAGTCCAGTACCTCGTTGACCGCAGCCGGGTTCGAGTAGTTCAGGTCGGGCAGGTAGCTGGTGAACCAGCAGGTCACCGGCTTGTTGTCCCACCCCACGTCCTGGCAGATCTCGGCCGGGAAGTGGAAGTAGTTGTCGTTCACGTGGTCCTGGAAGAACGGCGAGGATTCGTGCACATGATTGGCCGTGAAGTCCAGCAGCACCCGGATGCCGTGCGAGTGCGCCGCTACGACCAGATCCTGCAGGTCCTTCATGGAGCCGAAGCGCTCTTCCACCTGGTAGAGGTTGCTCGGCCAGTAACCATGGTAGGCCGAGTACTGGGTCGTGACCATCGGGGCGGTCTTTGGATTCATGCCGCAGTAGTGCTGCTCGGGGCGGCCTCCTTCGTGGAAGCCGCCCGGGTTGTCGACGGGCCAGCTCAGCCAGATGGCCGACACGCCCAGATCATCGAAGTAGCCGTCGTTGATCTTCTGCGTCACGCCAGCGAAGTCGCCCCCCTGGTAGTTGGTGGAATACTCGCACCCCTGGATGGGGGAGTCGTTGCCCTTGCTGCCGTTGGCGAACCGGTCGGTGAGCACGAAGTAGAGCAGCGCATCCCGCCAGTCGGTGGACACGCCGATGTAGACCTTGAGCAGGAATGTCTGCCCGCCGGACGTGACGCGGATGTCGTGGATGCCGGTCGAGAGGCCCGTCACGGTCACCGTCACCTCGTTTCCGGACACCTTGGAGGCCCCGGGCGCGGGCTTCCAGTCCACCGTGACCTCGACGTCGGCAGGCGGGTCGCCCTCGAAGCCGAACACGGCGGAGAATGACTTGGCTCCCTGGTCGGTATCGTGATTCTTGAGCGAGAGTGCGCCCGGAGCCGGGCATTCGTCCACGGTGATCACGCTGTTGAAGTCGCCATAGCCGTCATCCGCCTTGTTGGGGTTGCCAGGGTCCATGATCCAGTCGCCGTCGACGACGAACTTGTACTGGTAGGTGCCGGGATCGAGATGAATCACGACGCTCCAGACATTGTCGCCGTCCGGGTCGGACATGGCATCGGCGGTGGCGGCGTCCTTGGCCCAGTTGTTGAAGCTGCCGGAGACGAAGACTTCGGCGACGCCGGGTGCTGCCTGGTAGGTGAACAGGGTGTCGCCGCATTCGAGGGGCTGGTCGGACGAGTCGGACGTATCGGACGTGTCGGACGTGTCGGACGTGTCGGACGTGTCGGACAGGTCGGACGAGTCGGACAGGTCGGACGGGTCGGACAGGTCGGACGGGTCGGACAGGTCGGACGGGTCGGACAGGTCGGACGGGGAGGGGACGTCGACAGGGGGGACGTTCCCGTCGCCGTCGTTCACGTCGATTCCCGGCAGGTCCTGGTTGCCTCCGTGGTAGTCGTAGTCACCCGGGTCCTGGCTGCAGGAGACCAGGGCAAGAACGGCCGCAATGGCCAGGGCGGCCGCCAGGGCCGGTATCCGCAGGAACAAGGTCGAACGTTGCATGCACACCTCGCTCAGTTGCTCGAGAGTCATGATTCCCAAGACAGCGGGAAGATACCGGGTCGGGGGGCAGATGTCAAAGCGCACCAGCCTGAGATGGCGGGCATCGGCGCAGCGGGAGGACACGGGCGGGAGAGGAATCCGGCACAGTCCATGTGGGGGGGCCCAAGCGCGAGGCTCGGGCCAGCAGGGCTGTGGGCACAGTAAAGGCGCTCAGAACGCTGTTCCCGGCTCCGGCCCCAGCGTGAGGCTCAGCGTGCCGCCGCGCGTAAGCTCGTCCCAGGTGATCCAGGGCCGGTCGAGGGGATTGCCGTTGAGCATGGCGGACTGGATGTAGATGTTCTCGGGGGAATGATTGGTGCACTCGATGAGGAATGCCGTACCTCCGTTGACCGCGGGGTTTAGGCGGATCCAGGCTTTCGCGAACATGGGCGTGGAGAGGAGGTATCGGCCGTCCGCCGGGGCGACGGGGTAGAGCCCGAGCGCGGCGAACACGAACCAGGCCGATGTTGCGCCGGAATCGTCGTTGCCGGGAAGGCCGTTGGGCGCGGTCGAGAAGGCCGTGTCGAGTATCTTGCGGACCCGGGCCTGGGTCTTCCACGGCTGGCCCGCCAGGTCGTAGAGCCAGGGCACGTGGAAGTCGGGCTCGTTGTCGGGGGAGAAGTAGTCCTTGTCGAAGAACTCGTCGAGGCGTTCGCAGAAGACCTCCGGGCCGCCCATCAGCTCGATGAGCCGGGGGATGTCGTGAGGCACCGACCAGAGGTACTGCCACGCGGTCGCCTCGCAGTAGTCGAATCCGAGCTTCAGCGGGTCGAACAGCTCGACGAACTTGCCGGTCTTGTGGAGCGGACGAAGGAACCCGGTATCGGGGTCCCAGTGGTTTTCCCAGTTGTGCGAGCGGTCCAGGAACTCCTGAGTGTCGGCCTCTTTGCCCATGCCGAGGGCGACCTGAGACAGGCTCCAGTCTTCGTACGCGATCTCGAGGGTCATGGAGACCGACTGCGTCTCGTCGCACTCGTGGGAGACGAAGCCCTTGTCGACGTACTCCTTGGGGGTTCCGAGCTCGAGATAGCCGCATGCCAGGTGGGCCAGGTCGTTGGGCTTGCTCTCGCGGGCCGAGTGCGTCATGGCCTCGTACGCCAGCTCGACCTCGGTTCCGAGGATCCCCTTGACGTAGAAGTCGGAGAGGATGGCAACCGCGGGGATCCCGATCATCGCCCGGGAGTAGCCCGTCGCCTGCCAGGGGCATTTCGGAAGCCAGCCGCCCGCCAGGTACTCGTGCAGGAACGACCCCGAGACCTCCGGAGCGATCTCCGGCTCGGTGATCGCCTGCAGCGGATGCGTGGTCCGGAACGTATCCCAGAGGCACCAGTTGTCGGAGAAGAAGCGGAATCCGTTGGCATCCAGGACGGTACCGAATCCGTCCGCTCCGGTCCAGACCCTGCCGGATTCGGTGAAGTCGGCCGGTGCGAACATGGTGCGGTAGAGGGCCGAGTAGAACATGGTGCGCTGGTCGGTCGTGCCACCCTCGACCACGATCCGGTTGAGGCGTTCGTTCCAGGTGGCGGCAGCGGCCTCGCGGATCTTGTCGAACTCGAAGCCTGCGACCTCTTCGGCGAGGTTCAGCTCCGCCTGATCCTCGTCGATGAACGAGATGCCCACCTTGACAACGATCGCCTCGTCCTGTGCGGTGGGGAATCCGGCCCAGGCCCCCGAGAACGGGCCATCCACCTTGCTGCGCCCCTGGATGTCCGAGTCCTGGCCGAAGGTTCCGAACGTGTCGAACGGGCGGGAGAAGACGGCGTGGAAGTAGACGGTCTTTGCCCCGGTGACGCCGGGGTCTTCCGGTATCGCGTACTCGACGATCGGCCAGACCAGGTACTGGCCGTGTCCGCGGATGGTGTCCGGCGCGACGACTTCGACGTGCCCGCCGGTGGACAGGCCTCGGGTGTGACCGGCATCGATCACGATGCGGCTCTTCTCCGATGCAGGGAACGTGTATCGGTGCAGGCCGCAACGGGGAGTCGAGGTCAGCTCGGCCCGAATCCCGGAATCGGTCAGCGTGACCGCGTAGTACCCGGCAGCAAACTCCTCGCCGTCGTGGGTGAATGCGGACGACCAGTCATGGTTGCCTTCGGGCGGAGTCCCGATCATCGGCATGACGAGGATGTTCCCGTAGCCGTATCCCGAGCCTCCGGGGCCTTGCAGATGCGTGTGGGAGAAGCCCTCGATGCGGGTCGAGCCGTAGTCGTAGCTCTCGATGGTGCCTACCTCCTCGACCGTGTCCGGGCAGAGCTTCACCATCGAATGGGGGAGCTGGGGTCCCGGGATGGAGTTGCCGGACCCCTGGCTGCCGATGCTGGGATCGACGAACGGCACGAGGTCCTGGACTCCGGGCGGTTCCGGCTGCGGAGGAAGGGGGACATCGGGCTGTCCAGGCAGGTCGGCCGCAGAGCCGTCGGCCGTGCCCACGTCGGCATCCCATGGGGCCGGGGAATCGGTCACCTGGTCTGCCGCATCGGAGTCCGGCGATGATGCCGGCGTGCCGTTGCCGCAGGCGGAGAGGAAGGCCGCAATCACGACAGAGAAGGACGAACAGGCAAGAGCCGAGCGGATCATGGGCACCTCCGGCAGGGGAGTGTAGCAGACCCGATTGCAGGGGACCAGGGGGGATAGGACGATAGGACGCCGCCCGCCACCCGATCTTTTGCCCCGCCCGCGCGCTTGGGCTATAGTACAGATCCCAGCCTGGAGGAGGGAATGGGCGGTCCAGGGCGTACAACGTGGGTGCTCGTCTTCATGGGGCTCGTAGCGGCCGGGTGCGGCTCGGGAGGGCCCTCGGCATCGCCCCCCGACGATGTTCGTTCTGACGACCGGTCCGTCGACGTTCTCGTGGAGCTGCGGTCTGAGCTGCCTCCGGTCCCCGAGTGCGAGGTCGGGATCAGGCGCTGCGAGAAGAACGTCGCCATGGTCTGCGGTGACGTCGGCTTCTGGGAAGAGGCCGAGAGCTGCGAGG
>Ga0194127_10006694_pt1 | contig 12983 bp, 11 predicted proteins | sample TA2KigC100mmetaG_FD_148624 | JGI IMG/M metagenome (GOLD analysis project Ga0194127, IMG submission 148624) | Freshwater microbial communities from Lake Tanganyika, Tanzania - TA2015036 Kigoma Deep Cast 100m | ecosystem: Environmental > Aquatic > Freshwater > Lake | place: Tanzania: Lake...
TTTTTCACGCAGGGCTTCCATCTCGTACAAAACCTGATCGCGCTCCACGCCGACCTCGGGAAGGACTCGATAGGTTTCAAACCTGGTCTTGTAGGGTTTCAACGAGTTTTCCAGGTCGGTCATGATCGAACCATATTCTTCCTCGATCTGCCGCTGGAAGGAGGGGATCTTTTTCAATCGTTTTTCGATCCAACCCACGGCTCGAGGAGGAAGGTGATGCAGGTTTTTGAGGGCTAGTTCTTTCCAATCCATTTGAAGTGCTCCGGGAAATGACTATGAATTACGGTTCAGGCGTGCATAGATTTTTCGATTTCCATCGTAGATCGCGATGAATTCCCTGAAAAGCCGGTCGTACGTCGTGCGATGGTCAGGATTGGGCTCGTAGGATTGTGCAACCGGGACGAGGGAAGCGATCTCGTCATATCGGATGCAACCGAGCGCGGCGGCTGCCAGCAAGGCCGCACCACGCACATTCACCTCGATCGGATCGCGCATCTGGCGGATCGTGCGGTTCAAGACGTCAGCCAGAATCTGGCTCCAGATATCCGACTTTGCCCCACCGCCCACAAAATGGATCGCCCCTAACTTTCTGCGGATGAACTGTTCGACATAATTCAGCAGCCAGCGCGTGTTGTAAGCCACTCCTTCAAACACGGCACGCACCATGTGCTCGCGCGTCGAATGCAGCGACTGGTTGAAAAAGCCGCCTCGCACAAATCGATCCTCCACCGGCGCCCGTTCCCCATACAACCAGGGTGTGAAGATCAGGTTTCCGCTGCCGGCGGGCACACGCCCAGCGATCCGGTCGAATAGATGGTAGACATTCGAGGGTTTTGGGACGGCGAGCTCGTCCTCATGAAAAAATACATTGTCGCGCAGGAATTGCAGGTTCACCCCGGCGCATTCCTGCTCATTCGTGAGCAGGTAACGGCCTGGAATTCCCGAGGGCAGTGAGGCTAGGCTGTGAAAGATGTCCGTCTTCTTGTTCGGGACATGGCATGTCAGCCAGGAGGAGGTTCCGATGTACAGATGAGTCTCGTAATCTGCCACTGCGCCTGAGCCAACGGCTGCCGAATGGATGTCCGGGGATCCTGTGATGACGGATACATCAGTACTCAAGCCCCACTCCTCGGCGACCTGTGGGGAAAGCGGACCAAGTATAGAGTTCGCGGGCAGGAGCTCCGGTAATTTTTCCCGCTGAATCCCCGAGAGCTTGACCAGATTTTCGTCATATCGAATCCTCGAAATATCCCGGTTGTCCGTCAGCCAGTGCAGGACGATGGAATTTGCAGAAGCCGCAAATTTCCCGGTCAGGCGCAAACCGATGTAGTCGATCGGTTCGAGAAATTTATGCGTGCGCTGGTAGATCTCCGGCTGGACGAACTTGTAATACAGAATATGGGCGATGGGGTCCTTGCCCGCAAACCCGGGTATTCCTCCGGTGCGACCAATCCATTTCACGAGTTTCGCGAGCGGGTACCCCTCGATTTTTGGGAAGCCGTTCATGATCTTGCGCAGGTGAGGTTCTCCGCGGGAATCCATCCAGATGATCGCATTGGAAAGCGCATGACCATCCCTGTCGACGGCCACTGTGCCGGACCATTGCCCGGTGTTTGCGATGGCGCAGATATGCTCCCTTGGAATCAATCCTTTTCCAAGCAACCGTTTCACTGCAGCGCCAATGGCATCCCACCATTCCGCCGGGGATTGCTCTGCGCCTCCATCCGGCAGAAGGATCAATTTCATTTCCTGAAATTCGCTGCCAATCAATTCCCCCCGGATGGAAAACAGGGCAACCTTTGGTCCGGAGGTCCCCAGGTCAATGGCAAGTATATATTTCATGGTAATCCTTCCAATGGTATGGAAACGCATTCTCTATCGAGAGTCGCGGTATGTACTCCGAGTATAATTCACGCGATGGATCAGGGACAATCTACATTTCGAGGCTACGTTCCGTTCGTCTTCGCGATGATATCGATTGGATGGGGAGGGTTGTATCTTCTATTGAATTATTCCCTCCCCTTTGTATGGGCGCGTTGGGGGTTCTTTGCGCTGGTGATCCTGGCTCTAACGGGAATTGCCCTTCCGGTCGTGTACTTCTTCCACCAACGATTTCCAGCGGATCCTCCCGCAGGTCAGAAGGTGATCGTACGACAGTCCCTCTGGGTGGGCGTGTATGGCGCGACCCTGGCCTGGCTGCAACTTGGCAGACTGGTATCCCTTTATGTGATCCTCGGGCTGGCCGGCGGATTCGTGGCGGCTGAATACTTTATCCGCCTTCGAGAATCGGCGAGCCGGCATCCTCCAGCTGTTGCAGAGGAGGAAGAGCATGCCGACCCTGCGTGATCTGCCCGCCGTCGACCAATTGCTTCAGCTCCCCGGATCATCCCAATTGATGGAACGATTCGGCCGGCCATTAACCCTGCAGGCAATTCGCGCATCCTTGGATGACCTGAGATTCCAACTTAAGGAACACAAGCTGCCCTCTGTGCCTTCCAACGATCAGATCCTCGTCAAGACAGAATCACTACTGGTCGAGTGGACAAAGTCCACTCTGGTTCCGGTGATAAACGCCTCGGGAGTGATTCTGCATACAAATCTCGGACGCGCTCCGCTCAGCAAGGCAGCTCTGCAGGCGATGGCGGAAGCTTCGCGCGGCTTTTCCAACCTGGAATTCGATATCGAATCGGGTCGGCGCGGCTCGCGCTTGATCCATGCGGAGTCGCTCCTGCGTAGGTTGACCGGCGCTGAAGCGGCGATTGTGGTGAACAATAACGCCTCGGCGGTTCTGCTCGTACTTTCCGCACTTGCGTCGAAAAAGCGCGTGATTATTTCTCGATCGCAGCTTGTGGAAATCGGAGGCGGGTTCCGCGTGCCGGAGGTGATGAAGCAATCCGGGGCGAAACTGGTCGAGGTCGGTGCGACGAATAAGGTCCACCTTTCGGATTATGAGGAGGCGTTGATCGAGCCCGCGGCTCTTGTGATGCGCGCGCATCGCTCGAATTTCAAATTGGTCGGGTTTACCGATGAACCGGAATTGAAATCGATCGTCGTCCTCGCGCATGGATTCGGTGTGCCAGTCGTAGACGACCTCGGTTCCGGCGCGCTGGTTGACACCGCGAAATATGGCCTGGCTCACGAACCGACCGTACAGGAATCCCTCGCGGCCGGGGCGGATCTGGTGTGTTTTTCCGGCGATAAATTGCTCGGCGGCCCGCAAGCCGGCATCATCCTGGGTGGCGCAGATTTGCTTGCGAAGATCAAGAAGCATCCACTGGCCCGCGCGGTTCGCGCCGATAAGACGTGCCTCGCGGGATTAATCACCACGCTTCTCCATTATCTTAAGGATGAGGCTGAGCGGGAAATTCCGATCTTAAAGATGATTTCCATGAGGCCGGAGCAGGTCAAGGGCAGGGCAGAGGCATGGGCGGCACAGCTGGGTCAAGGAGATGTGGTGCAGGGTGAATCAACCGTAGGCGGAGGCTCGTTGCCCGGCGAATCCATGCCGACCTGGTTGTTGGCGCTTGACGTGAAATCGCCGGATAAATTTCTTAAGTCGTTACGAAAGGCAGAAACGCCCATCATTGCGCGGACCGCTGCAAATAGAATTTTATTGGATCCACGTACTGTACTAATCGATGAGGAGAACATGATGTTGGAGTGTCTGAAGAAGGAGTTGTATGAAAACGATTGAGTTTCCCGTCAAAGACCCAAAGAAACCGCCCAAGATTGAATTTGCAAACCGTTGTGTGAATTGTGGAAAGCCAAAAGAAACGACACTGGGCTTGTCTTTGGACATGGGCGTGCAAAAACGGGATACGCCGGTAATGATGACTTTGACTGTCCCCATGTGCAATCGTTGCGACGAAAAAGAGAGGCGCGTGGCGATGGTGACGTTGGTTCCGTTTTTGATCGCCGGGCTGATCATCGGGATCATCGCATTCGTCCCCGCCACACTGATCGCGCCGGAGGGCACAACCCCCCAAACGTTGGCCTTTCCCTTTGTGTTTGGTGGGTTTGCGGGTTTGATCGCAGGGATCATCGGCGGGACAGTTGTCGAGGTTATTGTGAAGATGTTCGCCGCCTCATTTTTCGGGAAACTCGTAATTCAACGTCCGCTTACGGTTTTGGGATTATTTTCCAGTACCGACGAATTGATCGGGGGTTCGGCAAAATATATGAAAGATAAGAAAATCGCCCGCCTTGTTTTTGAAAACGATGAAATCGCACGTGAATTTAATACATTGAATGGTTTGGAGAGAGTATGAAATCTGACATCGATGCGCTCATGCAGGAGAAAAACCTGGATGCTGTCATGATCGTGGGGCATGCCGAACATAACTCCTACATGTACTACTTCGTCGGCGGCGGGCACGTCAGCCACGCGGCGTTGATTAAGAAACGGGGCGAGGAACCGGTATTATTCTGCAGCGACATGGAACGCGGCGAGGCGGCCAGAAGCGGACTGAAGATCATCCCATTCACGAAGTACGGCGGGACCGAACTGCTGAAGAAAGCCGGCGGGAATCTTGCGTTGAAAAAAGCCATGGATTATCAGGCGATGTTCACCGACCTTGGGATCACCAAGGGTCGAGTGGGCTTATACGGCGTTTATGATGTGGGCACGATCCTGTCGTATCTCGCGCATTTCAAAACCTTGATGCCGGAGGTGGAACTGGTGGGAGAGGAGAAGGATGGGGCGGTGATCGTGCGCGCCATGGAAACGAAAAGCCAGCAGGATGTGGAGCGCATCCGCAGGATGGGCGGGATCACAACCGAGGTCGTCCGCAGGGTGGCGGAATATTTAATGGATCGCGATGTGCGCGAGGATGAAGTTCTTCTTAAAGCGGATGGTTCTCCGCTAACAATTGCCGACGTAAAGACGAAGATCAATCTGTGGTTGACGGAACTCGGTGCGGAAAACCTTGAGGATTGCATCTTTGCCATCGGCGGGGATGCCGGCCTGCCGCATTCGATCGGGAATCCAAAAGACCTGCTGCGACTTGGGCAGACGATCGTGTTCGATATCTTCCCGTGCGAAAAGGGCGGAGGGTATTTCTATGATTTCACGCGCACCTGGAGTTTGGGGTATGCCACACCCGAGGCGCAGGAGCTCTATGATCAGGTGCATGAAGTCTACGAAAAAGTGGTCGACAACCTCGATCTCAATACGCCGTTCAAGGATTACCAGCGCATGACCTGCGAGTATTATGAGTCGAAGGGACACAAGACGCCATTGAACACCAACGACCCGACCGAGGGTTATGTCCACAGCCTCGGGCACGGTGTGGGATTGAATATCCATGAAAGGCCGTCGTCGCATCTGGCCGCGGGTCCGGATCATATCCTCAAGCCCGGAGTTGTGTTCACCCTCGAGCCCGGCTTGTATTATCCCGAAAGAGGGATGGGATTCCGCATCGAGGATACCTATTGGATGAATCCGAACGGGACGGTTGAGAAACTGGCGGAATTCCCCTACGATTTCGTGTTGAAGATGACGAAGTGGAAGAAGAAGTAAGCGGTTTGAAACCGGCCCGCGTGCTCGCCATCGAAACCTCCTGTGATGAAACCGCGGCAGCGGTTATCGAGAATGGGCGCGCCTTGCTGTCATCTGTTGTAGCCTCGCAGATGGGGATCCACGCGCGTTACGGCGGCGTTTTCCCTGAAGTTGCTTCGCGCCAGCACGTTTTGAGTATCATTCCGGTGATTGAACAAACGCTGGATAAGGCGAAGTTATCCTTGAATGATATCGATGCCTTGGCGGTAACCCAGGGTCCCGGCCTGGCCGGTTCATTGGTCGTAGGGATGAATACGGCCAAGGGCCTTGCACTCGGATCCAATAAGCCGCTGATCGGAGTCAATCACATGGAGGGACATCTCTATTCTGCGTGGGTTTATCCCGCGGACCAGAATCCCGCACCTGAACCCACTTTCCCATTGATGGCTTTGCTTGTCTCGGGCGGTCATACAGAATTGAATCTCATGACCGATCATCTGAAGTATCAACGACTCGGCTCGACCCTGGATGACGCGGCCGGCGAGGCATTCGACAAGGTGGCACGCGTATTGGAACTTCCGTATCCCGGTGGGCCATCGATACAGAAAGCCGCCGAGGGCGGTGACTCAAAACGATTTGATTTCCCGCGTGCTTGGCTCGAGGGGACGTGGAATTTCTCGTTTAGCGGGTTGAAGACGGCCGTGCTTTATACCGTTCAGGATTTGAAGAAAAACGGGGAGGTTTTGCCCGTCTCCGACCTGGCGGCATCCTTTCAGCAAGCTGTTGTGGATGTGCTCTTCAAGAAAACTATCCTGGCCGCGCGCGAATTCGGCGCGAAGGAAATCCTGGTTGCGGGTGGAGTATCGGCGAACAAGTCTTTGCGCGAGACTGTCAAATCGCAGGCTGAGTTCCCGGTGCATATCCCGCCCTTGTCCCTGTGCACGGACAATGCTGCGATGATCGGCGCGGCCGGGTATTTTCGCTATGCGTTGGGTCATGCATCGAAGCTGGAGATCGACGTCCTTCCGACCTGGCCGTTATCCTGATGTATGGATTTGCCGCGGATGAACGCAGATGAATAGGATCGGTATGATCATCCTGCTTCTTGCATAAATCTCTAAACGGGATTAGGCCGAAACAAGGTAGGAAATCGTAACTATAGTTTAGATATTAACGCAGCACTCTGTAAGGGATCGGTCGTAAGTTATTAGAAAAATATTTCCTGTTCAAGCCACCGTCCTCGGCGGCGTTCCACAGGGATGCTTCGCGAAGGACGCCGCCGGGAGTGTAGCCCTAAGAATGGCGTCCCGGAAAAATTTTCAACTCATTTCAATGCAGCAAGAAGATTTTCAAGCGAAACCGATCCCTCGCGCAGGATGACCGGAGATTCTCCACTGCAATCCACGATTGTGGATGGAATGCCTCCCGGCGTCGAGCCTCCATCAAGGATCAATGGAATGCGCCCGTTGAGTTGACTGTAAACTTCCTTCGCCGTCGTGGGACTTGGCGCGCCGGAGATATTTGCAGATGTCACAGCCATCGGTCCTGCGGCGCGCAGCAAAGCCAGCGCGTCTCGGTGGTCGGGTATGCGAACAGCGACAGTGGAAGTAGCGGAGATGGCTGGAGGGAGAGTCAGTTTTTTGGGGATCACGCAGGTCAGAGGTCCCGGCCAGAACCGGGAGGCGAAATCCTGCGCCATTTGTGGAATGGACTCGGCAACGAGATCAAGGTCTTTCATTTCACCGATCAAAATGGGAATCGCTTTTTCGATCGGCCGATCTTTTGCTGTATAGATGCTTTCGATGGCGTTGTGATCAAACGCAAGTGAGCCCAAGCCATACACGGTGTCTGTTGGAAAGGCAACCAATCCACCGTAACGTAGAATTTCAAGCGCAGGTTGAATTTCGCTTGCGGGAAGAATTTGTGTCTTCACGGGAGCATGATCTCGAGCAGGCGGTCATGGTCGGCCAGGTCTTGATGTAGATGGAGTGTGACCTCATCGGGAAACATATCGTAAGCCAGGCTCAGAGTTTGCGGACCGAGCATTGCTTCGGTTTCGATTAATATCATGCCGCCCGGCGCCAGCCAGTCCGGCGCGAGTTCGAATAAGTGACGGTACACCTCCAATCCGTCTGCGCCTCCATCGAGCGCGACCTCGGGTTCGCGACCGTAAATTGGCAGGCGATGCAATTTTTCTGTTGGGATGTATGGCAGGTTGGCGCAGATCAGATCGAAATGTCTTTCGGTGGGCAACGGATCAAAATGCGGTGGAAGCAGGTTGCATTCCAAAAAATCGACATGAGAGCTGACGTCGAATTTGACGGCGTTGCGTTTTGCCACCTTCAACGCCGCGCAGGAAATATCCGTCCCTAGGATACGAGCGCCGGGAACATGTACCGCGATTGTGACGGCGATCACGCCGGAGCCGGTCCCTACGTCCGCGATCGTCCTGCGTTCCGGGGAAGCTTGAAGCCAGTGGATCGCTTTTTCGACGAGCAATTCAGTTTCAGGCCGCGGGATGAGCACATCCCGTGTGATTTCAAATTCCATGCCGAAAAATTCCCAATGGCCGATGATGTAGGGCAAAGGAACTCCGGCTTGCAGTTTGGAAACGGCATCCTGAACCTGTGAGATTTGTTGATTTGACAGCGAAGTTTCTGGATGCGCAAGCACCCACGTCCGCGGTTGTCCCAGGGCATGCGCCAGGATGATCTGTGAGTCGAGTTCCGGCCATTCCCCCTGCAATTCAGTCGTGAGTTTGGTCAGCAGTTCACCGGCCTTCATGGTTGACTTTCAAAATTCATTTCATGGCGAGCAAGGACAGGTATTCGAAAGCGATGTTGGACGCCAGCACGGCGGTGATATCGCCGTGATCGAAAGGCGGCGAGACCTCGACCAGATCGAACCCAATTAAATTCAATCCATGACCACCGCGCACGAGTTGAAGCAATTGATAACTCGAAAGCCCGCCGACCTCCGGTGTGCCGGTCCCGGGCGCATATGCCGGATCGGCTGAGTCGATATCCAAGGTGACATAGACCGGCCCTTTGAGCCGCTCATGGACTTCTTTCAATATTCCAGGGATCCCTTTTTCCAGCGCTTCATGGATTGTGATGGTGCGCGCGCCCAGGGACTTCGCATCGGCGTAATCGTTCTCACCACTCACCGGACCGCGGATGCCGATTTGTATGTATTCCCCCCCCCTGATCAGCCCCTCCTTCAAGGCATGCCGGAACGAGGTACCATGGCTGAAGGGGACCTCCTCGAACTCCGCCTCCCAGGTATCGATATGCGCATCGATGTGGACCACGGAGAGCGGTCCGAATTTATTCGCATGCGCTCTTAACAAGGGAAGGGCGATCGAATGATCCCCGCCGAGGGTGATCACGGTCACATTCATGTCGAGGATCTCCGAGACGGTCCGGGCGATCCTGTCCATGGTGTGTTCGATGGAAGTGGGAATGACCGACACATCGCCGTAATCCACAACTTTGAGTTTCTTCAGGGGGGTGACGTTGAGCGTGGAGTTATGTCCCCAGATCATCAATGAGGCCTCGCGGATCTTGCGCGGACCGAAGCGGGTCCCTGTGCGATAGGAGGTGCCGCTGTCAAAAGGTACCCCGAGGATGGCGACGTCAATGCCATTAAGATCGCGGGTCACCGGCAGCCTCATAAAGGACGGTATGCCCATGAACGGCTGAAGGTCGGCTCCAAATGCGGAGTTGCTATTCATCTTCTGCGCCCGTTGTGGCAGCCAGCCGATCCGCTTCGTCGCGGGTGGACAGCTCATCGATGAATTGATCGATCGAGCCATCCATGACGGCCGGCAGGTTGTAGCTGGATAATCCAATGCGGTGATCGGTGACGCGGTTTTGCGGGTAGTTGTACGTGCGAATCTTTTCGGATCGTTCACCGCTTCCCACCTGCGACCTTCGAGCGGCTTCCTGTTCGGTCCGCCGTTTTTCCTCCTCGATCTCGTACAAACGGGCGCGCAGGATGCTCATCGCCCGAAGCTTGTTCTGCAATTGGGATCGTTCATCCTGGCAGGTGACGACCATCCCGGTCGGCTTGTGGTGCAGGCGAACCGCAGTGGAGTTCTTCTGAACGTTTTGCCCCCCGGCGCCGGAGGAGCGATAGACTTCGATTTCCACATCGGAGTCAGGAATATCGATTTCAACATCATCCACCTCGGCCAGCACAGCGACCGTCGCGGTGGAGGTGTGGATGCGCCCCTGAGCTTCCGTGGCGGGCACGCGTTGAACGCGATGCACGCCCGACTCGTATTTCAAGCGGGAGTAGGCGCCCCGGCCTTTGATCTCAAAGATCACCTCCTTGTATCCCCCGACGCCGATGGCATTCCCGGACATGATCTCCGCTTTCCATTTCCTTGTTTCGGCGTAACGGGTGTACATGCGGAATAGGTCAGCTGCAAAGATGGCCGCCTCGTCGCCTCCCGTCCCGGCACGAATCTCGACAATGACATCCTTGTCATCGCGCGGGTCCTTGGGGATGAGCAGGGCCTTTATCTCCGATTCAAGGATCGGCAGGCGGGGAGTGATCTCCTCGATCTCTGATTTGGCCAGTGCGATCAGGTCCGCGTCGCTTTCCGCGAGCAGAATGGACCTGGCCTCTTCCAGGCTTTTCAGTGATTGCCTGTACTCCCGCGCCTTGTTGATCAGGGGTTCGAGGTCCACCCGTTCCTTGTTGATCTCTGCCGCGCGCTGGTAGTCCCTCCCGACCTCGAGGAGTTCGTTTCCCAATCCTTCATATTTTTCTTCGATTGCCTTCAGTTTGTCGAGCATGCCTTTGCCTCAGCGGCATGCAAGCTGCCGCTCTTCCACATGAAATAAAGCGCGGCTGACTGCCGCGCGACGGCATTATATCACCCGTGCCGGTCGGGTTATGGATATCGGGTTAGTAACTGCTTGTGGCGGCGAGCACCATTGACAAGATCAGGATCACCGCAAAGATCGCAAACAGGATTTGCGCAGCCCGCTGGCTGCCATTTTTCTCCCCGGTGGGGGTCTTCTTTTTCTTTTTAGGATTTCTCGTTGCCATATCCGTTCACCTCGGCAGATGCCGGTAAAAAGCCTGCGCCATCACCTTCTCGAGTTCCTCCAGAGTGACAGGCTTCATTACATATCCGTCCGCTCCGAGCTGCATGGCTTTGTCCACGGTGACATCCGCGGCCTCGGAGGATAACATGATGACCGGCATATCCTTCCAGACCTTCCTGCGGCGGACGAATTCAAGCATATCCAGTCCGCTGACTTCGGGCATGTTGATATCCAGGATCAGAAGATCGGGCCGATCGCCGGTCAATAAGACCTGCGCAGCCGGGCGGGGATGATTGAAATACCGGGTGGAACAATCCAGCAGCCTGAGCATCAGGGCGACCGCCTGGCCCATCTCCTTGTCGTCATCCACGATCCATACGCGTTTCATCGCAGGGTTCATTCCAGGTGCGCCTTCACGCTCTGTGCGGCAGCGGTCTTCATTCCGCTCACCGCGATCAGCTCCTCGAGGGTTGCATGCCTAATCTTATCCATACTCCCGAAATGTTTCAAGAGTGCCTTCCTTCGGGCAGGACCGATCCCCGGAATAGTATCCAGTTGCGAAGCCAGGCCTTGTTTCGATCGTCTTGCGCGATGGGCGGTGATGCCAAATCGGTGCGCCTCGTCCCGGATGCGTTGCATCAAATACAGTCCTTGCGAATGGCGCGGCAGCATCAAAGGTTCGCTCTGCTGCGGGAGGAAGATTTCCTCCTCCTGTTTCGCCAACCCAATCACAGGCACTTTATGAAACAAGTCGAAACCTTCGAGAACCCGCGTCACCCGCCCAAGTTGACCCTTTCCCCCGTCGATGATGATCAGATCCGGGAGGACGGAAAAGGACTCGTCCACCCTGGTTCCCGGCTCACCGTTCGCTTCCCGCGCGGACCTCCATCTTCTGAAGCGGCGGGTGAGCATTTCCTCCATCGAGGCGAAATCGTCAGGTTCGCCGATGCTCGTGCTTTCGATGTTGAATCTTCGATACAGCTTTTTGGAAGGCACACCCTGCTCGAACACCACCATGGCGCCCACCGTCGCCACGCCCTGCGTATGGCTGACGTCGTAGCATTCGATGCGATTGGGCGGCGTGCTCAAGCGGAGGGCAGTCTGCAATTCCTGCAATGCCTGTTCCTGTTTATGGGTATCCGCCTGCCATTGTGCCCGCAACGCTTGCAGTGTTTCTGTCGCGTTTTCCGCTGCCATCTGAACAAGTTCATGGGATTGTCCCTGATGCGGGACGAGAAATTCCACCTTTTCACCTCCACGGCGCGATCGAAGCCATTGACTGATGATGCGGGCTTCCTCGATCTCCTCGGGGAGCATCACCTGGGGTGGAATGGTGGCGGATTCGGTGTAGAACTGTTTTACGAATTCGCCCATCACCTCGGTATCCGCAGTGTCTTCCGTGCCTTCGAGAATGAAATATTCACGCCCGATCAATTTCCCGCCCCGAATGAAAAAGATCTGGACGCAGGCTTCCCCGTCCGCGCGCGCCATGGCAAGCACATCCGAATCCAGGTAATCGGAGGGGAAGATGATCTTCTGTCTTTCGATGATGGATTGAACCGCTTTCAGTTGATCCCGCAGGACGGCTGCCTTCTCGAATCGCATTTCCTCAGAGGCTTTTACCATCTCAATTTGAATCCGGGTGACGATCTCCTCGCTGTGGCCGTTGAGGAACGCCATCAGGTCCGAGATCATCTGTCGATAGCCTTCCCGGTCGACCGCGCCGATGCAGGGGGCGTTACATAACTTGATATCATAATACAGGCAAGCCCGTTTGTCCCCGCCTGTGATCTGCCGATCGCAAGTGAGATAGGGAAATATGCGACGAAGCACGTCCAGTGTTTGATATACAGCCCAGGCGGAGGTGTATGGCCCAAAGTAGCGCGCCCCGTCATCGTTCATCAGACGCGTAACGGTCACCTTGGGGAAGGGGTCGTTCCAATGAATTTTGATGTAGGGATACCGTTTATCGTCCTTCAAGCGCACGTTGAATCGCGGCCGGTGCTTTTTGATCAGATTCATCTCGAGGATCAACGCCTCGAGTTCCGAGCCGACCACGATCCATTCGATGTCCGCGATCTCGCGCACCAGACGCCGGGTTTTCGTATCCTGGGTTCCATCCGAGTGGAAGTAGGAACGAACCCGGTTCTTGAGATTGACCGCCTTGCCAACGTAGATGATCACGCCCGCGCTGTTCTTCATGAGATAGCAGCCGGACTTGGAAGGGATGGTATTCAGGATGCCCTGCAGGGAATCGGATATCTCCATCGAGACGGCAATTCTAACATGCCAAAACAATATGGACTCTGTAACATAAGCGGTGGGTTTTGAGAAAAGGCGAACTTCTTGTAAGATGGTGATTGAGAGATCGCCACAGACAAGGAGTTCGCCATGCCAATTGTTGTCCTCAAGCTGCCGGATGTCAAGCG
>Ga0194127_10006697_pt1 | contig 12979 bp, 15 predicted proteins | sample TA2KigC100mmetaG_FD_148624 | JGI IMG/M metagenome (GOLD analysis project Ga0194127, IMG submission 148624) | Freshwater microbial communities from Lake Tanganyika, Tanzania - TA2015036 Kigoma Deep Cast 100m | ecosystem: Environmental > Aquatic > Freshwater > Lake | place: Tanzania: Lake...
GGGGGCCGTTCATTTCCAGGAAACGGGCTGTTTCGCGGTCGAGCGGAATCCTGTGCACGGGGTCGATCATGGCGCAGCGCCGGTTTTGCGAGGCTATAAGGCCGCGCACCGTGTCGCGTCCGTTGCCGGTCACGCAGGCAGGCCTGCGCTGCAGGGCACATACGAAACGGTAGTCGATATAGACCAGGCGAAAATCATCGCCCGCAACCATGCGTTCGAGCAGAATATCCGGCTCAAACCGGCGCGCCCGGCGCAGGGCGGCTTTGAGTTCTAAGGGTGTTGAGATCGCTGTTGAAACACCGCGCGCACCCCACTGCGTACAGGGTTTGACCACAATCGAAGCGTGCTGTTCAAGAAACCGCAGGGCGCGGGTGAAATCCGTGTAGAGCTCCTGCTCCGGAACCGGAAATCCGCGCGCGCTCAAAAATCGGCCTGCAAGGTATTTGTTCTGCGTCAAATGGAATGTGACCGCGCCGACACGGTCGGTCAGCGAACGGTAGCAGCGCACCGAGCAAAGGCCGTGGCACAGTTCGAAGACAGGCACTGAGGCGTCGATGACGCGGACTTCAATACCGCGGCGCCGGGCTTCATCCGTTATGGTCGTGGTATACGGGCTGTGCATGGGATCGGAAATTTGAAAAGGCATGGTCATGCACCGGATGCGCAGGTTGTTGATGCCTGCGGATGAAGGTCGTGTCCTCTGCCGTGCAGGGCATCGGCAAAGTCCGACATCACGTGTTTCCACAGCCGGGCGCGCACGTAAAACGGAGCGTCGTGCAGTGCCGCGCCCGGCAGCAGGCAGTTGGGTAAGGCCTCAAGGGGCTCTCCAGGCAGTGCGCCCCGCAGGGCGGCTGCTGTCTGCCGGGCGATCAGCCGGTGGGTTACCTCCCTGGGCATGCCGCTTTCTCTCAAGATATGTGCATATCAGCTTGACCGGTTGCGGGTTCATAGTATAGTAAAGACCTGCCGGGCAGGTCAACAGCAATAACAAACCGGCAGCGCTTTTCAGCAGGGGATGGCAGCCGTATGGGTATTGGAATCGTTGAAGGCCTCAGCCACTGGAGCGTCGCCTCTATCAGCACATTTATCCTGATTTTCATGGCGGAGATGGGCGACAAGAGCCAGCTGGTGTGCATGACGCTGGCATCGCGCTGTTCGGGCCGCGCGGTTCTGGCCGGTGCAGTGGCAGCATTTGCGCTGCTGAACGCTGTTGCAGTTACGGCCGGGGCGGCACTGTATGCCGTGCTGCCGCCGCTCCTGCTGCAGAGCGTTGTTGCTCTGCTGTTTGCCTTTTTTGCCTGGCATGCCTTTCGTTCTCATCCCGAGCAGATGCAGGAGCGCATCGAATCGCGCGGCCGCAGAGGCGTGTTCGCGGCTGCGTTTATGCTGACTGTCGTATCAGAGCTGGGCGATAAAACCCAGATCGCGGTTGCCGGCCTGGGCTGCACACTGCAGCCGGCCGGGGTCTGGCTGGGCGCGACACTGGCGCTGACAGCAACAAGCCTTGTGGGCGTCGTTGCGGGCAAATCTGTGCTGAAACGACTGCCCATCAATGTGCTGCACCGCCTGAGCGGTGCCCTGTTCGCTGTGCTTGCTCTGGTGATGTTCGTGCGGATTGTGCGTTCATGGTAGAGTGCAGATGTATCAGATTTGTCCAAAATAAATTATTGGATCGCTGCTGAAGGCCCTCTGGCCGGGGCCGTGCCGTCCCATCCGGCAAAGAAGACCTCATTTCATGTTCGGCCCGTGTGCCGGAATATTTCAAACGGGCCAGGCACGCCCCCGCGATTGTTGTATACAGCAGTGAGCCCGGGCCGTGTATACAATGAATTTTACAGGACGTGCCGTTGCATCGGCAGTGCAAAAACTGCCGGATGGGACGGCACGGCCCCGGCCAGAGGGCCTGTTCTAAATTATTTTGGACACTACTGCAGATGTATATACACGTGAACGTTGATCCTTCTGTTCGGGGTCGGCAGCGAAATCGAGTGTTTTACACTACCGTTTTCGATGCATCGTATACTGTCGGAGAACGTCGATGGAAAATGTATGGGCTGCCTTTGGGCTCACTTTGCTGGCCGGTCTTGCAACCGGTATCGGCAGTGCGCTTGCCTTTTTTACCACGCGCACAAATACGAAATTTCTGGCCTCAGCTCTCGGCTTTTCAGCCGGGGTGATGCTCTATGTCGCTTTTGTCGAGATATTTCAAAAATCACGTGAATCACTTGAAGCCGCCCTGGGCGATGGTACCGGAACCGCTCTGACTGTCGGGGCATTTTTCAGCGGCATAGCTGTTGCCGCGTTGATAGACCGGCTTGTGCCCGGGTTCGAGAACCCGCATGAGATACGCAGCGTTGAGCAGATGCAGCCCGGCCAGATGCCTGAGGACGCGCGCCTGCTGCGCATGGGGATTTTTTCAGCGCTTGCCATTGCGGTGCACAATTTTCCCGAAGGCCTTGCAACCTTCATGGCTGCGCTCAATGACCTGAATCTGGGCGTCAGCATTGCCGTTGCCATTGCCATCCACAATATCCCCGAAGGCATCGCTGTTGCGGTGCCGGTCTACTACGCGACCGGCAGCCGCAGGAAGGCGTTTGCGCTGTCATTTTCCTCCGGGCTGGCCGAGCCCGCCGGGGCGCTGATCGGCTTTTTCTTTCTGTTGTTTTTTTTCAATGAGCTTGTGTTCGGCATAGTGTTCGCCGCCGTGGGCGGCATCATGGTCTACATCGCGCTTGATGAGCTTCTGCCGTGCGCCGAGCACTACGGTGAACATCATTTGGCAATGACCGGTCTGGTAATCGGTATGGCTGTTATGGCGGCAAGCCTGTTGCTACTGTGATGTTGTTGGGACGGGTCTGGGCAGTGTGTCTGAAAAAAACACCGGGTCAGGCATTATGAGATCGCCTGTTGGTGCATTTTGCTTTTTACCGTTGTTTTTTTTTAAAGAAGATGCACGCTCGTTCGTGGTGAGCCTGTCGAACCATGAACGAGCGTGTCGTTCGATACGTAACCCAATCGTTCCAGCGCCAGGCTCAGGGCGAACGAACGGTGTTTTATTGCATACGGTATCTGGAAAAATGCCTTAACAGTCTGTTGAAAAAGTATTTCAAAAGCCTGCTAAAAGAGTTGTTCCTCGTTTTTCTTTTCCTTCAAGTAACACATGACCGCCTCAAGGCTGTATTTGACTGATCGGTGATGCGGGGCTGTGCGGATATATTCGGGGCCGTGGCCCGCGCTGCGCCATTTTTCAAGCTCTTTTTCGGATATATTGAGAAGCTGTGAAACCTGGTGTGATGAGAGCAGATCGGATGCCTGGGCACGCATGAGCGTTGTTTCTCCGGATGTACGTGTGATTGTCAGCGCTATGGCGCTTGCGCAGGAGCGTCGCGCCAACCGTTTCTTTTTTTAAAGGCATATTCTCGACAGTTTTTTTAAAAATGCAACCGGAAAAATTCGAGGTGCAAAAGCATAAAACAGGCCATCAGGAAAAAGGAAAGGTTTATCCGGCGTGAAAGGCCTCACGGGCTTCACGGGCAGGCTCATCCGGCAGGCGCTCATAGCGCGGGGAAAAATGAAAAACTGTGAGTTTTTTTGCACTGCATGCGCGCGCAAGCAAACCGGCCTGCCGGGCGGTGAAATGGCCGCTTCTGCGGGCCTTAACAGCGTCGCGTTCCAGAAAAGCCGCTTCACAGAAAAAACGATCAACGCCGACGGCAAGCTCTTTGATTTTTTTAAGATTTGCCGGTGTTGCGCCGCTGTCGGAGATATAAGCGACAGTCTCACCGCGGGAAATATGCACCAGCTGTTGCTTGAGCTCACCAAGGCGCATGCTTCGCGGCCTGGGTGAGCCTGCTGCTGGGATTTCAATCAGCGTGCCATCCGGGCATTGCGCGCGGATCTTGTTTTTAAGCGTCTGCAGCCAGGGGCCTTTCGGAAGGCCGAGCCTGCCCAGCGCGTCCTTGTTGATATTGATCCGGTTGTGTTCTTCGATCCGGAATGCAAGCGAGGCGATGCCGTTGTGATTCAGGCGCCGGGTGAGAACCCGGTAGAGCGGGTGCTCGACAACCGTGCCGTTAAAGGGCCGGCGCTGTTCAGGGCCGGGTTTGAATTTTTCGCTGCAGGCAAACCGACGGACACTGATTGTGCGCGTGCCGATTTCATGCACATCGAGCTTAAAGGGATAGGTGTCGGTCAGGTTCCAGGTATAGCCCCGGAGCCGGCCGGTCATGTTGGCGATAATGCCCGGCGGGCCGTACAGACGCAGAACACGGTCGCGCGCCAGGTTGAGGCGCAGCAGATGGTCAATGCCGATGACGTGGTCGATGTGGGTGTGGGATATGAATACATCGGAAATCTTGAGCAGCAGCCGGGCGGCTGTGCGGCTGATATCGCCTGCATCACAAAGCAGGGCTGTGCCTTCTCCCTGCAGTCCGATATACAGGGCCGGGTCGCCGAACGGAGGATTGAGCAGCCGCGGCTGAAAAAGGGGCGTCATGCCGCACTGCCTTCTGCAGCAGGGTGTTGAGCGGTTTCAGGATGGATGATATGCCATAGCTGCTCCTGAAGACGGTCAAGGGCTTCGTAGAGATTCGTAAATGCATCCTGTGCGCCGCAGCGCTCAAGCTCACGGCTGACGGTTTCACAGTTGACCTTGACGCAGGGAAACGGTCGGCAGTCCGGCGGCAGCACACAGCCGGCCGGGCCCAGAAACGAGCATCCATTGGGCAAGCCGTGGTCAACACGCAGATTAAAGGGCGCTTCATTGCAGGCGCGAAAGATAAAATAGTCCCCCTCGGTAAACCAGCCGTCAACCGGCATGCACTGGCAGCAGGATGCCGCGCACGCGGGGCATACGCCTACGGTAATGCCGTCAAGCAAAGCGCGCATATTGAGCTGAATCAGGCTGTTATAACCCGAGAGGATCCTGAGCTGTTCCCGGCAGGCCGGGTTTTTTTCAATAAAGGCCTGATAGCGCTCTTCAAGCAGTTCCAGTCCCATCGACGCATACACCCTTTAATTACGCAAGCACAGTCGCTTCGTATTCGGGCGTAATGGTACCATAATTACCCGCTACGGTACAGGCCTATCATATGAGGCGCGCTGCCGGACGCTACAGGGTCTTAAGTTGAGAGCCGTTCCATGTTCCGGTCAATCGATGGGTAAGCGACAGGTGCAGTCGCATGGTGAAACTTTCCACGAACAGGAGTGCCGGGGCAGCGATTGAGCCCGGGCGGACTGCAAGGCCATTCCGTCTGCAATAATGATGCACAGGAAAGCCAGGAGCCGCATTGCAATAAGAATGTTTGAAATTCAGGCGCAACCATATTATGCCCCTTCACTTCAAGCCAAGGTCAGCAGTATTGTTATATATGGCACCTGTCCGGCGTTGTCGTTGCACAAAGGAGTACAGACACGAGCATGCGTATTGCAGTCATTGGCGCCGGCCGGCGGAATAACGGCATAGGGGCTTATATTGCCCGATTTGCGAAGGCAGACGGCGCGGACGTTGTGGCGGTTCTGGCCCAGGATATTGAGACCGCGCACCGCGATGCCGAGTCGCTGCAGCAGTGGGGCGTTGCGGCTGTTCCCTATGCGGATTTGGGGCTGCTTATCCGGAGGGAGAACCCGGACGCACTGGTCATCGCATCGCCGGCAATAACTCACGCAGGGTATCTCGGTGCGGCCATAGATGCGGGGGTGCACGTTCTGTGCGAAAAACCCCTGATCTGGGATGACGGCTGCGATTGCAGCCGTATTGCGAAACTGCTGGCTGCCGCGCGTGAGCGCGGCCTGACAGTTGCCATGAACTCCCAGTGGCCGTTTGTTCTGCCGGCGTATGAGCGTCTGTGCGGACTGCCCCAGAGGGCGGATATACGATCATTCAGGATAGAATTGTCGCCATTGGTAAGCGGCAGGGACATGATTCCGGATTCGATGCCGCATGCCCTGAGTATGCTTTTCAGCACGCTGGGGGCAGGGTGCCTGGAGGATATACGCCTGTTTTCCGGTCATGACTGCCTGACGGCAGGTTTTGATTATGTAACGGATGCCGGGTCGTGCCGAGTTGAGGCGCTTCTCACGAAGGCGCCGTGTCAGCCCAGGCCGTTCGCCTTCGGGTTTAACGGCAAACTGGCCCGGCGGGAAATCGACATGGCCGTATACCGTATAGCCTTTGTCTGCGACGGGCGCCGTATCGAGGTCGATGATCCGCTTCAGCAGTCAGTGAACGATTTTTTGCATGCTTGCCGCAGCGCGCAACAGCCGCGCATCGGCTCTGAGCATATACTGGAAACCATGAGGATGCTGCAGCAGGTGTATGCATTCTGGCCGCAGCAGCGGCTGCATGAACAGGAGGCTGAGGGTGGAAAAACTTCCCAGCAGGGAACATGATTTTTGTTCGAAACTACGGCAGGCTTCTGTTGTTGAGCGTTTGCGCGCCTACATAAGCTGGCAGCGCAGCGGAGCCCCTCCGGACGGCATACCGCCGTTCGGGCCGCTGTCGATCAACCTTGATCTGACCTCGGCCTGCAACTTTGCCTGTCCGCATTGCGTGGATTCGGGCATCATCAACACCGGGGAGTCGATTCAATTAAGCGATATCCGGGGCAGCCTTGAAACGCTTAAGCAACGCGGCCTCCTTTCCGTAATTTTGATCGGGGGAGGCGAGCCGACCCTGCATCGGGATTTCGAGGAAGTCGTCTGTTTTTCCAAAAAACTCGGTCTGCAGGTGGGCATCGTAACGAACGGAACCCGCCTTGATCGTGTCGCTTCGGTAGCTGAGCGCCTTGAGCCCAAAGACTGGCTTCGCTTGTCGGTTGACGCAGGAACACGTGAAACCTTTATTAAGGCCCACCGGCCTCGCGTCACCGCAGATCTTCATGCAATTCTCCAGAATGCCCATGATATCAAAAAGGCACATCCCGCCATTTCACTCGGCTATTCGTTCGTAATCGTCTGGGACGGAATCGAAGCGGGCGGTCATGTGCTCGATCCCAATATCGATGAAATGGTCAGTGCTGTGCATCTGGCTGTCCAGTACGGTTTTGATTACGTGTCCTTTAAACCATGCCTTGTGCGGCTCGAAGGTTCCGGCCGCGAATCCCTGCTCAATGAGACCGCCGAGGAACGGCAGGCACGGCTGTCGGCAGCCCTGCGTAAAAATCTCGACCTGGCACAGGCTGCAGCCGGCGGCAGAATTGCGATCCTGCAGAGTGTGAACCTGCAGGCGCTGCTGGCCGGCAAGGTCGACGAACTCAAGACTCAGCCTCGCATCTGCCACATGCAGTACTTCCGCACCGTGCTTGCGCCGGCAGGGATCTATCACTGCCCGGCGTTTCGCGGCATTGAGAATGCACGCCTTGCAGGGGCTGGCGGTTATGCGGACTCCGGCTGTTTTGACGCGACTTCCGCGGAACTGGCGAGGTCAATTTTCAGCTTTGATGCTGCGCATGAGTGCCGCGAGGTTGCCTGTTTTTACAATCACGCCAACCGCGAGCTTGAGCACCTTATTGCCGGCAGCTGCGCTCCGATGGATATCGTTCCGCTTGAAGATGATAATTTTTTTCTGTGATGCATTCCATGGATATTCGGCGCATCGGCATTATGCATTTGAACCAGATCGGCGATCTTTTATTCGCGCTGCCGATGATAGCATCCTTGCGAAAGCATGCCCCGCAGGCTGAGATACATTCATATGTCAAGCCATACCTGCGAGAACTTCTCGAACCCTGCGCCCTTGTCGACGAGATCAGGCTGCGTGAAGGGGGCATGCGCAATACGCTGCAGTTGATCGCCCGGGTGCGCAGGGCGCGCTATGACCTGTTTATCACCCTGTCGCGTTCGGAAGAATGCATGCTGATTGCCACCTTAAGTGGTGCTTCCCTGCGGGCGGGATTCTGCCACCCGCCGCTTGACCGCCTGCTGCATGTGCGTGAGGCCATCCGGGGCCATAACAGCTGGAGCAATAACGCCAGGCTGCTCGAACGTCTCGGTATTCCGGCATGTGATGGCGGCTATGTGGGACTGCTGCCGCGGGAGCGCTACGATGGCCCCGGCCCGCTTCCCGCGCGCTATGCCGTGCTCTCGCCCGGAGCTTCAAGCCGTCGGCAGGCCAAGGCCTGGTACCCGGCCGGATTTGCCGCTGTTGCGGACAGTCTGCTTGAGCGCCACGGATTGGTTTCTGTGCTCGCAGGGGGGTCGGACTGCCGCAGCTTCAATGACTCGGTGCTGGCTGCCATGCAGGCTCCCGCACGTGAGGCCGTTTTGGATGTGACCGGCCGGATCGGCCTGCGCCAGCTGAGCGCGCTGCTTGCCGGTGCCGCCCTGTTCGTCGGTATCGATTCGGGTGTCATGCATATGGCTGCCGCTCATGATGTGCCGGTTGTGGCTCTCTTTGGCCCGACTGATCCTGATTTCGTGGCGCCGCATAATCGCCGCAGCCTGATCGTGCGCAATGAATCCCTTGCCTGCGTCCCCTGTTATCTCACACCATGCGAGCATCTCTCCTGCATGCAGAGCATTACGGCCGAGCAGGTGCTGGAGGCCTGCGAGCGCCTTCTGAAGGCCGCAGGGAACAATCACTGAGTACACGTGCATCAAATATATTTTTGTACGGGGCCGTTTGCAGTACTGCAAACACCCGATTATAACAGGATGAAACTATGGGCGGATTGAAGATTATTGGAGGACGTTCCTCGCATGATGTGTTGCGCATGGTTCTTGCTGAAAGGTCTCCTGGAAAAATTCTTGATGTTCCTGCCGGCATTGGAGTACTATCCAGCTTTCTGCGCGAGCACGGCTACGATGTTCATTGTGCTGATATTGACCCGGGCAATTTTGCAACCCAGGGCTTTCCTTTTGAAATTGTCAATCTTAACAGGGGGTTGCCGTATCCGGACGCCTCATTTCAGGCAGCCGTATGCGCTAACGGGCTGCACAGACTGTGGAATCCGGGTCAGGCGATTCGGGAACTGTATCGGATACTCACACCCGGCGGCAGTCTTTTTATTACCGTCAATAATTACGCTTCTATACAGAAGCGGATTCGATTTTTATTTACCGGGTCGATTACCAAAACGATAAATAGCGGTGAGTTCTGCCAGACAACAGGTGACCCTGAGGCGAATTTTCGTAACTGTTTTTTATTTCCGCAACTGGCAAATATGCTCGAGGCGGCCGGTTTCCAGATTGCCGACACCCGGGCATCGAGTATTAAAAATGTACATCGACTGCTGGCGCCTGTGGCATGGCTTATACGCTTCGGCACGTTGTTTATCAGTAAACGCAACAAGTGCCTGAACCGTATATATGAAACCCGCTCTGCCGCTGTCTGCCCCGGGGGCAAGTATCTGTTTATTGAGGCGGTTAAGCCTAACTCTGCATTGTAAGCAGCTGCAGGCGGACAGACTGTTCGGGTGTATGTATGTGCGCAACCTGTTTAGTATTGCTAGTGTCTGAGCGGAGTGTCTGTGCCTGACCAGTTGCAACCTGAACCCAACTATGCGCGCATGCGGATCGGCAGGATGCTGTTGCGCGCAGCCGAAGGCGTTCCACAAGGCTGGCTGTGTGATATCGTGCGGCAGGCTGCACAGGACTCATCCCGCAGTGTGCGCCGCGCGCCTGCGCCTCCCGGCTGGCACGGCGAGGTGATGATCAAACGCTACCGGCTGAGGCAAAACCACGGTATTATCCGCCGCCTTAAGCCCGGCCGTTCGGCGCTTGAAGGCAGCGGATATTTGGCTTTCAGGCGCTGTGGCCTTGCAACCCCTGCGCTGCTTGCCTGGGGCGAATCACGCCGGTTTCTGCTGTTTGATTTCGGCATCATTGTGACGCAGTATGTTGATGCCCCCTCGGTAGCGCACGTATATGCACAGACCCACGACGACGCTCTGCTGGCTGACACAGCCCGTGAACTCGCACGGATCCACCGCGCAGGCCTTACCCATGGAGACCCTTTTGTCAGGAATTTTCTGGCTACCCGGCCCCGGCCCGTGGCCATCGACATCGCATCGTGGAGCCGATTCCGCAGGGCATCCCAGCTTAAGGACCTGACCCGCTTTGGCGCTTCGGTCTTCAAACTCACCGCTGATCCAAAACGTGTAAAGGCAGTGCTTGTGTGCTATGCGCAGGACGCGCCCGCGCTGCCTGACGCAATCGACAGGCTTGTTGCCCGGGCCGAAGCATACGCACAGTCGAAGAAACGAGCGTAACGTGTATGCATTCATCAACCCGGACAGCATCAACATTCGCATGTTTCAAAAATAGTTGCTTCAGTGCCTGCAAATTTTATAATTCAACCTGTCGGAGAATCTTGAACCCGCCAATCTGTCTCATTGCAGGATGAACGCCTGATTTTTCAGGATTCTGTATGCCGTTACAAATGAGCATTGCCAGCACCGCCATCATCGACCGGCCGGTTTTCATCGTCGGCCCGCATAGAAGCGGTACAACGCTGCTCTACGGCATTCTTGACCGGCACCCTGATGTGGGCTGCATGGTGCGCTGCAATCACCGGTTTCCTGCGCATCCGCTTCTTGCATCCATTGCGCGCACGCTTCTGCGCGGCACAACAAAGCCTCACGAGGCGCAGCGCTTCTGGGACTATCTGTGGCCGGGGCCGGACGATACAATGACCGCGGATGATCTTACCGCGGAACAGGCGACGTTCTATGCGTCGACTGTGGAGCGTGTTCTCAGGCTGCGGGGGCGTACGCGCTTTGTGGCTAAATATCCACGGCTGTCGCTGCGCATCGGCTGGCTTAACGCACTGTTCCCGGACGCGAAATTTCTGCATATGGCTCGTGACTGAGCGCAGTGGTCAACTCGACCGTGCAGCGCAAGGTCAAGCGGCACAAACGCGGCGGCGGCTGGTTCGGGGTGCGCATACCGGGCTGGCGGGATATGACGGACCTGCCGCATGAGCTTTCAGCCGGACGTCAGTTCCGTGCAGCGACACTGGCCATCGAGGAACAGGCGCGGTGTCTAACAGGACGATTCCACCGGGTAGACTATGCCCGATTGTGCACCGATCCCGAGGGGGTCATGCGCGGTGTTGCCGGCTTTTGCGAGCTGCCGTTCAGCCCGGATTTTCAGGCTTCTCTGCCCCGAGATTTAAAGAGCAGGAACGACAAGTGGCAGAAACATCTGACGGCAGAGATGATCGAGATGATTCGTGCCGAAGACCCTGACTTTTACACGCGCTACGAAGACGCAGTGTAACAGCGCTATTCCGCTTTTTTTCTTATTGCTCCTTATGATGTCTTTAGTACGGCGGGCGTCTCCGTGAATTCATGCGCGACCAAACCGGCCCGTTTCCTCCTGCTGCTGGCAGCCATATTCATTGTGCGGGGCATCGCGCTGCAGGGCCTGTATCCGCCGCTTGAGGGTTTTGACGAATACCAGCATATCGCCTGCATGCAGTATCTCGTCGAGAACCGCACTCTGCCGGTGTACGGCCGATCTCAGGTACCCGTTTCGCTCTACGGCGACATTGTCGCAAACCCGCATCCTGATTTCAGCCATCAGCAGACAGATCGAATCGGCGCGCTGTCCTACGCTCAGTTTTATACCGGCAGCCCTGTGCTGCCGGGGCTGGCCCCGATAGATCTGTATCAGGCACAGCATCCTCCGCTTTATTATGCCGCCATGGCTTCGCTGTACGTCTTTTCGCGTGCCGTGCTCGGCTTTCGCGCGGCGGTATATCTGCTGAGATGTGTCAACATCTGCGCTGCCGCTCTTGCCCTTGTGCTTCTGCTGTACCCCGTCAGGCGTATGTGTGCTGACAGCGCTCTCAGCAGACTGATGTGCCTTGCTGCGGCTTCATCGCCCCTGTTTATGGTGTATGTCGCGCGCGTGGCCAACGATGCGTTCGCGCTTATGTTCGCGGGATTTTCACTTGTATTGGTGCTGCGCGCTTCCGATGAAAGGCGGCCGCTCCTGTCTGCCGGACTTGCCGGAGTGTGCGCCGGCCTGGCTGTACTGTCAAAGCTGAACGCTCTGGTGGTACTTCCCGCTGCGCTTTGCTACTGGGTTATACTTGCGGCCGTTTCAAACATTGCATGGCGTCGCTGTGTGCAGTTCTCCGTTTTTTTTACTGCCGGGTATCTGTTTATCTGCCTTCCGTTCCATGTGTGGGCGCAGGTGCAGTATTCAACCTTTTTTCCGCAGCAGGAGACGCTCAGGTACATTGCTGCCGGACGGACCTCGATTGACTGGCTGCGCGAGTTTCGCTTCGGACATCTCTGGTCTTTCTTTGTCCGGCATGTTGTTTCACAAACGCTGTGGACAAGCGGCTGGTCGTTTCTTGCATTGCCGCGGCTGCCTGCATTGGCCTACAGGCTCTTGCTGGTTGCCGCCGCCTGCGGTGCTTTGTTCTGGTTGCGCGGCCGCAGGCGCACAGCATATGGCGAACTCATTCGTGATCTGCGCCCGCTGCTTCTCTGTCTGTTGCTGACGCTTGGTACCTTGTGCGCAGCCTACATGCATGCGCTGCACAGCCTGGCTGCATACGGTCTCATAAATACTCCGCCGCATTATGTAATGATCGCCTATCCGGCATTTCTCGGCTGCCTGTTTGCAGCTGCGCTGGGCTTCGGACGCAGGATTGCCGCAATCACTGCGATTGTAATGATAGCTCTTTTTACTTTTGCCGAACTTTATGGACTGCTGTTTGTGGCCGTTCCGTATTGGGCCCAGACCCTTGATTTTTCGTTGATGATGACGCGCCTTGCCTCTGTACACCCGGGTTTCCCCGCGCCCATTCATTTTTTTATTCTGTACCCGGCAGCTTTTGTGCTCCTGATAATTGCACTGCGCCCGTCACTGCGTATTTTTAGAACACAGGCCCGGCAGATACCTGAACAGCATGCAAGGCCGCCCGTTTGCTGATTTTTTGCATGCCGCAGAACCGGATGCTCATATAGCGTCGGCCTGCGGATGAGGAGACCTGACATGATTATCGATGTCCATAATCATTTAAGTC
>Ga0194127_10006700_pt1 | contig 12977 bp, 14 predicted proteins | sample TA2KigC100mmetaG_FD_148624 | JGI IMG/M metagenome (GOLD analysis project Ga0194127, IMG submission 148624) | Freshwater microbial communities from Lake Tanganyika, Tanzania - TA2015036 Kigoma Deep Cast 100m | ecosystem: Environmental > Aquatic > Freshwater > Lake | place: Tanzania: Lake...
GGCCTGGCCTTCTCGGCGGTGAACCTGATCACAGCCCCCTCAGGTGAGGCACAGGCCTGATCAGACAGGCGCGCCGTAGCCGCCACCACCTGGGGTTTCAATCACCAGGGCATCGCCGGAGTCGATCGAGCCGCTCCAGCAACCGGGCAGCTGTTGGACCGAGCCATCGGAACGCAGCAGCATGTTGCGCCCGCACTGACCGGCGTTACCGCCCGACAGCCCCGGCGGGGCCGAAAGGCGTGAACCGCTGATCAGCGACAGCACCATGGTCTCAAGAAAGCGCAGCTGACGCACCACCCCATCACCCCCGGCCCAGCGGCCAAGACCGCCAGAGCCGCGGCGGATCGCCAGGCGTTCAACCCGCAACGGCAGGCGCTCTTCGAGCACCTCGGGGTCGGTGAGGCGTGAATTGGTCATGTGGCTTTGGAACGCGCTGCCGCCGGCGTACCCAGGCCCGGCGCCGCAACCGCCACCGATCGTTTCGTAGTACTGGCAATGGGCGTTGCCGAAGCTCAGGTTGTTCATGGTGCCCTGTGATGCCGCCTGCATCCCCAGGGCCAACAACAGTGCGTTGGCCGTGGCCTGGGAGATTTCGACATTGCCTGCCACAACCGCAGCTGGTGGCAGCGGATTGAGCAGAGTGCCCTCGGGCACGATCAGATCAATCGGTGCAAAGCAACCGGCGTTGAGTGGGATCGATTCAGCCACCAGGCAGCGCATCACATAGAGCACCACCGCCCGGGTCACCGCCAGCGGGGCATTGAGATTGCCGCTGTGCTGAGGTGAGCTGCCGCTGAAATCAATGCGCAGGCGCTGCTGCGTTGGATCGATGCTGACGGCCACCTTAATCATGGCGCCGTGATCAAGCCTGACCACAGCCTCCGAGCTACGCAGTGTCTTGATCAACTGCCGCACAGCCGCCTCGGCGTTGTCCTGGACATGCGTCATGTAGGCCTTCACCTCCCTCAAGCCATGACGGTGCGTCAGGGCCACCAACAACGTCGCTCCAAGCCGGTTGGCTGCAACCTGTGCCTGCAGATCGGCCAGCAGCATGTCGGGATTGCGCACGGGATGGCGCAGCGCCGCAAAACGTTCACGCCACAACGGCTCATCGATATGACCGCCGCTCAGAAAGACCAGGTTGTCGAGCAAAAGCCCCTCATCGTCGATGTGGGTGCTGCCAGCAGGCATCGAGCCAGGCGTGATTCCACCGACATCGGCGTGGTGACCGCGACTGGCTACAAAAAAGAGCGGTTGCTGCTGGTGATCGGCCCCCTCGCTTCTGGTGATCGGCCCCATCGCTGAACACCGGGGTGATCGCGGTGATGTCGGGCAGATGGGTACCGCCGTTGTACGGGTTGTTCGACAGCACCACATCGCCAGGAACAAGCGGCGGGCGTTCGCCGCGGGCGATCGCAGCCAACAGGCTGACCACGCTCTCGCCCATAGAACCCAGATGCACCGGGATGTGGGGAGCATTGACCACCAGGGCACCGCGCGCATCAAACAGGGCACAGCTGAAATCGAGGCGCTCACGAATGTTGAGTGAGCGGGCGCTCTGCTGCAGCTGCAGCCCCATGGCCGCTGCGATCGCCGCAAAGCGGTGCTGGTAGAGCTCAAGCAGCACCGCATCGGCGGCGCCGGCGGCCACCGCCTGAGGCGTGAGCACAGGCGGGCGTGCAGCAGCCGTGGCCGTCAGCAACAGCAAACCATCCGCCAGATGCTGCAGCTGCCAACCGGGCTCAAGCACGAGCGTGGTCATTGCATCGACGACGATTGCCGGGCCGCTGAGCAGCTGGTCACGCAACAGCTGCTCACGCCGCCACAGCGGAACCTGCTGCCACCCGGCCTGCGGCAACCACAGCGCCGTGGTCGTGGGGAGCCTGGGGCGTTGCCGCCCAGCAGAGAGGGCAGGCGGTTGCGGTTCAGCACGCGAGGGCAAGACAAGCTCGAGCAGCACCCGCTCGAGCACCAACCCATCGATGCCTACGCAGTAGCCGTAAAGCTGCTGATGGCGATCGACAAAGGCGCGCTGCAGCGCCTCGAGCGCTTGCGCTGCCTGCGAGGGGTCAAGCAGCTCTGACGATGTCCATGGCAGCACGAAGCCTTGCTCCTGGGCCGCCTGCCGCAGCTCGAGCTGGACGCAGACGCCGATGCCGGCCGTGCTGCAGCCGCTCGCATGGGCCAACTGCTCAGAGCCCTGGGCCACCAGCTGCTGCAACTGGCCCGGCAGGGCCGCGACCAGTTGCTGGGTCAACGGTGCGCGCAAGGAGCGTTCCAGCAGCAGCGACTGAGGCGCAATCCCGATGCCATAGGCCGACAGCACACCTGCCAGGGGGTGCACCAGCACCCGCTGCATGCCGAGCTCAGAGGCCAGGCGACAGGCATGCTGCGCCGCAGCACCGCCGTAGCTCACCAGCAACGCCTCGCGCGGATCTTCGCCGCGCTGCAGCGACAGACGCCGGATCGCCGCCGCCATGGTTTCGATGGCGATCTGCAGGGCGCCATCAGCGAGCTGTTCAACGCTGATCGACTGTTGCCAGGGCACCATGGCGCCGGCCAGTGCCGCAAAACCTGAGCGAACGGCATCGGCATCAGCCGGCTGATCGCCGTCTGGGCCAAACACCTGCGGCAGGGCCGCAGCTGGCAAACGGCCCAGCAACAGATTGGCGTCGGTGATCGTCAGCGGACCGCCGCGGCGGTAGGCCGCAGGCCCTGGATCAGCGCCTGCTGAACCCGGCCCCACCCGCAGGCGTCCCTGCTCAAAAGCGATCAGCGAACCACCGCCCGCTGCCACGGTGTGAACCGGCAGCATGGGCGCCTGCACCTGCAGACCGCTGATCGTGGTGAGCGGGCTGCGCTGCCACTGCAGGTCGGCATCGCAGTGGAACACATCCGTTGAGGTGCCGCCCATGTCAAAACCGATGACCGGCTGCGGCGGCAGACCCGCCAGGGTCAGGGCCTGACGTGCCACAGCGATCGCACCCACCATGCCGCCGGCGGGGCCCGACAGAATCGTGTCCTTGGCATGCAGCAACGGCCGTGCTGCCAGAGCACCACTGGAGCGCATCACCCGCAGCCGTTGCGCGCCCCCCAGAGCGTGCTCGAGTTGATCGAGGTAAGCGTTCAACACTGGGGCCACCGCCGCCTCGACCAGAGCGGTGTGGCTGCGGGGCAGCAGGCGCGGCTGGCGGCTGAGCTGGTGCGACAGGCACAGCGACTGCGGCATGAACGCCTTGAGCCAGCCCCCCAGACGTTGCTCATGCTCGGGGTTGCGGTAGCTGTGCAGCAGCGCAACGGCGATGCTGCGGTAGCCATCGGCCATGGCCTGCTGCACCTGCTGCCTGAGCGCTTCATCGAGCTGCAGAGGCTCCAGCTCGCTGCCGTCGGCCGCCAGGCGGCCGCCCACCTCAAGCACCCGGCACGCGGGAAGCTCGGGGCGCTCAACCGCCAGGGCAAACAGATCAGGTCTGTGCAGATCCCCGATCGTGAGCAGATCGCCAAAACCCCGGTTGATCAACACCAGCACCGGCGCGCAACAGCGCTCCAGCAGGGCGTTGGTCGCCACAGTGGTGCCCAGCCGCAGCTCACTGATCAGGCCGCCTGGCAAGGGTTGATCGGGCGTCAGCTCGGCCAGCTCGGCGATCGCGCGCACAGCCGGATCACCGCTGAGCCCAGGCTGCTCCGAAAGCACCTTGCGCAGATGCCACTGGCCGTGTGGGTCAACGGCCACCAGATCGGTGAAGGTGCCGCCGCGATCGACCCAGATGCGCCAGCCAGGGTTCAACTCAGCGGTAGTTCTCAAACTGCAGCGGCACCTCGACGTCCTGAGCCTTGAGCAGGGTGATCGCCGCCTGCAGGTCGTCCTTGCTCTTGCCGGTGACCCGCAGGCTGTCGCCCTGAATGGCCACCGTCACCTTCTTGAGCTCGTCGCGTACGGTCTTGCTGAGCTTTTTGGCGAGCTCCTGGGAGAGGCCCTTGCGCAACTGGACCACCTGCTTGACGCGGTTGCCGCCCACGGGTTCGGGGGGTTGAAAGTCGAAGATCTTGAGCGAGAGGTTGCGCTTGGTGGCCTTCTGGCGCAGCACATCTTCGATGGCCTGCAGGGTCATGTCGCTGGCGGTGGTGATCACCAGTGAGGTCTCCTCCAGCTCGATCTCGGTGCCCGAATCCTTGAGGTCGTAGCGCTGCGACACATCACGGCGCACCTGGTCAATGGTGTTGACCAGCTCCTGGCGGTCGAAGTCGCTGACGCAGTCAAAGCTGAAGGTGTCGGCCATGGGGCGTTGGGCTCGGTGCGGCGGGCGTTGAGGAGAGCCTAGAAAAGGGTGGCCCGCCTGTCTGAACCGCCATGGCACCGCATGCCGATGCCGCCCTCGCCTGGGCCCTGCTGCTGGGAGCTGGCGTCGTTGTCGCCAGCTTCGTGCCGCTGGGTGCTGCACGCTCCCAGGCCGATTTCCAGCTCACCGATCTGGCCGCACCGCGGGCCATGTTCGAGCGGCTGCCGGCCTGGGGCAAACGGGCCAGCTGGGCCCAGCAGAACAGTTTTGAGGCCTTCATTCTGTTTGCCCCCGCCGTGCTGCTGGCCCTGCTGAGCGGGGCCACGGGTGCCGTGGTGAGCACCGCGGCGCTGGCCTGGCCGGCGCTGCGCCTGGCCTACATCGCCGCCTATGTGGCCAATCTGCCGCCGTTGCGCAGCCTGTGCTGGGCGGGGGCCATGGTCTGCACGGGCGTGCTCTATGTCGAAGGACTCAGAGGTCTGCTGGGCTGATCAGCAGCCGGCGCACCAATCAGTCAAAGAACATCAGGCTGACCACCTTGCCCATGTCCTCGGCCACACGGCAACTGGCCAGCAGGGTCTCGCTGTCGTGGAAGGCGTAGCAGATCAGCTGATCGCAGCGGCTGATGATGTCCTGGTTGCAGAGGCTGCTGGCCATGGGCAGGGGCAGCTCATCGTGCTCGGGTTTCTCAACCAGATGCAGCACCCGCTCGAGCTGCTCACGCGACTCGCCGGGTTGCCGCTCCAGGCTCTGGGGCAACAACACGGTGAGCCGCGCCGGATCGACTTCGAGCACACCGCGAATGACAGCCGAGTTAACGCCCTGCGCCCCTGAGGTGATCAGGTTGTTGCCCTCCTGGGCCAGCGAGCGGGCCACCAGCTCCACCAGATGCACCGAGACCACGGGCACGTGGCGGCTGCCCAAAATCGCAATGCGACGTTTGCCGCGGTCCTGGAGCATGGCCAGCTCCTGGGCAAGGGTGTCGATCCGGTCCAACGCCGGAAAATCAAGAGACCGGGTCACCACTGCCGCGCAGCCTGCATTTCGAAACTAGCAGCGCCGTTCGGGTGTCCACCGTTCAGGCCGGCAATGGCAAGCGCAGACGCTCAAACAATGGTGCAAAGGCGCAGTGCTCCTCCACCAGGCGGATCGCATAGGTGGCCTTGACCCCTTCGTGCAGGCGCACATGTCCAAAGGCCTGCTCGATCACCTCCACGGTGGTGAGGGTGTCGTGCTCGACCCGCAGCAGGGGCACATCCAGCTCTTCGGCGCGGTTGATCAGCTGGGGCAGTGGCTCACCAACTCCGGTGAGGATCAGGCACTGGGTCGAGGCCTCCAGTGCGGCCAGCTGGATGTCGGTGCGGTCGGCGCCGGTGACCACAGCCATGTTGCGCCGCTTGCGGAAGAACTCCATCGCCGCATTGACGTTCATGGCACCGATCGAGAGGGTCTCAACCAACAGATCGAGCCGGTCCTGACAGCACAGCACGCGGGCATCGAGACGGCCCACGAGCTCTTCGACGGTGACGCTGCGCAGCAGGGGACTGCGGGGCAACACCCCAAACAAAGGAATGTCATACGTCGCCAGCGCCCGTCCAATCTCAGCCTGCAAGGCAGCCACGGCATCGGGCTGAACGCCATTGAGCACCACCCCGGCCAACAGCGGGCCCAGCTGGGCCTTGGCCGCCAGCAGCGGTTCGATGCTGCGGGCATCGCTCCAGGGATGCACCAGCAACACCGGTGCTTCCAGGCCCTGGGCCAGCTGCACCAGGCTCAAGCCATACAGCAGTCCCTCGGCCAGGGTGCCAGCCGCCTCGAGCACCACCATGGCGTCGGCCGGCAACGTCTCCAGCTGAGCGCGCACCTCGGCGATGGCCCCCTTGGGGCTGCTCGCACCCGGGCCCAGGCTCAGGCGCTCCTGAGCTGAGGCCGCAGACAGCACATGCCGCGACGCGAGCAACTGCGGCGCAGGCAGCTGCAAGGTGGCTCCGATGAACTGCACGTCGTCATCGAGCAAGCCGGAGACCCCGCCTGTGATCGATTCGACACTGGTGGCCAGGGGCTTGCCGTAATGCACCGCCGCCCCAGCGGCCATCAGCTGACGCATCAAACCGAGCAGAACGGCTGATTTGCCGCCGAAGGCTTCACAAGATCCGATCAGGAGCGTGGTCGGGAGGGTTGACACCATCACACGTGGTCCTGATTCGGACAATTGGCCGTCAATTTAGGGCGCTGCAGCTGGCTCCACACCCAAAATCAACCAACTCCAGAATGCATCGGGCAAATCCAAGTCGCCGTGCTGATCGGAGAGCTCGAGCAACCAAGCCAGCAAGCGATGGGCCGGCAGCTCAACGTTGTAGTCAACCTGCGGCAACTGCGCGAAGCGCAGCTGACAACTGAGCTGCTCCAAAGGCGCCAGTCCGCCCTCCCAAACCAGTGAGAAAGCCCGGCACTCACCGCCAAGCAATGGCCTGCTGCCCTTGAGCTCGCCGCTCTGCAGACGCGCCAGGCCCTGCTCGAGCCGAGCCAGATCGTGCTCCTGGCAATAAGGAGCAAACAGCGGCACAAGCGCCGACGGGGCGACTGCAGAGGACGAAATCGGCTTGGTGCTGATCTGTTCCATGCTGACGCGAGCAGCCACCCCTGCGCCACCCCCATGGACAACACGCAACCCACTGCGCCCATCACGGTGGCGATCACCGGAGCCAGCGGCACCCTCGGCCAGGCGCTGCTGCGTTGCTGGCATCGCCGCGGTGCGCGGCTGATCGCGATCAGCCACAGCTCCACACCGCTGAGCTTGCACGCGCCCGATGGCTCAGCCATCGCTCTGCAGCAGCTGCAATGGCAGTGCGGCCAGGAAGAGGCTCTGCTGGCCCAGCTGAGCCAGGTCGATGTGCTGGTGCTCAACCATGGCATCAACCGCCAGCAGGAGCGCAGCCGCGAGGCGACCGCTGCCAGCCTTGAAGTCAACGCCCTCAGCAGCTGGCGCCTGCTGGAAGGGTTCTGCGAGCTGGTCGCCAGGCGCTCAGCGGGCGAACGGGCGGCTCGGCCGCCCAGCGAGGTCTGGATCAACACCTCAGAAGCCGAGATCGAGCCTGCGTTCAGCCCGCTCTATGAGATCAGCAAGCGCCTGTTGGGTCAGCTGCTGAGTCTGCGCAGCCTCGATCTGGCCCAGCAGGTGCGACTGCGCAGGTTGGTGCTGGGTCCGTTTCGCTCGGCGCTCAACCCGTTCGGGCTCATGCCCGTCACGTTTGTGGCGCAGCAGGTGATGCTGCAGGCCGGGCTGGGCTGCAACCTGATCATCGTGTCGCCCAACCCGCTGGTGTATGTGCTGATGCCGCTTGCAGCCCTGTCGCGCTGGATCTACAACCGCAGCCTCACCCAGGACTAGTGCCTAGAAATCGCGGTCTGTGAGGATCTCGCAGCCGTCGCTGGTCACGGCGATGGTGTGCTCCCACTGGGCCGAGAGGCTGCCGTCGACAGTGACCACGGTCCAGCGGTCCTTGAGGGTGCGGCAGGCCTTGCTGCCGGCGTTGAGGATCGGCTCGACCGCCAGGGTCATGCCCGGGCGCAGCTTCATGTTGGGGAGGTCCTTGGTGCGGTAGTTGAACACCGAAGGCTCTTCATGCAGGTTGCGGCCTACCCCATGGCCGGTGAAGTCCTCGACCACAGCGAAGCCGTGGGCTTCAACGTGGTCCTGAACCGCGCCGGCCAGATCAAGCAGGGTGCTGCCGGCTTTGACCGTCGCCAGCCCCTTCATCAACGATTCCTGAGCCACGCGCGAGAGCGTGCGGGCCTGCTCAGGGACCCCCTCCCCAACGCAGATGGTCACGCAGCTGTCGCCCACGTAGCCATCAAAGGTGGCGCCGGTGTCGATCTTGACCAGATCGCCCGCCTTGATCACCCGCTTGTGGCTGGGGATGCCATGCACCACCTCGTTGTTGATCGAGGCGCAGATGCTGGCCGGAAAACCGTGGTAGCCCATGAAGGTGGGCACCGCGCCCATCTCCCGAATGCGCTTTTCGGCATGGGCATCGAGGTCGCCGGTGGTCATGCCTGGGGCGGCCAGATCAATGATCTCGCGCAACACGGTGGCGACGATGCGGCTGGCCTGGCGCATCGTTTCAATTTCGCGGGCGGTCTTGATTTCGACGCCCCGCCGCGATGGCTGAATGCGTGGGCCGGTCTCGACCACAGCCGAGGGGCGTGGGGCACCTGCAGATCGGGTGCTGGCGAGCAGATCCGCAAACAGATTCATGCCGAACACCCAACCAACCTGACCAGCACGCAAGCTAACAACGCTGCAGCATCAGCGCCGCAGGGAGAGGGCACCCTGAGCCGGTACACTGGTCGTTTGGCCAGCGATTCGGGGGCATCCATGGCAGAAAACACGGACATCAGCGACGACACAGCAGACGTGACCAACGAAGAGACCACCAGCGCAGCCACCGAAGCCGCCGCTGAAGCCACCACTGAGACCCCCACCGCCACGGCCGTTGCAGAGAAGCCTGCGGCCGGCAAAGCAGCCCGCGCCACCACCGGCAAGCTCAGTGCTCAGGAGCTGATCCGGGCTTTCGAGGCCGAACAGCTCAAGAGCGAGCTGCCCGAGATCTACGTGGGCGACACCGTCAAGGTGGGCGTTCGCATCCGCGAGGGCAACAAGGAGCGCGTGCAGCCTTACGAGGGTGTCGTGATTGCCAAGCGCCATGGCGGCCTCAACGAGACCATCACCGTGCGCCGCATCTTCCAGGGCGTTGGCGTGGAGCGTGTGTTCATGCTGCATAGCCCCCAGGTGGCTTCCGTCAAGGTGGAACGTCGGGGTAAGGTGCGCCGGGCGAAGCTCTTTTATCTGCGCGACCGGGTGGGTAAAGCCACTCGCGTGAAGCAGCGCTTCGACCGCTGAGCGCATTCACGGGGTTTCCCCGGGTCTGCCTGATTTTTAAGGGGGCATCGGCCTTGCGCCGTTAGTTCAGTTGGTAGAACGCAGGTCTCCAAAACCTGATGTCGGGGGTTCAAGTCCTCCACGGCGCGTTCGATTCCCCCACCTGCTGTTTCGTGGTTCCGAACATGGAGTTGGATCTACAACCCGGTGATGTGGTGAAGGTGCTCGAGTCGGCCGCTCTGGGCTGGGTGCGTGCGCGTGTGATCCGCGTCAAATCGGGTGGACGTGTTGTGGTCCAGAGCGACCAGGGGCGTGAATTCACGGCCCGCGGCAATCAGGTGCGCCTGATTGAGCCCGCCGGCTTCCGTCCCTGAGGCTGGAGCCGTCCCAGAGTCAACGGAGGTGTCCGCTTCAGGCCTTCTGTTGACGGAGGGACGGCCCATCACAGATACTTCTGAGGTCGTCGACAGATCGCTCAAGGCCCTGCCTGAGCGATGTTCCAGGCGACGCCAGAGCGGCCCCAGGGCCTTTTTGGGACTGTAGTTCAATCGGTTAGAGCACCGCCCTGTCACGGCGGAAGTTGCGGGTTCGAGCCCCGTCAGTCCCGTTCCAATTCGCGCCCGTCGCCCAAGGCTCCATGCAGGCTGGATCGTTGTCGAGTGACCAACGGCCCGTACGCGTACGACTAGCCCCCAGCCCCACGGGAACGCTGCACATCGGTACCGCCCGAACCGCGGTCTTCAACTGGCTGTTCGCCAGGCGCCATGGCGGGCAGTTTTTGCTGCGCATCGAAGACACCGACAAAGAGCGCAGCAAGGCTGAGTACACCGCCAACATCCTCGAAGGGTTGCAATGGCTGGGGCTGGGCTGGGACGGTGAGCCGGTGATTCAGAGCGCGCGGGTGGAGCTGCACCGCGCTGCGATCCAGCAGCTGCTTGAGAGCGGCCACGCCTACCGCTGCTATGCCAGCGACGCTGAGCTCACGGCCATGCGTGAAGGCCAGGCCGCCGCCAAGCAGGCACCCCGTTACGACAACCGCCACAGGAACCTGAGCCCTGAGCAGGAGCAGGCCTACATCGCCGAGGGCCGCCATGCCGTGGTGCGCTTCAAGATCGACGACGCCGCCGTGATCACCTGGAACGATCTGGTGCGCGGGCCGATGCGCTGGAGCGGCAGCGATCTGGGCGGCGACATGGTGATCGCCCGCCGCGCCCCCGCCGATGCGATCGGCGACCCCCTGTACAACCTGGTGGTGGTGGTCGATGACGCCGCCATGGCGATCAGCCATGTGATCCGCGGTGAAGACCACATCGCCAACACCGCCAAGCAGCTGCTGCTGTACGAAGCCCTGGGCGCGGCCGCACCGGTGTTTGCCCACACGCCACTGATCCTCAACGCCGAGGGCAAGAAGCTCTCCAAGCGCGACGGGGTGACCTCGGTGAGCGACTTCAAGGCGATGGGCTACACCGCGCCAGCCCTGGCCAACTACATGACCCTGCTGGGCTGGTCACCGCCCGTGGGCATGGGCGAGCGTTTCAGCCTGGCTGAAGCGGCGGCCGTGTTCGATTTTGAGCGGGTCAACAAAGCCGGTGCCCGCTTCGACTGGGACAAGCTCAACTGGCTCAATGGCCAGGTGCTGCATGAGCTGACGCCCGACACGCTGCGCCAGCAGCTCGCGCCCCTGTGGGCCCAGAAGGGCTGGGGCAGCGAGGCTGGCAGCGCCAGCGCCGATCCCAGCTGGCAGCAGGATCTGGCCGCCCTGCTTGGGCCCTCCCTGAGCCTGCTGGCCGATGGGGTGGCGCAGGCCGAGCCCTTTTTCACCTGCCCGCCGCTCAACGAGGCCGCCGAGGCCCAGCTCGAGATCGAGGGCGCCCGGCCCGCTCTGGCCGCCCTTGCGGCCGCCCTCGAGCAGCGCGGCGCCGGCAATCCCCTCGATGCCGAAGCCGCCCAGGCACTGCTGGCTGAGGCCACGGCCAGCGCAGGCATCAAAAAGGGCGTGCTGATGAAATCAATGCGTGCCGCCCTGCTGGGCAGCCTGCAGGGGCCCGATCTGCTCGAGACCTGGCTCCTACTGCACCGGCTCGGCGACGACCTGGGCCGCATTCGCCGCTGCCTCTGAGCTGGCAGCTGGCTGCACCAGACCCAGCCGCGCCGCCAGCGGCGCAGCGGTGAGGCCCTGCAGACCCACCGTCAGCAGGATCGTCAGAAACACCAGGCCCTGCAGCCGGCCCGCCCCCAGAACCCCGGCGTCCTCGAGCCGGATCGCAAACAACGACGCCACCGCCGCGGTCACCACACCGCGCGGCGCCAGCCACGCCAACAGCGCTTTTTCGCTCAGCGATACATCGAGTCCCCAGGTGGCCAGGCCGATCGCCACAGGCCGCTGCAGCAGCATGATCGCCAGCACACAGGCGAGCCCTCCCAAGCCAAGGGGGCTGAGCTCACGCCAGCTGACATCGGCCGCCAGCAGGGGAAACAGCATCGTGATCGCCAGCATCGCCAGCTGACGGATCAGTTCATCAAGACTGCTGGCCGCACTGTCGAGCTTTCGCCCCACCACCACGCCGGCTGCAACAGATGCCGGCAGGCCCGATTCAGGCAGCAGCCACTCGCACAGCGAGAACATCAGAAACACCACCCCCAAGGTGAGCTGCAGCCGTAGCGCCGACGCCGAGCCAGCGGGAATGCGTGCCAGGGCAGCAGCCAGCAACCAGCCGCAGGCTGCGCCGATCAACGCACCCCCGCCCAAACGCTGCAGCAGACCCAGCGCCAGCTCGCGCCAACCGTGCAGGTTGCCCAGCACCAGCTCAAGCAACAGCAGGGCGAGCACCGCGCCGATCGGCTCCAGCACCAGGCCCTCGCCCTCAAGCACCTCCCCCAGAGGCGGCTTGAGGCGGATCTGCTGCACGAGCGGCGTCACCACCGTGGGGCCCGTGGCCAGCACGATGGCGCTGTACACCGCCGCCAGCTGCCAGCTCAGACCCGCCAGCCAGTGGGCCGCCAGCAGTCCACCGGCCCCCGCGATCACCAGCCGCACCAGCACGATGCGCAGCACGGTGAGCTTGAGCGCATCACCGGGCAGCCGCAGGTTGATACCGCCGTCAAAGAGCACCAGGCTCACCAGCAGACCCACCACGGTCTCCAGGCCCGTGCCCAGATCGAGCGGATCGACCAGATGCAGGCCTGAGCGGCCGATCAACAGCCCGGCGCTCAGCAACAGCACCACGGCCGGCAGGCCACTGAGCCAGGCCAGAGCCTGGGCCATGGCTCCGGAAAACACGGTGACGCCCCAGAGCAGTCCCAGCCGCTCAGGCGTCATTCATCGAGGGCGTTGAACTTGGGCTCGACGCGAATGCCGATCACGCTGCTGGGCCTGAGCACCAGGTATTCCCCCTCCATCTCAGAGAGAGGAACATTGACGAAGGCATCGGGCGCCGATGCGGTCAGCACGCTGCCATACCACTGCTGAAACGCCTCCAGCGTCGGAAACGAGACCGTTTCGCTCTGGCCGCCGCTCAGATGCAGATGAATGGCGTAGCGACGCGGAGTGCGGGCCATCTGGGGTTGACGCGATGCCCACAGGATGCCCCAGACGCCCCGGTTTGTGCCAGATCCAACCGCTGCGGCAGTGTGGCTGCTGCCACATACAGGGGGTGGCGGGGCTGCCCTGCTGCGGTCAACCCCAGACACAGCAGCTCGGGTGAGTGGTTTGAGCCGCAACCCTGCAGGCTTTGGCCGATCAGCCTGAGCACCTGCCGGTCGCGCCCACGCCACGCCCCCTGGTTGCCCCAGCCCAGCCAGATCGCCGCAGGAGC
>Ga0194127_10006701_pt1 | contig 12975 bp, 10 predicted proteins | sample TA2KigC100mmetaG_FD_148624 | JGI IMG/M metagenome (GOLD analysis project Ga0194127, IMG submission 148624) | Freshwater microbial communities from Lake Tanganyika, Tanzania - TA2015036 Kigoma Deep Cast 100m | ecosystem: Environmental > Aquatic > Freshwater > Lake | place: Tanzania: Lake...
AGACAGGAGGGTTCGATGTCCGGGAACGTTCGGCTCGGGGCGGTGCTCGTGGCGGCCTTGGCGATCGGGTGCGGCAGCAGCGGCTCGGGGGTCGGCAAGAAGCCGCTGACCGCGACCCCGCAGATGAAGTCCAGCGCGAAGACGTCCGTCGACTCGGCGACGGAACTCGGCAAGCTCAAGACGAACGCGAACGACTCGTCCGGGCTCGGCGCCTTCGGGCAGATCTACGGGAGCGCAAACGTGCTGGTCGGCTCGGTGCAGCAGGCGGGCCTGTCCGGCGCGCTCGTCTCGGCGCTCACGACCGGCGAGGGCTGCGCGACCACGGCGGGCGGCACGATCACCTACGACAACTGCACGTACGGATCCACGGTCGTCGACGGCACGATCACGGTCAGCGGCGACACGATCTCGATCGACGTCGTCTACGACATGAGCGGCGGCAGCGGCAGCGTGACCGCGGTGAAGCTCGACTTCAACGGGTCGGTCACCGTCACGGCCGCGCAGATCGACGGCACCCTGACGGTCACGACCAACGCCGCGACGACGTCGTACGGCTCCGTGACCGGGACCACGGTCATCGACTACAACGCCATCACGCTCGCGGGCGGCTGCGCCACCGGCGGGAGCCTGGACATCCACAGCGAGTCCGGCATGGCGGGCTACACCTACACCACCGAGATCTCGGTCGCCTTCGGTCCGTCCTGCGGTGACGCGACCATGACCGGCGGCACCGACATGCCGGGTGCGTGACGAGGACACCCTGCGCCCGGCACGCCAATCCGCCGGGTGCGGTACACTCCGCCTCGGGCCAGGGCGAGGTCGGCGACCTTGAGCGGTTCGGGGGCCGAAGGAGGAGTCCGGGGAGGACGGCGGGGCAGGCCCCTGCTGTCGGTCCCGGTCTCCTCCGTCGAAGGTGTTGCACCGCTCGTCCGCGCCGGCGCCGACCAGTTCTACTGCGGCCTCGTCCTCTCCGACCTGCGTTCCGGGACGCCCACCTGGGCCTCCGAGAGCGGCCGCGAGCAGCCCGAGGCGAACCTCGCCGAACGCGACCTGCCCCGCCTGCTCGACGCGGCGCACGCGGCCGGACGCCCGCTGATCGTCGCCATGAACCGCATGTACCCGCCCGAGGTCCTCACGCGCGTCGAGGCGGCGGTCGCCGCCGCGGTCGAGGCGGGCGCGGACGGGCTCGTCGTCGCGGACCTCTCGATCCTGGCGTTCGTCAGGCGCCGGTGGCCGCGCCTTCACGTCACGGCCAGCACGTACCTCGGCCTGCACAACCGGGCCGCGCTCGCGCTCGCGGCGCGCTGCGGGTTCGATCGGGTCGTGGTGCCCAGGCCCATGCGCACCGCCGAGATCCGCGCGCTCGCCGCCGGTCCGGGCCCCGACCTGGAGGTCTTCCTCGGCCGCGAGCGCTGCCGGTACGTCAACGCGTACTGCCACCTGGAGCACTCGGTCCCGACGCCCGACGGCCTCGACTTCGCTAGTCCGCCGCTCTGCACGCTGCCGATGACGTGCGACGGCGGGACCACGACGATCGACGACGGGCCGGGCATGCTCGAGGCGTGCGGCCTGTGCATGATCGCGCGCCTGCGCCGGGTGCCCCGCGTCGGGGCGTTCAAGCTCGTCGGCCGCGGCTTCCGGGCCGACGCGCTCGCCGGTTGGGTCGAGACGGCGCGCGCCGCGCTGGACGGCGACCTCGCGACGCCCGGCATGATCCGCGACCGGGTCGCGAGCGAGGGCCGGATCCGCTGCTCCGTCGCGACGTGCTACTACCCGGATCTCGATCCCCCTCGCGCGCCGCGGTCCCGGAACGGCCAGCCCGCCTCCGCGACGGGTTTGGCGGCGCGGGCCGCCCCCGTCCCCGACTGGGCTGCGGGCGTGTCCGAGCGGTTCTGGTCTCCCCCCGACGCGGCGCGTCCCGGGCCGCTCCCGGACGGCGTGGACGGGCTGTACCTCGGGAGCGAGGCGTGCGTCCACCTGCTGCCGTCACCGGCGGTCGCGCGCGCCTGGGGTGCGTTCGCGCCGCGCATCGTGCTGGCGCTCCCGCCGCTCCTCGGCGCGGCTGAATCGCGTCGAGGGCTCAGGCTCGCGGCGGCGCTCGCGTCCACGTTCCCCGGCCGCGTCGAGGTCACCGCCAACGACCTCGGGACGCTCGGTGCGCTTCGCGACCTGCTCCCGCCCGGCACGGAGCTGGCCCTGGGCCGCGTGTTCGTGCCGCAGCGCGTGGACCCGCGCCTGCGCCGGTTCGGGTCGGTGCGCGGGGCGGGGATGCGGCACGCGCTGCCCGAGGCCCACCTCGCGGAGGTCGCGAGGATCTGCGGCGCGCGGCGGGCCGAGTTGTCCGCGTCGGACGTGTGGCCCGCGTGGGGCGGCGGCCTGCCGGACCGCTGGACCGCCCACGCGGGGCCGGTCCTGCTGTCGGTGTCGCGGGCCTGCACGCTGCTCGCGCGGGCCGCCGGGGAGGTCCACGGCGGCATGCCGTACGCGATTCCGACGCGCTGCGATCGGCCGTGCGCCGGCGTCGAGACCCCGATGGCGCTCGCGAACGGCGGCGAGCGGTTCGTGATGCGCGGGAATGCGCTGCTCGCGCCGGCGGAGCCCGTCGGCGCGGCTCCGCCGTTCGTGGACCGGGTGGTGCTCCACGGTTGAGGCGTCCCGGGAGCTGCCTTGGACTGGGAACTGCTTCGGATCGACTGGCTGGTGGTCGCGGACCTGGCCGTGGCCCTGCCGCTTTCCGCGCACGTGCTGCTGAACAAGCGCGACCCGCGCGCCGCCGCGCTCTGGCTGACCTTCCTGTGGCTGCTGCCGCTGGCCGGGGCGCTCCTGTACTGGTCCTTCGGGGTGAACCGGATCGCGCGCAAGGCCTTGCGCCGGCGGGCGAAGAGGGCGCGGAGGTCGGGCAAGGGAGAGGCCCGCGTCCGCGTGAAGGGGCTGGACGCGCTCCTGCGGGTCGGCAACTCGCTGTCGCCGGATCCGGTCGTGCAGGGGAACTCGGTGGAGCTGCTGCGCGACGGGGACGAGGCGTACCCGGCCATGCTGTCGGCCATCGAGGGCGCCCGGCGCACGGTGGGCTTCTGCTCGTACATCTTCGACTGCGACGAGACCGGACGGCGGTTCGTGGACGCGTTGTGCGGGGCCGCCGCGCGCGGCGTCGTCGTGCGGCTGCTCGTGGACGGGGTCGGCGCGTGGGGGCTCGGTCCCGAGGTGAGGCGGCGGCTGACCGCGTCGGGGGGGCGCATGTCCGCCTTCATGCCGAGCGGCCGCTGGCTGAAGCACCCGGGCATCAACCTGAGGAACCACCGCAAGGTCCTGGTCGTGGACGGCGATACCGGCTTCACCGGCGGGCTGAACGTCAGCTCCCGCCACGTGACCGCGGACGGGGGACCGCACCCGGAGTCGCGCGACGCCCACTTCCGGGTCCGCGGGCCGGTGGTGCGGCACCTGTCCGACGTGTTCCGGGACGACTGGAACCTCGCCGCGGGCGAGGCGCTGGAGGGCGAGGGCTGGTGCCTCGACCCGGCGCCCGCCGGGGACGTGGTCGCTCGGGGCGTCGCATCCGGTCCTGACGACACCTCGGGCCGGATCTACGAGCTGTTCCTGGGCGCGCTCCGCGCGGCCCGCGAGCGCGTGGACCTGATGTCGCCGTACTTCATCCCCGACGTCGCGGTGCTGGAGGCGCTCCGCGTCGCGCGCCTCGCGGGGGTGCGGGTGCGCCTGTTGCTGCCACTGCGGACCGACCACGCCTTCATGAACTGGGCGGCGCGCGGCTACCTGCCCGAGCTGGTCGCGCGCGGCGTGGAGGTGTGGAACGTCGGCCCGGGCTTCGTGCACTCCAAGCTCGCGGTCGTGGACCACCGGTGGGTCATGCTCGGGTCGCCGAACCTCGACCCCCGCAGCTTCTTCCTGAACTTCGAGTTCGTGGTCGAGGCCTTCTCCGAGCCGCTCGCGCGCGACGTCGTCGGGTACATGGAGTCCTTCCTGCCCGCGGCGACCCGCGTCACCGCCGCGACCCTGCGCGACGAGCCCCTGGCCCGGCGGCTCCGCAACCAGGCGGTCAAGCTGTTCTCGCCCTTCCTTTGATCCGGCGGGCCGGCGCGGCCGTCAGTCCCACCGGAGCACGAGGTCCCGCGGGGGGAGGAAGCCGGTACGGTCGAACCATATCACGCGCGCGCCGCCACCTGCGCCACGCCATGATGGTCACGACCGGCGCGAACGGGAACGTGTTCGGCTACAACTACTCGCGCGACCCGTACCGCAGCGAGACCATCAACGACTTCTCGGGCGACATCAGCGTGCACGGGCACTGGCCGTTCGCGAACCTGTTCGAGGGGAACGTGGTCGCGAACGTGATGGCGCACGGAAACAACGTCAAGGGCACGATCCGGCCGTCCGGCACCGGGACGCTGGCCGACGTGTCGTACTGCCGGCCGGCGGGCGCGGACTTCTGCTGGTGGTCCCCGCCCGAATTGAGGGTACTTGTCGTTCCTTGGGGCGCAGCGCACCCAATCGTGCCCCGCCGGCGCCCGTTCATGCGGGTAGCCCTGCGCCCGGGCGGAGGTGCGACGCCATCCGGGCGCTCCCGCAGGGCCGGGTGCGATTCCGTCACGCGGGTGCGACACGGTGCGACCCGCCCCGGTGCGACCCGCCCCGGCGCGACACGCCCCGGCGCGACGCGCCCCGGCGCGACGCGCCCCGGAGTGACCCCGGCCGCGCGCGGTGCTATCCTCCGGCCCGACCTCTCGACCTGGAGGCCCCGCCCGTGAGCCACCGCATCGACGACCTGGACCCGGTCCCGCTGTTCAAGCACTTCGCGGCCCTGACGCGGATCCCGCGGGGGTCCGGCAACGAGGGCGGCGCGCGCGACTACGTGCGCGCGTACGCCCGCAACCACGGCTTCGACTGCCGCCTGGACGGCGCGGGGAACGTGGTGATCGCGGTGCCCGCGAGCCCGGGCCGCGAGGGGGCGCCGATCGTGGTCCTCCAGGGGCACCTGGACATGGTCTGCGAGAAGGCGCCGGACGCGGCGATCGACTTCGCGAAGGACGCGATCCCCGCCTACGTGGACGGGGACCACGTGCGCGCCCGCGGCACCACGCTCGGCGCGGACAACGGGATCGGCGTGGCCGCGGCGCTCGCCGCGGGCGAGGACAGATCCTGCGTCCACGGCCCGCTCGAGATCCTCTGCACGATCGACGAGGAGACGGGGCTGACCGGCGCGTTCAACCTGTCCGGGGACATGGTCCGCGGCCGCGTCATGCTGAACCTCGACTCGGAGGACGAGGGCACCATCTTCGTCGGCTGCGCGGGCGGCGGCGACACCGCGGTCACGCTCCCGGTGAAGCGCGGACCCGCGCCGGCCGGCTGGGCGAGCGTCGAGGTGAAGGCCGGCGGGCTCAGGGGCGGGCATTCCGGCCTCGACATCGCGAAGGGACGCGGCAACGCCATCCGGCTGCTGGCCAGGGCGATCCGCGCCGCGGTCGCGGACGGCGGCGCCGGCGGCGCGGGGGGAACCGCATTCCGGCTCGCCTGCCTCGCGGGGGGCAGCAAGCGGAACGCGATCCCGCGCGACGCGGTCGCGTGCGTGTGCCTGCCTGCGGACCGCGCCGGCGGCTTCGTCGCCCGCGTCGATGCGTTCGCCGCGCTGGCGCGCGCCGAGCTGGGCGCGAACGACCCGGACGTCGCGATCACGGCCACGCAGGCGGCGTGCGCCCAGGCGCCGATCGACGAGGACGGCTCGGGCCGGCTGATCCGGCTCCTCCTCGCGCTCCCGCACGGCCCGATCGCGATGAGCACGGACATCCCCGGGCTCGTCGAGACCTCGACCAACCTCGCGGTCGTCGAGGCCAAGGCCGCCGAGGTCACGGTCCTGTGCAACAGCCGCTCGTCGGTCGCGTCGGCCATGGAGGCGGTCCGGCTCCAGATCCGGGCCGGCGGCGAGCTGGCCGGGGCCGACGTGGCCCTGACCGGCCAGTACCCGGGCTGGCGGCCCGACATGACGTCGAGGCTGCTCGCGGTCGCGCGCGACGTGTGGCTTCGCACCTCGGGCCGCGAGGCGATCGTCACCGCGATCCACGCGGGCCTCGAGTGCGGCGTCATCGGCGAGCGGGCGCGCGGCATGGACATGATCTCGATCGGGCCGGACATCCGCGGCGCGCACTCGCCGGACGAGAACGTCTCGGTCCCCTCCGTGGGCCGGTTCTACGACTACCTGAAGACCCTGCTCGCGGAGCTGTCCGCGTGACCCGCGCAGCGCGCCCGTCCGACCCCTTGTCGCTTCGCTGGGGCATCGTCGGCACGGCGTCGATCGCCGACCGCATCGTTTCCGCGATCCGCGACGCGGGGGCGGGCGTCGTGGCCGCGGTCGCCTCGCGCAACGGCTCGCGCGCCCGGGCGTGGGCGGCCGCGCGCGGGATCCCGGCGGCTCTGGAGGGCTACGAGGCGCTCCTCGATCCCTCGCTCGTGGACGTCATCTACAACCCGCTTCCGAACTCGCTGCACGTGCCCTGGACCCTCCGGGCCCTGGCGGCCGGGCTGCCCGTGCTCTGCGAGAAGCCGCTCGCCTGCGACGCCCCGGACGCGGCCGAGGTCGCGGCGGCCTCGCGGGCCGCGGGCGTGCCGGTCGCCGAGGCCCTGATGTACCGGTTCCACCCCCTGTACGACCGGCTGCTCGGGACGCTCGCCGCCGGGGCGATCGGCGAGGTGGTGTCGGTGTCCGCCCGGTTCTCGTTCGCGCTCGACGATCCTGCCGCCATCCCGGCGTCGGCCGCGCTGGGCGGCGGCGCGCTCGCGGACGTGGGGAGCTACCCGGTGAGCCTGGCGCGCCTGGTGCTCGGCGCCGAGCCGGAGCGCGCGCTGGCCCTCGAGCGGACGGCGCGCGGCGGGACGGGCGCGGACGCCACGACCACGGCCTTGCTCTCGTTCCCGGGCGGCCGCCACGCGATCCTGGAGTGCAGCATCGAGACGCACGAGCGTCACGAGGCGTCGGTCCGCGGCACGCGCGGCACGATCGAGATCGAGTCGCCGTGGTTCCCGGGGGAGGAGGGCTCGCGGTTCCGCGTGTGGCGGGGGGACTGGCCCGGCGCGTGCGAGGAGGTCCGGTGCCCGGGCGGGGACGGATATCGCCTGGAGGTCGCCGACTTCGCCCGCGCGGTCGCGACCGGGAGCGGGCCTCGGTGGCCGATCGAGGACGCCGTCGCGAACGCGCGCGCCATCGATCGGATCCGGGAGGCGGCGCTGGGGGGCACTGCGATCAGAACAGCGTGAGCTGCGTCTCGCCGTGGAGCGCGTGGGCCTCGACCCCGGCGCCCCGCAGGTCCTGAGCGAACTCGCCGGCCCAGACCCCGACCGCATAGACGCGTTTCGCGCGCGTGCGCTCGACGAACCGCATCAGCGAGGGGTGGTCGAGGTGGCCGGCGAGCGGGATGCCCTCGTCCACGCGCATGCGGGCGAGCACGTCCGGGACCACGGCGCGACCGGACAGCCAGAACAGGCGGGCGTTCTTCAACTTGCGGATCGCCTGGGAGACGCGCTCGCGGTCCGGGAACACCAGCGCGCCGCCCGCGGGGGGACGCCCGCGGAACGTCGTGGATCGGCCCGTGTCGAACCCGAGCTGGCAGTAGGCGCGGTTGAACCCCGCGATCGACTTGTGGACCGCGACGTCGAGCCCGGCCTGCGCCAGCGCGCGGACCGCCTCCTGCGCCTTGCCGATCGGCGACGTCAGGAACACCGGCGTCCGTCCGGCCGCGATCGTCTCCCGAGCCCGCTCGACCACGCGCGCGAGCGCCTCGGCCCGGGGGGGGAAGACGAAGCTCGGCCGGCCGTAGGCGGCCTTCAGCACCAGGACGTCCGCCCCCGCGACCTGGAACGGCTCGGCCAGCCCGTGCGGCTCGAGGCAGACGTTGCTCGCGTAGAGCGCGGTGCCGCGGTCCGCCTCGATCACGACCTGCGCGGACCCGGGCATGAAGCCCGCCGGGATCAGCGTCAGCGCCAGCGGCCCGAGCGACATGCGCTGGCCGTACGTGGAGACGAGCGCTTGGAACTGCCGGTGCCGCACGCGGAGCAGCGCCCTCGTGCGGTCGGTGGCGATGCAGCGGCCGTGGCGCCACGCGTCGTCCATCCGCGCGGAGGAGACGAACGACAGCACGTCGTGGCGGGTCGCGTCCAGCCACAGGATGGACCCGCTCAGCCGTACGCCGCCGTCGTACTCGAAGTCCACGTCCGGTCTCCGGCAGACAGGCGGGCCGGGGTCGGCCCGCACCACAAGTTCACGACACCGGCAGCCGCACCCGGAACTCCGTCCGGATCCCGGGCCGGCTCGTCACGGACACGTCCCCCCCGTGCTCCTCCACGACCTGCGCGACCAGCGCGAGCCCGAGCCCGGTCCCGCGCGGTTTCGAGGTGTAGAACGCGTCGAACACCCGCCCGACCTCGTCCGGGGGGATCCCGCATCCGTTGTCCGCGAACGATACCACGGCCCAGTGCCCTTCGTCGTCGCGCGCGGTCCACGTCCGGACCGCCAGCAGTCCGCCGCCCTCCATCGCCTCCAGCGCGTTCTTGCCGAGGTTCAGGAAGACCCGGTGGAGTCGCTGCACGTCGCCCCGGAGCCGGATGCCCTCCTCGGCCCGGAGGTCGACCTCGACCCGCGTCGCGGCCGGGTCCCCGCGGACCACGTCCATCGCCTGCTGGAGCAGTTCGCCGAGGTCCAGCCACACGATGTCGCCCTTGCGGGGGCGCGCGTAGTCGAGCAGCTCGGTGATCCAGAGGTTCAGGCGGTCGGCCTCGCGGACCACGATGTCGAGGACGCGCCGGTCCTCCTCGCGGAACCCGGTGGCCATCGACAGCATCTGCGCCGACGCGGAGATCGCGGCCAGCGGGTTCCGGATCTCGTGCGCCACGACCGCGGACATCTTGCCGATCGTCGCCAGCCGCTCGTCCGCCTTCATGCGCACTTCCATGCGCTTCAGCGTCGAGACGTCCTCGACCACCAGGATGCGCCCGATCATCTCGCCGGACCGGGCGAGCAGCGGCGTCACCGTCACGTTCAGGAAGCGCTCGGCGCCGTCGCGCCGCCTGCGCGTCAGCTCGAACCGGTGCTGCGCGGTGCTGATCGGCGCCCGCACGTCCGGGCACACGTCGAACAGGTTGCGACCGCGGGCGGACGCGAACTCGAGCCCGAGCAGCGACTCGGCGGCCCGGTTCATCTGGAGGATGCGGTGGTCCAGGCGGCACGTCAGGATTCCGGACTCCACCGACACGAGGATGCTCTCGTGGAGCTGTCGCAGGTCTTCCAGGTTCGTGCGGTACCGCTCGCGCTGGATGTCGGACCGGCGGAGCGCCTCCGCGAGGTACGACGACAGGAAGCCGATGCTGACGAACGCGACCAGGTTGATGCCCGTCGAGTACAGCACCGACTCCACGGACACCGGGCCGAGCACCTCGCGCAGCGGCGGCGGAGCGGGCAGGGTGCCTGTCTCGAAGAGCGCGAGGCAGACCAGGAGCACCGTGGAGAGCGCGGCCGACACGATCGTGCCGGTCCGGCCGAGCAGTGTCCCGGACACGACGATGGTGATCGAGAAGAAGAAGGTGAAGGCCGAGCCGGTGCCGCCGGTCGCCGCCACCAGGAACGCCGAGAAGATGCAGTCGTGCGCCACCTGCACGAGCGCGATCGCGCCGAGCGCGCCGATCGACTTCGCCGCGAAGATCGCCGGGAAGTACAGGGCGGCCGGCACCAGCGCGACGAGCGCCACCAGGGTCAGGGTGTTGCGGACCAGCTCCAGGAACGAGTACGACGTGCCGGCCGTGAACGCCGCGGTCGCGCCGATCAGCACGAGCAGCATGGCCACGCGGAGCGACGTGATCCACAGGAGCTTGCGCCGCAGGGCGCGCGTGCGGCGCACCCCGGGATCGGTGACGGTCAGGCGGGCGGGGAGGCGGTCCGTGGCGCGGGCCTCGGGCGGGACCGGCCCGGGGCCGCCGGAGACGTCTTCGCTCAAGACTTCCGTCCCGCCAGGTTCTCGGCCATGCCGAAGATCGGCAGGTACATGGCGATGAGCACGAATCCGACCATGCCGCCGATGACCACCATGATCATCGGCTCGATCATCGACGTCAGCGCGTCGACGGACGCGTCGACCTCGTCGTCGTAGAAGTCGGCGATCTTCGTGAGCATGACGTCCATCGCGCCCGTGGACTCGCCGACCGCGATCATCTGCACGACCATCTTCGGGAAGATCCTCGTCTCGTCGAGCGGGCCGGCGATGTTCTTTCCTTCCGCGACCTTGGCCCGCGTGTACATGATGCCCTGCTCGATGACCACGTTGCCGGCGGAGCGCGCCACGACCTCGAGGCCGTCGAGGATCGGGACGCCCGACGACACCAGCGTGCCGAGCGTGCGCGTGAACCGCGCGATGGCGGACCTCCTCAGCAGCGGGCCGATGACCGGCATCTGCAGCATGACCGTGTCGATCACCTTCTTCCCGACGGGGGTCCTGGAGAACATCTTGTAGCCGACCACGATGGTGATGAGCGCGGCGACGATGTACGGCAGGTAGGCGACGAAGTTGTTCGACAGGTTCACGACGAACTGGGTCAGGGCGGGCAGTTTCGCGTTGCCGACGCTCTGGAACATCGTCGCGAACGACGGGATGACCTTCCACAGCAGGACGGCCATGATCAGGCCGGCCGCCGTGAGGACGAAAAACGGGTACTTCAGCGCGCCCTTGACCTTGTTCGTGGTCTTCTCGGCCTTCTCCAGGTACTGCGCGAGCCGGTTCAGGATGGTGTCGAGGATGCCGCCGACCTCGCCGGCCGCCACGAGGCTGACGAAGAGCGTGTCGAACACCTTGGGGTAGCGCTTCAACGAGTCCGCGAGGGTGCCGCCCTGCTCGACCGACGCCTTGACGCCCAGGATGACGCGCTGGAACTCCTTGTCCGGCTCCTGGGACCCGAGGATCTCCAGGCACTGCACCAGCGGAAGGCCGGCGTCGATCATGGTCGCGAGCTGTCGCGTGAACACGACCAGGGTCTTGGTCTTGACCCCCCCGAGGCGCGGCAGCTTGATCTCGATCGCGCCGTAGGAGCGCTTCACCTTCGACGGCGTGATCTGCATGCCGCGGAGCCTGGTCTCCGCCTCAGCGAGGCTCGTGGCGTCGACCACGCCCGTCTTCAACTGCCCTTCGCGGTTCGTTCCCTCGTAGGCGAACCTGGCCATTCAACCGCCCCTTCGCGAGCCCGCGTTCACTGCCCCCCCGTCGGGGTCGCCGCCTGGGTCATCATGCTGATCAGCTCGTCCGGGTCGCCGGACCGCACCAGGACCTCGTCCCGGCTGGCGAGCCGGGCCTGCCACAGCCTGAAGAGCGCCTGGTTCAGCGTCTGCATCCCGAACTTGGCCTGGCCGACCTGCATCTGCGAGTAGATCTGGTGGTTCTTGCCCTCGCGGATCAGGTTCCGGATGGCCGGCGTCGGCACGAGGATCTCGAGCGCGAGCACGCGGCCCTTGCCGTCCATGCGCGGCAGGAGCTGCTGGCACAGGATCCCCTCGATGACGAAGGAGAACTGCGTCCGCACGCGGTCCTGCTGCTCGGGGGGGAACAGGTCCATCACGCGGTTGATCGTCTGGACCGTGCTGTTCGTGTGGAGCGTCGAGAGGACGAGGTGGCCGGTCTCGGACAGCCGGAGCGCGGTCTCCATCGTCTCGGTGTCGCGGATCTCGCCGACGAGGACCACGTCCGGATCCTGGCGCATGACGTAGCGGAGCGCGTCCTCGAAGTTGAGGGTGTCGCTGCCGACCTCGCGCTGGTTGACCACGCAGTTCTTGTGCTGGTGGACGAACTCGATCGGGTCCTCGATCGTGATGATGTGCCCGCGCCGCCGCTGGTTGATCGTGTCGATCATGGACGCGAGCGTCGTGGACTTGCCGGATCCGGTCGCGCCCGTGACCAGGATCAGCCCGCGCGGCTTGTCCACCAGCGTGTGGACCACGGACGGCAGGCTCAGCTCCTCGAAGCTCATGATGCGCGTCGGGATCTGGCGCAGCGCGCCCGCCACCGCCCCGCGCTGCCGGTAGAAGTTCGCGCGGAACCGGCTGATGCCCTTCCACTGGAAGGACATGTCGATCTCGTTCCTCTCCTCGAACTTCTTCTTCTGCAGCTCGGTGAGCACGCTGTAGCAGAGCCGCTGCGTGTCCTGCGGGCGCAGCGGGGGGATCTTCACGGGGTACAGGGAGCCGTCGATCCGGAGCTGCGGCGGCGTCCCGACCGTGATGTGGAGGTCGGACGCGTTCTTGTCGACCATGGCCTGGAGGAGCTGGTGGATGTCGAGCCCGGCGAGGACCCGATCGACTGCCGCGGCGTCCTGCATTCGCCTCCGCCAACTACGTGGTCAGCGAAAATGGCCTCTTCCCGCTGACCTCAGTCCGCGCGCGTCACGCGAAGGACCTCCTCGATCGTGGTCACGCCGTTCCTGATCTTGACGAGCCCGGCGCCGCGCAGGGTCTTCATGCCGAGCCGCATCGCCTCGCGCTTCAGCTCGACCGAGCTGAACCCCTGGAGGATCGCCTCCTTCAACTCGTCGGACAGAGGCATGACCTCGTAGATGCCGGTGCGGCCCTTGTACCCGGTCTCGTTGCACTTCTGGCAGCCCTTCCCCTTCATCGGCTTGACCGTCCTGGCCTCCTCCTCCGAGAAGCCCAGTTCGATCAGCGCGCCGGGGGACACCTCGATCGGCGCCGCGCACTCCTTGCAGACCTTGCGCACGAGGCGCTGCGCGCAGATCAGCACGAGCGACGCCGTCACGAGGAACGGCTCGATGCCCATGTTCAGGAGGCGGTTGATCGTGGACGGCGCGTCGTTCGTGTGCAGGGTCGAGAGCACGAGGTGGCCGGTCAAGGCGGCCTTGACGGCCGTCTCCGCGGTCTCGAAGTCGCGGATCTCGCCGACCATGATGATGTCCGGGTCCTGCCGCAGGAAGCTGCGCAGC
>Ga0194127_10006705_pt1 | contig 12972 bp, 19 predicted proteins | sample TA2KigC100mmetaG_FD_148624 | JGI IMG/M metagenome (GOLD analysis project Ga0194127, IMG submission 148624) | Freshwater microbial communities from Lake Tanganyika, Tanzania - TA2015036 Kigoma Deep Cast 100m | ecosystem: Environmental > Aquatic > Freshwater > Lake | place: Tanzania: Lake...
TGCTACCAGGGCATCTACGGGAGAATCGTAAATCACGGTCTGCTTTTGCATGCTGCACCTCCGTAGGTGGATCTGATATGTTTAATAACACATTGTCTACGAAAAGCAAATAGTCTTGGGGGTCATTAGACGGTTGGAGGGGACGTAGGTTCTAAAACAACTTATTTCGTCTATCTGGTTTTTTTAGTTTCTCTGGACAATATTTATTCCTTCGGAATGGAAGTAATCCTTCGACAAGCTCAGGATGGAAGTTACCCTACGGCTGGCACATGACTTTTCAAAAATCTATTTTTTTCGCAGTTTTTAAGACTTCAGCTAATATGAGCTTAAAATTGGGGACGTTGTTGAATCCTTACACTTCTGCGCCTGTCTGATCTATCTGGTCTTTTTGGTTTATAATGAGGAACGACGAAACATGAGGGGGACGTTGGTTCAAATGCAACTTACGGGAACCAAGTTTTTACCATAAGACGTTGACAAGACCAGAGTCCCTTATCTTCTTGTCTTTAGTTATTATTTTTGCTCTGCTAAGAAGTGCTTCACAAACAATAAGTCGATCGTGCATTTCATAAATTTCTGTTTGGTCTTTAAGGCAGAGGAGTTGATTGAACCCAAGAGGAGAGAATTCAAAGTTATCTGCCTCCTGAACTCTCTTAATGAGATTGTTTAAATCTGCTTCAACTTTACCTCTTTCTACGATGTAAATGATCTCCGCTATCACAATAACAGGGATAAGAAGTTTAGCCTTGCCTTCTTCTATCTCTTTAAAAGACCTATTGGCGGCAAAGCTGAGTTTTGGTGAGTCTGTAAGATACCAAATTAAGCTGTGCGTGTCCGTTACATAGATTGGGGGTTCGTTATCAGGCATCAGTCTCTTCCTCTAAACCTTTAACTTCGTTTTCTACTCCCTTATCCCAAATATGTTTTACCTTCTCAATTTCCTCCTCATTTATTTGAATCCCCCTCCATATCCCTCGGAGAGAAGTGATTTTTTTGAGCTTTTGCTCCTTAATTTCAATTTCCACCTTCTCCCCCTCAGGCAAGTTCACCTTTACAAGGGGTTTGAACACTCCTCCACTATAAACCGCTCTTATTATCTTCTGCATGTTACCCATGATAGTTCACCTCTTTTCCCTTTCCGTGAAACCCTTCTTGACAATAGCACTTTGGTCTAACACTATCAACTACGAATGATTAGGTGTCATTAGCAAATTAGACGTTTTTGGGGAACGTTGCTCAATTCCTTCAATTCTCATTTTTTAAAGTAAAGCCTAAAGAAATAAAAAATAGGCAAAGGGTAATGGGTTATATGCGTATTCCGACGCATTCCGGCCACCCCCCTCGTGGTCATCTGGGGGACGTAGTTGATTTCTATCACTTTTCATTTTCTGCCCACGGTCTGTTGCTTTCGGGTCAAATTGAATTGGAGGGGACGTAGGTTCTAAAACAACTTATTTCGTCTATCTGTTTTTTTAGTTTCTCTGGTTTATCTGGTTTGTCTCGTTTATCTGGTTTATTTAGGAGATAAAGCTTTATTCAATTTCAAGAGTCTTAATAAGAGTCTTTCTAACCCGCTGCATTAATTCTGGAGGAAGACGGCCGAGCTCTTTTCTTATCAGAGAGCGATGAATCACGGCAACTTTCTCTGTTTTGATGACAGACGTCTTTTTTAACCCCGTAAGATGAAAATTTGGGTTGACTTCTTCAACCCTAACCCATGATTCACGAATTTCATCTGGAACTTTAGAAAAGATTCCAAGAATGATCACATCTTCACCTTTGGTGGTAAGCACCAAGGCAGGCCTAACCTTCGAAGAGTGAAGATCAGAGAAGGGGAAATTGACCAAAACCACCGTGCCAGGGTCATACTTCGGCATTATAGATATCTTCTTCAGGATCCTCCCAATCGGAGAATGCGGTTTCCGAGGCTTTTGTCAAAAGAGAGGTTTCCAGATAATCATGAATTTTTTGATCCAGCTCAAGAATTTGACGCCTGGAAAATTTGGGTAACATCCCTTTAATCTCATCAACGCTTATCTCAATAGAATCAACTCCCATGTGACAACCTCCATTATCATATTATCTCTTTTGGATTAAAATATTAAAGCCTGTGGGGTCAGGCCACGGTAACTCGGTTTCTAGAATTTCGATCCAATTTCTTTTTCTCTTCAAAAGAGTCACGGGCTTTTTGGATGCCTTTCATCATTCTGTTCAATAAGTAGCCGATCTCGCTCATTTTCTTTGAAAAGCCATCGCAAGATTTATTGTCTATGTAAGCATTACCCAAGGCTTCTTTGAAATGATTTCTGATCTCGGCCATCGAGGTGCGTGCCCGTTCGTAAAAAGTCAATTTGTCATTAAAATGAAATCTCCCAAATCCCTCACTAATATCTGAAGGGATGCTGCGGGCTGAGCGCCGCATTTGATTGGCAAGATCGTACTTTTCATCTTTTGGGAAAGTTCTAACAAGGTTTGCAATATCCAGTGAAAGTCTATGTGCTAACTGCCAAACTCTAAGGTCTTCGAAGCGGGTGATCTTCATGGTCTTTCTCGTTTATTTGGCTTATCTGGTCTTTCTGGAAGGATGATTCACTTCGTGAATGGAAGTGATCCTTCGACAAGCTCAGGATGGAAGTTACCCTACGGCTGGCACATGACTTTTCAAAAATCTGTTTTTTTCGCAGTTTTTAAGACTTCAGCTAATATGAGCTTTGTTTGGGGAATGTCAGTCTTGACGGTTTCCCATACTGTTTCAATATCAACCGCGAAATAGTCATGGATCAGTACGTCCCTCATACCAGCGATATCTCGCCATGGGACATCTGGAAACTTCTCACGGAACTCAGGAGAGATATGCTTAATTGCCTCTCCTACGATTTCAATTGCTCTTATGACCGCAAAAACGGTTTTTTAGTCATTGATAAACTCTTCGTATGTCATGCCTGAAACAAATCCTTCGACCTTTTCCATCGCACTGAAGGCATCTTGAAGGAAATCGATAATCTCCCTTTTCTCAAACATACAGAACTTCACTCAGAATCCGCTGGCCAATCCTCCGCTTAAGCGCTTTTTTCATAACAAGATCCACATTGGCCCCAAGTAGGTCGGAGAGGTTATTCTTTAATCTAACGAACTCGATTAATCCAATAGGTCTTTCAAATTCCACCAAGATATCCACATCGCTTGTTTCTTTTTGCTCTCCCCTTAAATAAGAGCCAAAAATACCAACGTCCTTTACGTGGTATTTATGATTAAGTTCCTCCTTGTGGGCTTCAAGGATTCTTCTTATTTCTTCAACAGTCTTTCTCATGGCAGGATTTAATTTGCTCCCTCAACTATAAACTCACGTGTTTAGATTATGCCCTTATTATAGCATATTTTTGAGTTCTTTGAGAGCATTGATCTGAATATCGAAGGGGGTTGTTGATTTTTTTGGCTTTTCTGTTTCGTCTGTCTGGTCTATCTGGTTTGTCTGGATTGATTAAAGGCATATCAGGATACCGGTGGATCAGTGGACAGGAGATCAGCATGGGTTACCTTCCATCTGGCTCTGACAAAGATCGTTCTCTAATCCTGTATCTTCCAACCTCCAGAATGGTCAAATTATTCAGTAGCTTGTTTCTTTCCACTTCAACAAAGAATCTTTTCACTGCATCCAAAATTTGTTGTCTTATAAAGATATAGGGAAGGTTAACCCAAATAATTCCATGATGGGTTCCCAGCGGATATTTTACAATATTGCCAAACTCTTTGTCTCTTGAAATAATTATCATTTCCTGCTTTTGGGCATACCCAAAGACCTCAGCATCGGTTGCCCCCTTCAATCCTACATCCCTCAAATCAATCGCATCGATACTGAGCGATTGAAGTAACCCTGCCGTAGGACGTGGCATATCTTCATCCACTAATATCCTGAGCATTACACTGCCTCAAGAAGATGTATCTCTTCATTGGATACTATTTTGGCAGCATATTCGATTGCCGCTCTTATATCCTGTTCTGTAATTTCGTAGTCTTCACTAATCTCTTTGTAAGACATGCCGCCCGCCAGAGATCCCAAAACTAAATCGACCGGAACTCTGGTCCCTCTAATCACAGGTTTTCCATGTCTAATGTTTTTATCAATCACAATTCTTTCCATATTTCCTCCTATCTGAATTTAAATTACCACAAATGAAGGAGTCAGGCAAGGATCTTGGGTTGATCTGGTTTGATTGGTTTGTTTGGTTTTTCTAGTTTCTTTGGTCTTTTTAGTTTCTCTGGTCTATCTGGTCTATTCTATGAGTCATTAAGTTATTGCGTCACTGAGTCATTGGATTAACAATACGGTGGAGGCATGGCACCGGTTTGCCTATGACTTGTTAAGATTCCTAAGGTAATCCTCATAGGTTAGGTGAAGACCATCTGGAAGTAATGTTTTGTACTTCCAACCCAATCTATGAAGAAAAGAAACATCCAGAAGCTTACGAGGCGTCCCATCAGGCTTGGTGGTATCCCATCGGATTTCTCCCTTGAAACCTACTACCTCCGCTATCAAATCTGCAAGTTCGCGTATGGTGATATCCTCACCGGTGCCGATATTTATTAATCCGTGGGCAGGAAGTTGTGAAGCGTGAAGTGTTTCCATCAAGAAAATACATGCATCGGCCATGTCGTCGCTATACATAAACTCTCGCCGCGGTGTTCCTGTCCCCCACACATCTACAACTGTTGAACTGGTTGTATCTGGTCTCTTTGGTTTCTCTGGTCTGTTTCGTTGATAAATACCATAATGATTTAGGAAAATCCTAACTTCTTCAGGGGAAGATCTCATGTTAATCCTTAATTTTAATTTCTGATTCCTAAGCTCTGCATTGCCATAGCACAAAATATCTTTTTTTATATCATCATATCTCTCTTCACTTAGGAGTTTGGCGAGGTGAAATTTGCGAATCAAGGCTGGCAGGACATGGGAATCCATGAGATCGTAGTTGTCATTTGGACCGTAAAGATTCGTGGGCATAACGGATATAAAGTTCGTTCCGTATTGCCGGTTATAGGACTGGCAGAGCTTGATACCCGCAATCTTTGCAACCGCATAAGGCTCGTTGGTAGGCTCAAGCTCCCCGGTCAGCAAATATTCCTCTTTCATTGGTTGAGGAGCAAACTTTGAATAGATACAAGAACTTCCGAGGAAGAGCAGTTTTTTAACACCGTATTTGTAAGAGGCGTGGATAACGTTGGCTTCGATAATAAGGTTATTGTAGATGAAATCAGCTGGATAGGTATTGTTGGCGTGAATCCCCCCCACTTTGGCTGCTGCAAGAAAGACGTTTTCAGGACGCCCCTTTTCGAAAAAATCGTTCACATCCTTCTGAATTTCAAGATCGAGCTCTTGATGAGTCCGCAGGATGAGATTGCCGTAGCCCTGTGATTGAAGTCCCCGAAGGATAGCCGAACCAACTAAACCAGTATGGCCAGCGATGTAGATTTTAGAATCTTTTCTCATGATAAAGTACTACTTACTATTTGCGGTAGATAAACGGCGAATAACATCCTGGCATTGCTTCATTTCTTCAAGATTCTTAATATCGGCATCGACCATGATCTTGACCAACTCCTTAAATTTCACCTTCGGTGCCCATTTCAACTTTTTCTTAGCTTTTGAGGCGTCACCTTGCAAGAACTCCACTTCAAGGGGCCGGAAATAGCGGGGATCTATTTCAATCAGAACGTCTCCGACGTTCAGGTTAGAGGTTAGAGGCTGGAGGTTTGAGGCAAAATATTTGACAAAACCTTTTTCACTAACGCCAGCGCCTTTCCATTCTAATTCGATGCCGGCATGGGAAAAAGCGAGATTGACAAATTCTCTCACTGAATGGGTCTCTCCAGTTGCAATAACATAATCATCGGGATGATCCTGCTGAAGCATCAGCCATATTGCTTCCACGAAGTCCGGGGCGTAGCCCCAATCTCTTTTGGCTTCGAGATTGCCCAGATATAACTTATCCTCTAAACCAAATTTAATTCTTGCCATTGCCTTTGTAATTTTTCGAGTTACAAAGGTCTCTCCCCTTCTCGGAGACTCGTGATTAAAAAGAATACCATTGACAGCGAACATCCCATAGCCTTCCCTGTAATTTCTAACCATCCAGTAGGCATAAACCTTGGCTGCGGCATAAGGACTCCTCGGCCTGAAAGGGGTCTCCTCATTTTGAGGAGGTGGGGCATCTCCAAACATCTCGCTGCTGCTGGCTTGATAATACCTTGTCTTAATTCCACTTCTCCTTATTGATTCTAATAAGCGTGTGGTTCCTATGCCTGTCACATCGCCTGTGAACTCCGGCATGTCGAAGCTCACCCTCACATGGCTCTGGGCAGCTAAATGATATATCTCATCGGGCTGGATATTATAAATGAGGTTGGTCAATTGTCCTGAATCAGTAATATCCCCATAATGAAGGAAAAGCTTTGCCTTGGGGTCATGGGGATCAGCATAAATGTGATCTATTCTTTCGGTATTAAAGGTGCTGGATCGGCGGATTAGCCCGTGAACCTCGTAGTCCTTCTCTAAAAGAAATTCAGCAAGGTAACTTCCATCCTGACCGGTGATGCCGGTGATTAATGCCTTCTTAGTCATTTTGGTTTCTCTCGTTTGTTTGGTTTGTTTGGTTTATTGCTGCTTTAAAATTAAGAGGAAGGCCTTGGGGTCAGGCTTGACAAATTGATATTATTGGTCTGTCTGGTTTGTCTGGTTTATTTGGACGAGCTCGGGATGGAAGGGAGTCAACTTCGTTGCCTTGAATTGACATTTACGTCAAGGGTCGTTGTTGACTAAGTTGAATAACTCTATCTCCTCTGAACATGTTAGACGTAAGGCGTTAGGCGTAAGGGGTAAACATGAGCCCTCTTACAGATAGTCTTTTTCTCTCAGGTGGGTGGTTATTTTTTGAATCACGGTCTCAGCGTCATTCTTGAATTCGGTGAAATCCTCTGAGGCGAAAGAATACGACGGGTTATAATCAGCTTCTTCCCGGTATTTCATCAGCCTTGAGAATATATGAGAGTCTTTGGCCTCAAAAGTCCCAGGCTTAACGAAATGGAGACCAAAAAGTCGGAGCGCACCTTCATGGCTTTTGGGTTCAAGTCCCTTCGTCAAAAGCAAACCCCTGACACTATAGAGAAGGGAATAATAGAGCTTCGAAATGGCGTCTTTGACAAACCCGTTCTCGAACAGGAGATTGGCAGCCCTTATCGCTTCATTTGCCCGATCGATCTCTTCCCGGATATTCTCCCTCTTGTTTTCCTCGTTCACAGAGGAACCCCTTCCCTTTCAATATCAAGGGCGATCCTTCGCTCCCTTCGTTTCAGGCGATTAAATTCATCTTCAGAAAGTAATAGGGTGGATACAGGCGTAAGATGCTTGAGTTCAACTTCCGCCACTCTATCAAGAATCTGGCGCTTCAGTTCTCGTGTCAGTCCACGGATTATGATAGCCACATCGATATCCGACTCGTCAGTAAAATCCCCTCTTGCTATTGAACCAAAGAGAATCATTCTCCGTAACCGGTCACCCAGGAAGGTCCCCAGGGACTCTTTTAATTCTCTTAATGTTTCGCTTCTGATGTCGTTCACTATGATCCACCAATTCCACTGCAATGAACGGACCGCTCCGAATCACCGGGTCTTATTATTGAGAAAGGGTATCTGGAGCTTCTTAAATTTACTATCCAGTTTTCCTTTAATGGCAAGTCTGCACACTATTTTAAGCCGTATCTTTTACCGAAGTCTTCAAGGATGATTGATTTATCGAGGTCAATATCTCACATTCGTAAAATAAAATCATCTCGCAACTCAGGTTCTTCTATAAGACTTTTTTTGATCTCACCTACGTCACGCTGTAAATCGACCACCTTTTTATAAATGGTTTCCAGAGTAATGCCTTTCGTTGATTCATCCTCCTATTAATACTTTTAATAACATATTCGGTGAAGATGTCAATTGCAAATCCTGTGAAGACCCTGGGATCAGGCATAAATAATTGAGTTTTTCTGGAGACATTATTCACTATGTAAATGGAAGCGCCGCCTTTGTTAAGAAGCTTCGGCAGGCCAGGGAGGCTTCGTCTAAAATACTCCGGTTTGTATGGGTTTGAAGATACGATGGAAAACCAGCAAAACCAGAACAATGCCAATGGCATCGAGGAGGATGTCAGTGGCAGAAGCTTTCCGACCGGGGACATAGATCTGGTAGATTTCGTCGGCCACCGCAACCCCGAGGGCGATCAGACCTGCGAATAGAAAACGGTTTTTTTGGTTTCTCTGGTCTATTGGGTTTGTTGGGTTGCTTGAGCTAAATCCAAAAGGGATGATAGAAAAAATAAGAAGCAACGTTAATACTCCATAGAGGGGGATGTGAAGGAGGCCGTAAGGGTTGAAAGTCGCCGAGATTTGAACGATGGGCGAACCGGCCAAAAAAAAGATCGAAGCGATGTAAGCGATGGAAAGAACGGTAAAAATGAATCGGGTCATTAAGTAATTGAGTAATTAAGTTAAAGTTATTGGCTTATTGGGTAACTGGTAATTGGGTCATTAATTAGAATCTGTTTATAAACAGCTTTTTCCGTCATGCCGGACTTGAGGAGCCTGCCCCGTGCTTGATACGGGGGCATCCAGGAGGTCTTGAAAGGACTGGATTCCGGCTTTCGCCGGAAAGACGACTTTTTAAAAAACCGTAGTTTATGGACAAACACTAATTAGCTCAAGGCTCAAAGCTGAAAGTTCAAAGAAGGATGGGGGCGACGTCGAGTTCATCGATTTCGACGGAGACAGATTCCTTGATCAAATCCACCGAGAGAACAAGGCGATGTTTTTGGGGTTGAGTCTTAAGGAGAATCCCTTCTACACCAATAAGAGGCCCATTTACGACCCGGACCCTCATCCCCTCTTTCAGGTATGGACAAGGGGTGACTGCAACGCCATTCTTTATTAAAACCTGAATAGTAGAAATCTGTTCATCTGGAATCGGGATCGGTTTTCCATCATTTCCAAGAATCCGGACGACGCTATCCGTTTTCAATATCTCGAGATGGCTATAAGCATCCATGGATGTCCTAATAAAGAGATACCCCGGAAAAAGAGGAAGGTGGATTCGCTTTCGACGATCTTTTCTCCGACTCCATTTTTCGATCAGGGGAAGAAAGGTTTCGATCTTCTTTTTAAGCATGCGATCATTTACCTTCTGTTCATGTCTTGATTGGGTATAGATAGCGTACCAATGCAAAGCTCCGCTCCCTCGATTACATGAGCCTCTGTAACCGGCATAACCTCTTGATTATTTTGTCTTTTCTCAAGTACGTACCTGCTTGAAGCAGTCATTTCCAGGGATATCTCGTCTATTTGGTTTCTTTAACCTGATATCCCCCTGGTTTAGTCGAATTACTTCCTCTTTCGGCATGGCCGGCCCGAAGAACCAGCCCCCAAATAAAGGCATAGAGGAAGGCGTTGGCAGGGATCTGGATGTTTCGCTCCACAAGGCTATGAAACATAAGGGCCAGAATCCCGATCAACCCGCCCATCGCAATATATCTTTCCGGATCCCTGTGGGAGAGGAATCGAAGCCTGGTGATTGCCTTATAAAAGAGATAGATGAATAGGGCCAGAAGGAGCCCCGCTCCAATTAATCCCACCTCCGAGGCGAGCTGCAAAAAGTCATTTTCCGCATGGGTCACCAGACCCCGGATATGGAACGAACGGTACATTGGAAAGACCTGAATAAAGGTTCCGAGGCCGGTCCCAAAGAGTAAATAGTCCTTGATGATCTGGAAGGTGTTTACCCATATCGTCCATCTATCTTCGAAACTCTCGGAGGTGGTAAAGAAACGGCTGATTACGGCATCAAGCCCGATCCATACGGCCCAGAGCAATGCCAGGCCAAAGATAAGAACCACGGCCTTTGAAAATCTCCGTCCCCTTTGAGGATCTCTGAAGAGGAGACTGATCAGGGTGAAGGAGAGGAGGAGGCTTACAATGCCCATTCGGGATGCTGAAAAGAGGAGGCCAAGAATCATCACAATGATCCCAAAGGCGATGAGTAGGGTCTTTCCGTCGAGGGAGGAGAAGCGATGGCGCCAGCCTAAGGAGAGGTCTCCTTGATGGGTTTCGCGGTGAAAGAGATATCCCGTGCTTAAAGGAATGACCATGAGAAGATAGCCTGCAAACGCATTTCGGTTGATGAAGGTTCCGGTCACTGAAGAGATCAGATGGTCCATCTTCAGGTGCAGAATATGTTTGTGCCCGCTGAAGAACTCGAACATCCCGTAGAGGGATTCAAAGACGCCCACACACAGAACCACGAGGATCAGTTTTCGAATTGCCCTCTGATCAAAATATTTCCAGGACAGAAGAAAGAGGAAAAACCCGGACAGAGTCAGCCATTTCAAGAACTCAATCCGGGTGAGAAAGGGAACGAAAGAAATTGAGAATTTAGAGTTAAGAGTTAAGAGTTGAGAATCAAAAGTCGAAAGAGAATTCCGTAACTCGTAGGTTTGGGGTGAAAGGACTTTTATGATCTCCGAAGGGAGGGAAATCATTTGAAACAGAACAAGAAGAAGGAAGAGGGAGAGGAGAACAGTAATCCATGCTGATTGCGGCCTCCGGCTCAGAGAGCCCTCTGGCCCGGAGAGAGTGCGGAATGCGGATTGACGGGTTTTGAGTTCGCCTTGAACCATGTGAGGCTCAGGGTTGTCCTGCACTCTCCGTAGTGCAGGGCGGAGTAACCATTGGATGGCCCAGAGAATGATGATCAACAGGATGCCAAGTTCCATCAGGGAGAAGGCCCAGAGTTCCACAGAACCGAAGGCGATGGGGGTAAAAATTATAAGAGAGGAGATTAGGAAGAGGATCATAGCGTTCATCATAGCTCAAAGCTCATATTTTAAATTGGTAGAGGATCTGGGATGTTGGGTCTTCGGTCTTCCAGGACGGCCCCGGGATATTCCGTCACCATTTTTTGAGCCTCTTCTTCGCCTAAAATCTTTGCCGCCGATTTCACAGCAGCCGAGAGGATGGGAAGTCTCCCATTGATTGAGTGGGCATCGGAGGCGATAAAATGGAACAGCCTGTGTCGGAGCAGCTTCTCGGTCACCTGCCTCACCTTTGACCCGAACTCTCCGGTCAGGCTCATAGCGGTTACCTGCCCCAGACATCCCTTCCGTATCATCTCGTAGTACTGTTGCGGTCTCTGGCTGATTTCCAGATTTCTCTCCGGATGGGTGATGATCGGAATAATTCCTCTTCCCCGCAATTGGAACAGAATCTCCTCTGTCCCATAAGGGATTTCCTGAGAAGGAAATTCGACAAAAAGAAACTTCCCTCCATCTCCCACCGTGGTCACCTTTCCCTCTTCCAATTGGTTCAGGAGGTCTTCGCTTAAACGAACGTCCGAACCGGGGAGAATCGTTAAATCAATTTCGGATTGCGGATTTCGCATTGCGGAATCCAATTTTAGTTCGGAGCAAAGCTCTTCGACTCTGGTAAGAATCGCGGACTTGCCATTTTCATAAACGCCATTGAGCGTGTGTGGAGTGGCCACGATGGTCCTGATTCCATCCTGATAGGCTATCCGACACATCCCGAGCGATTCTTCGAGGTCCTTGGCCCCATCATCCAAACCTGGAAGGATGTGGCAATGGAGGTCGATCATCTCAGTCATCTCTCCCATAGTTGATTTCCCTGATCTTCAAAGAACTATTTTCCCGGACAAGGTCATACTGGATATTTCCTTTATATACCTTCTCTCTTCCGTCTTTTTTAAAGACCTGGATAATACGATATCGACCACTGACGAAGGCGCTCCGGGCATAGGTCTGGACGGCATGTATCTTCAGTTGATATACAATGGAGCGGCTACGGGCGATAGTCCTTTGGTAAGCCTCACGGATATCAGCGTAGGGGAGCGCCCGGTTTTCAACGGCATCCTTTAAAAAGAGAGCCATGTAGGCATCGAGGTCCATCTTCATGAACCGTTCCCTGTACTGATCCATGAACTGACGGACCTCCTCCTCGGTGACAGAGGGAGAGGGAATCTGCGCCTCTGTGGAGGGAGATACCGTGAAGATGAGAAATAGGACAAAGATCAAGGGGATTGTTTTCATTCGCCTCCTCCTTCTTCCCTCAAGGGGATTTATGGTGCTGATAGTCGAGATAGAGGATCTTCAAGGCCCCGCTTTCTTTGATGAGGGCCCAGCGGATTTGGCCTTGCCAGATCTTCTTCCCTCCTTTTTTCAGGGTCTGATCGATCTCGTAGCGGGCTTTCACTTCGACGGCGTTCTGATAGAGCTCGATCTTCACGTCCTCCATCCGATATCGGATCTCCTGGCTCACATTGAAAAAGCTGGCGTAGACCTCTCTAATCTTTTCCATTCCGTCCCGCTGATTCTGGAGGGCTTTTGGAGAGAAGAGGGAGAGAAAACCCTCTAAATCTTTCCGGGTATAACACTCGACATAAAGGACAAAAAACTGTTTTACCTCTTCCCCGGTGGCTAAAAGCGGAGGGGGAGCGGCCTGTGCGAGCTGAAGTTCATAAGGGCTTATCTGGTTTACCTGGTTTACCTGGTTTACCTGGTTTACCTGGTTTACCTGGTTTATCTGGTTTGTCTGGCTTATCTGGTCTCTCTGGTTTATCTGGTCTCTCTGGTTTATCTGGTTGGTGGGATTGGTTGGGTCAATAATATTGCTCAAAGCTGAAAGCTCGAGGCTCAAAGGAGTTTGGGGAATTGGGTCACTGGGTGACGGGGTCACTGGATGACGGGGTAACCGGGGGAGGGGGAGATTGGGTGATGGGGAGATTGGGTGATTGGGTGATTGGGTGATTGTCTTTGCCGGGTTTTCTGGCATTATTGGTTTTTCTATGTTTTCCCGATCTGTTGAATTGTTCTGATGAATCTGGGGAAGGTGGATGACCTTTGAGCCGGGAGAAAGGTGCGGCTCTTTA
>Ga0194127_10006706_pt1 | contig 12972 bp, 12 predicted proteins | sample TA2KigC100mmetaG_FD_148624 | JGI IMG/M metagenome (GOLD analysis project Ga0194127, IMG submission 148624) | Freshwater microbial communities from Lake Tanganyika, Tanzania - TA2015036 Kigoma Deep Cast 100m | ecosystem: Environmental > Aquatic > Freshwater > Lake | place: Tanzania: Lake...
GGGGATTTTCCATCTGCCTGAGCATGAGGCGGGTGGTGGCGTGGTAACCGGTGCCGAATGACATTTTCGGGTTGATTTCGATGACGATCTGCCCTGGTTTCGGAGAGATTTCCTTGTTTTTCTGAACGATCAGGAATCGGTCGGAAATTTCGATCGGCTGCAGGTGGGCCTCCCATTCGGCGTTCCAGTTTCTGTCGGCCATGAAGGTTGCCCTGTAAGGCGGTACGGTGCCGAAGGTTTCTTCAAGAAGGTTGCGCACGGCAAGCTCCTTATCCTCGTTCCACAGGGTTTCGGGGAGGTATGCGAGCAGTCGGTCGTCATCTTCGAGGAAGTATTCTATGCCTTCTTCAGAAAGAATGGCTATATAGGGTTCGAAAAGGGCCGGAGCGATCGATATGGCGAGTTCGATATAATTGTGTGTTCCTGTCGGCAGCATGATGGTGGAATCGATAACCGGTTTTTTTTGATTATATGCTCAGGCGGTCAATATAGGGAAAAATTACGAGGTGTGTCGGTCTGGGGGCCTTTTCCGTTCAGTCCGGCATGATGATGCGGGCCGCGCATGCGAACCGCTGATCGTAATAACGGGAATCAAGCCGGTCGATGCGTACGCCACGGCTTGTTGATACATGAGCGAAGCTGTTATCGCCCATATAGATGCCTACATGGTCGATGGTTCTGCCTCCGTTACTGAAAAAAACGAGATCTCCCGGCCGGAGTTTTCTGCGGGGAACCACCAGGCCGAGCGATGCCATATCAGCTGATGTTCTCGGCATGAGGAGCTGGAAGGATTCCTCGTACAGGTACTGAACAAAGCCCGAGCAATCGAAGCCGTCGAGCGATCTGCCGCCCCACAGGTATGTTGTGCCGAACCGCTCCCTGACCGATGAAAACATCTGTCGGATAGCATATTCAGGCACTTTGACCGGAAGCTCTTCCGTCACCGGGACAGGGGAGCCCGGTACGATTCTCGATATATGTGTTTTTCTCTTTTTTAAGCTATATTTGCAGTCCGGATCGTAGCGGGAGCCTGTGGAGAGGCTGCTGCATCCGGCAAGGGTCGCCAGCAGCAGCGTGAAAATAAGCGTTGTCCGCAGGTTGCTGTAATTTTGGTTTTTCGGTGAAGATCCGTTCAACCGGCCGAGGTTTTGTGTCATAAAGCGTTTGCGCTGTTTTTTTCCGGATGAGGATGACGTTTATCCGGAAAAGCTCCGACGGGCGATGATTGCAAATAAGCGAAAACTTCGGCAATAAGAAAACTTAATCCTTTACTGTTTGCAGGTTATGGCGGTTATGAAATTCGGCGGAACCTCTGTAGGTAACGCAAGGGCGATGCAGCAGGCAATAGATCTTGTCGTTCGTGAACAACGTAACGGCACGCCGCTCGTGGTGCTCAGCGCATGCAGCGGCATTACCAACAAGCTCGTCCGGTTGGCCGATGCCGCCGGTCGGAGCGATATTGACGAAGCGCTTATGCTTGCGGGGGAGGTTCGGGAGCACCATCTTTCGCTTATCGAAGAACTGATAACGGATCAGGCGGCGAAACCGGAACTTGCTGCGAAGGTCGATGGATATGTGTCGAAGCTCGAAATGCTTGCACGGGGAGTCGATATCGTCGGAGAACTGACCGAACGGTCGAAAGATATGTTCTGTTCTTTCGGCGAACTGCTTTCGACTACCGTGTTTTCCGCCGCCATGATCAAGCAGGGGCACAAGGCGGAGTGGATAGATATCCGCAGGGTGATGATCACCGACGACAATTTCGGATTTGCCCGACCGATCACTCAGGCTTGCGAGGCCAATACAGCAGCCATCATCAGACCGCTGCTCGAAGCGGGTACCATTGTGGTCACTCAGGGATATATCGGCGCTACTGAAGGCGGTCGTACCACAACGCTCGGACGGGGCGGTTCCGACCTCACAGCTGCGCTGCTCGGCGCATGGCTCGGAGACAATGCCATACAGATATGGACCGATGTCGATGGCGTGATGACCTGCGATCCGAGGCTTGTGCCCGAAGCTCGCAGCATCCGGGTCATGACGTTCAGCGAAGCCGCCGAGCTTGCCTATCTCGGCGCCAAAGTGCTTCACCCCGATACCATCGCGCCCGCTGTGGAGAAGAATATTCCGGTCTGGGTGCTCAATACCTGGCATCCCGACGCGAAAGGAACGCTCATTACCGACGACCCCGAGAGGCTTGCCGGCATGAGCTATGGAGGGCTGGTCAAGTCGATCGCCGTCAAGAAAGGCCAGTGCATCATCAACATCCGTTCCAATCGCATGCTTGGGCGCTACGGATTCATGACCGAGCTTTTCAGCGCGTTTTCTCGTCACGGGATCTCGATAGAGATGATTTCATCAAGCGAGGTGTCGGTTTCGGTGACGGTCGACGACAAATTTTTCAGCGAAGAGCTGCTCCAGGAGCTGAAGGTTCTGGGTCAGGTCGATATCGAGCATGCCGTTGCCACGATCAAAATGGTTGGCGACAATCTCCGGATGTCGAAAGGCGTTGCCGGAAGAATTTTCAGTGCGCTCCGGAATGTCAATCTCCGGATGATTTCACAGGGTTCATCCGAGATCAACGTCGGTTTTGTCGTTCAGGAACAGGATGTCAACGAGGCGGTCAATACCCTGCATCACGAGTTCTTTTCCGGCGAAGAGACTGCCGGTATTTTTGAAAAGCCCACAGGGATTCCGTAGGGTGTCACCGGAGTGCAATGATCTCGATGATATGATTGACAATAACGCCTAAAAAACAGAACACGCCATCATGGATTACAAGAATGCCGGAGTGGATATCAGCGCGGGAGAAGAGTTCGTTCGCCTGATCAAACCCCAGGTTCGCCAGACCTTTACCCCGGGGGTTATAACCGATATAGGCGCTTTCGGCGGTTTTTTTCAGCCGGATTTTACAGGATACAGCAAGCCGGTGCTGGTCAGCAGCATCGACGGCGTAGGCACCAAGCTTAAAATCGCAATCGAGCTCGGTATCTACGATACGGTCGGTTCATGTCTTGTGAATCATTGCGTGAACGATATTCTGGTTTGCGGAGCCAGACCGCTCTTTTTCCTCGATTACTATGCCTGCGGCAGGCTCTCGCCCGCCATAGCGGCTGGGGTGGTTACCGGGATGGTGAACGCCTGCCGGGAGAACGGCTGCGCGCTTATCGGCGGCGAGACCGCCGAGATGCCCGGCGTTTACGACGAAGCCGATTTCGATCTTGCCGGCTCGATCGTCGGCGTGGTCGATCATGCTAAAATCGTGAACGGATCGACGATCGAGGAGGGTGACGTGCTAATCGGGCTGCCGTCGACAGGCTTGCATACCAACGGATATTCGCTTGCCCGCAAAGTGTTCGAGGGCAGGATGCGCGAGCGTTTTGCGGGTCTCGACGGAACTGTCGGCGAAGAGCTGCTCAAGGTGCACCGCAGCTATTTGCAGGTTATCGCTCCGCTGTCGGGCAATCCCGATGTCAGGGGCCTCTCTCACATCACCGGCGGAGGTCTGACAGGTAACACCATGCGTATCGTTCCGAAGGGTCTCGATCTTTCGGTTAACTGGTCTTCATGGCCCGAACCGGCCATTTTCGATATCATCCGGAAAGATGGTGATGTTCCTGAAGAGGACATGCGCCGAACCTTCAATCTCGGTATCGGTCTTGTGATGGTGATTCGTCGGGAAGGGGCAGAAGGAATCATGGACTATTTGAAATCAAAGGGTGAAATTGCATACATTATAGGTTCAGTTGCCAGAGCATGATGCTTTTTGCCTTTTTTCGCAGAAAAAGGCATTATTATTTATCGTGAGCGGTATCGGAGCAAAGCTGACGGGGGTTCCGGAAGCGTCAGGGAGCGATTCCCGGATCGTGCCGCGTAATAATAATTAACCAATACGCTATGCTGACGTTATTTGCCATTATTGCAGTGAGCTACATTATCGGATCCATTCCTACCAGCATCATGGCGGGAAAAATGCTCAAAGGCATCGATGTGCGGAAGTTCGGCAGCGGTAACGCCGGTGGGACGAATGCCTTCAGGGTACTTGGCTGGAAAGCGGGCCTTACGGTTACGCTGATCGATATCGTCAAGGGTGTTGTTGCCGCCGTATCGGTTGTTGCGTTTTTCCGCCATTATCCAATCGATGTCTTTCCGGATATAAACGAAGTTGCTTTGCGCCTGATTGCCGGAATGAGCGCCGTGATCGGCCATGTCTTTACGGTTTTCGCCGGCTTCAAGGGAGGCAAAGGGGTCAGCACTGCGGCCGGTATGCTCATAGGAATAGCTCCCGTCAGCATGCTGATGGTTATCGGCGTTTTTCTGCTAACCATCTATATCTCCCGTTACGTTTCGGTGGCATCTATGCTTGCAGCAGTCGCATTTCCGCTGATCATCGCAATACGAAAATATATTTTTGAGCTTGGAAGCGGTCTGGATTACTATATCAGGCTGTTCGGCGCCCCGGTTTCTTTCCATGACAGTCTCGACTACCATCTGCTGATTTTCGGTCTGATCGTAGCCCTCGGGATTCTCTACACCCATCGCGCCAACATCAGGAGGCTGCTGGCCGGCACCGAGAATCGGGTAACTTTCGGTAAGCATTCGTGAGCGTTTTCGGGGATTTTCTCAACATAGCCGTACTTGGCGCGGGAAGCTGGGGTACGACGCTTGCCGTGCTTCTGGCAAGAAAAGGCCACAGCGTCTCGTTGTGGGCCCATCGTCCTGAATTTGCACGGCAGCTCTCCGTCGAGCGTGAAAATCGCCGATACCTTGAAGGCGTTGCGTTTCCGGCAAATCTCAGTGTCACGGATTCGATTGTCGATGCGGTAACTCCGGCCGCCATGATCGTGACGGCTGTGCCATCCCAGGCTCTTCGCGAAACCGCCGAACAGCTCAGGGGAATTGCAATGCAGGGACGTATCATCGTGAACGTCGCCAAGGGTATCGAGCTGCGGACAGGGAAACGAATGTCGGAGGTGCTGCTTGAAACGCTTCCGGAACTTGTTCCAGCACAGGTTTCCGCTCTTTACGGGCCGAGTCATGCAGAAGAGGTTTCAAGGGATTTGCCGACCACGGTCGTAGCATCCTCTCCGTCGCAGGAAACGGCCGAAAAGATTCAGGATGTGTTCCGCACCAGCATGTTTCGTGTTTATACCAACACCGATATCGTCGGGGTCGAAATAGCCGGTTCGGTGAAGAACGTCATCGCCATCGCTGCGGGTATTTCGGACGGCATCGGTTATGGCGACAATGCGAAGGCTGCCATCATCACCCGCGGCCTCGCTGAGATATCGAGGCTATGCGAGCGACTGGGCGGCGATCCGGTAACGGTTTCGGGGCTTTCGGGCATCGGCGATCTTGTGGTTACCTGCCTGAGCCGGCACAGCCGCAATCGCTATGTCGGAGAAGAGATCGGCAAGGGTCGTTCGCTTGACGATGTGGTGAGCCATATGGATATGGTTGCCGAAGGGGTGCTTACCTCGAAATCCGTCTACGAACTGAGCCGTACCTGCGGCGTCGAAATGCCTATAACACAGGCGGTCTGCGAGATGCTCTTCGAGCAGAAACCGGTTCTGCAGGCAACCCTCGACCTGATGACCCGCGAACCGAAGATGGAGATCTATTAGTCGCCTCAATCCTTTTTTTTAGGGTAGTCGTACCATACCCATTTTCCTGTTTGCTCTCCGGTCTCTTTCCAGCTTTCTCCCATATCGATCCGCATCACTCCGCAGGTGACCATGTTTTCGAGATGCTCTCCCGTCAGCAGGTTCGAGAATTCTGTCATGACAGGATTGTGTCCGAACAGCATCGCCGACTGGCAAGTGTCGGGAAGCGCACGAACTATCCTGAGAAGATCCAGGGTGCTGCCGGTATAGATATCCATGTTCTGAACAATCGCATCTTCCGGATAACCGAGGATGCCGGCGAATATGACAGCCGTTGTGATCGCCCGGATTGCGGGGCTCGATACCATTATGCCGGGTACGATATGTTTCTTTTCAAGCCGTTCTGCCATGAGCGGAGCCGATTCCATTCCGCGATCGTTCAGGGTTCGTTCGAAATCACTGAGTTTCGGGTTGTCCCAGCTTGATTTGGCGTGTCTGACGAGGTAGAGGGTTTTCATTTGCAGTAGTATAAAAAGCGTTCCTTGAGCTTCATGATCCGGTGATATGATCGATCGATGCGGTTTTTGCTGATGGTTCCCTTCTTAACCAGGCGGTGCAGGATCGACGATGCTTTTTCCGCTATTTCAGGATCGTAGTCCATATTGTTGCCGAAGAGCAGGATATCCACACCGGCTTCCACGGCAAGCCGAATAGCCTCCTCAAGCCCGTAATGGCCAGCAATGGCCTGCATCTGCATGTCGTCGCTCAGGATCACCCCTCCAAATCCGAGTTGCTGCCGGAGGCGATAGTCCAGAACCTTTTTCGAGAGGGTTGCCGGAAAGCGGATGTCGAGCTTCCGGTTGAATACGTGTGCGGTCATGACGGCATCGTCGTAACCGGCATCTATCATGACCCGGTAAGGTTCCAGCTCTTTTTCCGTCCAGCTTCCGGAAACGTCGGTGAAGTCCTTGTGCGTGTCGGTTTCAGAGCTGCCATGGCCGGGGAAATGCTTGAATACCGGAATGATTCCCTCTTCGCGGAAGGCCGCAGCGGTCACCCTTGCGTGCCGCGCGACTACAGCAGGATCGGCGGAGTAGCTGCGTCCGAGTCTGCCGATGACCGGGTTGTCAGGATTGACGTTCAGATCGAGAACCGGAGCGAGGTTCATGTTTATGCACATCGACTTCATTGTCGTTGCGGTTTTCCTTGCCGCGGCGTCGGTACTGTCGCTGTTGTCGAGCATGCCGAGGTGCGCCGCGGAAACCGATTGAGGAAAGCCTTTCGATGCTTTCAGCCGGTTCACTTTTCCGCCTTCCTGATCTATTGCGATGAAGAGCGGGATGTCCGACAGTTGCTGCAGGCCGGTTGTCAGCTTCGAGAGCTGTTCCCGGTTTACGATGTTTCTTACCGGAGATTTCAGGGGTACGTCGTAATCGAAAAGCACGACACCGCCTATATGGCGGGATCGGATATCCCCGACGATTTCCCGAGCATCGTCCACGTTCAGGCCCCGGAAGCCGATCATGAGCATCTGGCCGATTTTTATGGAGAGGCTGTCCGTTCGGGCTGAGGCCTGCAAAGGCAGGCCGGGAAAGAGCGTGAGCAGCAGCAGTGCGGCAAGAACGGTTAGTGGTTTCATGCGACTCCCGCGTTTCTGGTGATCAGCAGTTCGCCTTCCGTCATGCGGACAAGCACGCTGTCGCCCTCCTGAACCGTGCCGGAGAGGATCATCTCCGAGAGTCTGTTTGTGATTTTTTTCTGCATCACGCGTTTGAGCGGACGAGCTCCGAAAGTCGGATCGAATCCCGCATCGGCAAGCCAGTCGAGAGCTTCAGGGGTTATCTCCATCGAAATGCGCTGGCGCATGGCGGTGGCCTGTATGCGGTTGAACTGTACCTGTACGATATGGCGAAGGTCTTCTCTGGATAAAGGCGTGAAGAGGATGATCTCGTCGATCCGGTTCAGGAACTCGGGACGCACCTGCTGCTTGAGCAGCTGAAAGAGCTTGTCGTGCAGTCCGGAGAGCATGGCATCCCGGCCTGAGCCGTCCGTTTTTTCCATTTCCGACTGGATAAGATGCGCTCCGATGTTGCTCGTCATGATTATGATGGTGTTCTTGAAATTCACCGTACGGCCCTTGCTGTCGGTCAGACGTCCGTCATCGAGAATCTGCAGCAGGATATTGAAGACGTCGGGATGCGCCTTTTCGATCTCGTCGAGCAGCACCACCGAGAATGGTTTTCTTCTTACGGCTTCGGTGAGCTGTCCGCCCTCTTCATAGCCTACGTAACCGGGAGGGGCCCCCATGAGCCGGCTCACGTTATGCGACTCCATATATTCGCTCATGTCGATGCGTATTAGCGAATCCTCGTCGTCGAACAGGTATTCGGCAAGGGTGCGCGCAAGCTCGGTTTTCCCGACGCCGGTCGGCCCGAGAAAAATGAAGGAGCCGATAGGCCGCTTTTCGTCTCCCATGCCGGCGCGCGATCGCTTCACTGCCTCGCTGACCGCACTGACCGCCTCGTACTGCCCGATCACCCGCTTGTGCAGCTCGTCTTCGATACCGAGCAGTTTCTGCCGTTCAGACTGCAGCATCTTGCTGACCGGTATTCCTGTCCAGCGGGAAACGATGTCTGCGATATCCTCGGCATCAATCTCCTCTTTCATGATGAGTTCGCCCGCGGCCTGTTTCTCTTCTGTTTTTCTGCGGTTTTCCTCGATCTCCCGTTCAATGCGCGCAATGCTTCCGTAACGGATTTCGGCCACTTTGCCGTAATCGCCCTGTCGTTCATGCTCTTCTGCCTGCACTCTCAGCTGTTCGAGTTCGGATTTCAGGTCTCGTGATGTTCTTATCAGTTCTTTTTCGTTTTCCCATTGGGCTTTCACTCTGGTCTGTTCCTCTACAAGACCGGCAAGCTGTTTTTCAATTTCCTGCAGGCGCTGTCTGGTATCTGCGGTACTCATGTTTTTTCTGTTGTTTGATTACCGGATGAGAATAAAAAATAATGTTGTAAATTTAATGCCAGTCGAAAATTTCTTTTTCTTCCGGATCGGGTTTGACAAAGGTAACTATCTGTAAAACAACCGGTAACATGGTGCAAAAGTTCTCTGTCGGCACTATTGACATACCTGCGGACGGTTCTCTTTTTTTTATTGCTGGCCCATGCCTCATCGAGAGCCGGGCGATGGCTCTCGAAGTGGCGGGAGAACTTCAGCGCATTGCCGTCGAGCAGGGCGTCAGCTTCATATTCAAGGGCTCTTACCGAAAGGCCAACCGCTCTTCGGCTTCGTCCTTTACCGGCATAGGGGACTCCGAGGCTCTCGATATTCTTGCCGAGGTCAGGGATCGGTTCGGTATGCCTGTACTGACCGATGTTCACGAAGTGGCCGAGGTCGAACGTACGGCGCCTTTTGTCGATGTGCTCCAGATACCCGCATTTCTGTCGCGTCAGACCGATCTGCTGGTGGCCGCCGGCCGCAGCGGGCTGGCGGTCAATATCAAGAAAGGGCAGTTTATGGCGCCAGGCGATATGGCTCATGCCGCGGCGAAGGTTGCCGCTACCGGCAACAGCAGGATCATGCTGACGGAACGCGGTTCCAGTTTCGGCTATCACAATCTCGTGGTCGATTTCCGGGGTATTCCGCAGATGGCCGAGACCGGATATCCGGTGGTGTACGACGCAACCCACAGCCTGCAGCTTCCCGGGGCCGGCAACGGAGTTTCGGGAGGTGAGCGCCGCTACCTGATTCCTCTCTCGCGTGCTGCCGTGGCTGCGGGAGCGAACGGACTTTTTTTTGAAGTGCATCCGGATCCTTCGTCGGCGCTTTCCGATGCGGCGACCCAGATTCCTCTCGGCGATTTTGCTGCCGTCGTCAACGAACTGCAGCGGCTTTCGCAGTGCATGCAGTCGATTTATTCACGTTAAAACAGGAAGAGCGTTTTGTCAGGTTTTCAGTATTTCGGTATGGAGCCTTCGCTGGCCGATCCATCATCGAAGATCCAGCAGGCCCTGCAAGCCGTCAGGGCCGTCATCTTTCCGGTTGACGGCGTTCTGAACGGGCCGCGTATGACCTTCGACAGCAACGGAGGCGAGATTGTCTCCATTTCAAATCGGGACGCTTCTGCTATCCGGGCGGCAATCGGCCAGGGTCTGCAGATTGCCGTGTTCTCGGATCGGGATGCGGCAGGATTCCGCCCCCTCCTTGAATCGCTCGGCGTGACAGGCATCTATCTCGGGTCATCAAGTCTTCTCGATGCCTATGAAGCCTTCCTTCGGCAGTATGGTATCGAGGATGAAGCCTGTGCCTATATCGGTGACGATATTGCCGATCTTCCCCTGCTCGAGAGGGCAGGTTTTCCCGCAACGCCGATAGACGGGGCCGACTATCTCCGGAACCGCGTGGGCTATATCTCCGCTTACGAAGGTGGCAAGGGTTGTATCCGGGAAATTGTGGAAATGGTGCTGCAGCAGCAGGGAAAGTGGGTTTACAGCGATCAGGAATCAGAAGGGTAGATTCGTGTTTATCTTTTTCCTGCTGAAGATGATTACGGGAACGTCCCGTGCGGAACATGCCCGTTCAGAAACCGTGAGGTCTCCTCGAGACTGAGCACTCCCACGATGTTCGTGCCGTGGTTCGGTTCGACATGCACATCACCCTGATACTCTTTTCCGGATACGAGGGACTGCTCGAGTGCCTCGATTTTCCCGAACAGGCTGTATGCCGCCGACTGGGGCGTCGAGCAGGAGACCGGCGGATTGCTCTGGCCGTGCATGAAGTATCCTGCCGGCAGGATCGAGCTGTCGGGGTAACCATGCCAGTGGGTCATAGATGCCCCGTTTTCTTCAAGTTTATCGGGAAAAAGCGCTTGCGGTTTCAGGGTTTTCAGAATGGACGCGATGAATGCATTGCCAAGCGCGTGGGCGAGGATGGTGAATGTATCGAACGATGGCCGGCCTCCGGTTCCCTCCGGAAGCCCCGAAGGTGTCTTCAGGTATGGTTTTCCCTGTTCAATTCCGATTTCGACAAGGTCGGTTTCGCAATTCAGCGCGTGCTTCCTGCATCCCGATCGGGTTGTGAGCACCCGTACGTCCGGCACAGGGACGAGCATTGTCCGACCCGCGATTCTGACCGGTACCCATCCCTTGACGGTTCCGCTGTCAGGTTTTGCCGGCCGGACGGCGACCGGCAGTTGTTTTGCAAAAAACCCGTAGCTCATGCCGCTGCGTTTGTCGAGATATCGAGCCACGATTTTCCGGTAAAAATCATTGCGGTATTCCAGTCCGTCGGTCGACGTATGGGTAAGGAGACAGCTGTTTGAAGACCAGTTCCGGCTGCAGGCAAGAAAGTCACCGGCAGCCTCAGTGTACTCCGGACTTTTAAGGTGCAGTTCGCCTGTACGCAAGTCGAAATCCTCCGGTTTTGGCGGAACCACCTGAGCCGTCAGTTTCGGAACCAGGGTGTCGCGCACGACTTTTCTGGCGGGATGCGGAGTGTCGAAGGTAGCAATTCCGCCGTTCATGGTGCATATGGTCCAAGATGTTTCAGTCACGTAGATCAGGATATGCACCATATCCCTGGCCAGACGCCGGACAATGGCGTCCAGCCTCTCCTGGGCCGTCGCATTTGGTTCAAGCGGCGGCGGTTCGTCGTAAATGCCGACGATAATATTGTTATAGAGCGTCGAAACCCGGTTTATGGCAAGTTCCCCGTCATGAAAGATGCCGGGTGCGAGGATGACCGTACCGGGGATGAACCGACCGTTTACAAGCGATGTTTCGCCATATGTCTCTGTCGATATGCCAAGCGTCCGCATTGCCCGGATGAGAGCAAGCGAGAACCGTTCGAGCCTTGCCGTTATCGCGGTGGCGGGATAGAGCATGCACCGGAGATCGGCACACATGGCATCGATGGAAAGAGGAGTCCGTTCCGGTATGCCGAGAATATGGCGGAGGACTGCAGGGCTTACAGGGTGGCTCATGAAGCGGTTTTTGCGGGGTGCATTCGGATGCTTGTTTACTGACCGGAGTTATGCTCGCGGCCCCAGAGTAGTTTTGTGCGCAGAATTTCACAGTAATCCCTGCTTTCGTTGGCGACGAGATTGATGAGCGTATCCGATTTCTTAACTGTTACCGTCTCCTGCGGCAGCAGCATTTTCGTGATGCGTCCGTCGCAGTTCAGTGGAAACTCTCCTGTTTGCGCATCGACCGATACGTCGATAATCTTTTCGTCGCTGATGACGATCGGCCTGACCGTCAGCATATGCGGGCAGATTGGCGTAATGACGAACACGCATGATTTGGGAGCGATGATCGGGCCCCCGGCTGACATGGAATATGCGGTGGAGCCGGTCGATGTAGCGATGATGATGCCGTCAGCCCGGTACGAACCGAGCAGCTCTCCGTCAAGGCGGATGACGAAGGTAGGAATACGCGGGTAGGTTCCCTTTTCGATTACCACATCGTTCAGTGCGCGCAGCCTCTGCTCGTGGCCGTTGATCGTCGTGACGGCTTCAAGCTGGGATCGGTTGTGAATCGAGTAGGTGCCTCCAAGCACCTTTTCCACAGCAGGGAACATCTCGGCCTGGCTGAACTCGGTGAGAAATCCGAGGTGTCCCACGTTGATGCCGATAACCGGTTTTGTTTCGGAATAGTGCGATGTGAAGAGGAGAGTTCCATCGCCGCCGAGCGATATGAAGACGTCGCAAAGCCGGTTGAGATCGTCTATTTTTGCCGAAGGTCCAATGCCGAGTTTTTCTGCGGAAAGGGATTCCAGAACATATCCTGCCTTGTGCCGGTCGAGCCAGACGGTCAGTTCCTTGGCCAGAACCAGCGCTTCCCTGCGCTCCGTGTTGACGACGATGCCGAATTTCATTATTTGTGGAGCTCCTTGAGGGTTAGGTACAACCTGTTTGCATTGCTGAATCTCGTCGAAATGGTCTGTGTGTCGAGGCGCCTCACCTCTTCGGCAAGCACTTCAAGTTCGGCGGCGAACCGTTCAAGTTCATCGGCTATATTGTTGCTGTTCGTCTGTACGATATCGTTCCAGATTTCCCATGAACTGCCGGAAAGTCTTGCCAGCGTGGCGAAACCCGGGCCCGAGGTTGCGATGTTCTTTTCGCAGTAGTTGACGAGCAGTGTGGAAATCAGTTGAGGAAGGTGGCTGATATTTGCCACGATTCTGTCATGCAATGCAGGGTCCATGATCATCGTTCTGCAGCCTGCCGCAGTGAGCAGTGCCGACAATGCCCTGCCTTTCGGTTCATCGAGAAAGTTGCCGTTATCGCAGAGTATGAGGGTTTTCCCCCGGAGCAGTTCGGCGCTTGCGGCCCGGAAACCCTGCAACTCCCTTCCGGCCATGGGATGCATCC
>Ga0194127_10006707_pt1 | contig 12971 bp, 15 predicted proteins | sample TA2KigC100mmetaG_FD_148624 | JGI IMG/M metagenome (GOLD analysis project Ga0194127, IMG submission 148624) | Freshwater microbial communities from Lake Tanganyika, Tanzania - TA2015036 Kigoma Deep Cast 100m | ecosystem: Environmental > Aquatic > Freshwater > Lake | place: Tanzania: Lake...
GGGGGGGGCACCGTTGCGGTTGACGATCGCCAGCGGTTCCTTGCCGTCGGTGCCCGAGAGCAGCAGGCGGTCGGCGGGGCCGAGGTCGGTTGCGGGCACGGCATCGGCGACGACGGTCCGCGCGGGCAGGGCGGTGACGAGCAGGCTGGCGACGGCGCCGGCGCAGGCACCGGCCACGATGGCGCTGGGAAGCTTCATGCCGCCGATGCTAGTCCGCGGTGGCGGGGGGCATGGGGCGGCGGAGTGTCCCAGCCAGGCCCGCGGTTGCCGTCGTTCAGTCGTGGAAACCGGCGGCTTCCCGCACCAAGAAGAAGCCGTTGTCGTCTTCGTACGGATCGGTCGCCAAGGGTGCGAGCAGTTTGTCCGCGTCGACCCAATCTGCGGCGCGAACTGCCCGCGCTGCCCACATCCGGTGCTCAAATCGCTTTGACTTGAGACGTTTCACGATGTCTGCCTTCGGCTCCTTGGAGGCAGCGCTCCATGCCCCGAGCGCTTCAGCCGCGCGGACCTTGAGCTCGGCACCGCACCGCGGGACATCACGCTCGAGCCAGACCGTCCGAAGAGCAGTGCCGAGGTCTGCCATGCTCTTCTTGCGCTTGGCCAGAGCGGTCATCGTGGCTGCGGTCCGCTCGGAGAGGGACGCCGTCAAGGCTTCCAGATGTGCCTCGAGTTGGTAGTCGATCTCTTCGTCGCTGGTCCGCGAGAGCGACGCAACGAGCTCCTTGAGTTTCGAGGCATCCGTGAACACCACATCAAAGGTGAGATCGAGGTCGGACGGCATGGGGGGAAGGGTATCGAACTCGTCCGCACAAAGGACTTGTTGCGACGGTCAGATCCGGGAGCGTCTGGTGATACCCTCACATCATGAACACTGAACAGAGGGTATCGCGTGACCCCGTGGAAGCCTCAGGACCGCGATGTGAGGCCCAAAACGACGGTGATGAACCCAGCGTGGGGCAACGCGAGTTGGAATTGGAGCTTCGAAGATTCGACCTCGACGTACGACTGGGCAGGCAGGAGTACCTCCTTCAACTGTTCAGTCATGCGGCCGACCAACGCATGAAATCCTTCAACTTCTACGCCATCGTGGCTGCCGCTGCGATCACGGGGTCCATCGTTGCCTTCGAGAAGTGTCCTTGGCAACTTGTGGTGGCCATGGGGTTTGTCCATGTCGCCATGGGACTGGTCTTCTGCATCGTTGACATTCGAAGCTGTCGGTTGGTGTCGACGGCACGGCGCGCGTTGAGAGAGCTCGAGTCCGATCCATGTTTCGTTGCCACAGACCGCGTGATGCAGGTTGATGAAGGCAAGGTTCGAGGGAAGCGTGACTCAAGCCAGGGCTTGGATCGGCACCCCATCCGACGACTGATCAGTCAGTGCTTCGGTCACGAGGGCGCTACCTACACCCGAGCCTTCAACATCGCTTTCACGATCCAGATCCTCGCGGGCATCGGCTTGGCGCTCGCAGCGGTGTGGATCAAGGGGCCGATGGCCGCGGCGGGCCACTGAGCGTCACCTTGCACATCCTCGCTCCGGCCTGTCCGGAAGTGCTCGCCCCGATCGCGGTTGGCTGACTTCATCGAATGCTGCGGATCGGTCCTGATACTGATGTTCCACTGGGGTTGATCTTCCAGATCTGCGTTCGGCCATCTTTGCACTGCACCACGACCGTGTCGCCCTGCACGATGGCCGAAACCGCGTCGGCCCCGAAGATGTGGACGGGCGTGCTGGTTGGGAGCAGCAGCAACTGGACCTTGCCGTTGACGACGCGAACGACGTTCTGGCGCATGAGGAAGACCCCGTGAAGAGAGGAAGATGGCCTGCGGCGAATGGACGGCCGGCTTGCGGGCACTACCGAATCGAGGTCCCCGGTCCGGCATCGGGATCCCCGAATCCCGAGCGGGCATCGTACGACGATCCGTCCTCGCGAAGATACGTCGACTCTGTGCGGCTCCACACCAGGCAGCGGACGAGTCTTGAATAGGTTGGGTGGTCGCGGGCCCAAGACAGGATGTCGCTCCGATCCGTCAAACCATCGGGAATGGAGATGCGCTGCCACACCGTTGGCATCATGCGCACCATGAGTGAGATCGGGACCGGCTCGCGAGCCCATGCCTCCCATGCTGCCCGCGCGTTGCGCCGCTCATCGCTCTCAAGCGTGGCGACCTTCTCCGGAGAGATCGCGAGGGCACTCGCGATCCGGCCGATCTCCGCGTCCGAGGCGACGGTGTCGCCGTCGCGCTCGAGCTTCGCGATGAAGTTGCCCCCGACTTCGCCGCTCTTCCAGCCGGCCCGCAGCGCCAACTCGCCGGGACGAAGTCCGGCCGACTCGCGCGCCTGACGAAGGAATTCGGAAAGTCTCGTGGGCCCCATGTGTCATGCCTCTTCACGGCGAGGGCTCGCGGCGTGCGCGGAACCGATCGGCCCGACCGCCGCGACGAGTCCCGTCCGTTGTGACGGATTGTAGGATTCGCGGTTTCCCCGGAGGCCGTTGGGGATGCCAATGAACGAAGAGCAGATCCGAGCCGCCATCGTGCGCATCCTTGAGTTGCCCCAGACTCACCTACGGAGACCAGTACACACGGCAATGGTGCTGGGATCGATCTAGTCCCGTCTACCTGCGAGCACGAAAACCATGAAAGTGGTTCGCCGATCTTGCACGAATTGGGGGCTGCTCTGCGCGGGTGACTCACGCCGGGCGCGAGCTGTCGTTGCGGAAGTTGCAGCAGGGCTGCCGCAGCCCGCTGAACGGCACCGTGGCTCGGCGCGGCCTCAGCGGATCGTCTTCACCGGCCCCATCACCGACTTGCCGCTCGGGTTGATCTTCCAGACCTGGGTGCGCCCGTCGTCGCACTGCACGATCACGTTGTCACCCTGCACGACGGCCGACACCGCGTCGGCACCGATCGTGCAGTACGGCGTGCCGGCCGGTGGCAGGAGAAACTGGACCTTGCCCTTGAAGCTGCGGACGAAGTTTGAGTGCATGTCGGCGCGACCGCTAGCAGAGCAACCTGCAACTATTCAGAGATCAAAGAGTTTGTTCAACTCAGTTGCCGCGGTCCGATTTGCCTGCCCACGGGAGTGATTACCTTGGTGCCTGAGTAGGCGCACTCCCTCGATTCTCACAGTGCTGGGGACGTGATGGGTGTTACAGAGATCGATGTTCGCGGAGTATGCGAGGTAAATCAAGATACGCTCCCAATCAATCACGAGTTGCCTCTTGAGCTTTGTCTTATTGCCTCCCGGAGCGATGAAGTACATTACGGGTGCGCCTTTGGCGAGGCAGACCGCGTGGTTGTAGGCCGTCTGCTGGTGTGGACCGAACGCCTCTTCTAGCAGACCTTGCTTGTCTGTCTTGCCCACGTAGTACGGCCTGATTGGACCATCTCTTCCCGGAGTTTTGATTGCAAAGACGTAGAGTCCATTTTTGCGGCTCAGGTCTCCGCAAAGCCCGCTTTGTTCGGCCTGCATCTCTTGGATTCGGGAGAGGATTGCGGACTTAGACCGCTTGACATCCACCCTCCGCCCGCCGCGTCTGTATGGACTCACAACCAGATCAAAGGGGCCGAATGGGTGAAGAATCTGGTTGCCATCGACTTCGTTGGACATCATGCGCCTACTTTCGGTTGAATTTTCTGACCAGAACTCCAATGCACCCACACCATGACCATGGCGAGGGTGTCCAGTTTGCAGTACTGCAGCAGCACCTCTTTGCATGCTGTGCGGTACTGCTCGTCGTTCTTGCGCAGGCCGTACACCATGTCGGAGTACGCGCGCATGGCGCCGGTTCCATCCCGGACCGCGCGTGATTCGCCGCCACCAAGGTCCACCTCGGGAAGCGCCTCGTAAGGCGACAGCACCTTGCCGTCCTTCTCTCGAAGGTAGTCCTTGAACCACGGGTGGGCGTGCAGCGATCGGTTCTCCTGCCAGATCGCCTTCAGCACCGCCTTGATGGAAGTCTTGCCCCCCATGGCGGGATGGAAGAACTCCTTGCGGCAGATGTCGTAGAGATCGACCGTGCGGCCACCCTTGTCGTGGGACTCGGTGAGCGGATCCAGCCAATCGGCCAGGTCCTTCGGCCCCTTGCCGTGCGCCCTGATCGCCACGGCGATTTCACGCAGCGCGCTGCGCTCGTGGTCTGACCAGACGAGCATCTGGCCATCGTCACCGATCGCCTTACGCAATTCCTGTGCGAACTCGACATTGGGCCAGCGATCCTGGGTGTTGATCCACTGCTGGTGGGGAAGTTCCAACGCGGATGGGCCCTCGAGCGTGTGGCAGCTGAACTGAAACGCCACCTGGCCGTACGGCGGCATGCCCGGGTGGTAGGCCGCAGCCATGCGTGAGGTCTCGAAGTCCACGAAGTGAAACGGCGCGCGCAAGGCTGCAAGCGCTGGCTGGAGCCCCGTTCCACGCCACTCCTTGCCGTCGCGGACAGCCTGGATCTGCACACGCTGCCGAGCGGCGGAGTCGGAAGTCGATGGAATCGCCTCGGGCGGAAGGTCGCGGATGCCCGCAATACTCTTGTTGAGCAAGGCCTTGAGGCGAGCGCCATCCCGGCCCGCCAACAGGTCAACGCGGTACAGGTCGAGCACATGCGGGGACGCATCGGCCAGCGGCCCCCAGCACTCCCTGAATCCGTCGCGAGCATCAGCATCCACTGAGGCATTGCGGTACTCGCAGTCTCGGCAGTGCGTACCCAGATCGATCGGCAATTGTCGGAGCGAGCCATCGCGCAAGGCCTTGGACAGGCGCTTGCGGGTTGGTTCCACGCCATCCGCGTCGGTATTCGCCAACAGCTCCGCAACTTCACTGGACACATCCAGAAAGGCCAGGAAGTGGTCATTCTTCAGCGCGTTTGGATCGCCGAGATACCGTGCACGAGGCATGCCGAACTCGGTCTTTGACTCCGGGAGCAGTTCGATCTTGCTGTGCACCGCTGCGTCGCTGCACGGGCGCGCCGTGTCGACCACGCACAACTTTGGCACGACCGTGAAGCCGGGGGGCAGCGCTCCACGCACGACCTGCGTCTGGAAGGCCACGTCCTGCAGATACGGGAGCCACGCACTGCCGATCCCACCACGTTTGCCGCGGAAGGGAGTCTGGCCGTCCTCGATCGAGTTGAAGCTCTTGGCCTTGATTTCGATCAACTCGATCGTCTTGCCGCGGCGCGAGAGCAGGTCCACGCGTGCGCTGCATCCATCGTGCTCGAACACAGCTTCGAACAAGTCGACTGCATTTGCTGCAGCCAACATGCGAAGCGTGGCCTGCGCTGGGGTCTCCTCGCCCTCGGTGTGAATCGTCTTGCCGTCGGGGTACAGCGCCCGCGCGATGGCCTCGACCATGAAGCCGCCGTCGGCGAGGAACTCGAGGTACGGATTGTCCTTGGCGTTGCTCGGATACCCCTCGCGCGCATAGGCAAGCCGGCGGGGGCATTCGAGCCCGATCTTGAACTGGCTCTTCGACAGCGGCCGTGGCTCGGAGGGACCCCCCATGATGTCCCCTCTCAGCGGAGCGGCTGCGGTCCGCCTAGGATCTGCGCCTCGGGAATCATCGCCTGCGCGACCTTCTTGGCATCAGACTGGGACGTCGCCCGAACCACGATCTCGCGCGGTGTTCGTACCTGATCGCCCGGAAGCTTGTAGCGAACCACCCACTCGCGTTCGTTGCTCATGTCGATCTCCTCGGAGTTCTTCGGAATTCAGGTTGTCGAATCGCTTGGGGAGGATACCCGCAGGTCAATGGACCGGAGATGCCCCGGGGCCCTTGAGCCAGTACGCCGCGACGATCATCGCCAGCCCGGCAAAGACCTGCAGGATGAACGCCGTGTTGAACGCCATCGTGAAGGTCGCCCCGCCGCGGCGGCTGAGGGAGCGGTCGACGAATCCCCGGAACCAGTGGTGACGGCCCCAGCTCTCGCGGAGATCCCTCGTCCCGCCCATCGATGCGCCGCCTTCTTCGTGATCGCACCGGATGATCTGGAGTTCGGGCGCTAGGGCGGCATCGCACTCGAACTTCCGCAGGGCGCGCCGCGCGCAGAACACCAGCTTCGAGTTCCGGATGTCGATGATGAAGAACACCCAGGCCATCACGAGGTGAACACAGCCCATCGCCACGACGACGTGCCACGAGCACTTGTCGATCGCGGCGATCGACCCCGTGATCGCGGCTGCCATCAGCAAGGCGTAGTAGTTAAACGTCTTCATGCGCTGGTCGGCCAGATACTTGAAGTGCTCCAGCGCGTACTTCATCTGGTGCTCGGGCTCCAGCTCCTTGCTCTCCGCCCGGCTTGCAGTGGATTCGCCGTGTGTCCGCTTGTCTGTCACAAACGCTCCTTGCCGGGCGACCGGCTTTCCCACGATTGGGATTCGACGCAGATTAGACCGCCACGATCGACTGACCGCCGCCCGACGGGGTCGCTCTCATCGGTCCACCCCTTATGAGAGTTGCTGCATGGTAGATGCCCCTTGAGTGCACGGCGGTGCCGCAGCGCAGGCGAGCGCAGCGAGCCGGAGCGGAGGCAGCGCGGTGCACGTCGCCGCGAAGGCCGCCGGGGTCACCGTGCCCAGCGCCCGCTGGATCCGCCGGTGGTTGTAGAAGAGCCGCCACCGGTCGATCAGGTACCGCGCCTCCGCCAGCGTGTCGAAGACCTCAGACGACAGGAGCTCGTCGCGCAGCCGGCCGTTGAAGCTCTCGACGATGCCGTTCTGCCACGGAGGCAGCCCCACTCAATCCCCTTGATCGAGGATGGCCATGAAGGCCTCCTGCGGGATCGTGACGGAGCCGATCTGCTTCATGCGCTTCTTGCCTTCCTTCTGCTTCTCGAGCAGCTTGCGCTTGCGGCTCACGTCGCCGCCGTAGCACTTGGCCGTCACGTTCTTGCGCATGGCCTTGATCGACTCGCGGGCGATGATCTTGCCGCCGATCGCCGCCTGCAGCGGGATCTCGAACTGGTGGCGGTCGATCTGGTCCTTGAGCTTGCCCAGGATCACGCGCGAGCGCTGCTCGGCGTTGTCGCGGTGGCAGATCAGGCTCAGCGCCTCGACCGGCTCGGCGTTGACCAGGATCTGCACCTTCACTAGGCGATCCTCGCGGTAGCAGGTGATGTGGTAGTCCATCGTGCCGTAGCCGCGCGTGACCGACTTCAGCTTGTCGTAGAAGTCGTAGATGATCTCGGCGAGCGGGATCTCGTACTTCAGGATCTGGCGGCTCTCGCTGATCATCTCCTGCGACTGGAAGATGCCGCGGCGCGCCTCGCAGAGCTTCATCAGGTCGCCGATGTTCTCGTTGGGGCAGATGATCTCGATGCGCACGATCGGCTCGCGGATCGCCTTGACCCGCGACAGGTCCGGCAGGTCGGCGGGGTTGTGGATCTCGAGCTCGGTGCCGTCGTTGAGGTCGATGATGTACGACACCGTCGGCGCCGTCTGCACGATCGACACGCCGCCCTCGCGCTCGAGCCGCTCCTGCACGATGTCCATGTGCAAGAGACCGAGGAACCCGCAGCGGAAGCCGAAGCCGAGCGCTTCGGAGTGCTGGGTCTCGAAGGTGAAGCTGGCGTCGTTCAGGTGGAGCTTCTCGATCGCCTCGCGCAGGGCCTCGAAGTCGCTCTTCTTGCCCTGCTCATCCGCGCTGGAGGGATAGAAGTCGCAGAAGACCATCTGCTTGGGCTCTTCGTAGCCCTCGAGCGCGATGTCGGCAGGATCGATGTCGAGCGTGATGGTGTCGCCGACGCGCACATCGCCGAGGGTCTTCATCCCCGCGCACACCGAACCCACCTGCGACAGCTTCAGTTCCTTGACTTTCTGAGGGAACGGCGTGTAGCGCAGGAGCTCGGTCACGCTGAAGGTGCGACCGGTTCCCATCATGCGGATCTTGTCGCCCTGACGGAGCTGGCCATCGAAGATGCGCACATACATCACGACGCCGCGGTACTCGTCGTACTTGGCGTCGAAGACGAGGCCGCGCAACTTGGTCGTGGTCGGCGCCTTGGGCTCGGGGAGCTTTTCGCAAATCGAGTCGAGCAGTTCGCTGATGCCCTGGCCAGTCTTGGCGCTCACGAGGATGCAGTCCTCGGCGGCGAAGCCAAAGACCTGCTCGATCTCCATGGCCACGCGCTCGGGCGCAGCGGCCGGGAGGTCGATCTTGTTGACGACCGGGATGATCGTGAGGTCGCCCGCGACGGCGAGGTACGCATTGGCCACCGTCTGCGCCTGCACGCCCTGGGTGCTGTCGACGACGAGCACTGCGCCCTCGCACGCCTTGAGCGCGCGCGAGACTTCGTAGGTGAAGTCGACATGGCCCGGCGTGTCGATGAAGTTGAGCTCGTACTCCTCGCCCTTCCAGGTGTGGCGCACCGTGACGGCGCTCGCCTTGATCGTGATGCCGCGCTCGCGCTCCAGGTCCATCGAGTCGAGCATCTGGGCGCGCGCCTCGCGTTCGCTGACGGCCTTGGTGGCCTGCAGCAGGCGATCGGCGAGCGTGCTCTTGCCGTGGTCGATGTGGGCGATGATGGAGAAGTTGCGGATCTTCACGGCGCGGTCCAGAGAGTCCCGAAGTCTATGCGACCCGACCGCATTCGGGACATTCCATCGCGCTTTGGCCCAAGAGGTGCCCGCAACGTTCGCAGACCGGGGTGCCGGCGCGGTTCATGGCCACGCGGTAGCAGGGGGCATAGTGGCGGCGGAACGCCACCACGAAGGCCAGGTGCTGGATCGCCAGGATGGGGATCAGGCCCAGCGCGGTGGTACCGATGAAGGCACTCGTGGAGAGGGATCCCTTGGCAGCGAGCGCTGCAAGAAACAGGAAGAACCACGCCCACATGAGCCAGCCGGGCAGCGCGATCAGGCTCCACAGGATGAAGCCCACCGTGTGCTGCCAGCTGCGGAGCATGATGATGTTCGCGACCCAGTGCAGCCGGACCTGTTCGCGCCAGCCGGGGCGGAAGGTCGGATCGGCAAGGTCAGGCAGCCAGCCCATGCAGCGCCCTGCGGCTCCCGCGATCAGCGGCCGAGCACCGGCAGCTTCACGCTGCGCTCGAGGTCCTCGGTCGGCTGCATGACGAGGTCGTAGCCATCGCTCGCGATGACCGTGCAGCGCACGAGCTCGCCCGCCACGAGCGGCTCGCGGCTGTGGATGTAGCTCAGGCTGTCGATCTGCGGCGCCTGGAAGTAGGTGCGGCCGGTGAAGAGCGAGCCGCCCTTGGTCACGCCCGTCGTGGCGCGGCCCGTGGTGCGGCCCTTGACCGGACCCTCGATCAGCACGTCGAACTGCACCTTCTGCTCGGCGAGGTAGGCCGCATTCTCGAAGGCGATCTCCTGCTGCAGCAGCATGAGTTCCTGCTCGCGGGCTTCCTTGATCTCGTCCGGAACATGCAGCGCGGGATCCTTGTCCATCGTGCCGCTAGGCGTGCCATCCTCGGGCGAGTACTTGAAGACGCCCACCGCGTCGAACTGGCATTCGTCGATGAACGCCATGAGCTCCTCGTGGTCCTCCTGCGTCTCGCCGGGGTGGCCGGTGATGAAGGTCGTGCGGATCGCCATGCCCGGGATCCGGTCGCGCAGCTTCATGACCAGGTCGCGTTGCTGCTTCGCGCTCGTGTGGCGGCGCATGAAGTCGAGCATGCGGTCGCTGCCGTGCTGCAGCGGGATGTCGATGTACTTCACGACGTTGCGCAGGCGCGCGATCGTGTCGATCATCGAATCGGTGAAGTTCGACGGATAGGCGTACATCAGGCGCAGCCACGCGCCGCCGCGCTCGTTGGCGGCCGCATCGAGCGCGGTGAGCATGCCCTCGAGCCCGCCGTCGTAGCCGATGTCCATGCCGAAGCTGGTCGTGTCCTGACCGATGAGGTTGAGCTCGAAGGCGCCATCCTGGAAGAGGCCCTTGGCCTCGGCGACGATCGCATCGACCGGCTTCGAGCGCATCTTGCCGCGGATCCCCGGGATCGTGCAGAACGCGCAGCGCTGGTTGCAGCCCTCGCTCACGCGCAGGTACGCCCAGTGGCGCGGCGTGAGGCGGTAGCGCTGCTCGTCGCCCTCGAAGTAGCCGATGCCCTGGCCATCCTTGCCGTGGACCGTCAGGCCGGTGGTCTCGATGCCGCGTTCCTTGGCGGCCTGGATCGCGTTGCCCGAGATCCAGTAGCGCGGGGCGTCTTTCGTCACGCCTGCGCGGGCGGCGCGCTCGCCGCGCACGGCCTCGATGATGTGGTCGCGGTCGAAGACACCGATCATGGCATCGATGCCGGGAGCCCACTCGAGCATCTTCGCGCGGTGGCGCTGCACGAGGCAGCCGGCCACGACCACGCGCTGCAGCTCGCCGCGCGACTTGCGCGCGATCGCATCCTTGATCACGCCCAGGCTCTCGTCCTTGCTCGCCTCGAGGAAGCCGCAGGTGTTGACGACGATCGCATCGGGCGCGTCGTCCTCGTTGACGAGTTCGAGGCCGTCGGCGCGCAGCAGGCCGAGCATCTTCTCGCTGTCGACAAGGTTCTTCGGGCAGCCGAGGCTGACGAAGCTGACGCGGGAGACGGTGCCGGTGGCGCTCATGGGCCCGACATCCTAGGTCAAGTGCGAGCGCGTCACGCGCGGTAGAGCCGATGTCGCTCGATGATCTCGGCGACCGCGGGCAGGATGCCCTCGGGCCGTTCGCCCCGGCCGAGCGCGGCGCGGAGGCCCGTTGAGCTCAGGTCGACGGGTGCCAAGGGCAGGAGCCAGTCGGTCGTGTCGCCCAGCGCGTAGCGCTCGGAGAACTCGGCGAGCCACGAGCGGACCTCGTCCTGCGTGTGCGGGGGACGGAGGACGACGGCAGGTCGCGCAAGGTCGAGGATCGCGCGCCAGTCGCGCCAGCGGTCAAGCTGCATGAGCGCATCGGAACCGATGAGCAGCCGCACGGCGCGCGGGCCGTGCTCGGCGCTGCCGGGGATCAGGGGCAGCAGCGTGCGCAGCGTGTCGATCGTGTAGCTCGGGCCGCCACGCTCAAGCTCGCAGCTGCTGGACATGATCGAGGCGCTGGTGCGTGGCATGCCCGGATCGCGCAGTGCGGCCTGCAGCATCTCCCAGCGCACGGCCGGCGGCGCTGCGTGCGCATCCTTCAGGGGATTCGCGGCCGCAGGCACGATGATCGCGCTCGATGCCGAGAGCGCGTGGGAGGCTTCGATGAGCATGCCTAGGTGGCGGCGATGCGGGGGATCGAAGGTCCCGCCCATGATGAGCGCGGGGTGCTCGATGCTGCACGCCACGGGTGAGCCATCGACTGCATCGAGCATGTGGGTGAGCAGGGCTTGCGCACGGGCGAGCGCGCGTGTGCTGCGCGACTGCAGCGCCATGAGCCTGGCCCCGAGGCTCGGTGACTTCAGCACAGCTGCGGCGGCCGCCGCAACCTTGGGATTCCCGTCCGCATCGACGAGATCGAGCACCTCGATGGGCATCTCATCGAGCGGTCCGTCGCTCACGCCGCGCACGATGGTCCAGGCCATGCCCCGAGCCGAAGCCGCTTGCGCGAAGGCCCAGCACTCCATGTCGACGAGGCTCGCACCGGTGCGATCGGCGAACGCCACGCGATCCGCGGGTGTGGCGATGATCGTGTCGGCATGACCGACGGTCGTGGTCGACTTGGGTGGGGCCAGCCGCGCCGTGGGGGAGTGCACGCTTGAGCCGGTCGCAGCGTCGACCACGCGGTCGATCACCCAGGCGGTTTCGCGATCACACGGCTCACGAAGTCCACCCCCGATGCCGAACAGCACCACATGGCGCGGACGATCTCGAAGGACATCGATGCGCGCGAAGGCGCGATCGATCGCATCGCGACCGATGCCGCACTGGATCACCGGCACGGGGCGGCCGCACGATTCGGCAGCCTTGCGCTCGACCTGCATGGGGCAGACGATGACGGATGAGCCGGCGCGGCCGGGGTGGAACGTCGGCAGGTTCTCGGGCGGCACGGGCTCGAGGCTACCGGGGTGGGAATGCGGCGGGGTGCGCGCCTGAAGCACTCGCCACGGCGGGCGGAAGCCGCTATAGTCTTCGCCCGTCCACCGACTGGCCCCATCGTCTAGCCCGGTCTAGGACATCTCCCTTTCACGGAGAGGACAGGGGTTCAAATCCCCTTGGGGTCATTCACCTTGCAGCCCCGGCATCCGCCGGGGCTGCTTCGTTTCATGACCTGCCGCAGCGCTCGAGCTCCTCGTCCGGCGCGGTCGTCGGCTGCGCCGCCGAGAACGGCATCCAGATCCACGGCGAGGTTGCCATCACGATGGGCAACGCCTCCATCCCCGGTCCGGACGGCAAGGGAGTCATGGTCGACAAGACCTTCGTCTTCCGCCGCTGCGCTGATGGCAACCTGCGGCTGTGCGTGCACAAGTCGGCCTTGCCGTTCAGCCAGAACTGACCCGGCCTGCGCATTCGGGGAAGGCTGGGGGCCCCAAATGTCCGCCGTGGCGGCTGGCTCGGCCGATTCGTCGGGAATGTCGCTCCGCCGAGCGTGACTGCGCCCGGTCCCGTGCTAGGTTTCGTCACCCCTGGTGGGCCAAGAACTATGAAGATCCTGACCACGCTGCTTGTCCTGGGTGCCATGTCCTCGTCGGCGCAGGCCGCCATCAAGTTCGTCAATGTCAACCTCACCGCCGGGGCGGATGACGGGTCGAGCTGGGACAACGCCTACCGCTCTGTCGATGGTGTGTCGCGGGCACTGACCGCGGCTGTCAGTGGGGACCAGGTCTGGGTGGCCAAGGGCATCTACGAGCCGACCTCGGGGACCTCCCGCACGGTCTTCATCACGATGAAGACGGGTGTGGCCGTCTATGGGGGCTTCGCCGGGACCGAGACCGAACTCGCCCAGCGCGACATCGCCGCAAATCCGACGACGCTCACCGGCGATCTGTCCCGCAACGACAACGGGACCACGACGAATCTCGCCGACAACTCGTATCACGTGGTGTCGGCCACCGGCGTGGCCGCGACGGCCGTGCTCGA
>Ga0194127_10006712_pt1 | contig 12969 bp, 11 predicted proteins | sample TA2KigC100mmetaG_FD_148624 | JGI IMG/M metagenome (GOLD analysis project Ga0194127, IMG submission 148624) | Freshwater microbial communities from Lake Tanganyika, Tanzania - TA2015036 Kigoma Deep Cast 100m | ecosystem: Environmental > Aquatic > Freshwater > Lake | place: Tanzania: Lake...
GGGGGCCGAGGGCGCGGATGTGACCTTCCCGCCACGGCTCGGCTGGGGCCAGCCGGTTCGACGCCCCGAGCTCCTCGGGGAACGCGCCCTGGAACGTGTGCGCCACCGCGCCGCCGGCGGGGTCCATGATGTAGGCGTACGCGTGGCTCGGGGACGATGCCACCGCCTTCGCCAGGAGTTCGTGGAGCCGCACCAGGTCCTGGTACAGCAGCAGGTCCACGCTCTCGGCAGCCAGGTAGCGGGCCATGACGAGCGCCTTGCCGTCGAGGTCGCGCTCCATGGCGCGGTGGACGCGCCGGTCGAGCCATGCGTGGTTCGCGACGCCGAGCAGCACCAGCACGAGGGCGAGGATCGCCGCGAACCGCACCTTGAGCGACAGGCGCGGCCGGCGCCGCGCGCGCGCGGTCCCGGTCATCGCCCCCCCACCTCCGGGATCATCGCTCGGACCGGGTCGTAGTCGGCCGACGCCGCCGGGACGAAGCGGGTGAACCCGAGCGTCGCGAGGACCTCGCGACCCTCCGGCGTCTCGTGCAGCTCGAGCAGGGCCTCGCGGATCCGGGCGCGGGTCCCTGCCGGCACCGAGGTCGGCGCCACGACCGGCGGCGTCGGGAACCCGGGCGAGGTGTCGATCACGCGGAGCCTGCCGTGGTACGGGGTGCCCGGCCCCGTGACGGAACGGAAGACCACTTCGTGCACGGCCGCTGCGTCGGCGAGCCGGCGGTACACCGCCAGGATCGAGCGGTCGTGGGCCCCGGTGAAGAACGTGGACCCGAAGAAGGTCGCCGGATCCTCGCCGCGGCGCGACAGCAGCCGGCGCGGGTAGAGGGGGCCGGTGTTCGACAGCTCGTCCGAGAACGCGAACCGGGCGCCGCGCAGGTCGTCGAAGGTCCGGTAGGAATCCTGATCGCGGACGATCACGACCGAATGGTAGACGGGTCGGCCGTCCACCAGGGGGGCCGCGATCACGTCGACAGGCGCGCCGGGCGGGAGGGCGGCGAAGGTCCCGGAGCACAGGAACGCGAGGTCCAGCTCGCCGCCGAGGAGCAGGTCGTTCACCTCGCGGTACGTGCGCCGCTGCACCAGGCGGTACGGCCGCCCGAGCTGCGACGCGACGTGCGCGAGCAGGCGGTCGTAGGCCTCCAGCGTCGCGACCGGGCCGACCATGGCGGCGACCGCGACGCGAAGCTCGCCGTCCGCGGGGGGCACGTCGCGCGGCGCCGCGGGTGCCTGCCCGGCGGACGGGCCGACGTCGCGGCAGGCGCCTCCGGACAGCACGCTTGCCAGGAACAGGGGAACCAGCCCGGCCCTCACGGCCGGCGGGAGTCGGCGATCCACGTCTCGGCTCCGGATGCCGGCGAATCATACCGGAAACGCCCGCATTCCGGACCCCGCCCATCCGATTCCGGCAGGGTCACGCGTCCAGGAGGTCCCGGACGAACAGCGCGCGCAGGTGGTACGAGAGGATCTCGTCCACGATCGCGTCGAGGTCCGACAGGCGCTCGAAGCGGCCGTGGAGGACGCGGAGGACGATCTCCTTGATGGACCCGAGGATGCACGCCGCGATGACGCGCGTGTCGAGCGGCCGCACGATCCCGACCTGCTGGCCGAGCACGAGCGACAGGTCGATGAGGTCGATCAGCCCGCCGTAGAACTCCGCGAGCTTCTCGTCGAAGCCCTTGTCGAGCCCGACGGCCTCGTTCAGGACCATCTGGGACAGCTCGGGGTTCTCGGCGAAGGCGCCCAGCACGCGCATCACGTTCGCGCGGAGCTGGGTGCGGATCGCGGGCAGGCCGGCGGTCTCGTCGATCCGGTGGACGCGGCTCTCGAGCAGCTCCAGGAACTCGTCGAGCAGGGCCTCGAACACCCTGCGCTTGCTCTCGAAGTACAGGTAGAACGTGCCCCGCGCGATGCCGCACGCGTCGATGATGTCCGCGACGCCGGTCGCGTGGTAGCCCTTGGACGCGAACACCTTCTTCGCACAGTCGAGGATCTGGCGCTTGCGGTCTTCGCGGAGCATGCGGGGTCACCCGGCGGCGTGCAGGACGGCGGCCGGCGGGGCGACGCGCAGCGCAAGGCGGGTCGCGACCTCCGAGGCCAGCTCCCGGTACGCGACCGCGCCCGGCGAGGTCGCGTCGTAGTCGAACACGTTGACGCCGTCCATCTGGGCGCGCGCGAGCGCGCTGGAGACCGGGATGCGGGTCCGGCAGACCAGGTCGCCCCAAGCCGTGTCCAGGCCCTCCATGACGGCCGCGGTGACACGCGCGTTGCGGCGGTCCACGCGGGTCGGGACGATCCCGGCGATCCGCACGTCGTGGTCCAGGCGGTCGCGCAGGGTCTCGACGACCCCGAGCAGGTCCGCAACCCCCCCCATCGCGAGGACGCTCATGTCGCACGGGACCAGGCAGGCGTCCGACGCGGTCAGGGCGTTGAGCGTCAGGTTGCCGAGGTTCGGGGGGCAGTCGATCACGACGACGTCGAACCGCTCGCGGGCGCGCCGGATCGCGCCGCGGAGCAGGAACTCCTTGCCGATGCGGCCCGCGAGGATGCCCTCGGTCGCGGCGAGCCCCTTGTCGGACGGCACGAGCCACAGGCCCGCGATGCGCGTCGGGTGCACCAGCTCGTCCACGTCCCGGCCGTGCCCGAGCAGCACGTCGGACAGCGTGGTCGTGTCGCCGTCCGTGAACTGCGACGCGAGCGCCGCGCCCACGTGCCCCTGGCCGTCCAGGTCGAGGAGCAGCGTGCGCAGGCCCTCGTACCGGGCGAACGCGACCGCCAGGTTGACCGCGGTGGTGGTCTTGCCCACCCCGCCCTTCTGCGCGGCGACCGCGAGCACGCGCGCGCGCGGACCGCCGCCGCTCCCCGCGCGGCCGCCCATGCCCGTGAGCCGCCGGATCGTGTCGGACCAGGAGCCTGCCATCGAACTGCCTCCGGAGACGTTCCGAGGCCATTCTAGGCGGGGCGCGCGAGCGGCGCCAAGCTCGCGACAGGCGCGGCAGAACGCGTCGCCCGGGCAGGTCGGCCCAGCGCGCGGAGGAGGGCCGGCAGCCGGGCAGCCCGCTCGGGCGCGTGGCGCTTCCGGACCTCGGCGCGAACGGCGCGCTCCAGCCGGTCCGCATCGACCGGCTCGCCGTGCGCCGAGGCGCACTCCAGGTGGCGAAGGCAGCCGGCGAGGTCCGAGTCGGACACGCCCCTCCCGACGATGACGCATCCGCCGCATCGTCGTCCGCGTCGCCACCCGCCCCGGCAACCTCGCGACCCGCTGCACCGGGGGGGCCGAAGACCGGGCCGGGTGGCAGCGGCCGAAGAGCGACGACGCTCTCCCGTACGGCGCCGCTCTCGAGGCGCTCCGGATGCCCCGGCAGACCCGGGCATGGCAGCGCCATGACGGCGACCGCGGCCGGGGCGACCACGACCACGACCACGACCACGACCACGACCACGACCACGACGGCGACGAGGGCGACGAACCCCTGTGCGACTCCGCCGACGGGTTCTCGCTGCACGCGGCGAGGAGCATCCGGGCGGACGACCGCCACCGACTCGAAGCACTCCGCCGGCACGGCCTCCGCGCGCCGTTCAGCAACGACCGTCTGTCGCGCGACCCGGACGGGCGCGTGCGCCTCCGCCTGCTCCGGCCCCGACCGGACGGCGGATTCCCACCCTTGACAGGGACACCGAATCTCCTAGGCTCCTCTACCAGGGAGGTGCCGCGGTGGCGACCGAAGCCGCGACCAACGACCTGACAGCGGCCCTCGAGGACTACATCGAGACGATCTACGAGCTGGTCCGCGACCGCGGCGTCGCGCGGGTGAAGGACATCGCGAAGGCCCGCGGCGTGAAGGCCGGCTCGGTGTCCCCCGCGCTGAAGCGGCTGTCGGACCTCGGGCTCGTGCGCTACGAGCGGCGGGAGTTCGTCACGCTCTCGCCCGCGGGGGAGGCCGCCGCTCGCAAGGTCCACGGCCGGCACGAACTGCTGACCCGCTTCCTGACCGAGGTGCTCCGGGTGTCCCCGTCCGTCGCCGCGGCGGACGCCTGCGTCATCGAGCACGACATCTCCGACGAGACCATGGACCGGCTCGTGCGCCTGTTCGAGTTCCTGCGGGCCTGCCCGCAGGGCACGCAGTCCGTCCTCGGCCGCTTCCACGACTGCCCGCTGGTGCGCGAGGACGCGCCCACCTGCGGCCACGCCTGCGGCATCCGGGTGCCGGGTGCCCGCCGGACGAAGGACGAGATGTGCGCCCTTTCCGACCTGCTCCCCGGCGAGCGGGCACGCGTGGCCCGCATCGACGCGGACGGCGCCGTGCGCCAGCGCCTGCTCGACATGGGTATCCTGCCGGACACGGTGATCGAGTTCCAGCGGACCGCCCCGGCCGGCGACCCGGTCTGGATCCGCGTCCAGGGCTACCAGCTCTCGATGCGGCGCGGCGAGGCCGACACCGTCCATGTGCGACGGGAGGCCGAGTAGCCGGCTGCCGGCCGTGAGCTGCACGCGGCATGCGCGACCGCTCGGTGGAGGCAACCGGCGCTGTCCTGGCCGCAATCGCCGGTCCGACGCCGCCGCCCGACGGCAAGGAGGCCCGGCGATTTCGGTCCTGGTTCGAGCCGTCCCTCTTCTTCCTCATGGGCGACGCCGTCTCCACGGCCAAGGGCGGCCAGCAGACACCGAACGGACACTACAACCTGGAACGGATGCTGAAGGGCCTCGTGAACCGGGGAGGCAAGGTGCTCCTGTGTGGCACGTGCATGGACGCGCGCGGGCTCCGCGACACGGACATCCAGGAGGGCTGCCGCCGCAGTTCGCTGGACGAGCTGACGGAAGCGACGATGGCGGCGGACAGGGGCCTGGTCTTCTGATCGCGGCGGAGGGCCGCGTTGGTCGGGGAGGGAGCAATGGCCACGGTTCTCGTGCTTGGAGGTGGGGTCGGCGGCGTCGTCGCCGCCAACGTCCTGCGGCGACGGCTCGGACGGGAGCACCGGATCGTGCTCGTGGACCGCGAGGCCAGGCATTCGCTCGCCGCGTCGTTCCTGTGGGTGATGAACGGTTCACGCCGACCCGCCCAGGTGTCGCGCCCGCTCGCATCGCTCCGGCGAAAGGGCATCGAGGTCGTGTTGGGCGAGGTCGAGCGCATCGAAAAGGAGCGGCGTGAGGCGACGGTCGCCGGAAAGCCGATTGCAGCCGAGCAACTCATTGTCGCACTGGGCGCGGACTTCCGTCCCGACACGGTCGAAGGCTTGGAAGAGACGGGGCAGACGTTCTGCACCCTCGATGGCGCGACACGGCTGCGCGACGCGCTCGCGGAAATCCGGTCGGGGCGGATCGCTGTCTTGACCGCCGCTCCGGCCTACTAGTGCCCGGCAGCCCCATACGAGGCCGCAATGCTGATCGATGCGGACTTGCGTCGCCGCGGGCTGCGCGATTCCGTGTCGATCGACTTGTTCACGGCAGAGCCCGGCCCGATGGGCGTCGCTGGGCCGGAGGCTACGGCGGCGGTGCGCGGAATGGTGGAGGCCAAAGGCATCGCGTACCACCCCGAGCACCAGGTGACTCGGGTGGACGCTGCGACGCGGCGCCTGTTCTTCGCGAACGGCGTCGAGGCCGGGTTCGACCTGCTCGTGCACGTACCGCCAATCCGGCCGCCCAGGGTGGTGGTGGACGCGGGGCTGACCGGCCCCACGGGCTGGGTCGAGGTGGACCGCCACACCCTCGATACGCGATTCCCCGGCGTGTACGCGATCGGGGACGTCACCGCGATCCCGCTTGCGATGGGCAAGCCGCTCCCGAAGGCCGGCGTGTTCGCGCACGGGCAGGCCGAGGTCGTGGCGCGCAACATCGCCATGTCGATCGCCGGGCACGGCGCCGCCGTCCGATTCGACGGGCACGGCGCCTGTTTCGTCGAGGCTGGCGGCGGCAGGGCCGGGTTTGGCAGCGGCGACTTCTACGCGGAGCCCCGCCCCGCGGTCCTGATGCGCCGCCCCCGCCGGATGTGGCACGCGGGCAAGGTGTTGTTCGAGAAGCACTGGTTCTGGAGGTGGCTGTGAGCGACCCGGTGTACCTGGACCACAACGCGACGACGCCGGTGCACCCCGCCGTAGTCGATGCGATGCTCCCGTTCCTGCGGGAGCACTTCGGGAATCCGTCGAGCGGACACGTGTACGGACGCCGCGCGCATGACGCAGTCGATCGGGCGCGCACACAGGTGGCGGCCCTATTGGGATGCGAACCGGACGAGGTGTTCTTCACGTCCGGCGGCACCGAGGCCAACAACCTCGCCATCTCGGGCGTGCTGGATGCACTTGGCGGCCAGCGCCCGCACGTCCTGACATCCGCCGTGGAGCACCCGGCGACCGCGCGCCCATGCGACCGCCTGGAGCGCCATGGCCGGGAGGTCACGCGTGTTCCGGTGGACGGCGACGGTCGCGTCCGTGTCGAGGACGTGCGCCCATTCGTACGGGGCGACACGGCGCTGCTGACCGTGATGCTGGCCAACAACGAGACGGGCGCACTGATGCCGATCCGCGAACTGGCCGACCTGGCTCACGCAAAGGGAGCGCTTGTCCACACCGACGCTGCGCAGGCGGTCGGCAAGCTGCCCGTCCGGGTGGACGCGCTCGAGGTGGATCTGCTGTCCGTCGCAGGGCACAAGCTGTATGCCCCTAAGGGCGTCGGGGCGTTGTACGTCCGCCGGGGGACGCCCATCCGGCCGGTCCTGCTGGGCGCCGGCCACGAGCGCGGCCTGCGGCCCGGGACCGAGAACGTCCCCCACATCGTGGCTCTGGGCGCGGCCTGCGAACTGGCGGGGCACGATCTGGACACCGAGCCCGCGCGGCAGCGAGCGTTGCGGGACGACCTGTGGTCACACCTGCTGGAGGGAGTGCCCGGGATCCGCCTGAACGGGCCTGCGAGCGAGCGGCTGCCGAACACGCTGAACGTCGCCTTCCCCGGCGTACGCGGCAGCGCTGTGCTGGCCGCGGCGCCGGAGGTCGCGGCCTCGACCGGATCTGCCTGCCACGAGGGTGATGAGAGCCCGTCGGGAGTCCTGACGGCGATGGGAATGGACCCGGCGACCGCGCTAGGCTCAGTCCGCCTGTCGCTGGGGCGTTCTACCGACCGGATGCACGTGGCAGACGCGGCGACCGCGCTGATCCGCGCGTGGCGAATCGCGTCCGAATCCTGCGCGGAATGACCCGGTAGGCCTCGTGGCGCGGGATGTGATTCGGGCCGTGTACCTCGATCGTTCGGAGGACTCCAGCCCGGTCGCCGGCGTCGCCGCGCGCGTGCCGGGGCATGCCTCTTCCGAGCGCGCGAGGACAGGGCGCGGCCCGGTCGTGCCGGGTCCCGCCACATCCCGCGCCTCCCTGATCCGCCGGACGCGCCCGCGGCCCGGACGCGCCCGCGGTCCGGACGGCCCGCGTCGCGCCCCGGCGCACGACCTCGACCGGGTCGGTCACGCCCTTCTCGGCAGTCGCCTGCGACACCGGACCTGGGGCAGGGAAGGTCGGGCGATCACCGCCGGATCGCGGTCACAATGACCAGGTCGCCGAGCCGATACGGGACGGCCAGCCGATCGAGGCGCAGGCGCGCGGCGCCACGTGCGACCGGGCCGAGCAGGCGCGGGTGCTTGTCCGCGAGGAGCGCCAGGGCGTGGCGAAGCCGGACTCGCTTCGCGACCGCGCGGGACGTGATCTCGCCGAAGCCCGACACGGCAAGGAGCCGTCCCAGGCTCTCGCGGCCGAACAGGAAGACCACGGACGGAGGGGTCACCTGCTGCCACAGGCGTCCCAGCCAACGGGCGACAAGGCTGTCGCGATCCCAGGTCTCGACAAGGAGCAGGCCGCCGGGACGGAGCAGCCGGGCGGCCTTCGCGAGCGCGGCCGCCGGATCGGGCATGTGCTCCAGCACCTGGAAGAACGTGACCACGTCGAACGTGCCGTCCGGGGCATCGACCTCGGCCAGGCGGCCCCAGACACGCAGGCCGAAACGGTCGCGGGCGACCCGGATGGCGAACGGCGACAGGTCCACCCCGGCCACGCGCCAGCCGGCGATCCTCGCCTCGTCGAGCACGAACCCGGCCGCGCAGCCCACGTCGAGCAGCGCGCCCGGCACCGCGAGCCCCGCCTCCGAGATCCAGCCGAGCCGATCGCGCGCGTTGCGGCGATGGAGTTCCTCGTCGGCCAGGTAGTCGGGGTAGCCGCCGTGCGCCGCGCCCCGGAAGTACGCCTCGTCATAGAGCGCGGGAGCCTCCGGGGCGCCGGCCACCCCGTCGAGCCAGGCCACGCCGCAGGACGGGCACGACAGGTACGTCCACGCCCCCACTCGACAGAGCGGTGCGGAACCGTTCCCGCAGACCGGGCAGCGGCTCATCAATGCGCCCCCCCGCGGGCCACGGACCCGAACCGCAGGTAGAGTGCCGGCAGCACGACCATGTTCAGGGCCGTCGAGGTCACGAGCCCGCACAGGATGACGATTGCCATGGGCGCCTGGATCTCGCTGCCCGGCTGACCCATGCCCAGGGCCAGCGGGATCAGGGCCAGCCCCGCGGCCAGCGCGGTCATCAGGATCGGCGAAAGACGCTCGGTCGCGCCCCGGCGCACGGCCTCGACCGGGTCGGTCACGCCCTCCTCGGCGACCAGGTGGTGGATGTGCAGGACCATCATCAGGCCGTTCCTGGTCGCGATCCCGAACAGGGTGATGAAGCCGATCATGGACGCGACCGACAGCACGCCGCCGGCGACCCACACGCCTGCGACGCCGCCGATCAGCGCGAGCGGCAGGTTCACCATGACCAGCGCGGCGTCCCGGCCGGACCTCAGGGCGGCGAGCAGCAGCAGGAAGATCCCGACGGTCGCGAGGCCGCCGAGCAGGGTCAGGGTCCGCGACGCCTCGGCGGCGCTCTCGAACTGGCCGCCGTACTCGACGTGGTAGCCCTTGGGCCGCGGCACCTGAGCCGCTACGGCCTCCCGGACGTCGTCCACCACGCTCCGCAGGTCGCGGCCGGCCACGTTGCAGGCGACGACGATCTTGCGCTGGACGTTCTCGCGGCTGATGGCGCTCGGGCTGCGGTCGCGCCGGATGTCCGCCAGCGCGTGGAGCGGGACGCGGGCGCCGGACGGCGTGGCGACCAGCGTGCCGCGAACGGCATCGAGGTCCGCGACGGCCTCCGGGGCGTAGCGGACGACCAGGTCGAACGACGCCTTGCCCTCCAGGACGCGGGACACCGCCCTGCCCTGGAACGCGGTCTCGATCGTCTCGGCCACCTCCTTCACCGTCAGCCCGTGACGCGCCACCGCCTCCCGGTCGAAGCGCACGGTGAGCTGCGGGATGTCGGTCTGCTCCTCGATGTTCAGGTCCACGACGCCCGGAACGGCCTCCATGGTCGCCTGGACCTGCTCGGCGAGCCGGCGCAGCTCCCGCAGGTCGTCCCCGAACACCTTCACCGCCACGTTGGCCCGTGTGCCGGACAGCATGTGATCGATGCGGTGCGAGATGGGCTGGCCGATGACGATCCGCATGCCGGGAATCGCGGCCAGGTCCGCGCGCAGCGCCGCCAGGAACTCGTCCTTGTCGCGTTCGCCCATCTTCAGCCCGACGTCGATCTCGGCGCTGTTCACTCCGAGCGCGTGCTCGTCCAGCTCGGCGCGGCCGGTCCGCCGCGCGGTGGCGGTCACCTCGGGGTGCTTCAGCAGGGTCTGCTCGACGAGCGTCCCGAGGCGGTTCGACTCCTCCAGGGACGTGCCCGGCAGGGTCACGGCGCCGAGCGTCAGCGTGCCCTCGTTGAACCCGGGCAGGAACGACTGGCCCGCCGGCAGCAGCGCGGCGACCGCCACCGCCAGGGCCGCGACGGCCGCCGCCGTGACGGACTTCCAATGGGACAGCGCCACGGTCAGCGTCGGCCGGTAGAGCGACTTCGCGACGCCGACGACCCACGGCTCGTGCACCCGCGTGATGGTCCGGGACCGCGGCAGGACCAGCGCGCAGAGCGCCGGGGTCACGGTCAGCGCGACGCCGAGGGATGCGGCCAGCGCGACGATGTACGCGAACCCGAGGGGGGCGAGCAGCCGCCCCTCGACCCCGGTCAGGAAGAACAGCGGGAGGAAGACCAGCACGATGATCGCGGTCGCGAACACGATCGACGACCGGATCTCGCGGCTCGCCTCGAACACCACGTCCAGGAGCGGCAGCCGCGCGTCCGGCGGCGCGGCCGCGTTCTGCCTCAGGCGCCTCACCACGTTCTCGACGTCGATGATGGCATCGTCCACGAGGGCGCCCACCGCTATGGCCATGCCGCCGAGCGTCATCGTGTTGACCGTGATCCCGAACGCCATCATCACGAGCAGCGAGACCACCAGGGAGAGCGGGATCGCCAGCACGGTGATGGCGGTCGGACGGAGCCCCGCCAGGAACACCGCGACGATCGCGATCACCAGCACCGCGCCGTCGCGCAGGGCGGCGACCACGTTGGACACGGACGTCTCGATGAAGTCCGACTGCCGGAAGATGTGCCTGGCGATCTCCATGCCGGCGGGCAGGGTCGCCTGGACGTCGTCGAGCACGTCGTCCAGCCGCCTCGTCAGCTCCAGCGTGTTGGCCGTCGGCTGCTTCTGGATGCCCAGGATCACGGCGGGCTTGCCGTCGTGCGCCCCGTCGCCGCGCTTCACCTCGGCGCCGATGCGCACGCCGGCGACGTCGCGCACCCGGACCGGCTGGTCCCCCCGGGTCGCGACGAACGCCTCCTCCACGTCCTCCGGCCGGTAGACCCGTCCCACGCCGTGGATCAGCCACTCCTGGCCGCGCCCCACGAGGAACCCCGCGGACGTGTTCTCGTTCGCGTCGGACACGGCCCGGGCGAGGTCGTCCAGGGTCAGCCCGTAGGCCGACAGCCGCTCCGGGTTCGCGACGACCTGGTACTGCCGCCGGTCCCCCCCGGTCGGGCTGACCTGGGACACGCCCGGCACCGCCAGCAGGCGCTTGCGGATCGTCCAGTCGGCGACCGTCCTCAGCTCCATCGGGTCGTGGCGGTCGGACGTCAGGGCGATGAACAGGATCTCACCCATGATCGAGGAGATCGGGGCCAGCACCGGCGGGTCCACCCCTGTGGGCAGCGACGAGGCCGCGAGCTGGAGCTTCTCGGCCACGACCTGCCGGGCTCGGTGGATGTCCTCGCCACACTCGAACTCCACCCACAGGATGGCGAACCCGATCGTGGTCGAGGACCGGATCCGACGCACGCCGGCCGCGCCGTTCAGCGCGGTCTCGATGGGGAACGTGACGAGGTCCTCGACCTCGCCGGGCGCCATGCCGTGGGCCTCGACCATCACGGTGACCGTGGGCGCGGTCAGCTCCGGGAACACGTCCACCGGGAGCCGCACGGCCTCCCACGAGCCCCACGCCAGCAGGGCCGCGGCGACCACGACCACGAGCACCCGGTTCCGGAGGGACCAGGCGATGATGCGATCGACCATTGTCGCTCCTCGTCAGTGCGCGTGCCCGTGGGCCGGGATCGCGCCAGAGGACGCGGCCAGACGAACGAAGCAGGCGCCCTTCGACACGACCCGCTCGCCGGCCGAGAGCCCCGCCAGCACCTGCACCCTGTCCCCGTCACGGATCCCCAGCTTCAGGACCCGCCGGTCGAAGGACTCCCCGGAGACCATCACGAAGGCGAGGTCCATGCCGGACTCCTCCTGGAGGGCCGAGGCCGGGATCACGAGGCCGGTCGCCTCGCCGCCCGTCAGCACGCGGACGCGGGCCGACGCACCCGCCGGCAGGGTCCGGCCCGGGTTCGCGAACTCGAACACGAGCGGCACGGTGCGCGAGACCGGGTCGACGAGCCCGCCCACCGCGACGAGCCTGCCCCCGGACGCGGGGTCCACCTCGAAGGGCTCCTCGAAGCCGTCCACCCGGAACGACGCCCCGCCCGCGCCGCGCACGCGGCCGAAGTCGGCCTCCGGGACGCGCACCTCCAGCCACAGCCGGTCCAGGTCCGCGACGTGGAACAGCTCCGCGCCTTCCTCGACGTACGCGCCCGCGGACACCCGGGCCGCGACCACGACGCCCCGGACCGGGGCCCGGACCTCGTACCCGCGCCCGCCGCCCCCCGCGTCCGGCCACTCGATCCCCCGGTACTGCCCGACGCGCCGCGCCGCCGCCGCGACCTCCGCCCGGGCCGCCTGCTCCGCGAGGCGCGCCTCGACGACCCTGCGCTCCGCGACCGCGCCCTGCGCAAGGAGGGTCTCCAGGCGCTCGCGCTCGCGCCGCGCCTGCTCCAGGCCGACCCGCGACCGCGCGGCGACCAGGTCCAGGGTGGCGAGGTCCGCGTCCTCGACCTTCGGCACGAGCACGGCGAGGACCTGCCCCCTCTCGACCTCGGCGCCGATCCGCGGGAACGTCTCGGCAGCGGGCAGGAGGCGGCCCGCCACCGGCGCGGCGACCCTTGCCTCGCCCTCGGGCCGCGGCCGGAGCGTGCCGAGCGCGGCGACCGACGCGCGGACCGCGCCGCCGGCGACCTGCGTCGTGGCGAAGGGCAGCTTCCACTGCTGCTCCTTCAGGAACGGGATGCTCCCGGACGGCGCCTCCGGGGCGCCCGCCTCCTTCGCGGCCGCGACCGAGGCGAAGACCATGACCTTGCCCAGGTCGTGGCGGTTCGCGACGCCGCCGGACTCGTGTACCAGGGCCAGCGTCCGCTCGCCGGTCCGGGCGGGACGCGCGACCGGCCGGAAGATCCCCGGCACGTCGGCGGGCCCCGCCTCGAAGCGCTCCTCCGGGCCGTTCCCGGACAGGACAACGACGACCTTGCCCCAATCGACGGGGCCCTCCTTCGCAAGGTCCGTCAGGTGCGCGGCGAACCGCGACTCGGCTCCCTGGACGAGCGACGGGAACTCCACGAACAGCTCGCTCCGGTCCGTGAAGTGCGTGAAGACCAGCGGCGGCGCGCCGTCCTCGTCTCCGCCGTGCCCGTGCCCCCCGTGCCCCCC
>Ga0194127_10006713_pt1 | contig 12969 bp, 9 predicted proteins | sample TA2KigC100mmetaG_FD_148624 | JGI IMG/M metagenome (GOLD analysis project Ga0194127, IMG submission 148624) | Freshwater microbial communities from Lake Tanganyika, Tanzania - TA2015036 Kigoma Deep Cast 100m | ecosystem: Environmental > Aquatic > Freshwater > Lake | place: Tanzania: Lake...
GGGGGCCTTCGCCCGCCTCGTGTCAGCGCGGTCGTCGTACTCCGCGTTCCGCGCGGCGCTGCAGGCCCCCCGCGGGCCCTCAGGCCGCGTCAAGCCCGACGCCGTCCGGGCCGGCATCGAACAGCGGCTTGGCATCGAGGTCACAGCCCGGCAGGCCAAGGACGTGTCGGACGTCATGCTGAAGTACGCCAAGGGCCGGCGCGTCCGGTCGTCGGTCGTGGACCGCACGATCGGTCAGGTCCTCGGTGCGCACACGGGCATTGGATGGACCGGCACCACCCACACTGCCGACCTGGTGCCGGTGCTCGCCCTCGGCCCCGGCCGCCAGCGATTCGAGGGACTGAGAGCCAACGTCGACGCCTTCACCGTTCTCAGCGACCTGATGGGGCAGTCGTTCCGCAACCCGGCCATGACGCCAGAGCAGGCGCGCAGGCTTCACAAGGTCGCCCTGGACCGGACGCCTGCGCCGCACTGGGTCTAGCAGCCCGTGGCCCGGGCGGCATCGCCCGTCGAATGCAGACCGACTTGCACCACGGGCTGCCAGGGCAGGGGAGCGTGCCCCGCTCAACTCATCGTTACCCGACGGACGGAGTCCAGTAGACCGTGGCTTTGATGAGCAGCGTACGCCGCTTCGCAGGCGGGTCGTTCCCCAGGATGCCGCGCGTGTCGTCGTAGACCAGGAACAGATCGGCCCCCGGGCGGTACGTCCAGCGGAAGACCACGTTGGCGCGCGCCTCGCGCGAGTCGTCGTCGCGCTGCACCAGTGCCTGCAGCACGGCCCGCGGTGAGAACGCCAGCGTCGCGCGGGCCGAGACCAGGTTCGTGGCGAAGCGTCCGTGCTCGACGGGGACGTCCACGTGATTGCGCGAGTACTGCGCGCCGAGCACGAACCGCTGATGCAGCCGCGCGTCGACAGACACCGTGGGTGACACCAGCGTGCCGCCGTAGAACTGCCCCGCGGCGAGGCTGCCACTCAGGGACACCGTGCGGCTTCGGTTGCCCATGTATTGCACCATCAGTTGGGTGCCCCAGTATTCGCCCGCCGGAATGTCCACGCCGTCGCGGATCTCGAACGGTTCGCTCAGCCCTTCGGCGTTGCGAACGGCCGTCGCGAAGAGCATCGAGCCGTCGTTGAAGAACACGCCCATGCCGGGGCCCGCCAACATGGTCTCGAGTTCGTTCGTTCTGGTGGTCACGTACGTCGCGTCCAGGACGAGGAACGCCTGCCGAATACCCCTGATGCGGGGCCTCCTGCCCAGGAACACGTTCCCGCGGTACTTTCGGACACCGGTACGCTGCAGGAACCCCATCTCGGCGTTGAAGTCCTCGCCGATGTCCGCGAACGTTGCGCCCCAGCCCCAGCGATCCGTGTTCAGGGCCGCGTCGACGCTCACGGCGTGCGACGCCCCGGACAGGCCGGGCGTCCAGCTCCGCGCCGCGAAGCCCATCACGTTGAACGACTCGCCGGCCGAGAGGCTCGCGTCCACGGCCGCGACCTGGTTCGACCCGCCTGAATCCGCCGGCGTCTTCGCCAGGTACATCCCGCCGACCGAGGATCGGGCGAGGATGTCCCGCTTGACGCGCGCGACCGCGAAGTTCGTGCGCGGGAGCCGGGCGTCCGCATCCAAGCGGACGTCGTTCGTCACGATGTCGAAGGCTCCGGCCTCCCACCGCCCGCGCTTGCCGGTGAAGCGGGCACCGCCGAGAATCGGGACGACGTCACCGTCCTCCGAAAGGCCGATGCGGCGGCTGAAGAACAGCAGCGACGTGGGGGGCTCGAAGGGCTGTGACCGCTCGCCGACGCGAAACAGCCCCGCGTTCTCGAGAAAGAAGGTCCGCTTCTCGGGGAAGAACAGCGGGAAGCGCGTGATGTTGACTTGCTGCTGGTCCGCCTCCACTTGCGCGAAGTCCGTGTTCACCGTGAGGTCGAGGGTCCCGGACGCCCCCACGGCCACCTTCGCGTCGAGACTCGGCGCCACCGTGCCGCCGTTGGGCGAGCGCATGGTGTCTTCGTAGTCGCGATCGAACCCCGCCACGACCGCCGGCCAGACCTGCATGAGCGCCCGAGCGTCCACGCCGGTGACCCCCTCCAGGGTCGCATACGCCGACACGCGCCATTTCCCGAAGAACCCGAAATCCCTGCTGATCGGGGCGAAGTAGCTTTCTTCTCGCGTCCGGGCGACGGTGCGGCCGAAGTTGACGCCCCACGGCGCCTGCCCGGCCGACGGAAAGCGCAACGTCGCGAAGGGAATGGCCATCTCCACGGACCAGCCGTCCGCGTCTCGCGTCGTCGCAACGGTCCAGATGCCGTCCCACTGCCAGTTCAGGTCCTCGCCTTCGTTGCGCACGAGTCCGTCACGCTGGGCGCCCAGCGGGTTGGTCTGGAACACGAACGCATTCCGCCGGTCGTGGAAGGTATCGAGAATGACTTCGAAGTGGTCGTCCGCGTCGAGCGCGGCGTCGCGCCGATACTCCGTGCCGACGATCCGGGCAGGAGCGGCGTCGTACAGGCGTGCCCCGATGACGATCGTTCGCCCGGTGAAGATGACGCGCACGTCCGTGCGTTCGGAGGCGGGTTCGCCGTTTCGGGGCTCCCGTTGCACGAAGTCCCCGGCCATCGGGGCGGCGGTCCAACAATCATCCCGAAGACTGCCGTCGATGATCGGTTCGTGTTGGACGCGGACGGCGCGCGCCGTGCGCGCTTGGGGCTCGCGTGCGGACCAGGCCGCCCGCGGCTCCGCCGTTGCGCAGAGGCACACGGTGGCGGCCGTGGCAAGGTGGATGAGCCCCCGGCGAGCTGTCTGATTCACAGTTCGGCCATTGTATCCCGGAGCACCTCGTGGCCGAGAAGATAGGCAACCCCGGATCGATGTTCCAGCGGACACCAATCCGGGGCTGCGGGGCTCACTTCACGTTGCCGTCCGCGTCGAGCAGCTTGACCTGGCCCAGGCCGAGTTCAGCCAGGCCGCCCTTGATCTTCGCGTAGTCGCCGATCACCACCCACGCGACGTTGTCCGGGTGAATCGCGGCGTTCGCCGCGCGTACGACGTCGGCGGCTGTCAGCGCGTTGACCTTGGCCCCGTAGGTCGACCAATGATTGTCTGGCAGGCGGTACGTCACCATGTCTTCGATCGACCCGCCGACAGCGCCGCCGGTTTCCCAGCGCCCCGGTAGGGTGAGCACGAGGCCGTTCTTCGCCATGGCCAGTTCGTCATCGGTAACGGGCGTGGCGCCCTGAATGCCGGTGAGTTCCCTGCGGATCTCCTGGATGGACTCCTTCGTCTTGTCGGTCTGGACCGCCGAGTACACGATGAACGGGCGCTGGCCGCGCGCGTCCCAGAACAGCGTCTGGGCGCCGTACGTCCAGTGCTTGTCCTCGCGGAGGTTCATGTTGATGCGCGAGACGAACTGACCACCGAGGATGGCGTTCATCGCTTCGATGGCCACCTCGTCGGGATTCGACTTCGGCGGTGCGACGTGGCCCGCCAGGATCACGGACTGCTCGGCCCCGGGGCGGTCGATAACGTAGACACCGGCCTTGCCGACCTGCACCGTGCTGATGTTCTTCGTGGGGACCGTGCCCGACTTCCAGCCGGCAAACAGCTGCTCCAGCCGGGGCTTGATGTCGGCCATCGTGGTGGCGCCGACCACGACGACCGTGGCGTTGTTGGGCTTGAACCAATCGGCGCGGAACTTCACCAGCGCCGCGCGGGTGATTCTCGTTACCGCGTCGGTGGTGCCGCTACCCGTCAGCGGCGTGCCGTAGGCGTGGGCCGGTCCGTAGAGCAGGCCGGGCAGGACACGCAGCGCCATGCCGATCGGCTGCATGCTCTCCTGTTGGATGGTCGCCAGACGGCGTTTTCGCAGGCGCTCGAGTTCGTCGGCCGGGAACGCCGGATTGAGGACGACATCCCCGAAGATGGCCAGCGATTCATCGAGTTTGTCAGCGAGCGCCGTCAAGGACACCGATGACTGGTCGAGCGTCGATCCCACCCCGAGACTGGCGCCGAGGCGCGCCACGTCCTCGGCAATCTGCAGCGCCGAACGCGTCGTCGTGCCTTCGTCCATCATGTCCAGCGTCAGGCTCGCCGTGCCTGGCAACGCGAACTGGTCTGCGGCTGTGCCGGCGTCGACGAGGAGCGACAGCGACACCTTCGGGACGGCGCGCCGCTCCGCCACGATCACGGTCATCCCGTTGGCGAGGGTGGCCCGTGTGAACGGCGGGAACGCCGCAGACGGGGGCGCCCCGGGCGCCGGCACCGCCTTGCGATCGACCGTTGATGTGGTCGTCGAGTACTCGGGGAAGGGCTGCACCTCGAGGACGTAGAGACCGTCCGACAGCCAGCGGTGTGCGACGTCCTTCAGTTGCTGTGGCGTGGCTGCGGCGACGCGCGCGAGCATGGTCGTGTAGATCTCCGGGTTGCCGGCATAGACCTGCCCCTGCGCAAGGACGTCGGACTTGCCGCCGAACCCGCCGATCCGCTCGACCCCCGACACGAACGCGGACCGGAACTGCGTCCGGACCCTCTCGACCTCCGCCATCGTCGGCCCTTCGCGCAACAGCGTGGCCAGTTCGTCGCGGATCGCGGTCTCGACCGTCGTGCGGTCGACCCCCGGCCGCACGTTGGCCTGGATCGTGAACAGACTGGCGATCTCGCGCGAGTCGAGGAACGCCGACACGCTCGTCGCAGCCTGTTCGTCGTATACGAGGCGCTTGTGGAGGCGGGACGTCTTGCCGCCGGCCAGCACCAGCGCGGTCAGTTCGAGCAGGTGCCTGTCCTCAGTGCCCCACGGGGCGACGTTCCAGACCAGGTACAACCGGTCCTGCGGAACGCGGTCCTGCATGATCTGGCGCTGCTCGCCCGTGCGCTTCGCCACCCAGGCCTGGTGCTTCGTCACCGGAGGCCCCGACGGGATGTCGCCGAAGTACTTTTCGACCTTCGCCTTCGCCGTCTCCGCATCGATGTCCCCGGCCAGGACGATGACGGCGTTCGCCGCGCCGTAGTAGTTCTGGAACCAGCCGTTCACGTCCTCGAGCGAGGCCGCGCCGAGGTCCTCCATCGACCCGATGACCGACCACGAGTAGGGATGGCCCTTCGGGAAGACGGCCTCCGTCATGGCCAGTTCCACGCGGCCGTAGGGCTCGTTCTCACTCTGGCGCTTCTCGTTCTGGACGACCCCGCGCTGCTCGTCGAGTTTCGCCTGGGTGATGGCGCCGAGCAGATGCCCCATACGATCCGACTCCATCCACAGGACGGTGTCGAGGGCCGACGTGGGCACGTTCTGGAAGTAGTTCGTGCGGTCTTCGTTGGTCGTGCCGTTGAGGTCGGTGGCACCGAGCCCTTCCAGCACCTTGAAGTAGTCGTCGTTGAAGTGCTCACTCCCGTTGAACATCAGGTGCTCGAACAGGTGTGCGAACCCCGTGCGGCCCGGTTTCTCGTTCTTCGAGCCCACGTGATACCAGATGTTGACGGCCACGATCGGCGCCTTGCGGTCTTCGTGGACCAGCAGCGTCAGGCCGTTGTCGAGCGTGAACCTCTTGTAGGGAATCTGAATGCCCGTGACAGGTTGCGCGAGGGCTGCCGCGGGGCCCATCAGCCACGCGCACACCAGCACATGGGCGAGGGCCCCGGCGGCGTTTCGAACACGATTCATGGAACCTCCTGACTGGAACGGACTCCGACCCTTGCGTCCGGAAGGGGCGATAGCCCGTTAGACGTCCAGGAGGCCTTTTGGTTCGGGGCGTCAGAACGCCGCTGTGTACACCAGCTTGATGTTGCGTCCCATTTCGGGCACGGCGGCCTTCAAGTACGACAGGTGGCTGCGGTAGAGCTTGTCGGTGGCGTTCTCCACGCGCAGCGTGAGCGTGTTGAGCGTTCCGCCGCGCTCGAAGGACCACGCGCCATGCAGGCGCAGGATGGTCGCGCCGTCGGTCGGCGCTTCACCGGGATAGACTCGGTCCTGCCGGGCGTTGATAACGGCCGTCGCGCCCGCCTGCCACGCGCCACGCTGATACCGCCCGCCGATCTGCGTCCGCATCGGCGGGATCCGCGGCAACGGCGCCTCCCCATCAACGAGCCACGCCCGGACGTAGTCGAACCCGAGTTCGGCGAACAGCCCGGCCGCCACCTCGACCTCCCCTCGGGCCTCGACGCCCGTGAGCACGCCGTCGCGCGCGCTGAAGCGCACCTCGGGGTAGCCGTCGATCGCGCGGCCGGTCGGCTCGCGGAAGATGAAGTCGGCGATGGCGTTGCGGAACAAGGTGATCTCACCGGTGGCCCGCGCGTGCCGCCAGCGGAACGACGCATCGACGCCGAACGCCCGCTCCGCCCCGAGGTCGGCGTTCCCGACCTCGTAGGCGTAGTTCCCGATATGGAGGCCGTCGAAGTACAACTCCTCCAGCGCCGGGCGCCGCGACGTCCGCGCCAGGCTCGCCGCGAGCGTGACGGCCGAACTGGGCCGCCAGACCAGGCCGCTCGAGAACGACACATCCGTGAAGTCTCTGGCCCGGCGATCGCGCTCGGGGCTGTAGCTGGCAAACTCCGCGCGCACGCCGCCCTGCAACGAGACAGTGTTCCAGGCCACCTCCTCGAACACGAACAGCGCGCCTGCGCGGACATCGACCGGCGGCGTCAGCGCCTCTTCGCCGGTGGCGCTGAAGCTGCGCGCCAGGAACGCGCCGCCCCACGTGCCGGTGACGCGACCGGCGGGACGATGCGTGACGAAGACGTTGCCCTCGGCCTGGGTATTCGCGAACAGGGTCCCCGACACGCCGCCTTCGAGTTCTTCGTGCTCGTAGTTGCGGTAGGCGAACGACGCGCGCACCGACGAGACCAGCCCGCCCAGTTCGCGCCGCTCGGCCCGGGCCGTCAGGCTGTGGCGGCGTGGCGTCAACTCCACGCCGCCGCCGTCCAGCGCCGGCACGCCGTAGCTCGCGCGGTCGTAGCCGTACGCCGCCCCGACGTAGCCCTTCGCGCCCACCCAGGAGAGGCCCAGCGTGCCCTGGCCGCTGGCGACACTCGTGTGCTCGATCGTCCGCTCCGGCGTCCTGACGTCTCCCGACTTGCGCCCGGACCCGCTCAGGTGCCACACCAGCGGCCCGGTGGTCCACCCGTACGACCCGGCGATGCCGCCGTCCGACGCCCCCGTCCCGCCGTCCATCGTCACGGTCCCGCGCGTCCCGGCGGCGCCGCCGGCACCCGTTGTGATCTCGGTGACGACGGTGTTCGTGACGACGTTGACCAGGCCGCCGATGGCGTTGGACCCGTACAACAGGGTGGCGGGGCCGCGCACCACCTCGATCTTCGCCGCCGTGGCCGGGTTGATCGCCACGCCGTGGTCCGCCGACTGGCTCGACACATCCCCCATGCCGTGGGTGTCTTCGAGGATCAAGACGCGGTCACCGTCGAGCCCGCGGATGATCGGTCGTGACGCGCCGGGACCCGACGACCGCTCCGCGACGCCCGGCTGTGTCTTCAGGGCGGCGCCGAGCGAGCCCTCCAGCTCGCGCCCGAGGTCCTGGCCCGACAACACCGCGATCGGCTGCGCGGCGGCGAACGCGGAGCGATTCTCGCCCTGGACCGACACCGACTCCGTGAACTCGAGTACGGGGTCGATCGTGAAGTCGATCGGGACCATGCCGGCCACGACCCGCACGTCCCGGCGGGACGCCACGAAGCCATCGGCGGATGCGACGAATGCGTAGGTGCCGGCCGGGACGTTGTCCAGGGTGAACGTGCCGTCCAGCTTCGTCCGCGTGGAGCGCTTCAGGGGCTCGATGGTAACGGTGGCATCAGCCACGGGATCGCCGGTCAAGGAGTGCAGCAGGCGTCCTGACACGACGACCGACGGGCCCTGGCCCTCTGGCGGGACCGCCTGCGCCACACTCGGGGCACACAGCGTGGCGACGAAGACGATCGAGACCAGGAGAAGTTGAGAGCGGGACAAACGCATGGTTCGGCCACCGCAGTCCGGGTCGCCGGAGATGCCTGCGGCACATCCGGAGGGACGTTGACACCCATCATGAGAGCCGGCCGCCCAAGGCCGACTCTTCAAATGTAGCGCAGAACGGCCCTCGTTCGGTAAGGCCGCTAGCGTAGCGAGTGGGCGGAACGGCCAGACGAGCTCAGACCGCGTCTGAGGCTGCTACGTGCGGGAACGGAACGGGTTGACGACGCGAGTCGTTCCGTAGTGCTGCCCATCGGACAGATCTTCCGAATAGAGGATTTCAGCACCGGACGCGTTTGCCGCCTGGATGATGAGGGCGTCCCAGAAGGAAACCTGATACCGCGCCTCGATGTCGAGGGCTTCGAGGATCGAATCCCCGTCGTTGACCTCGACCTGCCATGCGAGGTAGTCGGACACGAGCTCACGCGTGGCCCTCGCGCCCAGCGGCTTCCTCGCCTTCTTGCGCAAGTTGACGGCGAGTTCCTGAAGAACCTGCGTACTCACGACGCCGGCGCGAGTATCCCACAGTTCCTCCACGAGGGACCTGGCACGCTCGTGTTTGTCACCTGCGACCACGTCGTGGGCGTACAGCAGGATGTTCGTATCGACGAAGAACCTAGCGCTCATGGAGTTCGTCGCGCGAGGCCGGGGGCGTCCACCGGAGATCGAGACCCACTCGCAGGCGAGCGAGAGCCCGTCGTCGGGCCTTGTCGAAGGCTTTTCGCTCGCGCACCATGGCCTCGAGGCGATCCGTGAGCAGCCCGCTCACCGATCGCCCTTCTTCGGCCGCCACCACCCGAGCCTCTCGGAGGAGGCCGGAGTCGAGTCTCAGGGTCACGTTGGTCTTCATTGCAGCTCCGATCTTAGCACGTGATTCACGTGCAGCACGAGACCCCGTGCACTTCGGCCTCACTTCGGCCCCCGGCGCCAGCCTACGACATCGGCGCCAGTCCCTCGGCCACGTCCGTGCGATAGGCCCGCCAGGCGGGCAGCAGGCCCGACAGCGCCCCGAAGGCGGTCACCGCCAGAGGCACCCAGACGATCGTCGGCGTCAGGGTCCACACAGTCAGGACCACGCCGGTCTGCTCGCGCACGACCGCAGCTGCAGCGCTCAGAATGGCGGCGTACACGGCCAAGCCCCCGGCCGACCCCAACGCCGAGATGCCAGCGGCCTGGAGGACGAGCACCGAGAAGACCGTCGTGCGGTGAGCGCCCATCGCCCGCAGAATCCGCGAATGACCTCCAGCCTCGTGCCGTCGGGCTGCGCGAATGCCTTGCGCAGCCCTGAAACCGCGAGGGCGGGTGTCATGTGCGGGCCGCAGCCGCAGGCATCGACACGGCCAGCGCCGTCCGACACGGTCAGCGCGAAGCCGGCGACAGTGCGGCGTGCAAGCATGTTCCCTCCTTCTCCCATCCTGCACGCGACGCGGCGCCTGGGGTACCCTAGTCGTGCAGGAGACCCATGGCCGATCAGTCTAGCGCAGCCACGCCGACCAGGAAGCGACGTCGGATTCAGCCGTTCGAAGTGCTGACGATCGGGGCGGCTATCGTGGCCCTGTGGGTCATGCTCGGGCCCAGCGACTGGTCGGCGGGGCTGTTGAGCGGCCCGGGACCCGATACCAGCACCATCGCGAAGGGAGAGCGCCGGGCGCAGTTGCTGGCGTCGCACGAGCGCGTCTCGTTCAACCTCCTGAGCGGCTTCTCATACGGCGATCTGCCGCCCATGCCTGGGCTCGGGGCGTCGATGAACACACCCCCGCGGTCGCGCGAGCAGGCGTTTCCGCCCGACGTGCTGGCGCTCGATGGGAAGGCCGTGGCCATCAACGGGTTCATGCTGCCGCTCGATGCCGACGAGGCCGGCGTCGGTCACTTCCTCCTCAACGCCAATCGCGACCTGTGCTATTTCGGCGCCCCGACGCGCGTCAACGACTTCATCGTCGTCAAGATGCGCGGCGACAAGCGCACCGTGCTGACGCACCTGCCCATCGTCGTGTTCGGCCAGATCTCGGTCGGGGAGGAACGGCGCGGCAACCGGCTCAGCAGTATCTACCGCCTGGACGCCGAGGCGATCGCGGCCGGCACAGCGTACCCGATGTAGGCCGCGTCAAGCGTTCGTGACGGAGCCCCCGGGCAGCTGTGGTCGAACAGGCATGTCACCATTGTAGACGCGAGTCGGGCGCATCGCGCTCTCGTGGCGTCCGGCCTCAGCCGGACGCCGGGCACCCGTATCCGCTCAGAAGGCCGCCGTCACGGTCCACTCCAGCCATTGGGCACGGCGAAGGGCCATCGCCTGGCCGTGGTCCACGCTGTAGAGGCGTCGATAGAAGTGGAGGCTCCACTCGTGGATCCGCACGTCAGCGAAACGGTCGGGATGCGCCCCTTTCGCCATGATGAGGAGGTCCAGGGGATACTCGAGCCGGCGCGCGCAGTTCATCGGCGACCAGGCGAGGGCGTGGACACGCCCGCTGCGCACAGCCCGCAACCCGCGCAGTTCGGCGAAGTACGGGGCCTGCGCGAGTTCCTCCTGCGGGTGGAACCCCGCCGACGTCGGAAGGAAGATCACGTCGGGGTCCAGCGCAAGGATCTGCTCGGCGTTCAACAGCACCCGCGCGCCGGGGCCGCGAAACGCGTTGCGGGCGCCCACGATCCGTTCGATCATCCACGACTCGGCGGTGTCGAGACCCCACGCGTACGCCGCGCCTCCTGATGCCCGCGCACCAGAGGCCAGGCCGAGATAGAGCACACTCGGCTGGCGGTCGGCTGGCACCGTTGCCACCCGATCACGGACCAGCGTTTCGACCGCCGCGAGTTCTGCCGCGAGGGCCCGTGCCTCGTGCGGCTGGTCGAACACCTGGCCCAGGACATCGATCTCGGCATGGAGCGTCTCAGTCCCCGTGCCCCGGTAGTCCGTTGTCGAACGCAAGACCACCAGCGGGATGCCCGTCGACGCGAACACATGCCCCAGACGCGTCACGGCGTCCGGCGAGGACCCGATCGTGCAGTCGCCGACCCGGGCGATGACCACGTCCGGCCGCGCCGCCACCAGGGTCTCGTAGCTCAGCGCATCGCTGCTCGACTGGTTTGCGCACGGCAGGTCCGCCATCCAGGGATGAAGGGCCCGCATGGTCCCCATCCCGTCCGTGACCGACACGTCACGCCCGCCAGCCGTGGGAAAGCGATAGGCCCACACCCGCTGCTGGGCAGAAGACCCCACCGCCACGAGCGTACGTACGACCCCCAGTCTGGTCATCACGCTCTCAACGAACCCGTCACTGACCGTCGCGACGCGCGTCACCGTGGCCGGGATGGCCACCCGGACGCCGCGCATGTCGGTCACGATCCGCATGGCCGGCGCCGTGGCCGCGCCAGGATCGCCGGCTCGGGCGGCCGGTCCGCCGCAGCCGGCGGCCGCGGCGAGCACCACCAGCCCCGCGACGGTCAGGCCCCCTCGTCGTCTCCTCATGCCGACGTCCCCCCGCGTGTCGCGACGCCCGTCGGCACGACCACCGGCGCACCGTCGGCGGTCGTCAGATCGCACAAGCCCGGATACAGCGCGTGCAGCGTTGGTGCGCCCAGCGCGTCCGCGGGACGGCCCTCCGCCAGCACGCGCCCGTCGTGCATCACGACCACACGGTGGCAGAACCAGTGCACGTGGTTCGGATCGTGCGTGCAGCAGACGACGGTGGTTCCGGATGCGGCCAGGGTCCGGAGGACCTGCCAGATCAGCAGTTGGTTGTGGAAGTCGAGGCCGGACGCGGGCTCGTCGAGCAGCATGACCGGCGTCTGTTGCGCCACGGCTCTCGCAATCAGCACCAACTGGCGCTGGCCGCCGGACAGCTGATCGTACGGGCGATCCGCCAGGTGCCCGAGCCAGAGGCACGTCAGCGTGTCGTCGACCACGCGGCGGTCTGTCGCGGACGTGCGGCCGAGCAGCCCGACGTACGGCGTTCGCCCCAGCAGCACGACGTCGTGGACGCGCAGCGGGAACGGAGGCTTGTGCTCCTGGGGCACGTAGGCGACGAGGCGAGCCCGTTCCGCCGGACGCAGGTTGGCGGCGTCGACGCCGGCGATCGTGAGCGTGTCGGCGCGGCCGCGCAGCAGTCCCAGGCAACAGCGGAAGAGGGTGGTCTTGCCGCACCCGTTGGGGCCGAACAGCCCGCAGACTTCTCCGGCTCTGGCGGCCATGGACACACCCGCGAGAACGGGAGCCGATCCGTAGGCGAAGTGGAGATCTCGCACCTCGAGCATGGGGTTAACCGAACAGGCCGGCGGTGCGCTGCCGGATCAGGAACGCCAAGAACGGACCGCCCGCCAGGGCGGTGATAATGCCGACCGGGATCTCCGAACTCGTCAACGATCGCGCGGCGGTGTCGCAGGCGAGCAGCAGCAGCGCGCCGAGCAGCGCCGACGCCACGACGACGATCCGATTGTCGGGACCCAGCCACAGCCGCACGGCGTGGGGCGTCATCAGGCCCACCCAGGGGACGATGCCGACGACCGAGACGGAGACGGCTGTCGCGAGCGTGGAGGTGGCCAGCAGCACGACCCGTGCAGTCCTGGGGTTGATCCCGAGAGACTCGGCTTCGTGGTCGCCCATGGCGAGGACATTCAGCGTCCAGCCGCCGCCGGCCATGATGGCGGTGGCCAGCACCACGACCGGCACGACGATGCGCACATCCTCCCAGGTGGCGAAGTAGAAGCCTCCCATGAGCCAGAACACGATGTCACGCAGCGCAGCATCGTTTGCGACGTACTTCAACAACGACACGCCGGCGGCGAACACGGATCCCACGATGAGGCCCGAGAGGACGAGGGTGACGATTGGCGCGTCATGACGGCCCCTGGCGAGGAGATAGACGAGTGTGACCGCCAGGAGAGCGCCCGCCAGAGCCGAAAGCTGCACCGACAAGGGGAACCGGGGCACGACCATGCCCAGGGCCGCCCCGAAGGCGGCGCCCGACGAGACGCCAAGCACGTACGGTTCCACGAGCGGGTTGCGGAACGTGGCCTGGAACACCGCCC
>Ga0194127_10006719_pt1 | contig 12959 bp, 13 predicted proteins | sample TA2KigC100mmetaG_FD_148624 | JGI IMG/M metagenome (GOLD analysis project Ga0194127, IMG submission 148624) | Freshwater microbial communities from Lake Tanganyika, Tanzania - TA2015036 Kigoma Deep Cast 100m | ecosystem: Environmental > Aquatic > Freshwater > Lake | place: Tanzania: Lake...
TGGGCTGCAGCCCTGCGCGTTCCAGACGGCGCTGGGGTTGGGGGACTGGGGATGGTGTTGGTAGGCCAGGCCTTGGCGCAGGGCGCTGGGGCTGGGGGCACCGTTGCCCTGGCGCAGGCCGGCCTCGATGAGCAGCCGGCCGCAATGCACGGCGGAAATGCCATAGATCCGGCCGAGGTCGGTCAGGCTCAACCAGTGGGCCTGCGCCGGATTGGCAGCCGGCGGTGTGGGGCTGGTCTTCATAGGGGTGTTCTTCGCAGGGGTGGTCATGGCCCGGTCTCCCGGCGCAAGTGGCCCCATGCTGGGCACAGCATGACCAGCGTCAATCCGTCAAGCCCTTATTGCTGCAAGCCGTTACCGAGTTTGCAAACTGTTATGGCGTTGTGGTGCGGTTTGCAACGGGCCCCAACCAGTGCTCCAGTGCCGGCGAAAACACTTCCCGGATCACGGTCAGCTCCTTCCCGCCGCGGAAGAAGCGGTAGTGGCGGCTCCAGAACGGCCCCGCCTGACCAAAGCGCTCCTCCAGCCAGGGGGCATCCACCTGGGCCAGCCCATCCACCTCTCGAAACAGTTCGGCCCGATGGCTGGTGAGGCTGCGCCAGATCGGCTGCTCCCGCTGCTGGAGATAGGCATCGGCCTGCTGCTGATTCCACCAGCTCTCCGCCCAGGCCAGGGTTCGGCTGCCGCAGCGCAGCCACACCTGACGCCGCAGCAGCGGCCCATCCAGTTCGGCGATCTCCGGCGGTGGCGGGGCGCTGGTGGGCTGCTGGGTGTCATCTCCCGGAGGGGTGGTGGGTTCGGGCGCCATGGCGATCAACTCGATCTCCACCGGCTCGCCCGTGAGCAATTGAAAGTGGCGGGTTGGGCTGCCATCTCCCAGCAGCATCAGCCTCCATGCGCCCGAGAGCGGCCTGCCGGCTTGGCCCCCCAGCACATCAGCCTTGGTCGCCTGCCAGATCAGCGCGGGTGAGCTCAACAGCTGGTTGGCCGACATGTCGAGAGATCTCTGGCCAGTGCTGGGTACGCTAAGAAGCCAAGCTTCGGGGTGTCTTTGGGTTCGTCCCAGCGGCCGGTCGCGTTGCCGGATGTGGTCGTGACCAACCTGCATCGCCGCTACACCGGGGTCTCTGCCACGGTGCGGGCGCTGGTGCCCCTTCAGCGCCAAGCGATGTCCATTGGCCTGTTGGATTGGGGCAACCTTGGCCTCCCTAGTCAGTTGCACTGGTGGCAGTTGTTGTGGCAAGGCTGGTCGCGGCCTGTACGGGGCCGCTATCGGATTTGGCATGCTCGTCGCGATAGCGAAATCGTTCTTGGGTTGTGGCTCAAAAACGTGCTTCGCCAACCGTGGAAGATTGTGTTCACTTCGGCGGCACCCAAGCCCCCCGGCCGATGGCTGGCAGCCTTGCTGCGCTACTGCGATGCGGTGATTGCCACTTCTGAGCGATCGGCTGCGTTCTTGCAGTGCTCTGCAGAAATCATTCATCACGGTGTGGATCTGGAAGACTATTCACCGCCGTCTGGTGATGGGATGGCCAAGTTGCGTGAGTCTGTTCAGTGGCCTGGTGTTGTGATCCCGCCGGCACTCCAGCACCGCTATTGGATTGGGGCGTTCGGGCGAATCCGGCCCAGCAAGGGGACCGATCTATTGGTTGATGCCTTGATTGAGGTGCTGCCAGATTTTCCCGACTACGCGGCCGTGTTGACGGGGCTGTGTCAGGCCAAAGACCTTGATTTTTTTCAGGCCATGCAAGATAAGATTCAGGCCGCTGACCTCGGGGAGCGGATTGTTTTTCTGGGCGATCTTGAGCGGGACGTGGTGCGTTCCTGCTACCGCCGCGTCATTCTCTGCGTGGCGGCCTCTCGAGCCGAGGGATTTGGTTTGACACCATTGGAAGCTATGGCCTGCGGCCGTGCGGTGCTGGTCTCTGGAGCAGGGGTGTGGCCCCAGGTCGTCGATGCGGAGGTTGGAGCTAAGTTTGAGACGGGATCTGCGTTGTCGCTGGCAGCGTCTCTGCGTCAGTTGTTGTCCAGTCCTGTTCAGTTGTGGCAGATGGGTCAGCGAGGGCGTCATCGTGCAATCGAGTGTCATTCGCTGCAGCGTGAAGCCGACCGGATCAATACGCTTTATGGTCGGATGATGGCGTAAGGGCAGGGCTGGTGGCCAGAGCCTTGGTCGTCGTGCGCGCTTAAAACGCCTTGAAGGAAGGCACGATTCTTGTAGAACTTGCGTTTGCTCATAATGGTTGCAGGAGAGAGCAATTGCTTGAGAGCTGACCAGAGGGCTCTCCGGTAGGCACTTTGGATCCTGTGTTTTGTTGTGGTGTACACCAAAGACCGGCCCATGTGCCATGCCTTGAGTGCCGCCACCGCTCCTGAGCGCCCACTGGAGTGTCCGCCCTGGTGCATCACCTGTGCTTCGGAGATGAACCAGGCTGCCCCTACTTGTTGACCCAGTCTTAGCGTGATGTCATCGTCTTCGTGATAAAGAAAAATGTTGTCATCAAAGCCGCCAACTTGGTCAAAAGCTGTTTTCCTGACGAACAACGCTGCGCCTGAGAGCACGGGCACTTCGCTGTCCTGAGTCGGAGCTCCCCAGCGCATGGTTTGCGCTGCTTGCAGTAAACAGCTGCGGCGTTTGAATGTTGTTGTTCCATGGCGATTCACAATGCGGGGGTTAAAGCAAGATGCCTCAGGATGGCTGTCGGCTGCGGCCTCTAATTGGGCGATCGTTGTTGCACCCAGTGTGCTATCTGGGTTGACAAAGAAGAGGAATTCTGTGTTGCTGAGCCTGGCGCCTTGGTTGCAGGCGGCGCCAAAGCCGGCATTGCTTTGATTGCTCACCAGCTGTGCATGGTGGGTTTGGGCTAGCGCCCGAGTGGCGTCAAGATCCTCAGATCCGTTGTCCACAAGGATGATGGACGCCGTCGCTGGAATGGAGCGCAGCAGTCTGTCTAGTACGGCCGAGCTGTTGAAGCTCACGCTGATGACGCTGGTTCGACTCACAACAAGATCAGCACAGATCAGAAGCCATTACTGATACTCACCCTCCGCTGCTCACCGGCTTTTTCAATTACCGCACTGTCGCCACTGGCTGAGCGCAGGCGCCAGCCACTGCTGCCGATGCTTTCGCCCACGGCGGCGCTGGTGGAGCTGCCGCCGAGCTGGAAGATGGCCGATCCGCTCTGGCCGGGCACCTGCACCACACCCACCAGTTGCGGTGCGCTCCCGCCGCCCCAGCCGCTGGAGCTGCTTCCGCTGCTGGTGCCGCCCGTGGCGGCTGGAGCGGGGCTGGTGATGCCGCTGTTGATTGGCACTTGGAGCACTGCTGCCGCGGGGGCGTTGCTGGCTGGCAGGGTGGCCAGTTCTTCCATCCAGGGTTCGCCGCTACCGGGCGGCGGCGGTGGAAGGTTGCCAACTTGGTGGGTTGGCTTGGGGGCTGCTGCCTGGGTGGCTGCGTCCGCGGCGGCGGTGGTGCCGGGACCCATGGCGCGCAGCCGCTCGATCAGCAGCATGTTGCGCTCCTGGCGGATCGCTTGCTGGCTGTGGTTCCAGGCCCCCACCACAGCCAGGGCCATGCCGGCCACCACCATCACCATGACACTGGCTCCGGCCAGCAACCAACTCGGCTGGCGGCCGAGCTGGTTGATCCAGGCTTGGGAGCGAGGGTTTGCTTGCGGGGCTGGGGCTGCTGGCTTCGGCGTGGTCGTCAGATCCTGCGGCTCGAGGGGGATGCTGGGGGCGTCGCAGACCTCCACGTCGATCGGTTTTTCCGGCTCAAACACGCGGTTGAGCATCTGTTCGGCCTTGAGCTCCCAGTAGGCCCTCGAGGTGGGGATCCCGCGTACCGGACTCACCTGGCGCCCCTGCTCACGTGCTGGCATTCAAGGTACTGAGGCTTTTGGGGCTTGACGAGTCTTGGCGCCTGCGGATCTCCAGCCACAGCATCAGGGCGGTGATATCGGCCGGGCTGACGCCCGGCACCCGTGAGGCCTGGCCCAGGCTGCTCGGCTGCACGGCGGTGAGCTTTTCGCGGGCTTCCTTCGAGAGGGTGCCGATGCTGGCGTAATCGACGCCGGCGGGAATCGGCCGGTGTGCTTGCTTTTTCACCTGGTCGATCTGCTGCTGCTGGCGGGCCAGGTAGCCGCTGTATTTGATGTCGATCTCGGCGCCTTCCCGCACATCGGCCGGCAGCTCGGCATCAGCCAGGCCGTGCTGCACCAGATCGCTGCTGTGGAAGCCGGAGCGGCGGAGCAGGTCGGCCAGGGTGATCGAGCCCCTGATGGGCGCGCCGGTGGCGGCTTCCACGGCCGAGGCCGCTGGATTGCTGGCCTTGAGGCGCACCGTTTCGAGCCGCTGTTTTTCGGCCCCAATGGCCTTCTGTTTGCGGTTGTAGATCTCCCAGCGCCGGTCGTCGATCAGCCCCAGCTCGCGGCCTAGAGGGGTGAGGCGCCGGTCGGCGTTGTCACCCCGCAGCACCAGACGATATTCACTGCGGCTGGTGAGCACCCGGTAGGGCTCGCGCAGATCCTTGGTGATCAGGTCGTCGATCATGGTGCCGATGTAGCTGCCCTCCCGTGGGAAGTGCACCGGGGTCTGGCCGCTCACCTGCCGGGCGGCGTTGAGGCCGGCCACCAGCCCCTGGGCGGCCGCTTCCTCGTAGCCGGTGGTGCCGTTGAGCTGGCCGGCGGCATAGAGCCCCGCCACGCGCTTGGTTTCCAGGCTGGCTTTGAGCTGGGTGGCGGGAAGGTAGTCGTAGTCCACCGCATAGGCCGGTCGCAGCATCACGCACTGCTCCAGGCCCGGCAGGGTGCGCAGGAGTTCGAGCTGCAGTCGCTCCGGCAGCCCGGTTGAGAAGCCCTGCACGTAGATCTCGGGCGTGTCGCGGCCTTCGGGCTCTAGGAAGATCTGGTGACTCTCCTTGCCTTCGAAGCGCACGATCTTGTCTTCGATCGAGGGGCAGTAGCGGGGGCCTTTGCTGTCAATCACGCCGCCGTAGATCGGCGTGAGGTGCAGGTTGTCGCGGATCAGCTGGTGGGTGGCAGCCGTGGTGCGGGTGATGTGGCAGCTCATCGGCTCGCTCTCCACCCAGGCGGCCGGATCAAAGGAGAAAAAGCGGCCCTCGGCATCGCTGGGTTGCTCTTCGAGCTGGTCTAAGGCGATGCTGCGCCGATCCACCCTGGCGGGGGTGCCGGTTTTGAGGCGGCCCATCTGGAAGCCCAGGGCCTCGAGGGCCTCTGTGAGCCCCTCGGCGGGCTGTTCGCCGGCCCGGCCGGCGGGCATCGACTGGTGGCCCACCCAGATCTGGCCCCCCAGAAAGGTGCCGGTGGTGAGGATCACGGCCGGCGCGGCATAGACGCTGCCGAAATAGGTGCGCACGCCGGTGATCCGTGCGCCACCGTCTGTTCCCCCGTTTTCTGCCCCCTCCACCTCCAGACCCGTCACCATCGCCTCGCGCAGGGCCAGATTGGGTGTGTGCTGCAGCAGCTGCAGCATCTGACGGGCGTACTGGCGCTTGTCGGTTTGGGCGCGCAGGGCCCAAACGGCTGGGCCGCGGCTGGCGTTGAGCACCCGCTTCTGCAGAGCCGTGGCATCGGCGAGGCGGCCGATCACGCCGCCGAGGGCATCCACCTCATGCACCAGCTGGCTTTTGGCTGGCCCGCCGACCGCCGGGTTGCAGGGCTGCCAGGCGATGCGATCGAGGTTGAGGGAAAACAGGGCCGTGTTCAGGCCCAGCCGCGCCGCGGTGAGGGCCGCTTCACAGCCGGCGTGGCCCCCACCCACCACGATCACATCAAAGCGTTCGGTAACGCGCTCGGTGCACGATTCGCTGGTGGCGATGCTTGGGCCCATGCACCCATTCTCTATGGCGCTGCTCCAGCGTGGGCCGCCTCAGCGCCAGTGGGCACGGATGTCGTCGGCCAGGTAGCTCCAGAGCCGGGGCTGCAGCGGGTGGCGCAGGATCGTGGCGCGGGGATGACGCCAGGGGTGCAGCACCTCCTCGGGCTTGGGCCGGCCGTGGAACTTGAGGATGCAGTTGGCCTCCAGCTCGTGCTGGGCCGCCTCGGGATCGCGCCGGGCCAGTTTGCGCAGCACTTTGTAGGAGCTCACCAGCCCTTCGGGCCAGTAGGTGAGGGCGGCTGGCGCCTGCTCGTTGAACACGTGGAAGATGACGTTCTGGTCGCCCGGGAAGGCGACGTCGGCGTAACGACCCTGGTGCCACGCATCCCAGACCGTTTGGGTGTAGGCATCGGGGCGGCACCAGAGCACCGAGGAATTGAGGATCGGGTAGTTCCAGTCACGCACGCCAATCACGCTGGCGCTGCTGCTGCGGGCGATCGCTATCAGGGGCGCCAGGCTGGCGCGGATCACCAGGGTGCTGTCAAGAAACAGAAAAGGATCGCTGCCGGTGAGGCCTTGGTCGAACAGGCGCAGTTTGCCGAAAAAGCCCCGTAGGGCGCCCCCCTCCAGATCTCTCACCTCCAGCTGCTGGTGCGCGGCGCTGGGGGCGCTAAAGCGGCCTGGTTCAGGGCGGTCGGTGTAGATGATGAAGCGATGGGCCTCTAGCAGATGCCGGGCCACCATCGCGGCCAGCCTGCTCACCCACAGATCGGGGTAGCGGTGGCCGGTTTGCACCGTCACCACTGTGAGGAGAGGGTTGGCCATTGGGTTGATTGTTAGGGCTCCGCGAAGGGGATCAGGCCGCCAGGTTGCGGAAACGGGTGAACTGCGGTTCAAACAGCAGTTTCACGGTGCCCACAGGCCCGTTGCGGTGTTTGGTCACGATCACTTCGGTGATGCCGCGGTCGGGGGTTTCCGGGTTGTAGTACTCGTCGCGGTAGATCATCAGCACCAGGTCGGCGTCCTGCTCGATCGAGCCTGATTCCCGCAGATCGCTCAGCATCGGTCGCTTGTTGGTGCGCGATTCGACGCCGCGGCTGAGCTGGGAGAGGGCCATCACCGGCACATTGAGCTCGCGGGCCATGCCCTTGAGGCCGCGGGTGATGCGGCTGAGCTCCTGCACCCGGTTGTCGGGGGTGGAGCCCTCCATCAGCTGCAGGTAGTCGATCACGATCAGGCCCAGCTCCTTGCCGGTTTCGGCCATCAGCCGGCGGCAGAGGGAGCGCATCTCCAGCACGCCGGCGTTGGGTTTGTCGTCGAGAAACAGGGGAAGTTGGCCGAGGCTGTTGATGCCCTGGCCCAGCAGGGGCCACTCCTCCTGCTGCAGCCGGCCGGTGCGCAGCCGGCCGCTCTCGATGCCCACCTCCATCGACAGCAGGCGATAGGTGAGCTGTTCCTTGCTCATCTCCAGCGAGAACACGCACACCGGCAGGGCGTGGATCTGGGCGACGTTTTTGGCGATGTTGAGCACGATCGAGGTTTTGCCCATCGCCGGCCGGCCGGCCACGATGATCAGGTCGCTGCGCTGCAGCCCCTGGGTGATGGCATCGAGGTCGTAGAAGTTGCAGGGGATGCCGGCGACGGCGGTGCCGAGCGAGCGGCTCTCGATCTCGTTGAAGGTGCTGGTGAGGATCTCGGCGGTGGGGGTGAGGCCGGTGCTGGGTTTCTCCTGGCTGATGGCGAAGATCTTCTGCTCGGCCTCATCGAGCACCTGCTCCATCGGCTTGCTCTGGTCGAAGCCCAGGGCAATCACCTCGTTGCCGGAGCGGATCAGCTGGCGCCGCAGAAACTTGTCCATCACCAGGCGGGCCACCTGGTCGATCGAGGCGGTGGAGGTGATCCGCTCCACCAGTTCCACCAGCCGCCCCTGGCCGCCCACTTTCTCCAGGGAGCCGGTGTCGGCCAGCCAGGCGCACATGGCCGTCAGGTCGGTGGGCTTGCCCTGGCTGTGCAGCATCACCGCCGTGCGATAGATCTCGCGGTGGGCGGAGAGGTAGAAGGCCTCCGGCTGCAGCACGTCGGCCACGCGGCCGATGGCGTCGGGGTCGAGCAGGATCCCGCCCAGCACGGCCTCCTCAGCCTCCAGGTTCTGGGGGGGCACCGAGTCGGGCAGGGCCTCAAAGCGCGCCTCGGTATCGCCGTTGCGCCCGCCCTTGGGACTGCCAGCGCGCTCACGGCCGGGCGGGTTGAGGGGAACGCTCACCATGGGCTGATGGAGACGGGGCTGGGGCAGGCCGGTGCGCCGGGTCGATCATCCTGCCGGGTTAGGCGTGGTTTGACCAGCGATTCGGCGCTGTCGGTGGGGTGCTCAGCAAAAAGCCACCCCAGCAATGGGGTGGCTCGGACGCCTGAACGGCTCGCCAGGGCCTCAGGATTCAGTGGCTGACCACTTCGAGATTGATCTCGGCGGTGACTTCAGGGTGGAGCTTGACCTGCACCTTGTAGGAGCCGGTGCGGTGGATCTCCGGCACGTGGATGTCGCGGCGATCCACCTCTTTCTTGGTGGCGGCTTCGATGGCTTCCGCCACGTCGCCGTTGGTCACGGTGCCGAATAGCACGTCATCGCCACCGGTCTGCTTCTTGACGGTGAAGCGGCCGATCGTGTCGAGGGCGGTGCGGAAGGCCACCGCTTCGGCCTTCAGCGCGGCCTGGCGCTCAGCCTCCTTGGCCCGGCGGGCCTCCACCTGGCGCAGCACGGCGGCGGTGACGGGAACGGCCTTGCCGGTGGGCACCAGGAAGTTGCGGGCATAACCCGGGGCGACTTCCACCAGATCCCCATCCTTGCCCAGGCTGAGAACGTCTGCGTTGAGGACGACTTGAACGCGCTTCGCCATGGGATTAAGAAGGGGGATTGATCACGTGCCGATCAGCAACTCTAGATCAGGGCGTGATTAGGACCAGGCCGGGAAAGGCCTGGCGATAGCGGCGTGGGTCGCGGGTGAGCAGGGAGCAGCGCTCCACCAGAGCGTGGGCACCGATCAGAAAGTCGGGCAATATGAACTGGCGTTGGCCGCCCCGGCTGCGGTAGTCGGCATGGGCCCGGGCTGCCAGAAAGGCCGCTTCCCGGGGGATGGGGCGGTAGCGAAACAGGTCGGGCGGCAGCAATGCGTTGACCTCTTCAATCCGTTCGCAGGCGAAGGCGATTTCGCCGTAGACGATCGGATTGATCAGCACGAGGCCGGTATCCAGCCAGTGGCTGAGCTGGGTGCCGCTCCAGGCGCTCCAGCAGGGGTCGCTGGTCGCGATGTCGAGGATCACGTTGGAGTCGGCAAACACGCTGCCATTTGGAGCGCTCAAGGCTCCTCGCCGCGGGTGAGGGCCAGGAGTTCGTCCGTGCTGAGGGAGGTGCGCAGACGGGCTCGTTTCAGTCGCTCCACCGCCGCAGCCCCGCGGCTGGGGGTGGTGCTGGCTGGTTGCAGCACCACCCGACCGTTCTCCTCCACAAACTCCACCTGGGTGTGGGGCAGGAGGCCGCAGCGCTCGCGCAGGGCCTGGGGAATGGTGACCTGTCCTTTGCTCGTAATCCGCATGGCGCCCCGGGGATCCGGTAGGAATCTTACCGGGGCTGGCGGCGCAGGGCTGCGGGGGCGGCCGCGGCGGGCAGGCGCACCTGGTGGGCCAGGCCCAGGGTGCGCATCAGGCGGATGTGCTGCCAGGTGAGGTCGATCTGGCGGCCGAAGCCGTGGCGGGCCGAGTGGGGAAAGGCGTGGTGGTTGTTGTGCCAGCCCTCGCCGAAGGTGAGCGCCGCCACCCAGGGGTTGTTGCGGGAGCCGTCGCCGCTGTCGTGGCTCACTTCACCCCAGAGGTGGGTGGCTGAATTCACCAGCCAGGTGCAGTGGTACACCACCACCAGGCGCAGGGGGATGCCCCAGAGCACCAGGCCCCAGCCGCCGGCGCCCGTTGCGGTGCCGATCCAGAAGAGCAGGGCGGCCAGGGGGATCTGCAGCAGCAGGAAGTTGTTGTTCAGCCAGCGGTAGTAGGGATCCTTGGCCAGGTCGCCGGTGAGGCGGGGCACGGCGCCCATGGCGGGGATGGGTGCAAACATCCAGCCCATGTGGCTCCACCAGAAGCCCTTGAGGCTGGTGTGGTGATCCACTTCCGTATCCGAAAACTTGTGGTGGTGCCGGTGCAGGCCCACCCAGTCGATCGGGCCGTGCTGGCAGCTGAGGGCGCCGCAGGTGGCAAAGAAGCGCTCCAGCCACTGGGGCACACGGAAGGCGCGGTGGCTGAGCAGCCGGTGGTAGCCAATGGTCACGCCCAGGCAGGCGGTGACCCAATAGAGCACCAGGAAGCTGGCCACGGCCGGCACGCTCCAGAACTGGGGCAGCAGGGCGACCACCGCCAGCACGTGGATGACGGCCATGAAGCCGATGGTGACCCAAGGGGTGGTTTCCGACCCCTGGCTGCTGCTGGCTTCGCCCTGGCGGCTCCGGTGCAGGGCCTCCGCGCGGCGCTCGCCGCTCACGCCCTGGTTGATGAAGGCGGGCTTGCGGGTGGCCAGGCGCTGGGTGACCGGTGCGGTGGACCTGATTGGTGCGGCGGCTGTTGCTGGTGCGGCCATGCAGGACCGGCTCCGAATGAATCGCTACAATCGTAGCAATACGGATCCGTATCGATTGGGTTATCGGGAAGAGCTCGCATCGGGCCGTGTTGCGTTCGCCCATCTGATCAGGGTGTGGCATGAGCGCAACGGCTGGTCGCACCGGGTGCTGCCGGCCCTGGCGGAGGCCCTGGATCTGGGCCGCGTCCACAACTCCCAGCTGTCGATGTTGCGCAACGGCAAATTGGCGTCCCCGGGCCCGGAGGTGTTCCTGGCGCTGGGCCAGATCAACCAGGTGCTGGCCGCCGAGGTGCGGGGCGGCGTGCTTGGGGAGACGCTGCTGCAGCGCCTGGCGGACCACCCGGAGCTGGTGGCGGCCCTGGAAACCTCGGCCTTGCCCGTGCAGGATGAGGGGGCCCCAGTGCTGGGCCCTGGCGAGCTGCTCGAAGTGTTTGTGGGGTTGCGCCAGCCGCCGGTGGCCTTCGACCTGCGCATTGGCAGCGAGGAGGCGGGGCCGTTGAGCGCGGGGTTGTCCCAGTTGTTCACGGCCGGCCAGCCCTGGCGCCTCTGCCGTGATCAGCTGATGGCGGCCTATCCGGTGGAGAAGCGCCAGCGGCGGGAGCGTTTTGCCGAGGTGATGGCCGGCCAGCGGGATTTTTCGGCCGCCGAGCTCGACAGCGAACTCCCCGACCTGCGTCGCACCTTGGCCCGGCTCGGGGCGACGGGCGAAGGGGAGCTGGGGCCGGATCAGTTTCTGGAGTTGCTGCGTCAGCAGGCCCGGGTCATGGGCTTGGTCGGCGAGACCGCCCGCGACCAGCTGGATCTCGCTGCGGCGATCCGAAAGCAGTTGCGCGATCCGTCCGGACGCCTGGTGGGCGGTGCCCTTCAGGACGGCCGGTAGCTGGCCAGGCGCAGGCGCCGCGCCCAGCCCAGGGCCCGAAGCAGCTTGATGTGCTGCCAGGTGATGTCGAACTCAAACCAGCGCAGGCCGTGGCGGGCCGAGTGGGGGAAGGCGTGGTGGTTGTTGTGCCAGCCCTCTCCGAAGCTCAGGATCGCCACCCACCAGCAGTTGCGGGAGCGGTCGGGGCAGTCGAAGTTGCGGTAGCCGCAGAAGTGGGTGGCGGAATTGACCAGCCAGGTGACGTGGTAGACGATCACCAGACGCAGCGGGATGGCCCAGAGCACCAGGCCCAGGCCGCCACCGTGCACTTGGGCGGCGTTGCCATACCAGTAGAGACCGGCGGCTAGGGGTAGCTGCAGCAGCAGAAACCAGCGGTCGAGCCAGCGGTAGAAGGGGTCGCGCTGCAGGTCACCGGTGAGCCGGTGCACGTGCTGCAGGGCCGGGATCTCATGCAGCATCCAGGCGCTGTGGGCCCACCACAGGCCGCGGCCGGCGTCGTGGTGGTCGTTGGGTTGGTCGGAATACTTGTGGTGGTGGCGGTGCAGCCCCACCCATTCGATCGGGCCGCTCTGGCAGGCCAGGGCTCCCATCAGCACCAGCAGGCGCTCCAGCCATTGGGGGGCGCTGAAGCTGCGGTGGGTCACCAGCCGGTGCAGGCCCAGGGTCACACCCAGCACGGTCGTCCAATAGAGAACGGCCAGCACCACCACGGCCTGCCAGCTCCAGAAGCGCGGCAGCAGGGCAAACACCGCCCCCACGTGCATCGCCAACATGAAGCCGGTGGTGCCGGTTTTGAATTTGCGCTGGCGTGGCGGCAGGGGCGCGCGGGGGGAGATCAGCGAGGCGCGAATGCGCTGATCCTCCTGGCTGCTGGGGGTTTCGACCCGCAGAACCTGGGCATTCAGGCCTGGCGCTGCACCGTTGCTGTCACGGTTGTGGCGGGCCGGATCGGTACTCAGAACCAATGCATTCTCCGGGTGATGTGTGCCCGGTGACGCCTTGGCGATGGCGCAGTGGGACAGCGGTGAGAAATCTAGCCGCGCAGGGCCCGGCAACATGGGCCCTGGAGGGTGCTGCACTCAGTCCGGCAGCTTGAGTTGGCGCTCTCGGCGCCAGATGCGAATCACGGTGAGGCTGTTGCTGGTGAGTCGGTACACCAGGCGAAAGGGCGGTTCGATCAGCTCCCGCAGTTCGGACTGTTGAAATTCAGGCACGATTCTTCCGGATTGTGGGAAGCACTCCAGCTGCTCGATTCGCTCCAGGAGTTGGGCCACCAGTGCGGAGCCGGCAGCCCGATTGCCTTGCGCTTCGAACCAACTGAGGATCTCCACGCAATCCCGCAGGGCTGATTGCGTGATCCTGGCTTTCACGGCAGCCCAAGCTCTGTTTTTGCAGCCTCGAGGGACATGGTGCGGCCCGCATCGGCATCGGCCAGGCCTGCCACAACGGCTCTCATGAAGGCCAATTCATCCTGCTGGGCTTCATAGACCTGCAGAGATTGCAGCACCGCAACGCCCCGGCCATGGCTGGTGAGCAACACAGGTCTATGGGTGGTGCCGGTGTGCTGCACCACTCGTCCTGGATTGAGCTTCAAATCCCCGAGTGGCACCACATCTTCAG
>Ga0194127_10006720_pt1 | contig 12959 bp, 9 predicted proteins | sample TA2KigC100mmetaG_FD_148624 | JGI IMG/M metagenome (GOLD analysis project Ga0194127, IMG submission 148624) | Freshwater microbial communities from Lake Tanganyika, Tanzania - TA2015036 Kigoma Deep Cast 100m | ecosystem: Environmental > Aquatic > Freshwater > Lake | place: Tanzania: Lake...
GGGGGGCGACCCGGCGGCGTGCGACGGCGTGCCGGACGAGGCGGCGCGGGCCGACTGCCGGACCGCGGTGCTCCGGCAGGTCGCGATGCAGAAGCGCGACCCGGCGTCGTGCGAGGCGATCCCGGACCCGGCGACCAGGGACCAGTGCCTGAGCGACGTATTCCATTCCCGCGCCACCGCCGACCAGGACCTCTCGCTCTGCGCGAAGATCCCCCTCGCGGAGCCTCGCCGCGGCTGCGCGGCGCAGGTCGGGACCTGGGACGCCTTGAAGAGGAACGACCCGGCCGCGTGCGCGGCCATCCCGGAGGAGGCGGACCGCGAGACGTGCCGGTTCGAGGTCGTCAGGACCGCCGCGATCCGGGATCGTGCGCCGGACCGGTGCAACCCGCTCCGCGAGCGGCAGCGCTGCCGCGACGAGGTCGCACGCCAGACCGCGGCGGCCTCGGGCGACGCGAAGGCGTGCGCGCCGATCGCGGACGCGGCGGCACGCTCCCGCTGTGAATTCGAGGCGGTGCAGTGGAAGGCGGTCGAGGATCCGGCGCTGTGCGGCGGGGTCTCCGACGCGGGCATGCGGAAGGCGTGCCTCACCAACGCCTACACGACCAAGGCCGGGCGGGACCTCCTGCCGGACCTGTGCGGGAAGATCGAGGACGCCCAGGCGCGCACCGGGTGCCTGTCCGGCGTGTGGCACCGCAAGGCGGGCGACGCGGGCGACGCCGCGCTCTGCGACAACATCCCCGACGGGACGCTCGCTGCGTCGTGCCGGGACGTGGTGAAGAGGGGCAGGCTATGAGCCGGGTTTCCACGCCAGCACGGGGCGCCGCGCGGCCTCGACCTCGTCGGGCCGCGACACCGGGGTCAGCGAGGGCGCCGCGTGCAGCCCGTCGGGCGCCGTGGCCGCCTCCTCGACGATCGCCTCCATGGCGGCGACGAACTCGTCGATCGACTGCTTGTCCTCGGTCTCGGTCGGCTCGATCATGATGGCGCCGTGCACGATCAGCGGGAAGTAGACGGTCGGGGGGTGGAACCCCTTGTCCATCAGGCGCTTCGCCATGTCCATCGTGGTCACGCCGGCCTTGCCCTGGACCTTGTCCGAGAACACGGCCTCGTGCATGCACGGCCCGGGGTACGGCAGGTGGAGCCTGCCCGCGAGGCGCGCCCTCACGTAGTTCGCGTTCAGCACGGCCCGCTCCGCCACGCGCGCCAGCCCCTCGGGCCCGAGCCCCCGGATGTACGCGAGCGCGCGCACCATCACGAGGAACTGGCCCGCGAACGACCGCACGCGGCCGATCGAGTCCGGGAACGCGTCGGACAGCGACAGCATCCCGTCGGGCCCGCGCACCACCCGCGGCACCGGCAGGAAGCGGACGAGGTCGTGCGCCACGCCGACCGGCCCGGACCCTGGACCGCCGCCGCCGTGCGGCGTCGAGAAGGTCTTGTGCAGGTTGAACTGGATCACGTCGATCCCGAGGCACGCCGGGCGGTACTTCCCGAGGATCGCGTTCAGGTTCGCGCCGTCGCCATAGACGAGCCCGCCCTTCGCGTGGACGACCTGGCTGACCTCGAAGATCCGGCCCTCGAACAGCCCGAGCGTGTTCGGGTTCGTGATCATGATGCCCGCGACGTCGTCGGCCATCGCCGCCGCGACCGCGGACGGGTCCAGGATGCCGTCCGCGTTCGACTTGACCTCGACCGCCTGCCACCCGTTCAGCGCGACCGAGGCGGGGTTCGTGCCGTGCGCGGTGTCGGGGATCAGCACCTTCTTCCGCGCGTCCCCCCGCGCCGAAAGCGCCTTGCGGATGACCTTCAGCCCGGCCAGCTCGCCGTGCGCGCCCGCCGCGGGCAGCAGCGTGACCGCGCTCATGCCGCTGATCTCGACGAGCGCCCGCTCCAGCTCCCACATCACCTCGAGCGCACCCTGGGAGGCGGACGCGGGGGCGTACGGGTGCAGGTCCGCGAAGCCCGCCATCGCCGCCGCGTCCTCGCACGCCCGCGGGTTGTACTTCATCGTGCACGACCCGAGGGGGTAGAGGCCGACGTCCACGCCGTAGTTCATGCGCGACAGGCGCGTGAAGTGTCGGACCGTCTCCAGCTCGGAGACCTCGGGCAGCAGCGGCGCCGACCTGCGTAGCAGCCGCTCCGGGATCGCGGGGGCCGCGGCGCCCGCGTCGGGCACGGCCACGCCCCGGCGACCCGGCGCGCCGCGCTCGAAGATGGACGGCTCCTCGTGGAGGACGCCGCTGGTGACGCTCATGGGTTGCCTCCTCGGACGGGCGCGCGGGGGGGAGGCGCTACTGCACCAGCTTCTCGACCTTGGCCTCGGTCTTGAGCTTCTCGACCAGCTCGCGCCGGGCCTTGAACATGTTGCGGTTCTTCAGGCTCTCGGCGATCTGGTCCTTGACCTCCTCCAGCGGCTTCACGCGCTCGGGCTTGTGCTCGAGCACCTTGATCACGTGGAAGCCGAAGGCGGTACGCACGGGCTCCTTCGTCATCTCGCCCGGCTTCAGCGCGAACGCGACCTCCTCGAACTTCGGGACCATGATGCCCTTGCGGAAGAACCCGAGGTCGCCGCCCTTCTCCTTGGACATGGCGTCGTCCGAGTACTGCTTCGCGACCGCGGCGAAGTCCTCGCCACCCTTGATCTTCTTCTGGGCCTCCTCCGCCTTCTTCTTCGCGGCGTCCACCTCCGCCTGCGGGGCGTTCTCCGCGACCTTGACCAGCACGTGGACCGCGTGCACCTGCTCCGGCTCCGTGTACATCTTGATGCCGGTCTCGTAGGCCTTGCGGACGTCCTCGTCGGTCACGTCCAGCTTGCCGAGCTTGGTCAGCAGCCGGTTCAGCGCGAGGCTGTCGCGGAGGCGCGCCTTGATCTCGTCGATCGACGTCTTGCCGTGCGTCAGGTAGTTCTGGAACTGCTCGTCGGTCTTGAAGCGGGCCTTGTACTTGTCGAACTCGGCCGCGAGATCCGTCTCGGAGACCTCGATGCCCTGCTTCTTGACCTCCTGCCGGATCAGCTCCTCCTCGATCTGCCGGTTCAGCACGTTCTCGCGGATCTTGGCGAGCCGGTCCTCGGGGATGTTCCGGGCGCCGCCCTGCGTGATCTTGTCCAGCTCGGCGTAGAAGTCCTTCGAGTCGAGGTCCACGCCGTTCACCTTCGCGACCGGGCCGGTCACGCGCGCCGCCGGGGCGGCCTGCTGCGCCGCGACGTCCGCCGGGGCCACCGCCGCGTCCGCGGCCGGAGCCTGCTTCCTGCAGCCGAACCCGCCGGCCGCCGCGAGCACGACCGCGGCCACCACCATCACGAGCCTGGAAACCTTCATGTCGGTCCTCCCCACGTGTCCGAGAAACGCGGGCGGATGATAGCGCAGCGTCGCGCCCAAGTAAACGCCGCGCGCGAGGCGGGCGCTGACCCGCATGGTACAATCCCGTTCGCCGGTGCGGTTCTCGAAGGAGCGTGTCCGACCGTGGCGACCGACAAGGAGATGGAGCAGGAGCTGACCGAACTCGGCCACGCGGTCGAGCGGCTCCGCGTCCACTACCAGCAGTACTTCATGGGGTTCGAGAAGCTGCCGCCCACGGTGCCGCGGGACCAGCTCGAGCGCCGCTTCCGCCACTCCGCGCTGAACGACGTGCACCGCGCCGGGCTGAGGTTCCGTTACACCTCGCTCGTCCAGCGCTACCGGATCCTCGAGGTCCTGTGGGACAAGGGCGTCCGCGACGTCGAGGAGGGCAAGGTCTCGCGCGACATCTTCCGGCGCCAGCTCGACCCGGGCGGCAAGGGCAAGTCCCGCGCGATCGACACCGTGCCGGAAGGTCCCGGCTCCATACCCCCCGCCACCGAGCCCGAGCCCGTACCCGCCCGGGGCCCTGCCCCAGTGCCCGTACCCACCCCTGCGCGAGCCGCCGCCCCCGCCGCCGCCGCCGACCCCGTCCTCGCCCTCTTCCGCGAGTTCCTCGCCGCGAGGTCCTCCGTCGGCCTCCAGACCGCAGGCATCACCGAGGCCGCGTTCCGCGCCGGGCTCGAGAAGCAGCGCAAGACCCAGGCGGAGCGGCTCGGCGTGGCCGACGTCGCGTTCACGGTCGCCGTCAGGGAAGGCAAGGTCGTGCTGCTCGCGCGGCCCGCGGGCGCGGCCGGGAAGACGGTGTCGATGGGCGACTGACGGGGACGCGCAGGGGAAAGCCCCCTACTGCCCGAGCCCGAGCGAGATCCCGACCAGGTGAGCGACGGTCTTGTAGTTCGCGGGGAACGGGTTCCCGTCGGACGTGAGCGCGGTCCGCTCCATGAACCACACCAGCTCGTAGCCGAGGTCCGCGCGGAGCCCGAGCTTGGGGTAGCGGTACCCGAAGCCGGCCGCGAACACCACGCGGTTGGCGTCGGGCAGGTCCGGGCTGACCGTCGAGTCCGGGATCGGGCTCTGGTCGTAGATCCCGGCGAGCCGGACCGCCCAGGAGTCGTTGAAGCGGTACTCGCCGCCGAGCCGGTAGCAGGACGCGTTCTTCCAGTTCTTCGGCGTGGGCTTCGACAGGGCGCCGCTCGGGTCGTTGTCGAACGCGACCGCCTGCTCCTTGAACACGCTCCACAGCGTGTAGTTGTAGTCGAACTCGAGGTAGAGCTTGTCCGTGACGTCGTAGCCGACGCCGAAGCTCAGGACGTCCGGCGAGGTCATGGACGACGTCCCGGCCTGGTCGTGGAACGTGGAGACGTCGCCGGTGCCCTGGGGAAGGCCGAAGCGCGCGATCCCGTTGTTGAAGTCGAACCTGATGCGGGAGAGGTAGTTGAACCCGATGTGCAGCCGCTCGATCGGCTTGACCATATTGCCGGCCGACGCGCCGACGCCGATCGCGCTCGCGGCGAGGTGGGCGTACCCGTAGTCGGTCGCGCCCGCGTCCGTGACCACCTGGAACTTCTGCATCACCTCGATCGTCGCCGGGACCACGCGCAGGGTCATCCCGAACGACAGCCACTTCAGGGGGCGGTACGCGCCCGCGAAGTAGATCGTCGGCATCTTCAGGTCGGTCCCCGCCGCGTACTGCTCGCCCGCGAACCCGGTCGGCCACGTCAGCCCGAGCCCGAACGGCGCGTTGAACCCGAGGCCCACGGAGCCCTTCTTCATGAAGGTGTACGAGGCGTAGATGTGCGGCACGACCGTGACCTTGAAGTCCGCGTTCTCGGACGGCCGCCGGCCCTGCGGATCCGCGTATTCGAACGCCGGCATGACGAACAGGCTCCCGACCTGCACCTGGAGCCCGTCGAGGAAGGCCATGCCCGCCGGGTTGTAGAACAGCACCGACGGCGCCTCCAGCTTCGCGGTGACCGCGAGCCCGCGCGACATGGCGATCGGGTCCTGCTCGCCGAAGTAGTACCCCGCGGCGCGGGCCTGCCCAGGCATCGACACCGCGAGCGCGATGACGGCGGAGGGAACGAGCGTCAGCCATCGAGCGTTCGTCTTCGTCATCGGTCCCCCTCCTGGTCCGCGAGGAAGTCGAGTACGGCCTGCCGGGCAGCGGTCCGGGCGGCCGCGGCCTTCGGGAACACGGCCGGGTCGCAGCCGTGGTTGAAGAAGCCGTGGCACGCCTTGTCCTGCGACCCGTCGTCGGGGAACACCAGCAACTCGGGGGCCACGTCCGGCGGCTCGGCGGCCGCCGCCGCGAATCCGAGCGCGTCGTGAAGCTCCGCGGTCGTCGTGTTCGGGATGAACTCGTCGCCGCGCGCCTGGACCAGCAGCACCCGCTCCGACACCTTGCCCCCCGCGCCCGCGAGCGGCGCGAAGTTCACGGGGTCCGCCCGGTCGAGCGCCCACTGCGCGATCACCAGGAACAGGTTGAACTCCGGCGTGCCCGGGACGATGTTCATCGCGGTCAGCGCCTTCAGCAGCGGGTCGCGGAACGACGAGTTCTGGGTCTCCAGGAAGATGCGCGTCATGTGGCCGCCCGCCACGGCGAGGGCCACGCGCTCGAATCCCGGGTTGACCCCGGCCGACACCGCGCCCGCGATCCCGCCGAGCGACACGCCGAGGTAGCGGACGCCGTCGGACTTCACGGTCCCCGCGGCCTTGCCCTGCGTCCGGAGCCACGCGTCGAGCGACGACCCGACGAACTGCAGCATCTGCCGGTGCTCGAGCGCCATCTCGCGGAGGTTGTCGCGCACCGCGAACACGTCCGCCGTGAAGAAGCCCGTGCCGTCCCCGGTGCCCGGGATGCGGACCGGGTGGTCCCCGTGGAGCGGCGCGTCCATGGCGACGATGGCGTACCCCGCGCCCGCGAGGTCGTTCGCGATGGTCGCGACCTCCTTCCGGTTGCCCCACAGCCCGTGCTGGTAGATCACGACCGGCCACCCGCCCGCGGGGGGCGTGCCTGCCGGAAGGACGAGCACGAACGGGATCTTCCGGTCGGCGTCGAACTTCGGCTTGCCCTCCGCGTCGACCTGGAAGTGGCCCACCACCGGGTTCGCGGGGTCGGTCAGGTCCGGCGCCCCGAGCAGCACGTTCCCCTTGAGCGCGCAGTCCAGGCAGACCTGCCCGACCTTGTCGTACGGGAAGTCCTCGCGGACCTCCTTGCCGTCCGCGGTCGTATAGACCTCGATCTGCGTGAACAGCTCCTTGACCGCGGCCGCGCCGGTGTCCTCGAGCTTCATCGCCGGCCCCCACGCCTGGGGCGCCGGGACGATGGCCGTCAGGGCGGAAAGCTCGTCGGTCGTGCTCGCGGTGGTGAACGTGAAGAACAGCAGCACCTGCTCGCGCTTGATGCCGAGGGGCGACTCGAACGTGTCGAAGATCGGCTTGTAGGCCTGCCTGAGCGTCTCGAGCTGCGCGGCGTCCCCGTCGGACAGGAGCTGCGGCAGCGCGCTCTTCCCGCCGGCCGCGAGCGGGTTCTTCGACCGGATCAGCGCGAACACCGGCGACGGCTCCATGGCCGCGACCTTGCCGTCCCTGGCGGCGCTCTTCACCTTGTCGAACACCACGACCATGAAGCGCGACTTCGGGGGCAGGGGCTTGCCGGCCTTCGGGGTGAGCATGAGCTGCCCGCTCGGCTCGTCGAAGGTCGCCTCCACCCGGTCGGAGCCGTAGATCGCGAGGTTCTGGAGGGTCTCGGGCTTCTGCGGATCGACCTTCGTGATGTCCGCCATCCCGATCCCGACCGTCGAGATCGACAGGATGTTGTTGGCGAGCGTCAGCGAGGCCGGGTCGAGCGGCGCCACGAACGAGGTCGAGGCAGGGGCCACGGTCGAGAAGCCGTCGAGCGTGCCGATCGCGGCCTTCAACGCGACGAGCACCGCCGGGTCCGCGGGGGACGCCGGCAGGTTCACGCGGCCGGTATCCCGGTCGATCAGCACGTCGTTCGGGAACGGGATGACCCCGGCGGACGGGTCGTACAGCGCCTCGTTCCCGCCCGAGATCGCGAACGTGAAGAAGACGTTCGCGGAGGCGCGGTCGAACCCGGCGGCCTCGTAGGCGTCGAGCGCGGCCGACGTCGCGGCGCGCATCGGCTCGAGCTGGGCCGCGTCCGCGTCCGACAGCGTGCCCGGGAGCGTCGACTTCCCGTCCTTCAGGACCGGCTCGCGCAGGCGGAGCATCGCCATGGCCGCGGGGGGGACGAGCGGCTGGAACACCGGCTTGTCCGCGGTCCCGACGTTCCGGCCGACCTGGTTGCTCAGCACCGCGAGGTAGCGGTGACCCGGCACGAGCACGGCGGCGGGGTCGATCACGACCGAGCGCTGACCCGCCCCGAGCGTCGCCTTCGGGCCCGGCACCTCGGTCGCGACGCCGCCCGCGAGGTCGAACAGCTTCACGTTGTCGGCGTTGAGCGTCTCCGCGTCCGGGGCCTCGGTCACCGGCACGGTCAGGTTCGTGGCCGCCTGGAACCCGTCCTTCGTGTTCATCCAGCAGAAGAACTCGCCCTGGATGCGGGTCTCGTCCGGCAGGGCCGCGACGGTCGCGGGGTCGTCGCACTTGACGCCGGCGGGCAGCGGGAAGCCGAGCCGGCCGGTCGCCGGATTCATCAGGGCGTCGTTCGGGAGCGGGATGACGCCGGTGTTCTTGTCGAAGACCGCGCTCGGGTAGGACGTCACCCGGAAGGTCCACGCCAGCAGTGTCTGCTCGCGCGGGACCTTCATCGCGTCCGGGGCGCCCGCCTCGAAGTAGTCGAGGAACGGCTTGAGCGAGACGCGGATCCCCTCCAGCTCGCGCGCGGCCTTGTCCGCCGCGTCCTGGTTCGCCGCCGGGACCAGCACGACCGCGTACTCGTCGCCGGGCACGTCCGGGTCCGGGTCGGACACGAGCGATTCCCTGGCCTTCAGGTAGTTCATGACGAGCGGGGGCACGATCGGCTTGCCGCCGAGGTCGCGCGCCGTCGTGGTCAGGAACGCGGCGTACCGGTGGCCGGGCAGCCACGGCGCCTTCGGCGCGTAGTTCACCTGCGAGGTGACGAGGCCGGTCGGGGTGGTGACGGCGGCGACCGGGCCGTTCGCGAGGTCGGTCACCTCGGTCACCGCGACCGTCGCCGGGTCCGCGCCGGCCGCGACCGCCGCGGCGAGGGCCGTCACGTCGAACACGCGCAGCGCACCGGGGAGCGTCGCCGGGTCCACGTCCTGCGCCCCCTCCCCCGCACGCGCGAACGCCACGGTCAGCGGCAGTTCGGGGGGGAAGGCGTCGAGCTTGTTCAGGTAGGAGGTGACCAGCTCCTCCATCGCCGGGGTGAACGCCTTCACCACGGTCCCGTCTGCCTTCGTCAGTTCGATCGGGATGCGGATCTGCCCGCCGGGCGAGATCAGCACGTCGTTCGGCATCGGGACGACGCCGTTCCCGGGATCGAACACCGCCACCAGCGGCGCGACGTACGCCGACGGGTCGGCGCCGATGTCCGCCCGGCACGACACCGCGGCGACGACCGCGACCGCCGGGATCCCAAGTACGCATCGCATCGACATGAAAACCTCCGCTGTCGCTGACGGGATCGGGCCTCCGCGGACGCCTACTCGAGGATCTGCAGCACGGCCCGCTTCTTGAGCTTTGCCGCGGCGTTCGAGACGAGCGTCCGGAGCGCCCAGGCCATGTTCCCTTCCCGGCCGATCACCTTGCCCATGTCTTCCTTGGCGACCCGCAGCTCGACGATCACGGTCGAGCCCGCCTCGACGACGTTCAGCCGCACCTCGTCCTCGCGGTCCACCACGGCTCGCACCAGGGTCTCGGTGAATTCCCTCATCGCTCCCTCGCGGGCCCCGCCTGCCCGACCCCCCTCTGACACCGGCTGAGCGCGGTTGCGAGGATACCATGCACGCGCGCGCAAGCAAAACGTCAGCCCAGGATGCGACGGAGGTCGATGCGGCCGGAGATGCGGGAGGCCAGCTCGACGGGGGCGTACGGGAACAGCAGCACGTCGTCGGCCCCGGCGTCCGCGAGCGCCTGCCGGGTCTCCGCGTCGCCGCGCGTCGTCACGACCGCGATCGGGACGCGCGCCTCGCGGCAGTCGTGCAGCAGGACCTGCACCGGCTCCACGTCGGCCCGCGCCGCCCCCGAGGCGCACGCGACGACCGCGTCCGGGGCGCGCCGGAGCCACGCCCGGAGCAGCGACGGGAGGTCGTCGAACGCCCGGCCGCGCACGCCGTCCACGGCGAGGTCGCGCTCGAGCGCGGCGCGCACCTCCGGGTCCGGGCCGAGCAGGTACGCCTCGCCCCGCCACGCGCGGATGCCGGCCTCCAGGTCGAGCACGCGGCCGACCACCTCGGCCACCGGCGTCGAGGCCGGCAGGATCGCCGCGACGCCCGCGTCCGAGAGGCGGAACCGGTCCACCGCGCCGGGCACGTCGCCGAGCGCCAGCACGGGGGGCACCGGGCGCCATGGGCCGCCCGAAGCGAGCGAGAGCCTGACCGCCTCCAGCAGGTCGGACATGGGGCAGCGGAGGTCCAGCAGCACGGCCACCGGGGGGCGTGCGTCGAGCGCGCGCGCCGCCGCATCGACCGAGGTCGCCACGTCGCACCGGAGCGCGACCGGCAGGGGGCCGCCCTCCCCGCCGAGCCGCGTCGCGTCGGGGGAGAGGACCAGGAAGCGGCTGGTGTCGTCGGCCGGCGACCACGCGGCGGCCGCGGCCGCGACGACCGCGGCGAAGGAGGCCTCGACCAGGGCGCGCCAGCGGGCCACGTCGGAGGCGCCCGGCCGTCCCCGCGAGAGCAGCGATCGCGTCACGTCGTCGTCGCCGTCGCGGGCGTTGCGGGCGAGCCCCGGCAGGCCGTGCACCGCGGCCCAGGCGCCCAGCCAGTGGAACGACCGCCGCAGGTCGTGAACGGACTCGACCCGGGCGGGGTCGCGGCCGAGCATCGCGAGCGCGGAGCGGGCGCAGTCGATGCGCTCGCGGGCCCCGGCGAGGAAGGACTGGCGGATCCGGCCCATCTCCACGTTCGACATCGTGCGGCTCCCGCGATGCGCCCGGGCAACACCCCCGACTCGCGGAGGCGGGCGCGAGGATACCACCTCACCAGGAGGGCGAGAAGGTGGCCCGGATGTCGAAGTCCTCGTTTCCGCTGTCGTCGCGCCACGAGGCGCCGGCGACGCAGCCGTAGTCGATGGTGAGCGCCGGGTTCATCTGGTCGCCGTCCGCGGACGGGTTGACGCGGACGTTCGCGGCGAAGGTCTTGCCGCCGTCCGTGCTGCGGGCGCCGTAGATGTCCCAGCCGTCGTTCCCGCGGAGGTCCTGCCAGACCACGTAGACGTCGTTCGCGCACGCCGATCCCTGGCCGAGCGCGATCGACGGGTCCTCCTGCCAGCGGTGGGTGTCGTCGTTGACCATCAGGTCCGTGCCGAAGGCGATCCCGTCCGCGGAGAAGTCGATGTAGACGTCGCCCTCCGAGTCCGAACGCGTGTCGCTCCACACGACCCATACGCCCGCCGGGCCGGCGACCATGAACCGCGCCTTCCCGACGTTCGCCTTCGACAGCACGTCGTTGACGCGGACCGGCGTGCCGAACGTGACGCCCTTGTCCGTGCTCTTCGCGACGTAGATGTTCCCGCCCTCGGGGGTCCCGTCGTCGAAGGACTGCCACGCGACCAGGATGTTCCCGGCCCCGTCCACCGCGATCGCGGTCTGGTCGTCCTGGACCTCGGACGAGGCGACGCGGACGGCCTCGGCCCACCCGCTGTCGCCGAACACGCCGTAGTTGAACGAGAACCACGGGTCGTACTGGGCGCCGTCGTACCCGCGCCACGAGGCGATGACCTTGCCGGGGGCGATGGCGACGATCGCCGGGTCGCCGCCGTTCTTGCTGACCGAGACGGTCTCGATGGCGGCGCCGAACAGGTCGCCGGTCTCGCTCGCCGCGAACCCGATCTCGAGGCCGCTGCCCATCTTGCCTTCCCAGACCGCGTAGAAGTTGCCGGCCTGGTCCGAGATCACGGACTGTGCGCCCCAGTAGTAGACCGTCCCGGGCTTGTCGTTGACGTTGAGCGGCCCGACCACGACCTTGCAGGTCTTCGGGTCCACCCAGGCGAGTTTCAGGTTCCCGCCGTCGTCCTCCTTGGCCACGTACGAGACGTAGAAGTTGCCGCTGCGCGCCGGCCAGATGAACGGGTTCACGGTGCCGGTCGTGTTCGTGTTGACCTTCAGGTCGCACGCGGACGCCGGCAGGCAGGGGCCCCACGCGCCGTCCTCGCACGCCTGGACGCCCGCCTTGCCCTCGCCGTCGACGCACGCCTTGGGGGGGTACGGATCGTTGGAGCACCCGACCCCCGGCTGGCACGTGTCGTAGGTGCAGGCCTCCCCGTCGTCGCAGGACTTCATCGTGCCGCCGCAGTGCCCCTCGCCGTCGCAGAAGACCTCGTCGAGGCACTCGTCGTCGTCGGTCGTGCAGATCGCGCCCTTGGGGAGGGCCGTCTCGGCGCACTTCCCGTCCTCGCACTTCCACCCCATGCAGGTCGCCGCGGGCCCGTGCGCGTCCAGGCAGTCCTGGTCGTCCGCGCACTCCGGGGGCACGTCCGAGGGCGGCACGTCCGCGGGGGGCACGTCGGCGGGGGGCACGTCCGCGGGCGCCTGGTCGGGCCCGGCCGTGTCGGCCGGAGCGTCGGGAGGCGTCGGCTCGTCCGCGGGGGCCGGATCGCCGGCCGCGTCGGGGGTGTCGCCCGCGACCTCGAACGCCGCGTCCGGGATCGCGTCGGGCGCCGGCGTGTCCGGGTAGCCCACGTCCTGCTTGCCGCCGGTGTCGGCGACCGCGTCCGCGCCGCCCCCTCCGTTGCCGCCCCCGCCGCCGCACGCCGCCTGCGCCGCCGCGAGCGCCAGGACGAACGCCACCGCCGGTCCCGGGACCGCGAGCCTGCGCCACTCCATGCCGAACCTCCTTTGCCGGAGCCCGGCGGGTAGGATACCCTGTCCGGGCCGGTCTTCCCAGGAGGGGTTGCCGTGCCGCCGCAGCCCGACTCTCTCGTCACGGTCGCGACCTACGACGACCCGCTCGACGCGAACCTGGCGCGGAACGTCCTGCTGGCCGGCGGCGTCGAGGCGGTCCTCCTGGACGAGCACGCGGTGGCGTCGCGCCACGTCGGCGGGACGTTCGGCGGGATCCGGCTCCAGGTGCTTGCGACGGACGAGGCGCAGGCGATGGAGCTGCTCGCCGAGGGTGTCGAAGGCCGCGGCGAGTACGTGGACGGCGTGCCGGACGAGTTGAGGGACGACGACCACGACCGCTTCGGGGACCGCCCCGGCCGGCGACCCGCGGATCGCGCGAACGGCGGTGCGCAGCGCGACGCCGAGGCCGACCGGGCGATGACCGCGGCCGCGTGGTCGATCCTGGTGCCCCCGCTGGCGCTCCTGGTCGCGTTCCGCCTGTGGCGGGTGGCCACCCTGCCGGGTCCGCTCGACCCGTGGCGACGACGGAAGGCGACGCTCGCGGGCATGGTCGCCGCGGGCGCAGCTGCCGTCGGCACCCTGGTGGTCTTCCTGTTCCTCGGGTACCTTTGAGGAGGGCGCAGGCGGAT
>Ga0194127_10006721_pt1 | contig 12956 bp, 10 predicted proteins | sample TA2KigC100mmetaG_FD_148624 | JGI IMG/M metagenome (GOLD analysis project Ga0194127, IMG submission 148624) | Freshwater microbial communities from Lake Tanganyika, Tanzania - TA2015036 Kigoma Deep Cast 100m | ecosystem: Environmental > Aquatic > Freshwater > Lake | place: Tanzania: Lake...
TCCCGATGCCGGATATCATCTCGGAGTCGGGGCGCGCCCTCACGGCCCACCACGCGCTTCTGTTGCTGAGCGTGATCGACGTGGAATCCGCGGCGGAGCCCACCCCGCCCACGCTCGCCGAGGAGGATCACCCCCTCCTTCACGAGATGGCGGAGGACCTCAAGACGCTCTCGCGCAAGAATGTCGCGATGCGCCGCATCCGGGAGATCTTCCACGACGCGACCTTCGACAAGGAGCGCGCACAGCAGCTCTTCAATTCCGGGGTGCTCTCGCTCCGGGAGCGGGCGATGGCGGAGACCTTCTATCTCGCCACGCTCAACGTCGTGGCGCGACTCGCCGAGGGGAAGCGCGATCGCTTCGATGACATCGTCGGCGACCTCGACGCCGCGCTGATCGACCGGTACTTCGCGAACTTCTCGCTCTTCCAGTCGCTCCCCGACAACTGGGCGATCGACCAGCTCTTCCCGATCATGCCGATCCATCGGCTCGACGAGGAGCCGACGCGGCGCGGGACGATCCAGGATGTCACCTGCGATTCCGACGGGAAGATCGATCGCTTCATCGGCGGGCGCGATGGGCGGCCCTCGTTGCCGCTCCACGTCTTCCGTGACGGCGATGCCTACATCCTCGGGATCTTCCTCACCGGGGCGTATCAGGAGATCCTCGGCGACCTGCACAACCTGTTCGGCGACACCAATGCCGTGCATGTGCGCATCGCCGATGGCGGGTATGAGCTCACGCACCTCGTGCACGGGGATACCGTGACGGAGGTGCTCAATTATGTGCAGTTCCGCGCGTCGGATCTGCTCGCGACCTTCCGTCGCAAGGTGCAGGCGGCGAAGGGGATCGGCCGCGAGGAGGCGAATCGCTTCATCGCCGAGTATGTGGCGGGGCTCGAGGGGTATACCTACCTCGAGGGCGAAGCCGCTCGGTGAGCGCGATCCTCTCTGCCTGATGCACGAAGGGGCCGCCCCGCGGGGCGGCCCCTTCGTCGTTTCGAGGGTTCGACCAGCGCCTAGCGCGCGTCGTACCGCGCCGCGACCGCCCCCCACTGCACCACGTTCCACCACGCGTCGATGTAATCCGGCCGACGGTTCTGGTAGCGGAGGTAGTAGGCGTGCTCCCAGACGTCGAGGCCGAGGATCGCATGCCGTCCTTCCATGAGCGGGTTGTCCTGGTTCGGCGAGCTCTCGATCGCGACCGAGCCGTCCTTCGCCGCGACGAGCCAGGCCCAGCCGGAGCCGAAGCGACCGATGGCCGCCGCCTTGAAGGCATCACGGAACTTCCCGAAGTCGCCGAAGGCGGTGTCGATCGCCGTGGCGAGCGCCCCGCTCGGCGCGCCACCGGCGTTCGGCGCCATCAGCGTCCAGAAGAGGGCGTGGTTCCAGTGTCCGCCGCCGTTGTTGCGCACCGCGGTGCGGACACTCTCGGGGACCTTCGCGATGTCACGGTTGAGCTGCTCGAGGCTCCACGAGGCGAGCTCAGGGGCCTTCTCGATCGCCGCGTTCAGGTTGGTGACGTACGCCTGGTGATGCTTCCCGTGATGGATCTGCATCGTCTGCGCGTCGATGTGCGGCTCGAGCGCCTCGGGGGCGTAGGGGAGGGCGGGGAGGGAATGCGACATAGCAAGGGTCCAGGTGAGAGGTGTCAGGGAACAATGAGGGGTAGCATCGGAGCGTGGGCCGAATCAGGAGGAACCTGTCACCTGGTCCCTGATCCCTGACCCCTGCTCTTTATCCAGCCGATGATCCCCGGGAGGATCGAGACGACGATGATGCCGATGATCAGCTTCTCCACGTGGGCCTCACGGCCCGGGACGAGGCGGACCACGTAGTACCCGGTCAGGAGCATCGACCAGATCCAGAGGAGCCCACCGATCACGTTGTAGAAGACGAACATCGGGTAGTGCATGCGAGCGGCGCCCGCGACGACTGGCGCGAACGTACGCGCGAAGGGCATGAAGCGCGCGAGGATGATCGTCTTCCCCCCGTGCTTCTCGTAGAACGCCTGCGCGGCGCGGAGATGTTCCTGCTTGAACCAGCGCGAATCGGGACGATTGAAGAGCGCTCGCCCCGAGCGACGTCCGATGGCGTAGGCGATCTGGTCACCACCGATCGCCGCGATGGAGCAGAGCACGCCCAACGTCCAGACGTTCAGCGTGCCGGTCACCGCCACGAGGCCGGCGGTCACGAGGAGGGAATCCCCGGGCAGGAAGGGGAAGAGGAGCCCGGTCTCGATGAAGATGATCGCGGTGACGCCGGCGTACCCCGCCGTCGTGACGAGACCGTTCAGATCCTTGAGTTGATGGAAGAGCTCGAGGAGGGTGTCCATGGCGCCGAAATGTAGCGGAGAGGCTTAGCTTCCAGCGGTCATGTCCGCCCTCGACGCCGTCACCGTGGTCCTGAACAAGGTCCAGGACCCCGTGAACATCGCCGGCACCGTCCGCGTGATGAAGAACATGGGGCTCTCCGATCTGCGATTGGTGCAGCCGGTGGCGTACGACCCCTGGCGCATCGAGGGCGTCGCCCATGGGACGCGGGACCTCGTCGAACGTGTCCGGCATTTCGACACCCTCGAGGCGGCGCTCGCCGACTGCGTGCAGGTGGCTGCCTTCGGGGCCAAGCGCCGGGCGCATCGCTGGCCGATGACCACCCCGCGCGAGATGGCCCCCCGATTGCTCGCCGCGGCAGCGGAGGGGCGCGCCGCCCTGCCCCTCGGCCAGGAGGATCATGGGCTGCCGAACGAGGCGATCGACCTTGGGCATGTGATGGTCACGATCCCCACCACCGAGCACGCCTCCCTCAACATCGCGCAAGCGGTGCTCGTGGCCGCCTATGAGCTCCACCTCGCGGCGGGGGATGCCACCCGGACGATCGCTCGGCACAAGCACCACGCCGCCCTCCCGAAGCACGAGGAGTGGGAGCGCGCCCTCGGGGATATCGACCGGAGTCTGGCGGCGATCTCGTTCTATCGGACCCGGAACCCGGAACACATCATGCGGTCGATCCGTTCGTTACTGAATCGCGCGGGTCCCGACTCGCGGGAGCTGACGTTGGTGCGGGCGATGGCCATCGAGGTGGTACGGACGATCGACCGAGTGAAACGTGGACTCGAGTGAGATCATGCGACGCTTGCGTGGGGTAGGGCGACGGGTCATTTTTCCGAGGTGTCGTGCTTGTGAAATCATTCACAAGCCGAATGCTTCAGTCGGGTTTCTCCCTTTTCCAGGTCTGGCGTATGACGGCTCGTAGGAAGTGGGTCATGATCCCAGGGATGGTGGCGATCGCCCTCGTGGCCACCATGCTCTCCGCCTATGCGGGGTCGCAGTCCGCCGAGTCACCGGCCCCAGCCGGCGCCGAGGAGACCGCCACCCAAAAGGCCAATCGTGAGGCCTTCGGTAAGGCGAAGCCCGGCCCCTGGGCCTACAGTGGCGCTTCCGGCTACACCAACTACCTCGGCGGCGGGATCGGCTACTCCCCGGAGCAGCCCGTCAAGTTCCCGCACCCGGTGCATGTGAACGCGCTGAAGATGAACTGCGCGTTCTGCCACAATGCCGCCAACCAGTCGCCCGACCCGGGCCTCCCCGCGGTCGCGACCTGCATGGGGTGCCACACGATCGTCGGCGCGGGCCGCCCCGAGATCGTGAAGCTCACCGAATACTGGAACAACAAGCAGCCGGTGCCGTGGGTCCGAATCCACAAGGTGCCGGAGTACGTGCACTTCCCACACATGCGCCATGTGAACGCCGGCGTCACCTGCCAGACCTGCCACGGTCAGGTGAACAACATGCCGCAGGTCTTCATGGCGCAGAGCCTCAACATGGGGTGGTGCGTGCAGTGCCATGTGAACGGCTACGACCCGGCGGAGGGCGTCCGCGCGGCGGGGTATGAGCCTGATTCCGCGACGCTCGCGTTGCCCAAGAAGAAGGCGACGTACGACTGCGCCACCTGCCACTACTAGGACGACGCGATGACTGTGGATACCTCAGTGTCTGAGACCGGCTCGTCGGCAGGCGTCAAGCGCCGCGACTTCCTTAAGGTCCTCGGCGTCTCTGGCGCCGCGACCGCCGCGGTGGGCTGCTCGTCAGGCGATGTCGAGAAGCTCATCCCGTACCTGGTCTCGCCGGATCAGACCGTTCCCGGCGTCTCCAACTACTACGCCACCACCTGCCGCGAGTGCGCGGCCGGGTGTGGGTTGATCGTCGAGGTCCGTGACGGCCGCGCGATCAAGGCGGAGGGGAACCCCGAGCATCCGGTGAACCGCGGCGCGCTCTGCGCGCGCGGCCAGTCGTCGCTCCAGGGGCTCTACAATCCGGATCGCTATCGCCAGCCGATGAAGCGCGAGGGCGATGCCCTCGTCGCCACCACGTGGGACGATGCGCTGCAGATCCTCTCGGCCAAGCTCGGTGAGGTGAAGTCGCGCGGGCAGGGGAGCCGCGTCGCCTTCGTCAATCAGCACGAGCAGGGCTCCTTCCCGGCCTTCCTCGACGGCGTCCTCGCCGGCTTCGGGATCGCGCCGCACCTCAGCTACGACGCCGAGGCGCCGGTCGCGGTGCTGCAGGCGAACCAGGCGGCGTACGGCGCGGCCTGGCCGGCCATCGATTTCTCGGCGGCCTCGCTCATCGTCTCGTTCGGTGCCGACTTCCTCGACGGCTGGGGCCTCCCGGTCCCGCAGCAGCTCGCCTTCGCTGAGGCGCGTGGGAAGGTCGAGGGCGCGCCGCGGTTCATCTATGTGGGGGCGCGTCGTTCGCTCACCGGCCTGAATGCCGACCAGTGGATCCCCGCCAAGCCCGGCTCCGAGCTCGCGATCGTCAATGCGATCGCCGGGAAGGGGAGCGCCGCCGCGGCCGCTGAGGCGGCTGGGGTCGGTGTCGCGTTGATCGATGGGCTCGTCGCCGAGGTGCGGAAGGCGCGCGCGAGCGCGCTCCTCGCCGGTGGCTTCGGTCAGGATGCGGGGGAGCTCGCCACCGCCGTCGCCGAGCTCAACAAGGCGCGCGGCAACGTCGGAAAGACGATCAAGCCGGCCGACGGCTATCTCGCCTTCGAGGGCGTCGCGGGTCATGTGGAGATGCGGGCGCTCGCCGAGCGGATGAACGCCGGTGAGGTGCCGATGCTCCTCGTCCGTCATGCGAACCCGGCCTACACCACCGCGCCGGGCGTCGGTTTCGCCGCCGCGATGGCGAAGGTGCCGTTCAAGGTCTCGTTCTCGAGTGTGCCGGATGAGACCACGTCGCTCTGCGATCTCATCCTCCCCGATCACCACGGCCTCGAGTCGTGGGGCGATGCGGAGCCGGTGAAGGGGCGCCTCTCGCTCCAGCAGCCGACGATGGATCCGGTCTTCGATAGCCGACAGACCGCCGATGTGTTGCTCGCGGTCGCCAAGGCGGATCCCTCGCTCGCCTCCAAGTACGGCTTCGCCGATTACCGCGGCTACATCGCCTCGCGCATCGGTGGGAATCAGAATCTCAAGAACGCGCTCCCGACGGCGCTCGTGAGTGGTGCGGCGGCCTCGCGCACCGCGCCGGCGCGGACCGCCTCGCGGGCCACGGCGAAGGAGCAGAGCGGGGAGTACACCCTCCTCACCTATCTCTCGCCGACCCTCGGCGATGGCCGCGGCGCGAACAAGCCCTGGCTCCAAGAGCTCCCGGACCCCGTCACCAAGATCCTCTGGCAGACGGTCGTCGAGATGCACCCCGAGACCGCCAAGCGGATCGGTGTGGCCGATGGCGAGCTCGTGACCGTCACGACGGCCGCGGGGTCGCTCACCGCGCCGGCGCTCGTCTACATCGGCCTCCGTCCGGACACGTTGGCCGTGGCCCTCGGGCGCGGGCACACCGCCGCCGGCCGCTACGCCGAGGCGGGTGAGAACGCCTGGCAGCTCCTCGACGCGGCGGAGGATCGCGCCGGTGGCGCGGCCCTCGGCGCGACCAAGGCGACGCTCGTCAAGGCCGATGGCAAGAAGCAGCGCATCGTCACCACGGAAGGGTCGGGCCGTCAGCATGGGCGTGGGATCGCGCAGGCGATCGCCCTCCCGGCGCTCCTCGCGGGTGAGGAGGGCCATGGCCACCATGTGTTCGAGGGGCAGGCGAGCACCGAGTTCCTCCCGGGGCTCCGCTCCCCCACCGCGAACGACGCGCAGGGTGAGTTCGGCGTGCCGAACTCCAAGGACAAGGGGCAGTACGATCCCGAGCACTGGTCGGGAGCTGCGAAGCGTCGCTGGGCGATGACGATCGACCTCGCCAAGTGCACCGGCTGCTCCGCCTGCGTCACCGCGTGCTACGCGGAGAACAACATCCCGACCGTCGGCGCGTCGTGGCAGGGGCCGGTGCTCCTCCCCGATCGCACCGGCTTCGGCGCGAACGTCACGCGCGGGCGCGAGATGGCGTGGATCCGGCTCGAGCGGTATTGGGAGATCGATCGCGAGCCGAAGGACGTGGTCTTCGATCCGGAGCACCCGGACTTCGACACGAACTTCATCCCGATGATGTGCCAGCACTGCGGCAACGCGCCGTGCGAGCCGGTCTGCCCGGTCTACGCCACGTATCACGCCCCGAATGGGCTGAACGTGCAGGTCTACAACCGCTGCGTCGGCACGCGCTACTGCTCCAACAACTGCCCGTACAAGGTCCGCTACTACAACTGGTTCGGGTACGGTGACCCGACCCGGTCGCAGTACGCCTTCCCCGAGCCCCTCCATTGGCAGCTCAATCCGGACGTCACCGTCCGCCAGAAGGGGATCATGGAGAAGTGCACCTTCTGCGTGCAGCGCATCAAGGAGGCCGAGCACCGGGTGTCGCTCGAGGGGCGCGAGATGCAGCCCGACGAGTTCACCACGGCGTGCGCGCAGGCCTGCCCGAGCCGCGCCATCGTCTTCGGCGATGCGGCGGACGAGAACTGGTCGGTGGCGAAGTGGGCGAAGGACCGCCGCGCGTACCATGTGTTCGAGGAGCTCAACACCTACACCGCGGTGGTCTACTTGAAGAAGGTCAACCATCCGGCGCCGACGGCGTCGGCCACCGCATAAGGAGGCGCGACCCATGGCCACTCTCGCGCACCCCGACGACCTCCGCCGGCCGAACATCGCCTCGGCGGACATCCAGCTCCCCGCGGTCACGAGCTACGAGCAGGTCGACAACGAGATCCTCGCGATCCTCAAGCCGACCAAGGCGTGGTTCGCCTCGCTGATGCTCGCGATCGCCTGCCTGGGGCTCGGCGCCTTCAGCTGGATCTACCAGATCCATCAAGGGCTCGGCGTCGCCGGCTACAACCCGCCGGTGATGTGGGGCGTCTACATCATCACCTTCGTCTTCTGGGTCGGTATCGGTCACGCGGGGACGCTGATCTCGGCGATCCTCTATCTCTTCCGCGCCGGCTTCCGGACCACGATCTATCGCGCGGCCGAGGCGATGACCGTGTTCGCCGTCATGACGGCGGGGCTCTTCCCGATCATCCACATCGGGCGGCCTTGGAAGTTCTTCTGGCTGATCCCGTACCCGAACTGGCGACTCATCTGGCCGAACTTCAAGTCGCCGCTCGTCTGGGACGTCTTCGCGATCACCACGTATCTCACGATCTCCACGACCTTCCTCTTCGTCGGGCTCATCCCCGACATCGCGGTGCTCCGCGATCGGGAGACGAACCCGATCCGTCGCAAGATCCTCGGGTTCCTCAGCTTCGGGTGGCGCAACACCGAGCGCGAGTGGCGCCACTTCGCACGCGCCTATCTGTTCCTGGCGGCCTTCTCGACGCCGCTGGTGCTCTCGGTGCACTCCGTCGTGTCGTTCGACTTCGCCATGGGCATCGTCCCGGGCTGGCACACGACGATCTTCCCGCCCTACTTCGTCGCGGGCGCGATCTTCTCCGGCTTCGCGATGGTGTGGACGATCATCATCCCGATGCGCCGCTGGTTCGGACTCCGGCACTATGTGACGCTGAATCACCTCGACGCCTCGGCGAAGATGGTGCTCTTCACCTCGCTCGTCGTCGGGCTGGCCTACATGATCGAGTTCTTCATCGCCTGGTACGGCGGTGTGAAGTACGAACAGGACTACTTCTGGAACCGCGTCTTCGGGCAGTGGTGGTGGGCGGCCTGGATCATGCTCACCTGCAACATGATCCTCCCGCTCTCGCTCTTCTCGCAGAAGCTGCGGCGCAATCCGACCTGGCTCTGGATCCTCTCGATCTTCATCAATATCGGGATGTGGTTCGAGCGCTTCGTGATCGTCGTGCCCTCGCTGTCGCATGACGTCGAGCCCTGGCAGTGGTCGTCCTACATGCCGACCTGGGTCGACTACGGGCTCCTGATCGGGTCCTTCGGCTGGTTCTTCATGTGGTTCCTCCTCTTCGTGAAGCAGCTGCCCGTGATGGCGCTCGCGGAGATCAAGGAGATCATCCCACCGAAGATGAAGCACACCCATTCGCACGGGGGGCACTGAGATGCGCGGCATGATGGGAGTCTTCTCGGAGCTCGATAGCACGGTGGAGGCGATCGAGGAGCTCAAGCAGCGGAAGGTGGGGGACCTCACGGTCTTCTCGCCGACCCCGCGGCACGAGCTCGAGCATGCCGTGCACCCGCCGATGAGCGGGGTGCGCAAGTTCACGCTGATCGGCGCGCTCAGTGGCGTCTGCTTCGGCTTCTGGATCGCGATCTGGGGCTCGAACTACTGGCCGCTGGTCGTCGGTGGCAAGGCGATCTCGACCTGGTTGCCGTACGTGGTGTTCGGGTTCGAGGTGATGGTCATGGTCGGGGCGCTCTCGACCGTGTTTGGGATGTTCTATCTCGCGGGGATCCCGCGCCTGACCATGACGGTCGGGTACGACCCCCGCTTCAGCCGCGGCAGCTACGGGATCTTCTGTGAATGCGCGCCCGAGCAGCTGGTCGAGGCTGAGTCGATCCTGCGCCGTCATGGTGCGGTGGAGGTGCGCGGTGAGAAGTGATCGGATGCAGGTCTCGCAGCTGGCGCTCGTGGCGCTCACGCCCTTCCTCCTCTCGGCGTGCACGCAGGAGGAGTGGCTGACCGACATGAAGCAGCAGCCCTCCGTCGGCACCTGGCAGATGTTCACCCTGACGGACACGGCGGCGGGGGAGAAGACCCCGTTCCGTGGGAATCCGTCGGGCTCGGTCCCGACCACGGGGACGGTCGTCGCGGGGTGGCAGGTCTCGTACCAGCCTCTCCCGCAGGTCGTCGATTCGATGTCGGGGCTCGTGAATCCGGTGGCCGCCGATGCGCGGTCGCTCGAGAATGGCCACAAGCTCTATCAGATCAACTGCGCCGTCTGCCACGGCGATATCGGCGATGGGAAGGGCGGGCTCGCCCAGCTCAATCCGGGATACGCCTTCGCCCCGAGTCTCATGACGGAGTCGGCGCGCGGGCGCACCGATGGCTACCTCTTCGGGATGCTGCGGAATGGCCGTGGGCTGATGCCGTCGGCGAACCGCATCCCCGAGGCGATGCGCTGGGATGTCGTGAACTACGTGCGTGGGCTGCAGGGCAAGTATGCCGTCGCCACGGGACCGGTCGGCTTCCCGGGGCAGACGGGGACGGCCCTCCCGGGGTATTCGGTGGTGGGCCCGACGGTACCGGCGAAGTTCGTGAAGCCGAGCGTCGAGGGGATCGTCGAGAAGAAGAAGGCCGAGGGTGAGTCGCATGGGGCGGCCGCTGGGAAGGCGGACGCCGGTCACAATGGAGGTCACGAATGAGCGGCCAGCATCACTACTCTCCGCCGCGCGATCAGCTCGTCGGGGTGCTCAAGACGAAGGAGATGCCGGCGGGGCTCAAGACGGCCGCGCTCGGGCTCGCCCTGTTCGGCCTCGGGCTCTTCGCCTTCGGCGCCGCGACCGGTGAGGCACGTGCCTGGCAGGCCTTCCTCGTCAATTGGCTCTTTTTCACCACGATCGCCTCGGCCGGTGTGATGTTCGTCGCCGTGCAGCGCATCGTGACCGCGCGCTGGTCGCGCGGGATCATCCGGTTCCTCGAAGGGTTCGTCGCCTTCCTTCCGTTCGCCGCGATCGGGCTCCTGATCATCGTCTTTGGTGGGAAGAGCCATCTCTATCCCTGGTGGGATCTCGTGGGGACGGGGGAGTTGATCCCGGAGAAGGAACTCTACTTCGGGCGCTCGTTCTTCTATGCGCGCTCGATCATCGCCTTCGGGTTGTTGCTGCTCCTGCAGGTCTGGTACATCTGGACCTCGGTGCGCCTCGATGTGGGCGTGACGCCGGAGTTCGGGGCGAAGTGGGCGGCGGGGCTGCGGGCCAAGGTGCGCGCCGGCTTCGGTGAGGAGCGTCGTGAGCTCCACTCCACGCACTCGTTGCAGGGGAAGCTCGCGGTGGCGATGGCGCTCGTCTTCGGCTTCGGGTGGTGCGTCCTCGCGTGGGACCACTCGATGTCGCTCGACTATCACTTCTTCAGCACGATGTACGGGTGGCAGGTCTTCATGGGGGGATGGTTGGTCTCCCTCATGGTCCTCGCCGTCCTGCTTCGTTGGTGGAAGGGGCAGTTCCCGGAGCTCCCGGAGCTGATCACCGAGAAGCACTATCACGATGTGGGTAAGCTCGGGTTCACCTTCACCGCCTTTTGGGGTTACCTGACCCTCTCGCAGTTCCTCATCATCTGGTACGGCAATCTGGCCGAAGAGACGCACTTCTTCACGCTCCGGTTGACGGGCGCGTGGTCGACCACGACGATGCTCGCGGCGATCCTGACCTTCGTGGTGCCGTTCTTCGGGCTGCTCTCGGTGAAGGCCAAGACCTTCTCGCCGACGATGATCCTCTTCGCGACGAGCTCGTTCCTCGGGCTTTGGTTCGCGCGGTTCACCGAGATCTATCCGTCGATTTATGGCACGCGGGTGACACAGGCGCCGCTGGGGGTCTGGGAGATCGGGATCTTCGCGGGTTTCCTCGGGCTCTTCGCCTGGAGCTATGCGCAGTTCATGGACGCCTTCCCAAAGGCGCGCGTCTTCCTGATGACCTCGCCGTATCGCGACGAGGTCCAGGTGCCGTGCGATCCGGTGACCATGGAGCCGCTGCCGGCCCACGAGTGAGGGCGGGGCGGGGGTGGAGGTGAGACGGGGGGCGACGCCGTGGCGTCGCCCCCCGTCCGCTTCCGGCGACCGCCGGATGGTCCCCGCTTATATTTCAGGGTCCGTACCACGGGGCGTTAGCTCAGCTGGGAGAGCACCTGCTTTGCAATCAGTAAGATACGATTTCTGAGTATCTCGTAAGTCTATGCGGCACAGAGAGTTATACGGTCGGGTAAGTACCTGTCTGATTCTGTAAGTGTGAGAAAAAGTGTAATCCCTCGTCGTCACGTCAGTGTTCTCGAGGGATTTGTCGTTCCGGAAATGAGTACCGAACAGTAAATCTGTGAGTGGTAATCCGACTCGTGAACGGTGACGGTCCCACTCCCTGATCGATTACCTCTCAACACTCGAACGGTCGTAATGACTTCGTCAAAAGAACTCTCGAATCTCATTTGGACGACTGCTGATGACGTTCTCCGTGGTCTCTTTAAACCTCACGAATACGGGGATGTGATTCTTCCGTTTGTGGTGTTGAGACGACTGGATTGTGTACTGGAACCCAAAAAGGATCAGGTCGCCAAGTTGTGGGAACAGTGGAAAGGAAAAGGTCGACAATGAAGAAGGTCATCAATGCTCAATTGCTTTGGTTGTGAACGGAAGTGAACTGTGAAGCGCACATCCTCAGCAACCGTGAGCTAGTAACGGCAGGTCCAGCGTGGAGCGAATTTGGACTGGCGTGGTGTGAGTTTGCTGGTATCTTTTCGATTACTCTTCTATCTCCCTTGCTTAAAAGGGTGACAGAGGCTGCCTTCCAAATCCCTTTCTTCCGGAGAGTTCAACGATGAAAAAGTTGCTGAAGTGGGTGGGAATCGTGTTCGCAGGACTTTTGGTACTTGGGATTGTCATTGATGCGACAGAATCACCAGAGCAGAGGGCGACCGAAGCGGCTGCGATGGCGAACGCCGAGAGGGAAGCGATGGAATCCCTGCCATTGTTCACAGCATCTGAGATTGCCCGGGCTTACGATGCCAACACCGTGGCCGCCGATCAGCAGTTCAAGGGTAAGCGGTTCAAGGTGACCCCTACTGTCGACAATATCAACACCGACTTTATGGGCAATCCGTATCTCACGCTACGCGGGGGAGTAAATCAATTCATGGAGCCGCAGTTTGCTTTCAACGAGAACCAGTCGGAGCAGCTCGCATCGGTCAAGCCTGGGGAAAAGGTAACTTTGGTCTGCGTCGGCAGAGGGGATGTCGCGAAGACCCCCATGTCCGGTGATTGTGTAATGATGTAGTGCGTCTCTCGTACCATATTCAGTTGGGTTGCACTAAGCGCATCCAGCGCTATCCAATCCCCAAACTGAAGCGGTATGAACGGTAGCGGAACTGATTTCTCGTCGAGACCTGGGGCGATACCACCAACGGAAGTCGTTGTCTCAGCACGGTGCCCGATATATCGACAAAGATTTTCTAGACAGCCGTCGAGGGGGGGTCATCTCACGTTTGGTGGGATGACCCGTTCTCATATCGGGGACCAATTTTCCCCCTATGGGACGACTTACTAGAAGGTCTTTTTCGTGGGGAGTCAGGTGAGAAAACCTTCCACACGGTCCCCCCCCCCGTCGGGTTGTGGTGATGGTTCCTAGACCACTCCCTAGAATCGTTAAAAACGGATACTCAGAAAAACACTACGTTTGGGAACCCACGGACATCCCACCCTCACAGTGTCTATAGTGATGAATGGGTCGGTCATTTAACATCTAAGTTGTTTATTTACAATCACTTAACTAGTGTTCACCTGAAAAACGGTAAACACCAACTCCGATTTGCACATAAGTCTTTGTCCTGCAATAACTTAGGATGGGGGTTGACAAACGGTCAAAATCTCTATATATTACACTTAACTGAGATTTGTAAGAATTCACCGACCCAACCC
>Ga0194127_10006722_pt1 | contig 12956 bp, 14 predicted proteins | sample TA2KigC100mmetaG_FD_148624 | JGI IMG/M metagenome (GOLD analysis project Ga0194127, IMG submission 148624) | Freshwater microbial communities from Lake Tanganyika, Tanzania - TA2015036 Kigoma Deep Cast 100m | ecosystem: Environmental > Aquatic > Freshwater > Lake | place: Tanzania: Lake...
CTCACATACCGGAGGTCGATGGTTCAAATCCATTACCGCCTACCAAAATTAAAAAGGGGTTATGGGATAAACATCCATAACCCCTTTTTCTTTGGACTGTGCTAATTTTGTGCTAACTTTTTTTTCGATCCTATCCAAAACTTCCACTCCCGACCGCAGGCTTTCAGGCAAAAAGATGGTGAGGCGGTTATCCAGCCGGATGTAGTCCCACTTCAGCCCAAGGATTTACTGCGATTACCATCTGGAAATCCCGGGGTTCAAATGAAATTATGTACAAAATTATAATTGACATTTGGACGTCCAAATGGTAATCATGTTAGCATGATTGAACGTCCTTATTGGATCAACCGTGTCCGAGCAGCGTGGCAAAAAAAACCTATCCTATGGCTGGCGGGGGTCCGGCGCGTGGGCAAAACTACTCTTGCCCGAATGCTGCCCGAGGCAATTTTTATGAACTGCGACCTCCCTTCGGTGGCGCGCCGCCTGGAAGATCCGGAGCTTTTCTTCCGGGCGCATCTCCAGAATACCGTCATCGTGCTGGATGAGGTGCATCGATTACCCGACCCCAGCCGAATTCTAAAGATTGCGGCTGATGCTTTCCCGGGGTTGAAGATTCTGGCTACCGGTTCTTCCACTCTGGCTGCTACGCGCAAGTTCCGGGATACGCTCACCGGGCGAAAGACCGTTCTCGCTCTCCCTCCCGTGCTCTGGACGGAGTGCGAAGCGGAGTTCGGAATTCGCGATCTGGACCGGCGCCTCCTGCACGGCGGCCTTCCTGAAGCTCTATTGAATGCTACCAAAGATGATGGTTTTTATGCCGAGTGGATGGACAGTTTTTATGCGCGCGATATCCAGGAACTCTTTGCCATTCGCGAGCGCACGGGATTTCTGAACCTGTTACGCTTGATGTTGCGGCAGAGCGGGGGAATGGTGGACTACTCGGCTCTTTCTCGAGAGTGTGATATCACCCGCCCCACGGTTAAAGCTTATCTTGAAGCGCTGAGTGTGGCGTGTGCCCTTTTCCCGCTTCCTCCGTTCCACGGCGGAGGGCGTCGCGAGATGGTTCGGCGTCCTAAGGCCTACGGGTTCGACACTGGATTTGTCACCTTTGTTCGGGGGTGGTACGACATTCGTGACGACGATCGCGGTCTCCTATGGGAACACCTTGTGTTGGATGTCCTGCGCAGTGCGACCAGCGCAGAGGGTTTGTTTTATTGGCGCGACAAATCGGGTCGGGAAGTGGACTTCGTGGTACGCCGCGGCCGCGCTATCCATGCAGTTGAATGCAAAATAAATCCTGATCGATTTGATCCCGAATCCTTGATAGTTTTCCGCGGTCTTTATCCACAGGGCCGAAATTATCTCGCCTGCCCCGGCGTCGAAGAGCCCTACGAACGCCGCTTGGGTAAACTGATTCTTCGGGTTACCGGTTGTCGGAGCCTGCTGCGGGAGTTGGGTGAGGGCTTCAATCTATAAACCGTTGCGGCTGTAAAAAAGCCCAGGGTCAGGGGGTCTACATGGCATGTCCCCTCCCTCAAATATTTTCTTCCCTTAAGAGAATTCCAACTTACGCTTGTAAACAACGTCCCCAAATACGCAAATACCGCGTCAGAAATACGGATCAAAAATAGGGGAGTCGCTCCCCTCCAATCCTGTATGCCTTCATGTCCTTTGCTCGATGACAGGATTTCGTCGGTGTCCGGTTAGAGTCATTTTTGAAGTCGGACTTTATCGGCTATTTCACCGTATACCCGCGGCCATCGAGACAGGCGCTCATCGCCCGTTGATAGTTGGCGCGCTTCTGGGCATTCTGAGTTTCGGGCGTGCTTCCGGGCGGCTGCGTCGGGTCGAAGCCCGTCTGCTCCTTGGCCCAGAGGTGGCACTCATAGCGATCATCCGCCTGTTTCTGTTCGCTCTGGCCCAAGCGGGGATAGATGAACATCTGGTCCGCTGCCGGCGGCGCCTCGCTGACTTCCTTATTCGGCGGCTCGACGACGACATAGCCGTCCCCTCTATGCGCGTAATAGACTTCGTTGGCATAGTAGTAAAGTACGCCGCCCACCCATATCGTGGTGAAATAGGGGGGCAGGAAGGGCACGAAAAGGCCTACCGGGGGCACGACGATGGCGAAGCGCGGCCCCTGCGGGCGGAACCAGACGCCTCCGGAGAAGTAGAATCGTGTGCCTTTGTGAACCACCACCCGGTGGTGGCGGGGCAATTCTCTGATCACCTGGCCGCGGGCCGGGTAATAACGGTCATGGCGATGACGCGAATCCCTGAATTCCCGGTGGCGGGACCCGCGGTCATCCGCATACGCCGCCGGTGTCCATCCGGATAGTATCACGCCCGACAACAGGGCGAGCATCAGTCCCAATACGAGGAACCTGTTTTTTTTGTGAATATGGGTCATGGTTATTGCCTCCGTAAAATCAACGATGAATTTTCGCCACAGTTTCTTGTTATACCTTACCGCACGCTGTAGTCCCGCCCTTCCATGCAGGCGGACATCGCCCGCCGGAAGCGGGACGCATTCGCTTCAAGCCGGGCGTTCCTGGCACGGCCTTGCGCGGCATAGGCCTCCTCCTGCTGGCGAGCGGATTCCATTCGCGCCGAATCCGATGCTGCGCCGGCTATAGCCCCCCCGGATGCGCCGATCAAGGCGCCCTTCACGGCATGCCTCGGTCCGCCGATCAGCGCGCCCAGCACGGCACCAGCTATCGCCAGAGTGGCGGTATCATGCCCCGGCGGAGGCATCGGCACTACCCGCACGCGCTGATCCTTCGGGATCGCTGATTGACCCGGATCGAATCCGGTCTGCTTTACAGCCCAGTTGTAGCATTCGTAATGGTCGCGGGATTGCTGCTCGTTCGCCTGACTTGCTTTCGGGTAAAAATAGAGCTGAGTGAGGGGGATCTTCGAGTCTCGACGGCAGCTTCTGGCTCTGGTCTTGAAGCGGCTCGATAAGGCGCATAATAACATGCCGGCAACAAAAACACGGTCAGGAAAAGCAAGAGCCAAAAGGGAGTTCTTGGCACCCACTGCGTTGGAAGATATTCGACGGTCTTTTCCTTGTATATTGAGATCATCATTTTCGTTCTCCTTCGTCGCTGAACCCTGCATAAACCATTAGCAAAAACAAGCCGGTAACCCTTACAACTTTTATTATACCTCTTTCTTCTCTTTTTGTCATTTTTAAAGCCCCTTTATACGGAGGGTTTAGCAAATTCTATGTCATTAATGTTTTGTCGCTGCGTAAAACATAGAGATAACGATAACCATTGTCTTCACGGGAAATTACGAAAATTCTCCTGGGCGGAAGGCAATAGGGGGTCTTATGGAAAGCGGATATCCCGCCGATGCTTGTCCTGCACCAGCACGGTACAGGGCTGGCGGCGTCCGCCTGAGGCGGACCTTTCCTTCCGGGCCCTGGGCAGGCTTTCATTAAAAATAAAAACTATTTTTTGGGCTGGAATAGGGATATAATATTATCAGTAAAAAGGGGAAGTGGACGTTGGCCTGGATGCGAAAAAGGAAATTTTTTTTGATGGAGGTGAAGAAAATGAAAAGAATACTCCTTATTTTGGTCTTGCTGTTATTGCCGACTTCATTATGGGCTCAGGTTAGCTTCAGCATAAGCATCGGAGCTCCTGGTTTTTACCTTTCGGTAGGAAATTTCTTCGGGTATCCGGAACGCGAAGTGGTTGTTGTCCGTGAGCGGGGAATTCCAGACGATGACCTGCCCGTAGTCTTTTTCATATGCAAGCATGCGCATGTAGCCCCTGAGGTAATTATTAAACTAAGAGTAGTCGATGGCTGGGCTTGGTCAAGGATATGTGCATACTACAGGATCCCTCCCACCGTTTTCTACATCCCAGTGGCAAGATATGGTCCGCCATATGGTCGGGCTTATGGGCACTATAAACGCTACCCACATGAAAGAGACTGGATAAGAATACGCTTGAAAGATGCTGATATCGTCAATCAGGTAAATCTGATCTTTATATCGAAATACTATAATTATTCCCCAGAGCGAGTCATCAAGATGAGGGAGCAAGGCTCATCTTTTGGCAACATCGAAAGAAAAGTTTACAGAGAAAGGGAATATCAAGCGAGGGGAGGAGTTCCACCGCCAGAGATGCGCAGGCCGGGATCTCCGCCAGAAATGCGCAGGCCACAAGGAAGAACAGAGGGAATGGCAGGTTTTCCATCAAAGAAAGATATACCTACCCAAGGAGTAAAACCCCCTCACTCCAGATTTCAGGATGTATATTCCTCAATACCCCATCCATCTCAAAGGCCTGAGGTAAAAGGTCGATATGGTGGTGAAGAAAAAGGACGTGAGCGTGGCCAAGGAAAGAAAGAAAAGCGGGGTAAAGACTGAGGTCTGATTAAATGCCCTACCAAGGCCTCACCGTCTACCAATTTTTAGCGGGGGTTGCGAATTCATCGTAACCCCTTTTTTATTGCATTGCTCTGAATTTTGAGCTATTTTCTCCCCGGAGTTTATCCCAATAAAAAACAGACGTGCTGTCGGCTATCTTTATGCACCAAGTCGATCTCCTCGCGAATATCGGCCTGTCGATTGTCGTTGCCACCGCCTTTGCTTTGCTGGCTAAAGCCTTAAAACAACCCTTGTTACTTGCCTACCTTATCGCCGGGATCATCATCGGACCAGAAATTGGCTTTGGTTGGGTGAAAGACAAGGAAAGTATCAACCTGATTTCGGAGATCGGGCTGATTCTTCTCCTCTTCATCATCGGCCTGGAGATCGACCTTAAAAAATTAATCGCCTCCGGGAGATCTTTGATCATCTCGGGGATATTTCAATTCTTGATATGCGTGGGACTGGGTTTGGGTTTTTCATTATTTCTGGGGTTTAAAATCGGAGGCGGCAAATTTGATGCGCTTTATTTAGCGGTGGGGATGGGCTTAAGCAGCACCATGATCGTCGTAAAACTGCTTTACGATAAATTCGAACTGACCACTCTCCCCGGCCGTATCACCCTGGGAATTTTAGTATTCCAGGATGTCTGGGCCATTCTTTTCCTGGCGATTCAACCCAACTTGCTGAGCCCTGAAGCATCCACCATTCTGAAGGCTTTCGGGCAAGGATTGGGTTTGGTTATCGTCAGCATGGTGGTGAGCAAGTATCTCCTGCCGCGGATTTTTACCTTCATCGCCAAAATTCCGGAACTATTATTGGTCACTGCCGTGGCCTGGTGTTTTCTCATTAGCGGGATTGCCGGTGCGATAGGGCTCTCGCGCGAAATGGGAGCATTAATCGCCGGAGTAAGCCTCTCAACGTTCCCGTACAATATCGATGTAATCGCCAAGGTCATCAATATCCGCGATTTTTTTGTAACGCTTTTCTTTGTAGGACTGGGATTGCAGATTCCCCAACCTACAATCTCTCTTTTGGCTTATGCCGCAGCCGCATCAATTTTTCTGATCGCCACCAGGTTTTTTTCGGTCTTTCCGGTTTTGTATTCTTTGAAAAACGGTCTCCGCGCCAGCCTGATTCCATCCATCAACCTCGCCCAGATGAGTGAATTTTCCCTGGTAATCGCTTCCCTGGGGCTGGCGCTGAATCATATTGATTCCCAGGTGGTCGGCATATTCATTTTCATCTTTGCCTTCACTTCGGTGCTTTCCACCTATATGATTAACTACAATCATGAGATTCAAGAAACCCTTGCCAAAGTTCTGAGTAAGGCAGGGTTGAAGGACATTCAGGACATAACCTCCATCCCCACCGAGGAGAAGAAACAGCGGAGTATCATCTTTCTTGGTTTTTTCAGGGAGGCAAGCTCGATCCTGTACGAGCTTGAGTTGCAGGTTCCTGGAACCACGGGTCATAAGATAACGGATGAAATCATGGTGATTGACTTTAATCCTCACGTCCACGATGAGTTAAACCGGCGTTCGCTAAGATGTATCTATGGAGATATCTCCAGCATGGACACTCTCCAGCATGCCCACATTGAGGCGGCGAAAGTGGTCATTTCTTCGATCGAGGATTCAGTTTTGCGGGGAACGACAAACCTTAAACTGATGCGCATGGTAAAACGTCTCTGCCCGCAGGCGCAGGTCATATTAACAGCGAATTCGATCCAGTCCGCAATCAATCTCTACCAGGAGGGAGCCGATTTCGTATTCATCCCCAGACTTCATTCCGCAAAGGATATGGCCAGGATTATTTCTGATGCCCTAAAAGAAGGATTTCAGCAATACCGGGAAAAGGAAATGCAAAACCTGCAGAAGCGCCGGGAGGTTCTTCCGTAGAAAATTCTTAAGCCATTCTTTTTTGAAACCCAACAGTGGAAAAGAAGGTTCCCCATGAAAAGGCCCCTATCAGGGGAAAAAACTTAAGCGTTATCACCATCCCCGCCATTGCCGAAATTTCTAATTGATTTTTTACAATCGTCGGAGCGATTCCGAGCTTTCAGGATGATCCTTGAAAGCCTTGAAGGAGGAACGATCACCGGTGAATAAAGCCAGGATGAAAGGAGCAAGAGGGATCGAATGAAGAAAGTAAAGCTGGGCATTAACGGAATATGGCGGCGGTTTGTGGTTCCTTCCGATCGAGTCCTCCTGGATATTTTAAGGCAGGATCTTCACCTGACAGGGGCCAAGCAATCTTGCGATCGTAAGGGGCAATGCGCCGGCGGATGGGCGACAGCCTTGGCCTGCGGATGTTTTCGATGCACATCTTCGACCAGGACCGCCGGCGCGAGGCGACCGAGGATTTGCTCCGCCTGCTCGCCGCGGGCAAGATCAAACCGCCGATCTCGGCGCGGCTGCCGCTGGCCGAAGCTTCCCGGGCGCACGCGCTGATCGAGAGCGGACAGGTGCTGGGCAAACTAATCCTAAAGCCGTGACCTGGAGGACGCAGGGAAAGGACCGGCAAAAACTGGCGAGTTGAGGGGTCAAGTTGAACGAGTTATTGAAGGGTCATGTATGGGGGGGTCCATGCAGGTCTATTTAGTTTGCATTTCTTGATGGTGGTTCAGGGGTGTGCCAGTGCTGGCGGTGTCATAATGGTGTCAGGGTTTTCATCTGGGCCTTTGTGGAAAGGTTTGGTTTAATGGGCACTGGGCAGGCCAGGCAACGCTTTCTTCCTGAAAGGGGTGATTGACAGTCACTACCAGAAGTTGTAGAGTTCAAACAGTAATAATTAGGCAATGGGAGCCTGATCCGGATAGATCCTATTTTTCCTGTAAGGGAGGGGGCTTAGGCCGAAACCATATAAGACCCCGGCACACTCTGGTTCAAGACGAATAATGATTTATTTTCAAAAACTTTCATGGTAATTCTTGGCGGCGTCTTATACCGACAGTGGATGAGATTTGGGGTCTTATACGGAAACCATATAATCCATAAGTTCGGCCGCGTGTCAGAAATGATGCATGTGCATTATTGGACTGGGGTCGTGTTCTTGCTAGGCTGGAGGGCGTGCAATGCGCAAAGCATTGTTGGCGTGGTCGGTCGAGAGGAGAAAGTATGATGGATCCACAGGCGTTTAAGGAGTTCGAGCGTACCGGTTGGAACCAACTCGCGCATAGCTACTCGCAAAGTTTTGGGGTGCAATGTGCCCAATCCATTCCGCGCCTCCTTGCACTGCTTGATCTGCAATCTGGCGAACGGGTGCTCGATATTGCGTGTGGGACAGGGGTGGTGTCCCGTGCCCTCCACGACCAAGGCGCCCAGGTAACGGCTATCGACAATGCCGAGAATATGCTCCAGGAAGCGCGTCGCGTCAATCCGGGACCAGACTACCGCCAGGGCGATGCCGAAGCCTTGCCGTTTGACGATGGCACGTTCGATGCCGCTGTCATCAACTTTGGGTTCTTGCACTTCGCTCTCCCCGAAGCAGCGATCAGTGAAGCATTCCGTGTGCTCAAGCACGGTGGACGCTTCGTGTGTACCGATTGGTGTCCCCCTGATGAGTCCCCCTATTTCGCGATGGTCATGGCAGCACTCAGAGCCCACGGGAATATGGACATCCCACTGCCGAAGGGACCCGCCATGTTCCAATTTGCGCAACGCGATCACGCCGCAGCAGTGTTCGCACGGATGGGGTTCGTAGACTTTCTCCCTGAGAAGCTGGAGATCGTCAGCGCATGGGAACGTGATGAGCAAGTGCTCGGTCAGTTTTTAGAGGGGTCGGTCCGATTAGGCACGGTGCTTCGCAAGCAGGAAGTCGAGGCGAAAGCGACGATTGAGCACGTCGTCATCGAGGGCGCTAAGACGTACTATCGCGACGGTGCCTACCGCATTCCCATTCCCGGTGTTGTCATGTATGGACGCAAGCCGTAAGTGCAGTGGTGCCTCTCCCTGGCCTCCGAGAATCCGAGAATATAGGGGCACGCGAAAGGCTGGCAGTGGGGCCATGGGGTCAGAGCTTGCAATGGGAATCAATCCGTTGCCTCGCCCAGTGGAGTCAGAAAAGGGGTCAAGTCTGCTCTTGACTCATATTAGTTTATCGAATAGAGTGAATCCATGTCTCGGCCTCTTCGGATTGAATTCTCGAATGCTTGGTATCATGTCCTGAACCGCGGACGACGGCGGGAATCGATTTTCCGGGACCCAAAGGATTACGAGATCTTCCTCCAAACCGTGCAGGAGGCCTATGAATTCTGGCATCTTCGGGTCGCCGCCTATTGTCTCCTATCCAACCACTATCACCATCTGGTTCAGACCCCCAACGTTAATCTTTCCCGATGTCTGAGGCATATCGACGGTGTCTACACCCAAAGATTTAATCGCCGCCATGGCCACGATGGTCCCTTATTCCGAGGCCGGTACAAATGAGTCAAGAGCAGACTTGACCCCTTTTCCCCTTTTCCGCATGGCCAAATGGCTGGCTCAAGCTGGAGTGGATCTCTACACGATCCAGAAGCTTGGGAGATGGAAGAGCATATCCATGGTCACGCGTTATGCCCACCATTATCCCGAGAGTCTCCGGGCGGGGGTGCAAGTTCTGGATAGGGTCGGTAAAGGAATTAGGACAAATTTAGAACAGTCAAAAGAAAAAGGGGCTACAGCATCACTGTAACCCCTTGAATTTGCTGGCGCGCCCGGCCCGGCTCGAACGGGCGACCTGCGGATTCGAAGTCTAATTATGGTCGTAAACCCTACATTTCATCTAAGATCACTAGAAATCATTTATTATCAAATTTACTTTAAATATCGAACAGATAAAAATACTCTCAATTAATTTTTCCCTTGACTCTACCATTTCAGATCATCTAAAATAACCAATGAAGTTAGCAATAGGTTAGCATTATCTAAACGCGTACCATGAAAAAAAGCCCCAAAAAGTCAATTTCCAATAGGAAATCCAAGGAAGAACCGACCAAAAGACACCAAGTCCCCAAATTTCGCGGTGTCTACTGCCGAGAATCATCAGTCAGGCGGCACTTGGGAACCCCAGATAAATGCTATGATATTTGTTACCGAAATTCAAGAGGAAGATTAGTTTGGGAAAAAATTGGTTGGATCTCCGAGGGATATACCGCGGTCATGGCCTCCCAAGTGCGCTCTGAACGGGTGAGGGCAATCCGCCATGGCCAGGATCTACCCAAACCAAGAAAAGAAGAACCGACCTTTGGAGAGGTTTGGAAAAAATATAACCAGTGGCTCGATACGGGAAAAAGGCAGCCGAGAGTGGATCGCGGTTACTATGAAAAACATCTTGGCCGGCTTTTTGCGAACCGTCTTTTATCAAAAATTAGTCCGCTTGACCTTGAAGAGTTAAAGGCAGAGCTTTTTGAGAAGGGGTTGGCGCCAGCCACCGTAAAGCATGTCCTGGTCCTCGTTCGCCAGATTTTCAATAAGGCCATTGCCTGGGGGATGTGGTCGGGAGAAAATCCAGTAAAAAAGATAAAGCTCCCCCGGCTCAACAACCGGCGTGAAAGATTCCTTAACCAAAGGGAAGCCAAGCTTCTCCTGGAAAAATTACAGAAAGTGAGCTCCCAACTCCATGATATGGCTCTTTTGAGCCTCCACACAGGGATGAGAGCGGGGGAGATTTTTGCTCTCAGAAAAGGACATCTGGATATCGAAAATGGGCTCATTCATATCGCTGACCCCAAGAACGGGCGTTCCAGGAAGGCATTTATGACCCCCACTGTCAAGGAGATGTTTAAGAGGCTTGGCCCTGGAGAACCGGAAGATTACGTTTTTGAGTCCCGAGTTGAGGGCCCCATTCAATCGGTAAGCCACGCCTTCGATCGGATAGTAAAGGCATTGACATTCAATGAAGGAATCACAGATCCCCGCCAGAAAGTAACCTTCCATACCCTACGTCATACCTTTGCCAGCTGGTTAGCCTTACAGAATACCCCAATTTTGACGATAAAGGAGTTATTGGGACACCAGAGCCTGGCCATGACGGAAAGGTATAGCCATTTGATCCCCGACCAGAAAAAGGAGGCGGTGGCAGGGATTGAGAAGGTTTTTAATACAAATAAGAATTCAGAATCCGAGAATGTTGAAACCTCTGCTGCGAGTAAATAGGAAATAATATGAAAAAGGGGTTGGCCCCAACTTTTGGTTTTGAGACGCTGTTTCCCAAGCTGGCCAAAATGTTTGAAAATGGTCCGATTGCTGCATCCATCCGTTCGGACTTAAAACCCCAAAAGAATGTAAAAGGGATTCTTAACCAAATTGATTCTCACATATGTCAACAACCTTTCCCTTTCTTGTTCACACAGCAGACCATAACAAATATTCCACTCGAAAACCTGTTTCAAGGACTCGAAGAAATACTTCCCCATATATTTGCCAATGGTCCTATTCAGTCGATCCAGGCTCTAGATGATTTCTTGGCTAAAACCCGTCTTGAGAGTTTTTTATCATCATTGGAAGACGAGATTCTTGTTATCGTTCAGGAGTTTCTCGAGTGGCTGGGCCTTATACAAAAACAAAGCAACCTTCGAATAATCGATCCAAGTATAAAGCCTTACCTCCCCGATTCCGGAAAAGTTGACAGGGCAATTATCCTCAATAACATTGATATAATGATTGGCCGCCTATTTAATCTTCTAAAAAATATTCTATCGGGGCCTTCCTATTATAAATCCTCCTTTCTTGAACCTTCAGATTTACTGGGTTACGCCGCCATATCCTTTTTCGCGTTATTGATTTTGCGAGAAATTAAAACCATACAAAATAAATTAAGAGGGAAGCCATCATATCAATCGCTATGGAGTAACACGTTCAAAATTGGCATATATTTGAGCATTGGCTTCACCTTGGGCGCTCAAGGTTTTATGCTGCAGGAATTGATGAAATGCGCGGTTTCGGCGGAGGGGGCCAGACACGTTCAGAAAAAATGGACCCCGCTGAAGGAACTGAGCAAGAATGCTCTGAAAATCGCCGAAGAGAAATGGGAAAAGGAAAAAGCCAAAGGAGAAATGCCCTGGCACGATGAAATGGCTCATTATGTCTTGCGAGAAATTAAAAAAAGCAAGCCAGGTCTTGTTGAAGATTATTTGAAGAGCATCCATAGTACTGTGGAAAAATCTTTAAGAAGAGTTATTACCGAAGCAGAGTGGGATAAATATGCTTTGAAGGCGATCCGTCGTGCAATTAAGCCTGTGGCAACGAAATACGGCCGCCTCTGGAATGCCAGTGGTAAAAGAGGAATCGAATAACCTCTTAGCCCCTTTCTCCGTACCCCCCTCGAATCTCAATTCAACTAAAGCACCTACCCGACTATTTTTGCTCCAGATTTAAGGATAGCCTATCCTTGCCCAATGGATAGCCTATCTCCCCACCAATAATACCCTAAGAACCCCCTGATATAGTCTTATCCCCCACAAGATAGCCTATCCGCATACCCTGACAAATAAGCTTTTTTATCCTATTTTTTAAGTATGGAGATTCAACGAATCAAAGTATTTAAAGGAAGGGAACGGATGGAAAAGCGGTACCTAACAGCAAAGGAAGCAGCCCAGTTGTTGAATACCTCGCCGGGAGTCCTGGCTAATTGGCGCTATCGCGGTGAAGGTCCTCCCTACTACCGGGTGGGGAAAAAGAAGATTCTCTACGCCGTCGAGGAAACCGAGGGCTGGATTCAGAAAGGGAAACAGATGAATGAAGAAAGCCTGGCTCGGACCAAGGGATGTTTACCCGGTAACGGCCGCTAGACTCTCAGAATGGAGAATTTATGTCCTTTCCAGGTTTGATGGTGCGAGGTCAAAAGGAAATTGAGAGATCCATTCGATAAATATGTCCGAAAGCCCGCTGGGTTCGGGGTGAATAGGGCATCAAAGGTTTTCAATATTTTTCAGCAAGGAGGGTTTATGAACCAGAATCTAGGTGGGGCCGCTAATAATTCCGATGAGGTTATTTGCTCCGGACAATTGGAAAAAGGGTCGGTTCCCTCAGATTTACTCAGGGGGATGAGCAAGAATCAGAGACGAAAGCTAGTGCGATATGGCAAAGTTCCCGGGAAGGATTCTAGACCCCAGAACAATCACCAATCTGGGCAAGCCAAATCGCCTCATCCACTATCGGACTTAAAAGAAGGCGAGCCGATGGATCATCTTTTTGCCAAAGGTAGATTGGGCGACTATGCCGCTGAAATTTTGTACAAGGAAATAGTCAAGCGACAATACCCTCCCCATAGCAGGTCTTTCGACACAGCGCAGAGGCTCTGGGAAAGGATAATAAATTCTAAAGTCAAAAAGAGGGGCGGTCGGCCTTCAAATTGATGGAAATTTAACCAAAGGAAGAGGGTGGTGCCAACGATGGCATAAAAAAAATATGAATGTTCTGGCGGTAAGGAAGGCCATTCCTGGAAACGGGGTTGGCCTTTTTCATTTCCAATTGTGGAAGAAGAAAGCAGCCTCGGAAGGCCAGCGACCGGACACATAAAGAATAAGGACGCGGAAGGAAGCTCGGGGACCCCGCGGGAAGGGACGCAAGGGACACATTTTCAAGCAGTTTCG
>Ga0194127_10006727_pt1 | contig 12948 bp, 17 predicted proteins | sample TA2KigC100mmetaG_FD_148624 | JGI IMG/M metagenome (GOLD analysis project Ga0194127, IMG submission 148624) | Freshwater microbial communities from Lake Tanganyika, Tanzania - TA2015036 Kigoma Deep Cast 100m | ecosystem: Environmental > Aquatic > Freshwater > Lake | place: Tanzania: Lake...
AAGATGCGATCTCCTTTTCTTTTTGAACGTCCTTTTCAATTTGCTGCTTGAGTAAATCCTTTATCTCTTTCAATTCTTTTTCAAGCGTTTCCACCTTGCTTTTTAAGGTCTCTGCTTCCGGAGATTGCGCAAAGACATCAGAGACAAGAAACGATATAGCAAAAGATATTACAAAAAAAATAAAATAACGCATAATTAGTCCCCCTTTAGAGTAAATTAAATATCAACATCAGTTCAGAATGACATCTTACATTCAACTTATCGCCTAAATTATACCACGAACTTGCTTCCAGGCCTCTGATTTCGGATTCACTTCCCATGGTTTTATTCATATCAAATGAGACTCAGTCTCAGTATCATAAATAAATTTAATAAATTGTCAAGCATATTTTAAAAATAAACATTACAATAACTTGAAAGGAAGGTTTTGAAAGGGGGATAAACAAAAAAGGGTTGTGTGGTAATTACCACACAACCCTTTTGATTATTCGATATTACAGATTTACCGCTATCTATTCAACAATAGGCACAAATTCTCCAGAGGTGCCGCCATCGTTTGTATATACGGTTGGCATGTAAAAGGTATTTTCGGCGGCTTGATCTATCTTTTGATTACATTTTGGGCACCTTCTGTTGTGCGGGCCCCGGCTTATAAACCTTTTCCCACACATAAGGCAGCTCCTTTCTGCCTTATCGGCATAAACATTTTTCAAGGAAAGATTCTTTTCATTATATTTTTTCAGAATTTTACGCCTTGGTTTTTCTTTCTGCTGGACACTCACCACAATGGACTCCTAAAAAGGTTAAAATATAAAAATACAAATTTAGCTTAAAAAACAGAATTATATACAATATTGTTCCAAATAGGTAAATTATTTTTCAAAATATATACTAACTTCAAATAGTTCAAATACTTAAACTCAATATTGTTTTTACTTGTATTTAAAGAGATGTAGCGTATAATAAATAACTTAATTTTCTAACAAACGGGGCGTAGCGCAGTTTGGCTAGCGCGCCTGCCTTGGGAGCAGGAGGTCGGAGGTTCAAATCCTCTCGCCCCGACCATTCCCCTCACAATCACCCATGGCAGCATAGCCGCAATCAAAAAACTAGTGCGGATAAGGCACGTGACGAGTGGCGGGTAACAGGTGACGTTTTTTCCCGCCACTCGCCATTCGACACACGTCACTTTTCGATGAAACCATAAACTTGCTTTTCTGAATTGTAGAACTATCGCATTAGGCGTGTTATTATTTTTTCTTTTTAGATTTCACTACCTTTTTCGAAACGGACTTTTTTACTGCTTTCTTTGGTTTCGCAAGAGGTGCAGGGCGGCAGAGCAGTTCGCGTTTTGGGGCAAGCCGACCACACGAATCACAAACGTACTTCAAACTAACCACCTTGGGGACGCACACATGGCGGGGATCGCCTGAGACCGTTCCACAAAATTTGCAAGCAACAACCTTCTCTGCCACTACGGGGTTACACAAGTGACCTTTGTTAGTTGTTACCAGGCCGCATGTCTGACAACTATAAACATTACCCATAATTATCCTCCCTTTCTATCCATTTTTTCCCTGATTAGGATTATATAACGTTAGTATATATTTTAACATCTCTTCTTCATTTGGAAAGACTTTTCTTAAAAAGGGAATGGCCTCCTCAACATTCCCCTGCTTTAAAAAAACGAGTCCTATATTACCATATGCAGCAATTAAATCTCCATCCAATTGAATAGACTTTTTATATTCTTCGACAGCCAGTTCATAATTTCCATTCCTATAGTAAACAGTGCCTAAATTGTTATGTAAGGCAGCATTGTCTGGATTGACGCTAATGAGAGTCTTATACTCAGTAACTGCGCGATTATAATCGCCCTTCATTTTATACGCCAGAGCAAGTGCGGCACGGACTTCATGATTCGATGGGAATTCATTGATCGCTTGATTGTATATTGATATAGCGCTGTCGTATTCCAGCACATCCATATATCTATTTCCCCTCAGCAATAAGCGAATATCATACGAAGCGCTTGTCATCCAACACCATGTTAAGGTGGATAATGTTATTAAACTCACGACTAAAAACCTTCTTTTCAGTTGAATAGTTTCCAATACTGGAACACGCTTGCTCTCAAGGAATTTTACAATTAACATGCCGAAACACAAACCCCACGCAGCGCCGAGAAATGTCTGAAAACTCCCCAGCCACTTTTGTGTGTAATACGCAACGATCAACCCGCCGAAGATGAGCATAAGCTCGTAATACCAGTTATAATTCCTTTGCTGCGGAATCAGCCATTTGAACCGTCGGGTAATCGATATTGCATTCAAACCCCATCTATAGCTTAATGTTCCATTCGGACAGGCATTGGTACAGGCAAGACACCGGATACAGTTCGCATTTACTACTGCGCTATATTGGGCAATTTCTTCATGAACCCAAATTCCCATAGTACAACTCTTGGTACAAGTCATACAACCCTTACACTCATTAACCTTCCGGATACGCCAGAAGCTGAAATTATCAAAGACTGCAAGCAAAGGCGCCCATGGACATACATACCGGCAAAACGCCCTCGAACCCATAAGATAAATAAACAGAAATGCATCAAACAGGACAAACAAAATAATGATAATTGGACTTCTGGGCAGGTCTACGGTCATTACCTGCGTCTCACCAAACCCTATGTGGAATTGCGGAGGACCGTAAATAAGCCAGAATTCATAGATGGCCGTTAATGTCTTCAGAAGAAAGACGTATTGGATAATGGTTGCATTGGAGTGGATGATCTTGGGGTTTATTCCAAACTTACCAAAAATTTTTAAGGCGCATTCCTGAAAGAAGGCAAAATGGCATCCCCATCCGCAAAAGAGCCTTCCAAAAAAAGCCGTCATGAGAACCACAAAAATGAAAAATGCGGCGGCGGAGTTTATTAAACCCATTCCGAAAAGGCTCACAACCCCGTTTAGACTGAACGTCCCGACTCTTTGACAGCCAAACTTATACCACAGGATGATGTGCACAACGACCAACAGATTCATCAAGAGCAGGACTAATAATCTTTTCCTGTTGATGTTCATATTACACATTACTCGGTAAATAACATTTTTATTTTAGAGCTTCCGACGTCCTTAATACTCCCTTTAAAGGTATAAAGATCCGGTCTTCCAAATATATCCTTGATATAAGCAATATAGGTAAAATTTGCAGGGACGGTAATATCTTCTTCTTCCTTGCCACTCCTGGGACCTGCAAGTTCAAATCTGACAGTTATATCTTTATCATCCCCGCTGTCGTTAATTATAACAATCCCCATATAAAATTCTTCATACGTTGAAAACTCGAATTCAAGGGATATCGGCAACGATGTCGGCTCAGTAGTAGTGGCAAATGCGCCCATCAATACAATATCGCCCGCCTTCGCATATTTTGCATTATGGGCTGGATTTTCGATGGCATGCCACTGGATTTTCCCTAAGGACTCATCATGCGTTTTGCTGAATGTCTCTTGTTGTAAAGAAGACAGGATTAAAAATGGGAAAAACAGCAGAAACACCGTAAACCATTTTGTTTTCGCAGTTTGTTTATACATATCCCCCCCCCTTTATAAAAAAATATAATAATGATAGGTACTCTGTCGCCTAAACCATACTACTCATACTTAGCACACTGCCGAGAACGCAAAGAAACCACATGAGAGTGGACTTCGTCGTGAGCGCTCAGTCGAACGATTAAGGCGCAGGTTTTTTGTGCAGAATCCACCAATACCCTATATCTTGCCTCTTACTTCCAGCTTCTCGCTTCTTGTTTCTAACTTCTAGCCTCTTTCCTCTTGCTTCTTATCCCTTGCTTCCAGCCCCCTCTGTAGCTTATCTTTTATCTGTGTAATCAGTGCAATCTGTGGTTTCTGTTTGTCTTATGTTTTTCTCAGCGCCCCAGCGCCTCTGTGGTTTGTCTTTCTATTATCAGTTTACTCGTCCTTTTCATCTCAATCTCTATCCCCCTCGATTCTTCCTCCTCCAGCTTCACCGTTGCTTTCGCCTTCTTATAGCGCATTTTCCTTGCAAAGATCACATACGTATCAGCCCCTAAACCTGTAAACTCAAAGAACCCATCCGCATCGGAGGACGTGTTTTTTACGACTTTCGTAGTTACCCCTTTGAGCTTTAATACTGTCTCGTTTTTTATTAAGCGATTGGCAATGAGATATCAGCCGCTATATTTCGTCTTTAGGGTAGCTGGCTCAGTATGATAGCACTTTGCAGGAACAAATCAATACAAATTCATTTACATGAAAATACATCTAAACTAATTGAGTTTATAAAGAGTCCACAAGAAATAGCAAAACCTGTCCCCCCTATAAATGGGGAATAAAAAACAACCCCTATGCCAAACAGAAAACATAATTGATTTTATTTCACAATAGGTATAAACTTCAATAAAATTTAGGTGATGTATACATGTTGCAAAAGTCTGAGGGATTCAACGATCATGATCTCGTTAAAATTCAAAAATTGATAGAAAAGAATAAAAAATATTTCAGGAGAAGTGGTTATCTGAGATAGAAGAAGCGTTAAAGGTCATGAAGGAAGAGGAAAAGTTAGTATCTGAAGAGGGAAGATTAAAATATTTTATGCGACACTGCCTCATTGAACCCATCTTTGGACACTTGAAGTTTAATATAGGGTATCGAAACTTTTTGTTACGGGGTATAGAAAAAGTAAGTGCGGAGTTTAGACTGATGTGTATTGGATGGAATTTGAAAAATTCGTATTTCAATTTAAAATCGATGAGAAGTAGATAAGATAAAATGTAAAACTACGGCACGGTCATTACGATTGGAATTTGAAGAGGTTTTTTATCATATTACATCAAGAGGCAACACGCACAGATCAGAGCAGAAAAATTATTGAGAAATATAATCTTTTAGAGGAGAGCGATTGAATGTATAAGTTTTGTAAGGTGGACTTCGTCGTGAGCGCTCAGTCGAACGGTTAAGCGCAAGCGAATCCACCATTTTAATATTATATCCTTACCCCTACCTTTTTGAATTCCTTCTCGCTGTAAAGAATCACGTAGTCTGTCAAGCCGGTTTTTTCTTTGATTGCCTGGATCACAGCCTCGCATTCGGCGTCGGTGTAACCGTGGATCATGGTAAAGACGTTATGCTGCCAGTCGGGATAGGTGGGACGCTCATAGCAGTGGGTCACCTCCTCAAAACCGGCCATGATCTTGCCTACCTCGTCAACCCGTTCCTTCGGCACCTTCCACACGCACATGGCGTTGGCATTAATGCCGATCTTGCGGTGCGCAATCGAGGCGGCAAGACGTCTGATTTTCCCGAACTCCAAGAGTTTTTTGAGTCTCTGGATTACCTCATCTTCAGACATGCCCAATGCCTGGCCAATGTCTTTGTACGGGGTCTTGGTGACGGGGAGTCCTTCCTGGATGTGTTTGATAAGCTGTACGTCAATGTCTTCTTTTTTAGTTGTCATAGTTTGTTGTAAATTAATAAATTTTAAAGCGGACGCCAATCTTAAATTTCTTTGTTGTGGGTAAGCTCCGGACAGTGAGACCCGTTCGGTCCTCGATTTCCTTTAATCTGCTGTGCAGTTCCTCATCGTCCTTGGCTGACATGGTAAACCACATATTATAGGGGATATTGCAGTTTTTGCCTTTCCGCAGATAATTGTGGGAGACGCCGCTGTAACTGTTGATAATTGCGCTCACCTCATCGATGCGGTCTTCAGGCACCTTGACTGCAGCGAGCGTTGCCTCACGTCCCATCGCCTGCGTGTTGATAATGGGCGCAAGCCGCCTTACGTATCCCTTTTCAATCATGAATTTAATGCGTTCAATAATCGTGTCTTCATCTATATTCAACTCCTTGCTCAATTCCTGGAATGGCCTTGAAACAAGCGGCAGGTTAGACTGTAAGCGGTGAAGTATCTTTCTGTCGGTATCGCAGAGTATCATATTCTTTTTTTAATTTCCTCGATTCCTTGTTGTTCAATAAGCGTTCTAAAACGATGTTCCGTTTTACTTGAGAGAATAATATCAGCGCATACGTCCAGCGCCTTTAATGTGGTGGATTCATCTGCCTGGGGCAATAAGTACAGGGCAAATCTTGGGTGACGTCCGACCTTTCCCCCGATCATTACGCGATACTTTTTCTTCTCAGCCTTTATTGTGCCGGTAGGGCACACTTTAGCACATAGTCCGCAGTGGACGCATTTTTCTTTATCGATAGTTACCTGTCCATGCTTGACGGTAATTGCATCCTCCCGGCAGGTCTCCACGCACTTCATGCATTCGATACACTTGCAATCGGGGTCTACGGAGACAGGTTCCACCGCATGGACGCCAAAATCCTTGATCTGCGGCATGGAACAACTGTTCGGACATCCCGACACGGCCAGTTTCATCGTGTGATGCGGCAGGATTTGTCCTTCAACCTTGTCGATCAACTTTTCCGTAAAATGTAATTCTTCCAGTCTATTCCGGAGTTTTTCGGACAGAATACCTGAGTCCGTTATGAGAAACGGGCAATTGACCTCAGCACCTCTGCAGGATTTTACCTGATAGAGAACGGGATTCCCTTCTGCATCAAAATATTTGGGATATTTTTTCAGGATAGATAGTTTTTCATTGTCTGCGGGTTGCTTTGCAGGAGTTCGTTGTGAATTCGGCTTACCCATGAATGATTCTCTGGCGGCAACGACTTCCGCTTCAGTCACTATGGTCTTTCCACGCTCACGGGCAAGCGTCTCTACCTTTTCACGAACGATCTTTTGCACAATGGGAGGCGCCTTTTCCAGCAGCAATGTTGCAGGTTTATCCCACTCCAATGCGAGTTCTCCTTAAAATAAAATTGCCACAATGGGAAATTGCGGCAATATTGGCATAAAACAATATTTAAACACCTCAAATTATATTGCCAAAAAAGAGGATTGTCAATTTGAAATTTCAAAGGAGCTTTTTCCAAAGCCGAAAGAACATAAAAAAGGAGGGAGGGAAAAAAAGGGAACGGGAGAAAGAAGCAAGACAGAGAACCCCTTTTCTCCATTTCTCCCCATTCACCATTTCTCCTTTCTTACACATATTCTTGCTAAATATGTCAAAAGACTAAGGAGCTTAATTTTTTAAACCTTGACATTTATTTAAGTGTTGCTTATATTTTGAGTGTACATTAATAATTTTTCCACTCTTAGCGCCTTTGCGAATCTGTGGTAAAGTTCCCGAAGGTCTATTCAATCTGAGGAGGCTATTCTATGGATGAAAAAACTTTTCATGAAAAACTGCTGGATTTAATCGAACAAATCAAACGTTTCCCGGAGGCAAAGAGAGAGAGCCTCGAAATGCTGGCAGGTGAACTCGGGAAAAAATATGAAGACCTTAGAAAGAGTCTGGCAATGTTACAGGACACGCTTGATTCACTCAGATTAAATGTAAAATATTTACTCTTCGATCTGGAGGCTACAAAGAAGGAAAATATAGCGCTCAGAAAAAAACTGGAAGAACAGGGAAATAATAAATAACCCATCAATCGTATTCCCTCAACGAGTGAAAGTTTAAGATTTGACTTTGAAAATTCAGTGAAAGGCTTATATTTAATGGACGACCTTAAACTATATAACTTACCCGCACAAACGCAAACTGTCATAGAACCTTTCCTCAAAGACATCCTTTCCAAATATAAAGAAGGCATTATTTCAATATACATCATTGGCAGCGCCGTAACAAAAGATTTTCATCCGAAATATTCCGATATCAATACAGTAATTGTTGTAAAAGGAATCGAAATTCCATTTTATGATTTTATTGCATCGTTAGGCAAGCGATACGGCAAGAAGAAAATACGCGCTCCAATCATCATAACCCGTGATTATATCAATAGATCACTCGAGGTATTTCCCTTAGAATTCCTGGAGATGAAGCTTATTCATCAGCTCGTGTACGGTGACGATGTCTTAAAGGATATTAAGATAGAAAAGGCTGATATCCGGCTCCAATGTGAACGGGAATTGAAAGGCAAGCTTCAACACCTTTGTCAGGGTTATATAAAGGCTATGGGAAACAAGATGACATTGACGGATTTATTTGTCGGTTCGCTGTCAGGTTATTTCCCGCTATTTCGCGGCATACTCTTTTTGTACAACCATGAGATTCCCAAAGAAAAAGGAGACGTTCTGCATGCCATCAATGAGTGCTGCGGTGTAGATATGAAAGTTTATAGAAACCTGCTGGATATAAGGTCCCGTAATTTCTATCCCCCTATTGAGGCGCTTAAGGAAATATTTAAAAATTTATACCGTGTGTTGGATACCATTACGAAAAAGGTTGATGAGTTGAACTTGTAACCACGCCTCTTTCCCCTCCTTCGCAAGGAGGGGACTTCGTCGTGAGTTCAGTCGAACGAGGAAGGGGAGGTTTTCCATAGACTATTTACCATATTAGTTATGGACACGAAAATCGCTTACTTAAATAAAATGAAAATTCTTATATAATCTAGATAGAACATGCATAAGAAAAACTTTTGCAATTATTTTGTGGTGTTAGTAATTTTTCTGTGCCTTTGTTCAATCGCAAAAGCACAGGAATTACCTGTCCCCCAGAAATATGTGGAAGACAGGGCTAACATTGTTAGCGATATCGCAGAAAAGGGTCTTAATGGGTATCTCCAGGAACTTGAACAGAAAACCGGCGCTCAGGTGATCGTTCTGACGATTGATACGACGGGAGAGATTCCTATAGAAACGTACGCCATAGAGCTTGCCACAAAGTGGAAATTGGGACAGAAGGGGAAAGACAACGGGGTGCTCATCGTAGTTGCAAAAAATGACCGCGCTTATCGGATTGAGGTAGGGTACGGGCTTGAAGGGGCGCTGCCCGACGGTTTTTGCGGTACGGTTGGCAGGGTATATTTTGTACCCAAATTTCAAAAGGGACATTTTAGCGAGGGTATATACCAGGGCGTAGTTATTCTGGTTAATAAAATTGCGGAAGAAAGCGGGATAAAGATTACCGGCATGCCCAGTATGGCCGATATGAGAAAAAAGGCACGTGAGCGTCAGAACCCGTACTTTTCACTGTTATATCTGCTTTTATTATTTCCGTTTTTATTAAGCTTCCTGTTTGGCAGGAGACGCTCCTCGTGGTACTGGTGGGGCGGACCACCGATTATTTACGGAGGACCGAGGGGATTCGGTTCGAGCGGGCTCAGCGGATTTGGAGGCTTCGGAAGCTTTGGGGGCGGCGGAGGCGGCTCATTCGGAGGGGGCGGCGCTTCCGGACGATGGTAAAGCCTTCAAACTACAGGTTCTCGTCATTTTAGATCCGAATAGGCACATGGAGAAAGAATACTTTTTGGAAATAGAACAAGGTATGTAAAATGGTTAAAAACACAAGACTAGGAATAGAAAAATTCTTGGAAAAGGAAGGCTTTAAAGAAATTAAAGCAGAAAATAAATCCGTTACATGGTATAAGAAGGCTTCTGGACAGACAGATTGTGCGAAAAATAGAAATAAAAAGCGTATGGGCACAAGAAAACGCAAGGTAGCCGCGGATACGCAGAGAAGCTAAGGAAGGCAGGAAAAAAGGAAGCAGGAAGGATAATGATGAAAAAAATAATACCTGTTATTGCTGTTGTCGTATTTTTGGGCATTATCTTCGGGGTATGGTATATCAAGGGATATAACAAGGTTGTTGCCCTGAATGAGAACGTCAAAAATGGTTGGTCTCAGGTAGACACGCAGCTCAAGCGTCGATATGACCTTATTCCCAACCTTGTGGAAACCGTAAAGGGTTATGCCTCTCACGAAAAAGAGATTTTCGAAAAACTAGCTGAGGCAAGAAAAGGTTACTTCAGCGCCGGTACGGTAGAAGATAAGGCCAGGGCTGCCACACAGATTGAGGGGTTTCTGTCACGCTTGTTAATGTTCCGCGAGACGTATCCAGAATTAAAGGCAAACGAGTCCTTTCTTAAATTACAGGATACGCTGGAAGGCACTGAGAACCGCATTTCGGTAGAGCGCAAACGATATAACGACAGCGTCAGGGACCTCAATGCCTACATCAAAAGCTTCTATGGCCGATTCTTTGCTGCACGAGCGGGTGTAACAGAAGCGAAATATTTTGAGGTTGCCGAGGCGGAAAAAGAGGTACCAAAGGTAAAATTTTAACAGCAACAACAGAAACCGCAGATTTTACAACCCAATTTCTCGTCACGCGACACTCGACACTCGTCACTAAAAAATAATGAGTAAATGTCAGGACAAAAAATATCCATGTGAAGACTGTTTTAGCTGTCAGTTTTGCAGCGACGAACGCTGTGCGGTATGCTTGTGCAGCAAGCATAAGCCCAGGCAATTGAGCGTGGAAGAACAGATCGCCCTGTATAACGCATTAAACAGTAATGTTTTTGATAAAAAACCATAGAAACCGCAGAGAGCAGTCCCCATAGGAACGAAAAGCTCACCTGTTGCATGGAGCGCAGCGAAATAGTGGGCAGGTGCAGTGATTTGTTAGCTTTTCTTTTGATTTTCATGTTGAATGATTTCATGTAGATTGCTGTGCAAAGTGGGGATTTCATTTTTAACAACATCCCATCATAGAGAATAATCGATACCAAAATAATGATGAATCAATTTATCCCTCATTCTTGCTATATCTTTCCACTTAATGTTTTTGTGCTTCTTTTGAAAGTCTTTCGGTATGTTTTTACTTGCTTCACCAATAATTTCCAGACTCCTCACAACAGCTCTCTTTAAAACAGGATCCAGATAAAAATTATCTTTCGAAATGTTATTTGTCTCTCTTAGAATAAATTCTGTCTCTTCAAGTATATGTTTTAAATATTCAATCGGCAATTTTAACATCTTCTACTTCTTTTAATATATATGGGCCAATATATGGGCTTAGACCTTCCTTGGTCACAAGTTCATAATTTTTGCCTAAATGGGTATCAAAAAAATCGCATAGCGCTGTAAAAGTTTTAAAGGTTTTTTTCCTCTTTTTAAATTCTACGGGAATATCATAATCGCTCTTTGTTCTATCTTCTCCCCTGGCAACAGAACCAAAAATACCAATAGACACAACTCCAAGTTCATTCAGATATTTTCTGTTACTTTCAACAATCTTATAAAATTTTTTTTCTGGTCATTTTCCACCTTTTTTTAAAAGTCTGCTTATGGTTGAATAATGCAACCCAAGATAATCAGCCACTTCCCGCTGGCTATAACGGTACTTCTCAACCGATTCTACGTGGTAATTGATTATCTATGAGACAATATGCATGACAGAGCCAGTTAAAGCGGTCGCAGGTCTTCTTTAATAGATCAAGAAACAGGACAGGAGTCGGAAAACGTGAAAATATTTGTACCCGATGCCTCTATAATCCTGAAAGAGGAATAAAGGCATCATGGTGACGGCAGACAAATCTTATTATGATAAAGTAAAGGATAAAGGTTCGATACTATTGCTTTGAGCCAACTCAATTTTGCGTGGGGGGAGATAGCATTTTACATAATAATATTTCTGAAAGAGATTGGAGCATTAGATTATTGAATAATGAGTGACCTTATAACCCTTCTAAGTATAAAATTCCACGCAAAGTAGATTTTAAAAGGTTAACACTACGATTAGACATGATCGAGTATTTAATATTCCCCAAGAAGGCCGATGAGGCGCCCATACCTCTTAGTAAGGTTGTAATTCCTTTTTATACTACCTCGGTGGAAATAATGAAATGACAGAGTCTGTATTGTTCCTACTCTGAATTTGCAGGCGCTCTTTATCTCTTGACATTGTTAATTTATAAGGAATAAAGGCACCATGGTAACGGCAGACAAATCCTATTATGATAAGGCAAAGGATAAAGGTTAGATACTATTGCTTTGAGCCAATATGTTAGAATATCGTAATTCCCATTTGTTTAAAGTGTTCATCAAAGGTAAAAGCTTTCTGAAGCCTTAAATTTTTCATCAAGACAAAACTCGTGCAGTCTGTAAAACTAAACTCCTTATCTTCGTATTCTTTAAACATTTCCCACGCCTTAAATCTTACTTCTTCTGTAACATCGGCAATACAAACTATATTACTGTTTAACAAAGAATCCCCAAATATAATTGCCGATTTATGAGAAATTCTGTGTCGTATCAGAGTAATACTTTCATCAAATATATATTCTGATGTTATAAGTTCAATTTTCTGTTTCTTTATCTCCAGACTCTTTGTTATTGCCTTACTATGATATTGATCGTTTTTGTCATTCAGCGCAAGCCATGCTGAAGTATCTACAAAAAGTTTCATTTGTTTTTACCATAGAGGTATTTATCATGACCGACAGATAGATCTCCATCTCGGGAACTGCTAGAACCGACCATATCCCACAGGGTATCGTTTGTCCAGTTCTTTTTCTCTCCCTGTTTAATAAACCCTGAAACCGCATTTCTCACTATCGCAGCAATAGTAGTTCTATTCTCTTTTGCCTTTTTTTTTAACTCTCTCAATACATCCTCAGGGAAATACATCTGCGTTCTCTTCAGTTCTGACATATACGAATCCTCCTATGATGTATAGACTATACATCGTTATAATGATTGTCAAGTTAATAATCTTCGATCGACCTCCACTGCAAGGAGACAAAAAATTCCGGAAAGAGATTTAAGCATTAGATAATTAAATAATGAAGGTTTGACCCTATTCGCTTTGACCCAGCCTGTCAACAGGTTGTCCGAGAATGTGGCCAATAAACAAAAACAAACAACAAAGAAATTGTGTGTAAAGTAAATGCGATCGATAAACAAGTCAGAAATTCTTTAAGATTTTTCCTTCCAAATCATAATTTTCTATTTTCATATTAAAAAGCACAGGAACTACCCAAGGAGAGCTTGGTTTCCTCGTATTCTCCTACACTGTGGCAGGCTTTATTCCCATTTTCAGCA
>Ga0194127_10006729_pt1 | contig 12948 bp, 11 predicted proteins | sample TA2KigC100mmetaG_FD_148624 | JGI IMG/M metagenome (GOLD analysis project Ga0194127, IMG submission 148624) | Freshwater microbial communities from Lake Tanganyika, Tanzania - TA2015036 Kigoma Deep Cast 100m | ecosystem: Environmental > Aquatic > Freshwater > Lake | place: Tanzania: Lake...
CCCCGGAAACCAAACCCGCGCTGAATTGGAAGTTCTTCACAGCCTGAATCCCGACCAGACTGAACACCAGAATCGTCGCAAGAAGCCGTAGAAAGCGAGCCATTCCGCCCTGTCCCGTCGGCGGGAGTCTCACCATCAGGACAGGCAGCGTTGAAACGAGTGGCAGGACTGCCGGCATGAAATAATATTTATGCCTCAAGGCAACGAAGAAGAAAAGATAAATCGAAAAAGGGAGCACCCAGAGCAAAATCAACAATATATGTAATCGCGTTTGTCGGTCTGCGATCCCGAGAACCGCCGCGATCAGAGATAAGGCAAGGATTGGGATTTCGACATAATTGGCTTCGAGCACCGGGAGCCACGTAGATGGTGAACTGTCCCCTGTGAAAACGAATCCGGAGGCAGTCGCATCCGATTGACTGGACTGAATTTTGAGCGCCGCCTGCCTCTCCGATTCAAACACCAGGAACGGATTGCTTATCAGAAATGTCAATGTCATCAAGGCAAGGAACTGCGCAGCAAGGATTCCGATCCGCCCGATCGCCAGGCGGCTCATCCGCCAACCAAAAAACAAATACCCGGGGATGGCCAGGAAGAAGAACAAACCGATTAACTTCGTAGCTGCGGCAAGTCCACAGGCGACCGCTGCGAGTTTAAAGTCCCTTCCGAATTTCAGATTATCCCGCTGCAGAAAGAAGAATGTTAGAACAACGAAAAGAAAGACCAGGCTCTCCGGATGCCACCATAAATTGTTCATCATCACTATGGGAATGGTCAGCAGGAAGATGAACAAAAGAATTGCCTGCGCGGGCCGCTTGAATCCTGTTTGCACATACACCAAAGTTCCAATTCCAATCAACATGGGCAGAACACTCACGAGTTGCCGGAGCAAAAGCAGGTTCAAAGAAATTTCGCCGGCACCGACGATGGGGATCAGAGGCAGGATGGCAAGCGCAGAGAACAGAAAGAACGGAAATCCGTAGTAGTAATGCTTGTATTGGATGAATCGATAGATCGATCCCAGGAAAGAATCCGCCGGCTGGTTCAGCATGCGCTGCAGATGTGGATATTGCCCAAATTCATCCGGCGAGAATACAGAGAGCATGTTGAGGTCGCGTGCTCCCTGTGCGTTGATCGGCAGGAACACCAGAAAATAGATCAATCCTATCAATCCGATCGCAAGGGAGACTCGATCCCGGACAGTTTTCATTCCGGACGGATTTCCTTTATTCGGTCGGTCAATTCCTGCACGATCTCGGAGTATTCAGAGTCAGCAGCCAGATTGCTCATCTCGTAGGGATCGGACTGCAGATCGTACAGTTCCCTCTCTCCTGTTTCATAAAGCACCAGTTTCCATTCCCTTGTTCGAAATCCTGCGTAGGAAGGGACGCGCATGGTGATATCCAGACTCTCACCATCATCGTCTTCCCCATATTGTTCGAAAAGGAATCCATCTCGAATTCTCATGCTTGGATCATCCAGCAAGGGGAGCAGGCTTACCCCGTCAATCAGATCCGCATCCGCGGCCCCCGCAAGTTCCAAGAGGGTTGGCGCGATATCGATGTTTAGGACAAAATTCGAATCCGTCCGTGAGGCCTGGATCCTTTCAGGATAGGAGATCACGAAGGGAACGTGCATGCATTCATCATATGGACATCCCTTCCCGATGAACTTGTGATTGCCAAGGGACATACCATTATCCGACGTGAACAGGATGAAGGTATTTTCCCGGATTCCCTCCCTTTCGAGGGTGTCAACCAGATCCGCCACAGCCTCGTCGGTACTCATGAGGGACCGCAGAATTCGCTGGTAAATTCCCTCCGCATGGTCTTGCGTGGGAGGATCCAAGTCGCTCCACCAGGAGGGTTTGTCGGTCAGGTCCTGCTCAAAGAAATTCGGCGGCCGATAGGGGGTGAACTCGTCTGTATAGGATTTAAACAGATTGGCATGACGCGCGGCCGGATAGTACGGTTGATGCGGAGAGATCACATTCAACATGAGAAAAAAGGGTTCGGCGGAATTCGCCCGGATAAAATCCACCGCCTTGTCCTTCAGGATATCCGTGCTGTAGGCTTCCGGATCGGAACCGTATTGGATGATCGTTCCATTTTCATTCAGCGAATAACCAAAATAAAAATATTTTCCGGGTTCGGTGTTCACGAAAGCCGCCCATTCGTCCCAGCCCGGCGGGATATACCCCTCGGGCAGGGAATTGTATTCGTTCAAGTATTTGCCGAACAAAGCTGTCCGGTAACCTGCCTGCTGCAACCAGACAGGTAGAGTGGAGGAATCATCAATGACCGTCGCACCACCAAGCGGTGCGCGATTGGTGAGCACGCCGTGACTGTGAACATATTGGCCGGTCAGGAGGCTCACCCGGCTCGGGCAGCAAAGCGAGGTAGTGACATAGGCGCCCTCGAACATCACCCCCTTCCCCACAAGTTCTTCTTGCACAGTCGGCATGTGTTGTATGGAATGAAACGGCTGGTCATCTGTAAGAACTACCACAATATTTGGCTTGTCGACGCGCCGTTTGGGGGCATCGAAACAAGCCGCGCTTGGTCCAAAAAGAATCAAATTGCAAAGAGTGATGAAAAGAATTAGCTGAAATCGCCTGGGGATCATGGAAAAATTCGTTACCTTGGAATCGTGCTGATCGGAAATCAGAGAGGGTGGACAAGATCGAATTATACCCGCCTGCCCAACGCATCATTGGAGATACAATTGGACCATGAAATACGAATCAGTGCAGGGGATTCACCTCCCTAAGATCGGGTTTGGTACATGGAATATCGGAGGGGGTGCCTCGGCGAATTCGAAGAAAGACCCTGCCTCCCTCGCAGCCCTGCGCTCGGCCTTGGAGATCGGTTATACCCACATCGACACGGCTGAAATGTACGCAGCTGGACACGCGGAGGAACTCGTCGGATCGGTCGTGAAAGATATGCGCCTCCCCCGCGAGTCGCTTTTCATTACATCCAAAGTGCTGCCCTCGCACTTGGCATACCATGACGTCCTCAAGGCCTGTGAAGCGAGTCTTCGGCGGCTGAAGATGGATTACCTGGATCTTTACCTGATCCACTGGCCTCACAAGGACATGACCCTTTCTGAGACCTTTCGTGCGTTAAACAAGCTTGTTCGTGATGGCAAGGTTCGACATCTTGGCGTCAGCAACTTTGACCTTCCGCTGCTTAAACAATCTCAGGAATATTCCGAGAGGCCGATAGTGACCAACCAGGTTCCTTTTAGCCTTTCTAACCGAACCTATCTCCAAAACGGCATCCTGAAATATTGTCAGAGGAATCAAATCCTGCTCACTGCTTATTCCCCCCTGGAGGAAGGGCGGCTTGCCAACACAAGGACAGTGAAGGATATTGCCCGGACCCATCGAGCGACAATCCATCAAATCGCATTGGCATGGATTGTCTCACATCCGCTGGTCGTAACGATTCCGATGTCTGCGAATCCGATTCACCAAAAGGAGAATTTTGACGCGGCAGTAATTGAACTTACCGATGAGGAATTTCGGAGATTGCATGTTGAATAGACCCATCCTGGATTTGTCGGCGCAATCACCTGCGGAACCGCAAATTCGGATTGCGGAAGAACCCAAAGCAGATACCGAACCCCTTTTCAAGGTGATCATTCACAACGACAGTATCACACCGATGGATTTCGTGGTGGAGGTCCTGAAGGCGATCTTTTACCTATCCAATGCAAAGTCGACCGAGATCATGCTCTCAGCCCATTTTTATGGATTGGCCTATGTGCAGACTCTCGTCCGAGCCGAGGCGGAGCGGCGGGTGGATCAAGCCCACCAGGCGGCGGAAGTCCAGGGATATCCACTAAGATTTACGATTGAACCGGAATGAAATACCCGTTGCGCGTTAAAAAATAATGGGATATAGTTTCGCCCACAAAAACCAAGAGGTTGCCAATTAATGTCATCCATCACGCGTGGAAAAGGTCTGCTCGAGCCCCTGCTGGCAGATTTGCGAGCCCAGCGGGCAAACAAACTCATCCCGCGGTCACTCCGATCCGGCAGAATTCTCGACATTGGATGCGGTACCTATCCATACTTCCTGGCCCATACACTTTTTCAGGAAAAGTTTGCCATCGATCAGATCCCGATCCCGAAAAATACTGCCATGGAGCTCCGGATCGAGAGTTTTACGCTGGATTTGGAAACCAAACCCAACCTCCCTTTTCAAGAACGGTTCTTCGAAGTGGTTACTCTGCTTGCGGTTGTCGAGCACCTGGATCCATCCTTAATGGCCTTGTTGTTCAAAGAAGTGTACCGGGTGTTAAAGCCAGGGGGAATGGTCATCCTTACCACCCCGGCTGCCTGGTCGGATGGGTTATTAAGATGGATGGCGCGGGTCAATCTCGTGAGCGCCGAAGAGATCCGGGAGCATGCCTACGCCTACACCCTGCCGCTGTTGGGTTGGTATTTCGGCCAGGCCGGATTCGAGATGACCAAAATCCGTTTTGGATACTTTGAATTCATGCTCAATATGTGGGCAACCGCGCAAAAATAACTTGGATCCACTGCAAACCCTTACGCGGATCAATCAAGACGACCTGCTGGCATCCTTTGGCTGGAAGGACCGCCCGATCCTTTCACGCCTTTTGCGTTGGTTCTCAGAAGCGCCCGCTCGAAAATTCGCGCGGCAAATGATCGAATTTGATCGGACCGTTGGGGAGTTCGGGTTGGTTCATGGGTCCAGCATGACTGTGCGAAGCTATGTGCAGGATGTCCGTATTCATGGAAATTCCCTCCCGGCGGGACCATTTTTGGCGTTGTCCAATCACCCGGGGATGACGGACACCTTGAGCCTGTTTTGCGCGTTGGATCGATCCGACCTGAAAATCATTGCTTTGGATCGACCCTTCTTGAATGCCCTACCGAACACGAGTCGCCACTTGTTTTACTTGAAGGAGGATGCCGCGTCTCGCATTGGGCTTGTTCGTCAGGTGAGCGCGCATCTACGATCCGGCGGTGCCCTGTTGACCTTCCCCGCCGGTCGAATCGAGCCGGATCCGGATGTTCACGATGGAGCGCTGAACTCGCTTCGCCAATGGGTGGATAGTGCTGGCGTGTTCCTCCGAATGGCGCCCGAAACCGCAATCCTGCCCGTACTGGTCCGGGGCGTTGTGTGGGATCGAATGGCGCGACACCCGCTGCTGGCGATAAAAAAAACAAGAGAGGATAGGGATACCCTTGCAGCCGCACTCCAGCTGCTTTCGCATGTCATCTGGAACAGCAGGCCGGTGATCGTACGCGTTCAAATCGGTCGTCCGATCTATGCTCGGGATTTGGGAGGAACCAACCCGAAAATCATACATTCGGCAGTGATCAACGAAATGGAAAAACTAATTCTCGAAACTCCCCGCGGCATGGGTCGATCCGTGATGCAATGAAAGCCCCAACATCGGGATTAATCCGCCGGAGTACCCGCCAGTATGGGCTCATCCCCGTTGTAACGAAGCAATTGCGGCCATTTTCGGATCACAAGGAATAATCCGACCAGACAGCCGATCCCTCCGCTGATGATCGCAAGCGGCGCGCCGAAAAGCTGGGCTACTACACCAGCTTCAATCTCCCCCAATTGAGGACCGCCCTGGAAGAAGATTTGCGTAATGCTGGTCATACGCCCGCGGATGTAATCGGGCGTCTGTAATTGGCGGATTGTGTTGCGTATGATGGTGCTCACACCGTCCGCTGCGCCTGTAATCGCAAGTGCCAGCCAGGCCACAAAAAACGACCGTGTGAGGCCAAAAACCACCGTCGCCAGGCCAAATATCAGCACTGACCCTAGGAAGGTGGTCCCTTGGCGGCGGATTTCCCGTAATTGAGATATTACCAGGGCAATCGCGACAGCCCCAACTGCCTGCGCGGCGGAGAGATAGCCGTATTCCACCACTCCTACCCGCAAAACGCGGGTTGCGATGATGGGCAAAAGCGTATTAGCGGAAGCAAAGAACGTGGCAATGAAATCCAATACCATGGAGGCAAGAATCACCGGCCGACTGAAGATAAAACGAATTCCTTCCTTGATCGATCCCGCGTTTACGCCAGTCGGCCGATCGGAATTCGACTGCGGAACATTCCCAATCATCAGCAAGGCGATCAAAACGAAAAGGAAGGATGCGGAATTCGCGTAATACACTGCCTGCTGCCCTGCAAATGCGATCACGATTCCACTTAATGCCGGGCCAATCACCGCCCCAGCCTGAAAAACCGTGAAGGTCATGCTGAAAGCGTTGGGCAGATCCTTGGGCGGGACAAGATTTGGAACAAGAGCCTGCCGGGAGGGACCGTCGAACGCCACCGCCACCGCTTGCAGAGCGGTGACCAGGTAGATGTGCCAAATCGTTACCTGGCCGGTCTCCGTCAGCAAGCCAAGGGACAAGGCCAGGAGTGCAGCCGCGCTTTGGGTGATGAACAGGATCGTACGGCGGTTAAACGAATCCGCGAGTGCTCCGCCGATCAATGAAAACAAAAGAACCGGCAAAATGCGGGCCAGTCCGATGCCACCGAGTGCAATGGGATTCTTGTTTAGCTGTGAGACGTGCCAGAACAAAGCCCAAACCTGCATTTGAGTCCCCGTGATGGAAATCAATTGACCCAGCCAGAGATATCGGAAACGCCGATGTTTCAACGCGGGAGGTATGTGCAATCCCATGAATTCGTCCAGGTTTCGTTAAAGAACCTCCGAGGGCGAGAAGCCGCGGAGGTTCGAAAATTCGACTGCCAATCGAGCGTTACTTTCTGTTAATTATAACAAGTTCGTCCATTCGACTGGTGGGGAAAAACAATTTCAAGTCAATCATCCTGAAGTGAATCGCCATTTCTGATTTCATTTTTCCCATCTCGGGGGATCGTCATGTAACCATTCAAGGCGGGGAGGGAGGGATTCGAACCCTCGGTGGACCGGAGCCCACAACGGTTTTCGAGACCGTCCCATTCAACCACTCTGGCACCTCCCCAATTCCACGCGGCGAAGATTATAACCGATACGATCTATACCAATACGCTCTCGTGCAAGCCAGGATAGTGCACCGCATCCAGTTTACGATCTTTGAGCAAACCACGCAGAATCCCTGCCTGCTTTTCTTCTCCATGGACGAGGAAGATGCGTTTAACACGACCGCGGACACCCATCGCGTATTTCACCAGTAAATCCTGACCGGCATGGCCGGAGAGACCTCCTATCGTGGCGACTTCGCATTTCATCTGGGGGCTCTCTCCGAAGATCCGCACCTCGGTTTCGCGGTCGGCCAGCCTGCGACCCAGAGTGTCTGGCGCCTGCCAGGAAACGATGCAAATCGTATTGCGGGGGTCTCCAAGATTGTTCTTGATATGATGCAGGATTCGACCGGTTTCCGCCATCCCAGAGGCGGAGATGATCACCATCGGTTCGTTACGCTCGTTCAATTGCTTGGATTCTTCAACCGATTGTATATACGTCAGCATTTTGAAATCGAGCGCGGGGTGACGCGCCTCCTCCACAAATCTTCGGGTTTCGGGGTCAAAGCATTCCGTATGAGAACGAAACACTTTCGTGGTTTCGACCGCCAACGGGCTATCGACAAAGACGGGGATCTGGGGAACATCCCGGTTGTGCATCATCGTATTCAGGTGATAGACCAATTCCTGAGTCCGACCGACGGCAAAGGAGGGGATGATGATTTTGCCCCCTCTCTCAACGGTCCTTTTCACCACTTTCTGAAATTCAATAAAAGCCTGCTGTGGATCGTTGTGAGGTTTATCCCCATAGGTGCATTCCATGATCATATAATCGGCATTTTGAGGAAGAACCGGATCTCTCAGCAATGGCAGTTCGAACCGGCCGATATCACCGGAAAACCAAAGCAAGATCTTCCTGCCCTTTTCCTCGATCTCAAGTGAAATCCCAGCGGATCCGAGAATATGGCCCGCCTCGTGAAATCGGACGATCACACCAGGTACTGGCTCGAAGGGGGCATCGTACTCTTCACCTAGGAAATGGTCCGAAGCCCGTTCGGCATCTTCCTTGGTATACAGCGGCTCAATCGGCGGCTCTCCGCGCTGAGCGCGTTTACGATTGACGAATTCCGCGTCCGCTTCCTGGATATGACCCGAATCGCGTACCATCAAATTGGCCAGATCCACCGTCGCACGAGTGGCATGGATCTGGTGTGCGAATCCCTGTTTGACCAGGTTGGGCAGGTTGCCGGAATGATCAATGTGAGCGTGCGATAAAACGACCGCATCCAACTTACGCGGATCATGCTGGAAGTTCAGGTTACGCTCGTATGTATCCGCTCGCCGACCCTGGAACAGACCACAATCCAATAGCAGCCTGGAGCCGTTCACCTCCAGCAAATGTTGGCTGCCGGTCACCGTATGAGCCGCGCCGTGGAAACTAATGCGCACTTTGGCCTCCTAGCACATGCAGAATCTGTGCACCAAACCGCTGTGCACGGGTGGGAGTATCCTTCATCAGGACTGCCAATTCGTCCAAACTCCTCGGCGGGTTTTCCGAGAGCATGGTCAGGTATGGTTTTGGAAGGATCACATCGGAATCGACCTTCATCTGCAGGCCCAAGGATTTCCTCCAGGATTTCAATTGATCCAATCTTTTCAGAACCGCATCGCTTTTCGAATCTTCTCGTTTTCGTCTGACCAGCGGAGCCTGCAATCCTTCATGAATTACGCCCAGCACCGCGGATCCCCATCGCTTAATCTGCTTTTCGCTCATGCCTGCCGCCGAAAGGTCCACCAGCTTCTCCACAGGTCGTTTGGACAACAGGATCAGGACATCCTCCATGACAACTTTATATGGGGGGCGATCTAATTTCTCAGCTTCGAGATCCCGCCACCGGCATAATCGGGAAAGGACGGTCAATTCGCGCAGAGAAAGATCCTTGCGCCCGGAAAATTTTTGCCAGGTTTCCCCGTTGATCTTCCCTTTCAGATCATCCACGGCACACAGGCGGGAAAAATCCTCCCGCGCAATTTGCAGCCGGTCGGATGCAATCAATTCGGCTTCCAGGGCTTCCCGCAGATCGAAGAGGTAATGCGTATCGAGTCGGGCATAATGAATCTGCTCATTCGACAAGGGCCGGGCTCCCCAATTGGCTTTTTGATGCCGTTTGTCAATTTTTATCCCAAACTTTTCTCCGAGCAGCCTGTCCAATCCCACGGCAGGATATCCAAGAATGCGCGCAGCTTGCATGGTGTCAAACAGGTTGACAAAGGAATAACCGAAATCCCTTCGCAAGCAAATCAAATCATATTCAGCAGCGTGAAAGATTTTTTCAATCTTTGATTCAGAGAAGATTTGAGACAATCCTTCCAAATCCGGCAAGGCAAAAGGATCAACCAGATAATCCGCGCCGCGTGAGGAAAATTGCACCAGGCAGACCTGCTCACGGAAAGCATGCAGGCTGTTGGATTCCGTATCCACAGCCATACGCTCTTGTACACGCAGGTCATCCACCATTGCCCGCAGAGATTTTTCCGAATCAACCCAGATGGGAGGCGGCAAAGCTTCAGACATATCGGCTGATTATAAACCCGAAGGAGATTACCGATCGGAGACTAACCGGGAGCGAGATCCTTCTCCATTACTTGCGCGTCCCCGCCATCACTATAATAGGTCTTCCAGACATCCACGGTGTGATATCCGTCTTTTTCATACATGGCAATCGCCGGAGAATTGGACAGACGAACAGTTAACCGCGCCTTCGGAACGCATAAGCGGATCTCACACGCTCGCAACAATGCGCTGCCGATGCCACGACGCTGAAATTCCGGGTCGACCGCGATCGTGGAAATCCAACCCCATCCCTCGCGCGGACGCGGATCTCCGGCGATAAAACCGACCATTCGCTCATGTACCATGGCTTTTAATCGAATCACTTCCGGAAAGCTGAGCACGGCGATGAGATCAAAGATCGACCACGCATCCTGCTTGAAGCAGTCCCGCTCCAAGCGCCGCAGGGAATTGAGATCCATGAGGTTTGCCTGAACAATTTCCATAATAAAATGAGCCTCAACAAGAGGCTCATTTTATTCGATTTTCGATCCCGCTTCCTATCCCTTCGCGTTCTTGCCCAGGAAATTCTCCAGCATGCTGGTGAATTCCATCGGGAAGATGTACTTTGTCGAGGCACTCGCCCCGATGGATTTGAGGGTCTCGAAATACTGCAACGTCATTGTCTTCTGATCCACGGTTTTGGCAGCATTGAAAATATGCTCCAACGCTTTGGCAAATCCCTGGGCTTTCAGTTCCTGCGCCTGCTGCAAGCCCTCGGCTTCAAGGATGGCGGACTGCTTGGAGCCCTCCGCCCGCAGGATGGAAGCCTGTTTTTCACCCTGTGCAACGTTGATGGCGGGGGCGCGCGTTCCGGTCGATTCCGTCACAACCGCCCGGCGGATGCGTTCCGCCGACATCTGGCGGTTCATGGCTTCCTGGATCTCTCGCGGCGGGATGATCTCGCGAATTTCCACGTTCGTTACTTTGACACCCCAGCGTTCCGTAACTTCATCCAGGCGCGTACGCAGCATGTTGTTGATATGTTCCCGCTCCGATAGCACATCGTCCAACGGGATTCCGCCGATGACTGCGCGCAATGTGGTCGTGGCCATGCCCTGCGCGGCGGTCTCGAAGTTCTGAACCTGAAGGACCGACTCGGTGGCGTCCAATATCTTGTAATACCAGATGAAATCCACCGAAATGCTGGCGTTGTCCTTGGTGATCGCGGTCTGGTGAGGGATCTCCCGCACCTGCTCGCGCAAATCCACCCGGACAGCCCGATCGATGACCGGGAAAAGAAATACGATGCCCGGTCCTTTTTGACCGATGCAGCGGCCGAGACGGAAGACGACGAGCCGCTGGTATTCCGCGACGATGCGGATGGCGTTTGCCACGATGATGAAGGCAATTATCGCAAACGCGCCGATGATGCAAAGCAGGCTGTTGGCTAGGATATCCATGGCTACTCCTTGTTATTTTCCTTTTTGTGACTTCTCTTTTTCGACCACGAGGATAAATCCTTCGCGTCGGATGACACGAACATTGCTTCCCGCTGGGATTGGCGAATCGCTCCGCGCGCTCCATAATTCCCCGGCGATTTGAACGCTTCCTCCGTCATGGACCCTGGTTTTCGCCTCCCCCAATTGATCCACCAACTCCTCAAGATCATGGCTGGGACGGGCATACGCGGCATCGATCGACTTTCGAACGGCGAACCAAAGGAACAAGGCTACCGAGGTAGAAGCCACCAAGGCGAGCAATGGATGCACACCCGCGGCTCCGGTTTCCCCGGGGAAGATGAAGATCGAGCCGAGAATCAACATGAGAATCGACAACGCCAGGAACCATTCCCGCTTCGGTTTTTGTATGGCATACAAGAAGGGGACAATGCTCAAGGCGAGAATCGCCAATGCCCACCATTGAAAGGTCAGGTTATAGATGGCGTAGCCCCCCACCACGACGCAGAAAAAGGCGCCGACTTCGAACATTCCCGTTCCGGGTGTCACCAGGGACATCATTGCCAGCAAGACAGCCCCCAGCAGGAAGAGATACGCAATATTCGGGCTAAGCAAAAAGTCCATTGTTACTCCGTTTCATTATACAACAAGACGATCTTTTACTTCCCATACGATGGAAGGGCAATTAAAGTTGCCCAAGGAATTCTCCTTGCAGGTTGTATAATGATGCCGGTCAAATCGAAAAACCTATGGAGAATTCGTGAAACCCAGAAATATCTGTGTCATCGGGTTGGGGTATATCGGCCTGCCTACCGCGTCCACCCTCGCGTCCAAGGGGAATCACGTCCTGGGCGTGGACATCAATTCTGAAATCATCGACACCTTGAGCAAGGGAGAAATTCATATTCATGAGCCCGGTTTAAAGCATGTGGTTCAGCACGCGATCGAATCGAAATGTCTGGAAGTGGCAACCGTCGCCCGCCCGGCGGATGCCTTCATCATCGCCGTTCCTACGCCGTTCAAGGAGGAAGAATTCGGGGAGTTCAATGGTCTCAAGTTTAAACTTGCGGACATGCGGGCAGTGATCTCCGCTGCCGAGTCGATCGTCCCCCACCTGAAGAAAGGCAATCTGGTGATCCTCGAATCCACCTCTCCGCCTCGGACGACGTGCGATCTGGTTGCCCCCATCCTGGAGCGATCCGGGTTAAAGGCGGGATCGGATTTCCATTTATGCTATTCTCCGGAACGCGTCCTGCCGGGTCAGATCATGCAGGAATTGATCGAGAACGCCCGAGTGGTGGGCGGGATAACGAAGGAATCGGCTCAAGCCGGCCAGGACCTATACGAAATCTTCGTGACCGGCCGGATTCTCAAAACCGACGCGACCACCGCCGAGATGGTCAAGCTGATGGAAAACACCTACCGCGATATCAATATCGCAATTGCCAATGAGTTCTCCCGGCTCGCGGAAAAATTCGGGGTGGATGTCTGGGAGGCTGTCTCTCTCGCCAATCTGCACCCCCGCGTCAAGATCCTGGAACCCGGGCCAGGTGTGGGAGGTCACTGTATCTCTGTTGACCCATGGTTTTTGGTCGAAGCCGCACCGGAGCTAACTCCATTGATCATTCACAGCAGACTGGTCAACGATGGGCAACCGAACTACGTGGTGGAGAAATTGATCCGTTCCATCGGCTCGATCAGGAACAAACGAATCGCCGCGTTAGGCCTTGCCTACAAGCCTGATGTAGATGATTTGAGGGAAAGTCCCGCCGTCGAAGTCGTCCGTCTCCTGCAACACGGAGGCGCTCAAGTTACCTCGTGGGAGCCCTTCAAACCGGAGGCGGCCTTGGAGGGGATCAAGATGGCCACTTCCTTCGAAGAGGCGATTCAAGAAGCTGAAATATTGATCCTGTTGGTCAAACATACGGATTTTCGTTCCCTTATTGCTACAGAAGTTGCACAACACA
>Ga0194127_10006730_pt1 | contig 12947 bp, 10 predicted proteins | sample TA2KigC100mmetaG_FD_148624 | JGI IMG/M metagenome (GOLD analysis project Ga0194127, IMG submission 148624) | Freshwater microbial communities from Lake Tanganyika, Tanzania - TA2015036 Kigoma Deep Cast 100m | ecosystem: Environmental > Aquatic > Freshwater > Lake | place: Tanzania: Lake...
TCGCGCGATGCCCTCGCGCAAATCGTCGTCGCCGAGGGCGAACGAAAACCTCGCGTATCGCGCCAACCCGAACGCCTCGCCCGGCACGAACGCCACTTTGGCGCGGTCCAGCACGATGTCGGCCAATTCGAGCGTCGTCGCCGCCGTGACGCCGCTCAAACTGCGGTTCAACAGGCCCGAAAAATCCGGGAAGCAATAAAAAGCGCCCTGCGGTTGCATGCATCGCACGCCGGGGATCGCGTTCAACATCTGATGCATCAACGCCCCGCGGCGCGCGAAACTCTCGCGCATCATCGCCACCGCCGACAAGTCGCCCGACACCGCCGCCAACGCCGCATACTGCGCCACATTCGAAACATTCGATGTCGTGTGGCTCTGGAAGTTGATCGCCGCCTTCATCACGTCGGGCGGCCCGATCATCCAACCCACGCGCCACCCGGTCATCGCGTAGGTCTTGGCGACACCGTTGACGATCACGCAGCGGTCGGCGATCTCGGGCACGACCGTGGGCATCGAACTGAAAACATGGTTGCCGTATGTCAGGTGCTCATAGATCTCGTCGGTCACAACCCAAATGTCGTTCGCCGCGGCCCACCTGCCTATTGCAACCGTTTCTTGACGCGAATAGACCGCGCCGCTCGGGTTGTCTGGTGAAACGAACAGCAAAACTTTCGTCTTCGGCGTCTTGGCGCACTCGAGTTGTTCGACGGTCACTTTGAATTCGGTTTCTTGCGTCGTGTCGATCACGACCGGCACTCCACCCGCCAGCGCGATCGCCTCCGGATATGTCGTCCAATACGGTGCGGGGCAAATCACCTCGTCGCCCGGGTCGCAAAGAGCGGCGAACGCCACGAAAACCGCGTACTTCCCGCCGACCGTCACCAAGACTTGCGACGCCGCGCACTCGAAACCCGAATCGCGCTTCGTCTTTGCCGCAATCGCCTCACGCAACTGCGGCAAACCAGCCGCCGGCGTATACCGATGCGCTTTCGGGTCGTGCGCCGCCCGCACCGCTGCTTCGACGATGTATTCGGGCGTCGGAAAGTCGGGTTCGCCAGCGCCAAAACCGATTACATGTTCACCTTTGGCCTGCAGCGCCTTGGCCTTCGCGTCGACCGCCAGCGTCGCCGATTCGGCGATGGCCGAGAGTCGTTTTGAAACTCGGTTTTTCGGGTGTGAAGTCGCAACCACGGCTGCCATGCTTACACAGTGGACGGAAATTGTCACGGTTATTTTCAAAACTCACGATGAACATTGACGAGGTGCTCGAAGCCGATTGGGACGCGGTGCCAACCCTGCGCGACCCCGTGTTGGTCGTCGCGTTGCGCGGTTGGTTCGACGCGGCGGGGGCGGCGACAAGCGCTCTCGAGTGGTGTCTCGACAATCGGGCCGTCACGGTCGTCGCCAGCATCGACTCAGATCCGTTTTTTGACTTCACCCACGAGCGACCCGAGGTCTATTTCGACGACGATGACGAGCGCAGAATCCGCTGGCCAGAAAACGACATCGTCGTGGCCCGCTACCCCGAGGGCTCCCGCGATCTCGTCGTTTTGTCCGGCGTCGAACCACACACCAACTGGAACATCTTCTGCGAGTGCATTCTTCAAACCGCAAAAAACTTGAACTGTGGTGTGGTCGTTACGGTCGGGGCGATCGCCGAGGCGATACCCCACACCCGCACGCCATCGGTGTTCGGTAGCACAACCAACGCCAATCTTGCCCGCCGACTCAAACTCTCCAGGCCGTCGTATCAAGGTGTAACCGGCATCGTCGGCGTAATGCAAGAACGCTTGGAACGCGAACATCTCGCCGCGGTCTCGCTGCGCGTCGGCGTGCCACACTATTTGACGAACGCCCAACACCCGAAGTCAAGTGCCGCATTGTTGCGACACCTAGAAATTGTTCTGGGTGTACCGACACGACACGCCGAACTTTACGAAGAAATTCAGCGCTGGGAAGAACTCCACAACGCCGCCGTCGAGGGAGACGACCAGGTTTCAGAACACCTGGCCCGACTCGAGGCCGATTACGACGCCCGCACCAGATTCGAGATCCCGAGCGCCGACGACCTGGGTGCAGAACTCGAGAAGTTTCTTCGCGAGCAGCCCGACGAAGATCAAGAGAAATAGAAGTGCCCCAGGCGCTCGCCCGGGGCACTTCTTCAACGCTGAGGGGGCGTTGATTCTTGTGTCGAGGTAAAACCTTCTACTTCGAATTGATCAACTTTGCTTTGGCTTCGGCCGCGGTCTTGATCGCGCCCGTCAAAGGTGCATAACCAAGCGCCTCGGCGTTTGCCGGTGCATATGTCGTCAAGATCCAGGTGAAAAATTCACTGACGACCGCGTTTCTGGCGCTCTTGGCCGTCTTGCCAAGACCATACGTGATCGCCACGATCGGGTAGGCGGTGAGGTTTGTCGCCTGACTGAAATCGAAGTTGACGAGGCCCTTCGTATCCATCGAGGCACCCGAAATAAAACTCGAAGCAGCGGCAGCGGTGGGACCAACAAATTTGCCCGCCGCGTTGCGCACGTTTGCCGCACGAATACCTTTGGCGGCACGAGTCGCCTCGGTGACAAACGAAACCTCGGTGTACCCGATGGTGCCATTCGTGTCGGCGATGTAATTAGAGACGTTTGCCGAACCACTTTGACCTTGGAAGGTGGAGCCAAAGGAGGCGACTTTGGCGGATCCGCCAGGAATACACGAGGCGAACGCGTCATTGACCGCCCAGTCGGGGTTCGCCGATTGCTTCATAAAGTTACAAAAATTATTTGTCGTGCCCGAACCATCGGAGCGATAAACAACCGTGATCGCCTTGTCGGGCAATTTCACCGCGGTGACCGCGTATTTGCCGACATCTTTACCGGCAACCTTGACCGTGTAGTTGTTTGCCACATCAACGCTGGCTTGAAGAGAAATTTCACCCTTCGCCCCGATCGTCGCCGATTTGACCGACTTCTTCTTGGTGTTGTCATAAAGTTCTACGGTTTTGCCTTTCGACGACTTCAATGCCGCGGGCGTCAAGGTGACGGTGACGAGAGCCGTGTTGAGTGCCGGCGTCGACCACACCGAAAAGGCACCTTTCAAGCCGCTCTTCTTCAATGAGTTGCCCCAGGCCGGGTTGGTCTTCATGTCGTTGGCGATCGATGGATCGTTCCATTTCCTGATCGTGCCACCAAAAATTCCGTTGATCGTGCCTTGACTCAACGAAAGCGTCTGACCTGCAAGTTCATCCAACCGATAGGCAACTGCTATCGCGCCACCAACATAGGGAACATAGACCCAGTCGAACGAGGCCGCCTGCGCGGTTGTCACCGCCGAGTCGGTGCCACCAAAGTCGGTCAGGTTGGCCTTGAAGTCGGCCTTGCCCTTCGACGATCCGCCGCCGGGATTCGCGTAGGTGACGTTGTGTTTTGTCGCTGCATTGAATGCAACCGTGGCCGACGCCAAAAAGTTCTGCGGAAAAGTCGCACCTGACCCGGAGGCATCTTCCGCCAACGCGATCGTGCCGGCGGAGAGACTCGTCACCGCTCCGATTGCCATCGCGATAACTTGTCGACAAAACATTCTCATTTTTTTCTCCCTTGAAATTTTTTCATCGAATCACGGAAAAACTAATCAGGCCCGCCAAACGAAACGTTTACCTTCGCTTAACTCGGGGCGACCAAAAGTTGAACAATAGACAAACTTCCGCGGTTCAGCCGAACTTGCCCTGAACGTAATCGGCCGTGCGTGTGTCGCTCGGGTTGGTGAACAATTTTTTCGTTGCATCGGCTTCGACCAGATAGCCGGGGCCGCCATCGGCCAAAAAGAATGCGCAAAAATCACTGACTCGCGCAGCCTGCTGCATATTGTGAGTGACGATCACCACGGCGATCTTTTCGACCAACTCTTTGATCGTCTCTTCGATGCGCAGCGTGCTTCCCGGGTCGAGAGCCGAGCAGGGTTCATCCATCAACAGAACGCTGGGTTCCACGGCAAGCGACCGGGCGATGCAAAGTCTCTGTTGTTGACCACCCGACAACGACCCACCTGTCGCGGTGAGACGATCTTTGACTTCTTTCCATAAACCGGCGCGAGTCAGGCAACTTTCGACGATCGCGTCATGATCTGCAACCTTCAAGTGGGCCAACTTGATGCCGGACAACACGTTCTCGCGAATGTTCATCGCGGGAAACGGGTTCGGCTTTTGGAAAACCATTCCGACCTTGAGGCGAATCGCGGCGGCATCAACTTCGGGTGAGTAGATGTCGTGACCATCCTGCAACACTTGTCCCGCCATCGCCGCACCAGGTATGAATTCGTGCATGCGGTTGAGCAGTCGAATAAACGTCGACTTGCCGCAACCCGACGGCCCAATCAACCCGGTCACGGTTCTCTCGGGAAACCTCAACGAAACATCCTTCAAAACATGGTGTTTGCCGAACCATGCGTGAATGTTCTTGGCTTCGAGACCGCGCACGACTTTTGGTTCACCCTGCTCCCCGTCCACCGACGTCACGCTAGTTTGCACCGTTTGCGACACTTCAGTTGCCCCTCTATTCGTGGCTTCCACGAGTTACCTCTTGTCCTTTCCACCGATGTATCTGGCGGTCGTGAACAAAATCAACACCACGATCATCAACACCAACGAGCCCGTCCAGGCGCGATTGATCGAGTTCTCGGTTCCTATTTGCAACAAACCGAACACATAGGTTGGCAACGAACCAATCGGCCCGCCCAACGGATTGAACACGAAACTGTTGTTCGACAACGATGTGAGCAACAGCGGCGCAGTCTCTCCAATTACCCGCGCGACGCCCAGAATCGCCGCCGTCATCAAGCCGCTTCGAACCGTCGGCAGCACGACCATCAGCGAGGTTCGCCACTGACGCGCGCCAAGCGCATAACTCGCCGAACGCAAATCGTCGGGCACGAGTTTCAACACTTCTTCGGCGGTGCGCGCCACAGTGGGCAACATCAAAACGGCCAAGGCCAAGGCACCGGCCATGCCGCTGAACGCATCGGTGTAATTGACGAATGTCGTATAAATGAATAGTCCCGCCACGATTGACGGCACGCCGCTCATCGACTGCACCACGAATCGCACCAAAAATGTCAATCGGCCTCGGATCTCCGTCAAGTAGACCCCGCTCAAAATGCCGAGCGGCAAGGTGATCGCCGCGGCGATCGAAACCATCAGCATCGAGCCGATGATTGCGTGCGCGGCACCGCCCATGTTCAGTTCATCGTCGGGGGTCGTGAACTGCATGTTTTCGACCAAGAAATTCGGCTGTAGCCCCCGAACTCCCTTGAGGATCACGCTCGCAAGAATCGACATCCACGGAAAAAACGCGAGCACTGCCGCAGAGGCGATCAACACCCCGACGAACGCGTCTTTGCGGTTCTTTTGGTTCAATCGAAAACTGCGCACAATCGTCGCCGCCATGAAGACGGCGAAAAGTGCCAGGCCGAAACCGTCGATGCCGGCGAGTCCCGTCAGCAACACGATCGCCGCAGATAACACCACGGAAATCAGAAACACAATCGACGAGATCGATTTGTTTTTTCGCGTCGGTCTCCAGGGCGTGGTCGGCTCGGGCGCGACATTGGCCCTTTCGGTGGGGACAATCATCGTGCTCATCGGCGACGCGTCGACCTTTCGACGATCGAAGCCGCCACCATGTTCACGACCAGCGTCAACAAAAACAACACGAAGCCCGCCGCAACGAGGGCCTTCAATTCATATTCGGTTGCCTCACCAAACTTCAATGCGATCAACGACGCGATGTTTCCGCCTTCAGACTCCAAGATCCGGAAGTTGTAGCGAAACACGATGTTCAGCAACAGATAGACGGCGACCGTTTCACCCAACGCCCGACCGAGACCCAACATCGCCCCACCGATCACGCCGCTCTTGCCAAACGGCAGAACCACGGTCTTGATCGCACCCCAACGGGTGCCACCGAGCGCGTAGCAAGTGTCGACCAAGTCGCGCGGAGTGCGCGAGAAAACCTCGCGTGAGACCGAGGTGATAATCGGTGTGATCAGCGAAGCCAGAACACACCCTGCGACGAACGGACTTCGACCGAACACCTCGTTCTGAACCTTGATAAATGGCAACCATCCGAAACGCGAATTCAACAAGTCCGACCATCGCTCGCCGTAAGAACTGAAAAACACCACGCCCCAGATTCCGAAAATCAAAGAAGGAATCGCCGCCGCCAGGTCCAACAGGGTCGTCAAAACTTTTCTGACTTTCGGGGTTGCGTAGAACTCGACGAACAACGCCCCGCCAATTGCCAGTGGCATTGAAATCACCAGTGCGATCACCGAAACGAGAATCGTGCCGGTCAGCATCGGCCCGATCGAAAAATCGTCGGGAATTATCCCGTCACCGCTTCCCGCCGTCCAGTTCGATCCCGTGATGAACTTCAACCCACGGTCGTTGAAAATCTGCGCGCTTCTGACAAACAGAAAAGTGCCGATCAACCCCAAGAGAATCAGCGAAGTCAGTGCCCCCGCAGTGACTATGCGTCTAAAAATTCGGTCGGCTCGGTTGAAAATTACCGAGAGTTCACGGGCCTCCGGGGTGGCCTGCACGCTCGGAGAAATCGACACGGCACCAAGTTTTGCCTCGTCGAGTTACCCAAACCTGTCAGCCAAGTGAACGCAAGGTGAATTATTTGGCGGCGTCAAAACCGAGTTCGAGGTCGGTCAAAATATCGTCGATGGTCTCAAGACCCACCGACAGGCGCACCAACCCCGGATACACGCCCGCAGAAGCCTGCTCTTGCGGGGTCAATTGACTGTGCGTTGTCGACGCCGGGTGAATCACGAGGCTGCGTACATCGCCGATGTTGGCAACATGACTGTGCAGTTTGAGCGCGGCCACGAACTTCTGGCCCGCCTCGACACCACCTCTGATGTTGAAAGCCAGGACCGAACCGTAACCTTTGCCCTTGCCGTACCGCTTCGCGCGCTCGTGCCAAGTATTGGTGGCGAGACCGGGATAAAAGACCTCTTCAACCTGGGGGTGTTTGGCCAAGTATTCGCCCACGCGTTGCGCGTTTTCCCAGTGACGCTCCATCCGCAATGACAATGTTTCGAGCCCTTGCAAGAAGTTGAACGCGTTGTCGGGTGTCGTCGCCATACCCAAGTCACGCAACATCTGCACACGCGCCTTGATAATGAACGAACCGGCACCGAGTGCCGGCCAATATGCCAAGCCGTGATAACTCGGGTCGGGCTCGGTGAAATTGGGGAACTTGTCGCCCTTGCCGAAATCAAAGGTGCCACCGTCGATGATCGCTCCGCCGATGCTCGTGCCGTGGCCGCCGACAAATTTCGTCAACGAGTGCACGACAATGTCTGCGCCCCACTCGATTGGTCGAATCAAATACGGTGTCGGCACCGTATTGTCGACGATCAACGGCACGCCGGCGTCGTGGGCGACTTTGCTTACCCCCTCGATGTCGAGCACGTTGTTGCGAGGATTCGCCAACACTTCACCGTAAAACGCTTTCGTGTTTGGCCTGGTCGCCGCACGCCACTGGTCAAGGTTGTCCGGGTCGTCGACGAAACTTACGTCGATGCCAAGTTTCGGCAGCGTGTAATGAAACAAGTTGTATGTCCCGCCGTAAAGACTTGGCGAGGCAACAATGTGCGCTCCCGACTCGGCCAGCGTCAGAATTGCCAGCAACTCGGCCGACTGGCCAGAGCTCACGGCGAGAGCGCCCGGCAAACCGACAGCAGTCGTGACGCCACCTTCGAGCGACGACAATCGTGCCTCGAGCACGCCTTGTGTCGGGTTCATTATTCGCGTATAGATGTTTCCGATCTCGGCGAGTGCGAACAAGTTCTGCGCATGTTGTGCATCGCGAAACACATAACTTGTGGTGCGATAGACCGGCACCGCACGGGCACCTGTTGCCGAATCTGGTTCTTGACCGGCATGAATTTGACGAGTTTCAAAACCCCAATTTGCGTTTGTCATAGGCCCGACAAACTACCAGACTAATCCCGACTAAACAACTCGGGATTCAAAGACTCAGCCGCCCGAAATTTCGGCGACCTTTTTCTTGCCCTTTGAAATCCACGGCATCATCGAGCGCAAATGCGACCCAACTTTTTCAATCGGATGATTCTTCCCCGCGTTGCGCAACTCAGCGAACCGCTTGCGACCCGAGTCGCTTTCGGCAATCCACTCTTCGGCGAACTTGCCCGTCTGAATCTCTTCAAGAATCACTTTCATCCGCTTCTTCGTGTCGGCGTCGATGATTCGTGGACCGCGCGTAACGTCGCCATATTCAGCCGTATCTGAAATCGAATATCGCATGCCGGCAATGCCCTCTTCATACATCAAGTCGACGATCAACTTGACCTCGTGCAGACACTCGAAATACGCCATCTCGGGTGCGTAACCCGCCTCGACAAGCGTTTCGAAACCAGCCATCACAAGTGAGGTCACGCCGCCACACAACACAACCTGCTCACCGAACAAGTCGGTTTCTGTTTCCTCGGGGAATGTCGTTTCGATTACTCCGGCACGAGCGCCACCGATCGCCTCGGCATAAGACAAAGCCAATGCCTTCGCCTTGCCCGTCGCGTCCTGGTGCACTGCGATCAGCGCCGGCACACCACCGCCTTCGGTGAACGTGCGGCGCACCAGGTGACCGGGACCCTTCGGCGCGACCATGATCACATCGACACCCTTTGGCGGCGCGATGCGCTCGAACCGAATATTGAAACCGTGCGCGAACGCCAACGCTTTGCCGTCGGCAAGGTTGGCTTTGATCTGCTCGTCGTAGATCTTCTTCTGCTCGGTATCAGGCGCGAGGATCATGATCACGTCCGCCCACTTCGTCGCCTCGGCGATCGACAAGACTTTCAGCCCGGCCGCGGTCGCCTTTGCCGCCGAGGTTGACCCTTCGCGCAAGCCGACGACGACATCGACACCCGACTCTTTGAGGTTCAACGCATGGGCGTGACCTTGCGAACCGTAGCCGATAATCGCGACCTTCTTTGAGCGAATAATCGACGGGTCAGCGTCTTTCTCGTAGTAAACATTCGCAGCCATCAACTTGCCTTTCCCTTTGTGCTCACCGCACGAACTTTCGGCGTGCGATCTAGTTTTGGCAACGCCACGCGACCCGTGCGTTGAGACTCGATGATCCCATATTGGCGCAACAGCTCCGAAAAATCGTTCAGTTTTTCCGGGCTGCCGTCCAGGCTCACGCTCAGCGACTCGGGCCCGACACCCAAGATCTTGCCCTCGAAGATATTCACCAACTCGACGACTTGTCCGCGCAGTTCGGGGGTCGCGCGCACGGTCGCCACCATCAACTCGCGTTCAACCGAGTTGCGCGGATCAAGTTCGAATATGCGCACGACGTCGACCAACTTGAACAATTGCTTGACTATCTGCTCGAGTGTCGCGCTCTCCAGATCTACGACGATCGTGATTCGGCTGTAGTCTTCCTGCTCGGTTGGCGCCACGGCGAGCGAGAAAATGTTGTAGCCGCGCCGCGCGAACAACGATGCGACTCGCGCAAGAACACCGGGTCGGTTCTGCACGAGCACCGAGAGCACATGATGATTCGGTGCGCTCCCGTAAGGATTTGATTTCGTCATCGCAGCAACTCTCGTCGCGACTCTTGCGATGGATACAACATGATTTCGTCGTTGCTACGACCCGCCGCCACCATCGGAAACACCTGCTCGGTCGGCGCAATCTTGAACTCGACAACCACCGGACGGTCGTTGATGCTGTTCGCCTTGTCGATCGCCGACTCGACCTCTTCGGGCGACTCGACACGAATACCGACACAACCCATGGCTTCAGACCACTTCACATAGTCGGGAACCGACTCTGAAAAATGAACCTGGCTGTAACGATTGTCGTAGAACATCTCTTGCCACTGGCGCACCATGCCTAGGTTCGCGTTGTTCAAGATGCCGACTTTGATCGGAATCTGTTCGACGGCTGCGGTTACCAGTTCTTGTGCCGTCATCTGAAAGCAACCATCGCCGTCGATCGCCCAAACCGTTCTGTCGGGACGGCCAACTTTGGCGCCGATCGCCGCGGGCACCGAAAAGCCCATCGTGCCGAGACCGCCCGAGTTGACCCAGGTGTACGGCTCGTTGAAATGCCAAAATTGGCTCGCCCACATCTGGTGCTGACCCACGCCGGAAACCAAGATTGTGCCGTTTGGCGATGCGTCGCGAAGTTTTTCGAGACAATACTGCGGTTTCAACGCCGCACCGGGTTCGCTCGGCTCGTATGCGAGCGGAAAGTTTTCCTTCCAGCCGTTGACACGACTGCGCCACGCGGAGATATCGGCTTGTTTCGTGCCACCAGCCATCAAATCGCGCAATGCAACGATCATTTCTTCGATCACCAATCGGCAATCTCCAACGATCGGCACATCAGGCTTGCGAACCTTGCCTTGTTCGGCAGGGTCAATGTCTACGTGAACAATTTTCGCATCCGGGGCGAATGTCGAAACCTTGCCCGTGACGCGATCATCGAACCGTGAGCCGAGTGCGACCAGCAGGTCGGCGCGCTGCATCGCAGTAACTGCCGTCGCCGTGCCGTGCATGCCGGGCATGCCCAGACATAACGGATGATTGTCGGGAAACGCGCCGCGCGCCATCAGCGTCGTCACAACCGGGATGTCCATCAATTCGGCGAGTTCGCGTAACGCCGCCGCCGCACGGGCTTTGAGCACGCCACCACCCACATAAAGAACCGGTTGCTTTGATGCGAGAATCAATTTCGCCGCTTCTTTGATCATCCGCGAATGACCCTTGGTCGTCGGCTTGTAGCCCGGCAAACTGTCGATCACTTCATCGTCCGATGGCCAGTGCCAAGTCATCGAGTTTTGCAAAACATCTTTCGGCACGTCGATCAACACGGGGCCAGGTCGGCCGGTCGTCGCAATGTGAAACGCCTGGCGAATCGCCAACGGCAGATCGTCGGGGCTCATCACCAGTTCGTTGTGTTTGGTGATGCTGCGGGTGATGCCGACCGTGTCGCACTCTTGAAAGGCATCGGTGCCGATGGCGTTTGTCGGCACTTGACCGGTGATCGCAACCATCGGAATCGAGTCCATGTGGGCGTCGCAAAGCGGAGTCACCAAGTTCGTCGCCGCGGGGCCGCTCGTCACCATCGCCACGCCGGGTCGACCAGTCACATGCGCGTAACCCTCGGCCATGTGACCGGCACCCTGCTCGTGACGAACCAAAACGTGACGAATGCTCGACTTGATCAGCGGGTCGTAGGCGGGCAAAATGCAGCCGCCCGGAAGACCGAACATCACATCAACATTCTCCTGCTCGAGACCTTTGATCAAAGCCTGGGCTCCAGTGAGTTGCTGATTCGATTTCATATTTGATCTCCTCCTGCTGCTTTCATTTTCGCTGTTACTGATTTTTGATTTTTGGGAATAAAAAAACCTCCCTGGCGGGAGGTTGTCGGCGCACGCTTTGGAGCGCGCGCCTAGAGGATGACGACGACAGAAACGATAAGACGACCTGAAACTGTTGTAAACATCTCTATTAGTGTGGCAGCGAAAACGCCGCTTTCACAACCTGGCGATTGACGCCTTTTCGCCTGATTTTGCCACGACTACGACGCGGCGTTTGGTCGCGCCGATATCGCCGACCGAGCCGACATTGAGCCCGCCCAGAGATGCCGTTTCAACATCGATCGCGACATCCGGCGCAACCCCCGAGATGAGTCGGCATACGTTCCGCGCCCGTTGTTTGGCCAGCGAAAGCATCAGCCTGGGCGGCCCATCACCCGCATAACCGGTGCAGGTTACCGAGAACTCTCGGTTGAGTTTGGCAGCGAATCGGGTCAGTCGCAGTTTTTGTTCGGTTGAAAGTTTGGCACTCATCGGGGCAAAGGCTTGCACCACAAATTGTTTGGTGACTGGTTCAAGAATCGTCGACGGTGTCGTCGTGCTCGTCGTGCTCGTCGTCGTCGTACTCGTCGTCGTCGTACTCGTCGTGCTCGTCGTACTCGTCGCGACGGTTGTCGTTATAGGTGGGTTTGTCGTTGAAGATGTTGTCGATGTTGATGTTGTCGATGTTGTAGCTGTTGGTGATTGAGAACCCGAAGAGCCTGAGCCGCCAGAAGATTGTGGCGGAACCGTAGTCGTCGTAGAAGTCGTCGTAGAAGTCGTCGTCGTCGTAGAAGTCGTCGTCGTAGAAGTCGTCGTCGTAGTCGTCGTCGTAGTCGTCGTCGTAGTTGGTGTCACGGCTGACGATGCGGTAGACGCCGCCCCGAACCCGAAACTGTTGATCGCCGTGACACGAAACAGATATGCCGAGTCGTTGCTCAAACCGGTAACCGTCGCACTCGTCGTTGTCGATACTCCGTCGGCAAAGATTGACCATGAGGTTCCGCTATTTGACGAATACTCGATTCGGTAATCGGTTATCGACGCCCCTCCTGTCGAGGGTGCACTCCACGACAACACGACTTGCGTGTCACCCGCACTGCCGGTCGGCGCGTTGACGCGCGCAGGTTCGGTCACCGAACTCACCGTGCGACCCGTGCCCAAAGCAACCGTGCTCAACGAATCCCCCATTTCGTTTGCTTCGTCACCCAAACTTGCGGTGGCGGCGTAGCCCAAGCGACCATTCGAGCCACTGCCCCAACACTTCACCGTGTTGTTGTCGAGCACCGCACACGAATGAGCATCACCCGCGCTGATCGCCTTGGCGGTTCTACCCGTGCCCAAATCGACAGCAACAAGGGCGTCACCCATTTCGCCCGCAGCATCACCCAAACTCATGGTCGCGCCCGACCCAAGACGACCACTCACGCCGTAACCCCAACACTTGACAGCGCCGTTGTCCAAAACTACACAGGTGTGCGATGTTCCCGAACTAATTGCGTTCGCAGTTCTGCCCGTGCCCAAAGAAACTGCCGCCAACGAGTCGCCCATGTCGTCCGCCCC
>Ga0194127_10006731_pt1 | contig 12947 bp, 8 predicted proteins | sample TA2KigC100mmetaG_FD_148624 | JGI IMG/M metagenome (GOLD analysis project Ga0194127, IMG submission 148624) | Freshwater microbial communities from Lake Tanganyika, Tanzania - TA2015036 Kigoma Deep Cast 100m | ecosystem: Environmental > Aquatic > Freshwater > Lake | place: Tanzania: Lake...
TTGTTCCGTATGTATCTTCTCAATAAGTGGAGGCGACGGGGGTCACAGACCCCCTGAGAGCAGGCTCATAGGCGGTCTGCGACCGCCGTTCCCCGGATTATTGAGAGGATACTTCCGTATTTCGTAGGAAAGGATTTGTCGATGCCCGAAGAAGAGAAGAAACGCAGTTGGTTTGACGGTCTGAAGAGCGTCCTGTATGGCATGGCCGGCCACGACATGGCCCGCTATGCCCTGAAGACGCGCGGCAGCATGGAGCACCTGTTCATCCTCATCACGATGGGTGATCTGCTGGGCATTCCCATCCTGCCGCCCTACTACAGCCTGCGGTTGTTGCCCTACGTCGTGCCGCAGATCTCCACCTGGAAGCGCCGCATGTTGCGCGAGAAGGATTTGACGGATGCGTTGGCGTGAAACGTGAAACGCCAAACGCGAAACGTGAAACGCCAAACGTGAAACGTCAAGCGTCAGACGTCAAGTGTGGAGCATGAAGCCCAAATCCAAAATCCAAAATCCGTCACGGAGCAAATCATGTCCTTACGAGAAGTTTTCGAGAAGAACCCCGATCGGCGCTACATCATGTTTGGAGGTAAAGGAGGGCTGGGCAAGACCACCTTCTCGGCCGCCACGGCCTACTGGCTGGCGAAGCAGGGCCACAAGGTGCTGGTCTTCTCGGTTGATCCCCAGGCCAGCCTGTCGGACATCTTCAAGCGCAACATCTTCGGCAAGGGACCGGTCGAGATCATGCCGAAGCTGTACGCGCAGGAGATTGACGCCGACCGCCGCATCAAGGAGTACCAGGACGAAATTCGCAAGAAGATCCTGGATATGTATGGGATGGACAAGGTCCCCGAAGAGATCGAAAACTACATCCAGGCGGCCGCGGCTGAGCCCGCCATGGAAGAGAGCGCCATCTTCGACGAAGTCGTGGACATCGTCGTCAGCGGCAAGTATGACTACTACATCTATGATCTCGTGCCGCTGGGCCACGCGCTCTACTACCTGAGTATGGCCTCGGTCTACGACCAATGGATTGACAAGATCACCGCGTTGCGCGCCGAGATGGAGGAGTACTCTCAGGTCGCCGCGGTCATGCAGCGCCACAAAGAGAGCGAAGAAGACGCGATCCTCAAGGAGCTTCAGTACATCAAATACCGTATCAACACTTCATCGGGCATCCTGACCGACAAGCAGAAGACAGCGTTTTTCTTTGTCGTGATCCCCGAAGAGATGATCATCCTGGACACGCAGAAGGCGGCCGGCCTGTTCGCCAAGTTCGACGTGCCGCTTTCGGGCTACATCGTCAACCGCGTGATCCCGCCGGAACTGGCGGGCCAGGACATTCCCGATTACCTGCGCAACCGTCTGGAGATGCAGCGCGGCTATCTGAAGAGGATTGACGAGGTGTTCGGCAAAGAGGTGTTGACGCACGTCCCCGAGTTCGAGCGCGACATCACCGGCCTGCCGATGATCGAGCGCATGGCCGCCGTGCTGTTCGGCGACGCGGCGCGCTGAGGAGGTGAGCCATGATCGAAAAAACGATGCGCCAATTCCTGGCAGAGAATCCTCGCCTCAAGTATCTCTTCTTCGGCGGCAAGGGCGGCGTGGGCAAGACGGTGTTGGCCGGCACGGCCGCACTGTGGCTGGCGAATCAGGGCAAAAGGACCCTGCTAGCTTCGACCAACCCGGTGCACTCCCTCTCCAGCATGTTGGATCAGAACGTCTTCGGCAAACCGACGGCTGTGACAGGCGCGCCGAACCTGTGGGCCCACGAGATTGACACCAAAGAGACCATCGAAAAGTCCAAGAAGGAAATCCGCGAGAAGATCGAGTGGTTCCTGCGCTTCGCGGAGGTCAAGACCAAGGCCGACGAATTCGTGGAATCGGCCACCATGAACCCCGCCTTCGAAGAGTCGGCCATGTTCGAGAACATGATTGACCTGATGTTCGAGGACAAGTACGAGGCGTATATCTTCGATACCGCGCCCACGGCCAATGCACGCCGATTGCTCGGCATGTCCAGCGTCTACTCGATGTGGGTCAACAAGATGGTGCAGAGTCGCCAGGAAGCCATGTCGCTGCGCGAGCTGCTCTCCTACAGCAAACGCAAGCAGCAGAAAGACCCGCTCATGGAATACCTGCTCAACCTGCGCACGCGCATGGGCCGGGCCAAGACGCTGCTGACCGACGCCAACCTGACCTCGTTCTTCTTCGTGGCGCTGCCCGAGGCGCTGCCGATCGCTGTCATCACCCGCTTCATCAACTGGTTCCATGAGTTCGGCATCCCTGTGGGCGGCGTGATCGTCAATATGCTGATTGACAAGGCCAGCGTGGGACCAGACGCGCCGGACTTCGTGAAGAATCGCGTGGCGATGCAGGCCGAGCATATGGAAACGATCTGGAAGGAGTTCGACGGCCAGGTACGCGCGCTTCTGCCGCTTTACGAGACCGAAGTGCGCGGCGTCGCCATGCTCAAGCGCATGGCAGATCACCTCTTTTCGTGACGGCGGTCCTGAAAACAGCCGCCCGCCGCTCCGGTCTCGAGGCTGTGCGCAGCCTCCTTTAGGATCAGCCGGTTTCTGCCGCCGACCACCAAACCGGCTGAAGCCTCGAATCCAGTCCACCTGTTTTTCATGCGCCGTGGCGCCGGCCGCGGCATGGGTGACTGTCCTTAAAATCGCTCCCTACGCGTGTTCTATGAGGTGCAGCTATGACTGCCATGACTCACGTGCGCTATCTGGCCGAAACCATCGGCCCGCGCGGCTCGACCACGCCCCAGGAGGCCGCGGCCGCCGTCTACGCAGCTCAAACCCTCCGCGAGGCCGGGCTGACGCCTACGGTTGAGACCTTCGTCAGCGCCCGCTCGGCCTGGTATCCTTTCGCGCTCTTCTCGACGTTGATCCTGATCGCGGAGACCCTCTTCTGGGCGGCCGGCGGCTGGGGTGCATGGGCGGCCCTGCTACTGGCCGGGTTGGCGTTCGCGTCGGTGCTGCTGGAGCTGGCCTTTCGACCTAACCTGTTGCGCTGGTTGCTGCCCAAAGGCCAGAGAGAGACATTCCTGTTGACCGCGGCCAGCGATCGCAAGTTGCTGGCACTGGCTGAAAAAGCGGCGGAGGAACGTCCGGAGTTGGCCGCGTATTCACACGCTTTCCGGGGCGCGTACACCGAAGGGGCCATCGCGGCCAGGCATGGCTTTCGCGTGTTAACGTTGGTGAGTCACCGTCGCGATGGGGTATTGCCGGAATGGCACCGACCGACCGATGTGGTCGCCAACGTAGAGGCCGGCGTCGTGAAACGCACCGAGGCGTTTGTCGAAGAGTTGTTGCGGAGAATTGACCTCAAGTGAGACGGCGGATCACCCGCGCGTCCCCTACCAGTACGCCATCTGGCGAAACGAAGACCGGGTTCAGATCTACCTCTGCGATCTCTGGATAGAGGAAGGGCAGTTCAGATACGCGAGCGATGAGCGCGGCCAGCGCGTCGAGATCGGCCGGCCGCTGGCCGCGCGCGCCTATCAGCAACCCCGCGGCCCTGGTCTCGCAGATCATTTCCCGCGCGCGGTCGCGATCCACCGGCGCGACGCGCAACGCCACATCTTTCAGCAGTTCTGTGTAGATGCCTCCCAACCCGAAGGCCACCACTGGCCCGAACTGCGGATCATACGACAAACCCACCAGCGCCTCGTGCGCGCCGCGGATCAGCGGGTAGATGATCGCGCCGTGGAACTCCTTGCCCGCGGCGCTGGCCGCGAGCGCGGCAAACGCGGCCAACACGCCAGCATCGTCGCGAATGTCCAGCTTCACGCCCCCGACCTCGGTCTTGTGCAGGATCTCCGGCGAAACCACCTTCAGCACCACGGGATAACCGATGGCGCGCGCCGCGCGCACGGCAGCCTCGCTCGTCTCGGCCACCTGAAATGGCGGCGTTGGAATGCCGTTTTCCCTCAGCCAGGCCATGATCGCGGGCTCGGTTTCCGATGTAAGATTTCTGATTTTGGATTTTGGATTTTGGATTTGCAACTTGCAACTTGCAATCTGCAATTTGCAATCTGCAATTTGCACACGGCTCGCCTCGTGATACTCCGCCATTCTGACTAACACCGCTACTGCGCGTTCGGCCGTGGGGTAGTTGGAGATGCCGCGGCCGCGCAGGTGCTCCACCCCTGCGGCCACAGCCCGGCCGGCCATGAAGTTGACCACCACCGGTTTGTCGCTCTGCACGATCGCATCCGCCACCCCGCGTGCAAGCGGCAAAGAGTCGAGGTACGCGGGGTTCACGTCCAGCGCCAAAGCGCCATCGTACTCCCCCAGCACAGCCGTCAGGGTGCGCCGATAGCTCTCTTCGTCGCCCTCCACCGTCAGGTCGAACGGGTTGCGGATGGCGCAGTGCGCCGGCAAGAAGCTGGCCAGCTCGGCCCGCAAGGCTGGACCTGGCTCCGCCACGTCCAGGCCCACCTCCTCCGCGCGATCGGCGGCCAGGACGCCTGGCCCGCCGGAGTTGGTGACGATTGCGATGCGCCGGCCGGACATCGGCGGCAGCGCAGAGAAGCCCTTGCACAGGTCGAAGAGCTCTTCCACGTTCCTGACCCGCAGCGCGCCGCACTCGCGCAGCGCCGCGTCGTAGACGGCATCCGAGCCGGCCAGCGACCCGGTGTGCGAGAGGGTTGCGCGACGCCCGGCGCTGCTGCGGCCTGCTTTGATGACCACGACCGGCTTGCGCCGCGTGCAGGCCGCCAGCGCGGCCATGAACTCCCGGCCGTCGCCGACGCTCTCGATGTACATGGCGACGACCTTCGTCTCAGGATCGTCGGCCAGATAGCGCAGCAGGTCCGCCTCGTCGAGGTCGGCGCGGTTGCCGTAGCTGACGAACTTGGAGAAGCCCAGTCCTTGCTCTTCAGCCCACGCCAGGACCGCGCCGCCCAGCGCGCCGCTTTGGGAGATCAACGCGGTCGCGCCGTCCGGCGGGATGACCTCGAGCATGGGCGCCAGGCGATGGCGCGTGTTGAGGATGCCAGCGCAGTTCGGCCCCACGAAGCGGATGTCGTGCCGCCGCGCGATGCGCACCAGCTCTTCCTCGGCCGCGCTATTGCCGACCTCGGCGAAGCCTGCGGTGATGATCACGGCCGCGCTCACGCCGGCCCGACCGCAATCGTGGAGCACTTCGGGCACGGTCGCCGCGGGCGACGCGATCACCGCCAGGTCAACCGGTTGGCCGATCGCCGACACGCTGGTGAATCCCGGAACCGACAGCAGTCCCTGGCCCTTGGGGTTAACCGCCCAGGTGAAGGCAAACCCGCCGGACAGCATCTGGCGAATGATCTCGTGGCCCAACTTGCCTGCGGAGACCGAACCGATCACCGCGACCCCGCGCGGATAGAAGAGACTGCGAAAGACGTCAGGCCTAACGCTGCTATACATGTGGAAAAACCGGTCAGAACAAGAGGCTCAACCTTCACCTCAGCCTCAAACTCAAACTCAAACTCGTCCTCACCCTCCCGCCAACCCTTCCGCCTCGGCCACCAGATCGGCAAGGATGCCTAGCCCTTCATTCCAGAAGGCCGGATCGGTCAGATCAACGCCGAGCGGCTTGACGATGACATGCGGCCAATTGGAACCGCCCGCGGTCAACATGGCGATGTAGTCATCGGCGAAGCCGGCGCCATTGCGGCGATAGCGGGCATAGAGGGCGAGCACCAGCAGCTCTCCGAACGCGTAGGCGTAGACGTAGCCCGGCGTGCGGATGAAGTGAGGCACGTAGCTCCACCAGATGCTGTAGTTGTCGGTCAGGGTCACGCTGTCGCCGAACATGGCGCGCTGCGTGCGCATCCACAACTCGGAGAAGCGATCGGTGGTCAGCTCCCCCTCATCGCGCCGCGCGGTGTGGATGGCGTGCTCAAAGCGGTTCATCGTGACCTGGCGGAAGCAGGTGGCGAACGAGTCCTCTAGCTTGGTGGTGAGCATCGCCAGGCGCACCTGTGGATCGGTCTCGAGGGCCGTGAGGTCCTGGAACACCAGCATCTCGCCGAAGACCGAGGCCGTCTCGGCCGTGGTCAGCGGCGTGCCGGCCTGCAGCAGGCCTTGCACCCCGGCGAGCTTCTGGTGCACGCCGTGGCCCAACTCATGGGCCAGGGTCATGACGTCGCGCACCTTCGCTTCGTAGTTCATCAGCACATAGGGATGCACCGATGGCACGGTGGACGCGCTGAACGCGCCGCCCATTTTGCCCGGTCGCGATGGCGCGTCGATCCAGCGCCGCTCGAAGAAGAGGCTGGCGATCTCGGCCAGGTGGGGGTGGAACTTCTCGTAGGCATGGAGCACCAGGCGACGCGCGGCGTCCCATGTGTAGTGGTGATCGGCGGCCGGCAAGGGCGCGTAGCGATCGTAGTCATAGAGCGCATCCAGCCCCAGCAGACGGCGCTTGAGACGATAATAGCGCGCCACGATGTCATAGCGCGCGGTGACGGCCTCGACCAACGCATCCACCGTGCGATCGTCCACTTCGTTCGCCATGTTGCGCGCCGAAATCCAGCCGGGGTAGCGCCGCAGGGTATCGTCCGAGGCTTTGTCGGCCAGGATCGTGTTGAAGACGAAAGTCGTGGTGCGTCGAAGCTCGCGCAGGCCCGCGGTGACTGCCTCGGCCGCGCGCTGGCGCGTGCCGCGATCCGGCGAATAGAGCCTGTGCAGCGCCTGGTCGCGCGTCAACTCCTGGCCGTCGAGCCGATATCGGCTTGCGCCGTGTATCTCATCGAAGAAGCGGCCCCACGCATTGCGGCCCGTGACGGACTTCTCGGAGAAGATCTTCTCCTCCGGCTCGGTCAGCATGTGCGCACGGAAGCGGCGGACCAGCTCCAGCCAGTGACGATAGCAGCTCAAAGCTGGATCGGCCAGCCAGACAGCGGCGATCTCGTCGGCTGTGGCCGCCAATTCTAATTCCAGGAAGACCAGCTTCTGCTCCAGTCGCGCGCCGCGCTCGGTGGCTTTTTGGAGCAACGCGCCATGCGCGGGCGCGCTCGTGTCCGCCGCCCAGACCAGGTAGGCGTAGTTGCCGACCTTCTCGGCGCGCTCACGCAGCGTCTCGTAGGCGACGAGCATCTCGCGCAGCCCCGCGGCGTCCAGTCCGGCGACGCGTCCCCGGTATTTTTCGGCCAAGGCATCGGCCGCGCGGTCCGCGGCATCGAGATCGCGGTCAAGCGCAGGATCGTTGGGGGCCGCGTAGAGGTCGGCCAGGTTCCAGGTAACGTCTTCTGCGCCGCTGAGCGCAGTCTTGGCCGCGGCGTCGGCCAGTTCAGAGTGATCGGTCATCGTGAAAAGTCTCCTGCGTGGTGATCGTGTTGTGTATTCCCCTCATCCCCAACTATCCTGCCCCCACGTTACGCAGCGCCTTTCGTCTTGCGGCGAGATGACGGCGCGGGCGTCGGCGTCTCGGTCGGGGGTTTGACCGTCTTCTTGGCGCATGAAGGTCGGGCCGGAGCGATCGTTTCCTCCGCCTGCACCGGAGGCGGCGTCTTCGCGCCGGTCTTCGCGGCTGGCGCCTCGGCAGCCCCTTTCGCCGCGCGCGACTTTCTCGCTGTCGGCTGGCTGGCCGGCGGCTCAGGCTGTTCGACCGGAGAACGTTTGCGACGGGTTGCCCGCGCTGCCGGTGCTGCTGGCTCGGCGCCCTGAGATGGCGTCTTGACCTCTGTCTCCTTCTCTGCGCGCGGCTTGCGACGGGTTGGCTCGACCGGTTTCGCTGCGACCCCGGCAGGGGCAGCCTTACCCTTCTTCGGCTTCGCCACGTCCTGACCCTTCGCAGCAACGACTCGCCGCGCCTTCCCCTTCGCCGTGGGTTGCGGCGGACCAGCAGCCACTGCGCGTCCATCATCCCGCGACCCCTCCACCGCCCGCATCTCGCGCACCGGCTCGCCGACCATCAGGCCGGTCAGGGGCTTGCCTTGCGCGGGCCGCCCCATCTCCGGCGCCTCGGACGCGGGCAGCAGCCTGGAGGCGGTCCTGGCGAAGAGAAACACCAGCGCATCGTCGGGACCGACCAACGCCGCTCCCACGAGCCGCGTTGCCTTGTCGAGCAACCTGGCCGCCACAACCCCCTGACCATAGCGGCCCTGCCTGGGAAAATCCGCCAGAGCCACCCGTTTGCCATAGCCTGTCGAGGTCGCCAGCGCCAGCCGTTGGTCCGCGGTTGCGGGGCTGATCGCCAGCGCCGCAACGACCCGGTCATCCTCCGCGAGCTTGATTCCGCCAATGCCCCCGGCCGGCAGGCCCATCGGCCGCACATCCTCTTCGGAGAAACGGATCGCCTGCCCGCTGGCGGTAGCCAACATGAATTCGCCGTCGCCCTGGCTGACGCCAGCCCAAATCAGCTCATCCCCGCGGTCCAGGGCGATCACGACCGGGTCTGATGCGATCGCATCGGTGAAGTCGGCCGCGGCCACACGTTTGACCTTGCCTTGCGCGGTGGCCAGGAGCAGGAACCTGCCCCCCACAGGCTGCTCCTCGCGGGGCAGGCTCAGCAGAGCGACGATGCGATCGCGGCGGCCCAACCCAGAGAGATCGGCATAGTGCCCGCCAGCATCCTCGGGAACCTGATGCGCGTGCAGTCGCGTGGCCTGACCGTTGGCGCTGAAGAGGTAGACATCGTGGCGGGTGTGCGCCGCGAGCACGTGCAGAAGACGCGCGCTGGGCGCCGGCAGGCTGAACCCCACGGCCGGATCACGCCGTTGTCGCGCGAGCACGCCATCGGCAGTCAGGGTGATCCAGATGTCCTGGTCCGGAAGTACGTCCAACGTGGTGAGCGCGCCCTTGACGCGGTCCGCAATCTGCGTGCGACGCGCATCGGCGTATTGGCCGCGCAACTCCATCAGGTTGCGCCTGATCAGCGCCAGCACCTTCGCCGGCGACGCCAGCAGCTCTTCCAGTTCCTTGATGAGGGCGAGCGTCTCGCGGTATTCATCCTGCAGCTTGCGCCGCTCGAGCGCGGCCAGCCGGCGCAACTGCATGTCGAGGATCGCCTGGGCCTGCACCTCGGTGAACTTGAACTGGCCGATCAGGTTTTGCTTGGCCGTGTCTGCGGTGCGGGATTTCCGGATGAGCGCGATCACTTCGTCCAGCACATCAAGCGCCCGCAGCAGCCCCTCCAACACATGCGCACGTTGTCGGGCCCGCTCCAGGTCGTGGCGGGCGCGACGTACGATCACTTCCTGGCGATGGGCGACGTAGTATTGCAAGAGCCATTTCAGGCTGAGCAGCCGCGGCTCGCCATCCACCAGGGCCAGCAGCGAGACGCCGAAGGTCGTCTGAAGAGGCGTCAGTCGGAAGAGCTCCGCCAGCGTTTGCCGCGGCTCGACCGTGCGCGTCATCTCGATGCAGATGCGCATCCCCGTGCGATCCGATTCGTCCCGCAGATCGGTGATGCCCTCCAGCCGGCCATCGCGCACCAGGTCGGCGATGCGCTCCAGCAGATTGGTCTTGTTGGCCATGTAGGGCAGCTCGGTCACGACGATCCGGCTGCGATTACGGCTCATGTCCTCGATATGGGCCTTGGCCTGGAGCACGATGCTGCCCTTGCCGCCGGCGTAGGCCCTGGCGATGACGTCGGTCTGCTCGGCAGCCGCGCCGGACCCTTCCTGCACATAGCGATAGATCACACCGCCGGTCGGAAAGTCAGGGCCGGGGATGAACCGCATCAAATCCTCGACCGTCACGTCATCGCGGCGACCGTAGTTGTCAATCAGATAGCAGAGCGCATCGCAAACCTCGGCCAGGTTGTGCGGGGGGATGTTCGTGGCCATGCCGACCGCGATACCGCTGGCGCCGTTGACCAACAGGTTTGGCAGCGCGGCCGGCAGCACGACCGGCTCTCGCAGCGTGCCGTCGAAGTTGTCGGTCCAGTCAACGGTGTCCCGCGCAATGTCGCCGAGCATCTGGTCGGAGATCGAGGCGAGCCGCGCCTCGGTGTAACGCATGGCGGCCGCGCTATCGCCGTCAATGGAGCCGAAATTGCCCTGGCCGTCCACCAATGGATAGCGCAGCGAGAAGCTCTGGGCCATCCGCACCATCGCCTCGTAGACGGCGGCATCGCCGTGCGGGTGATACTTGCCCAGCACCTCGCCGACGATGCGGGCGGATTTCTTGTACGGCTTGCCGGGATCGAGGCCCAGGTCGTGCATGGCATACAAGATGCGCCGGTGCACCGGCTTCAGCCCATCGCGCACGTCGGGCAGCGCCCGCGCCACGATCACGCTCATGGCGTAATCCAGGTAGGACGCCTGCATCTCCACATCGATGTTGATCTGGCGGATGGTTCCCAGTTCCATAGTCAGTCTCGTAGCTGCTCCCTCCCGCTCTGGCCGGTCTCCGACCGAGCCAGTTCGGCAACTTGTTTCTTGACGCATCCTTAGTTTCGTAGCTGCTCCCAGATCGGCCGGTTGTCTGCGATCTGCAACGTGCGGCGCAGTTCGATGATCTCATCGCGCAGCGCGGCGGCTTTCTCGAATTCCAGATCGGCGGCCGCGGCCTTCATCTGTTTCTCCAGGTCTTTGACCAGCCGCAGCGCCTCATCTTTCGGCAGTGCGCTGGGACCGACGCGGTATTCGGGCCGGCCCTCGGCGATGGCGAGGCCGGCGGCCGGCCGGCTGGCCGCGATGCGCTGCGTCAGATCGCGCACCGATTTGACGATAGACGCCGGCACGATCCCATGCTCACGATTGTAGGCTTCCTGCTTGGCGCGGCGACGGTTGGTCTCGTCTATCGCGCGGCGCATCGAGTCGGTGATGTGATCGGCATAGAGCACGGCCGTGCCGTGGATGTGGCGCGCGGCCCGGCCGATCGTCTGGATCAACGACTGCTCGGAGCGCAGGAAACCCTCCTTGTCAGCATCCAGGATCGCCACCAGGCTGACTTCCGGCAGATCCAGGCCCTCGCGCAACAGATTGATGCCGACCACCACATCGTAGACGCCCAGGCGCAGATCGCGCAAGATTTCCACGCGCTCCAACGTTTCGACTTCGGAGTGCAGGTAGTGAACCCGGACGCCCACCTCTTGCAGATAGTCGGCCAGGTCTTCAGCCATGCGTTTTGTCAGGGTCGTCACCAGCACTCGCTCGCCAACCTCTACGCGTTTGCGGATTTCGCCCACCAGGTTATCCACCTGCCCCTTGGTCGGCCGGATGGCGACCTGGGGGTCCACCAGGCCCGTCGGACGGATGATCTGCTCCACCACCTGCGCGGAGCGTCCCAGCTCATAGGGTCCCGGGGTTGCGCTGGTATAGATGGCCTGCTTGACGGTCGCTTCCCACTCATCGAACCGCAACGGCCGGTTGTCGAGCGCACTGGGCAGCCGGAAGCCATAGTCCACCAGTACTTGCTTGCGCGCGCGGTCGCCGTTGTACATGCCGTGCACCTGCGGGATGGTCATATGCGACTCATCCACGATCAACAGCCAGTCGGCCGGGAAGTAGTCCAGCAAGGTCCACGGCCGCGAACCGGCCGGCCGGAGGGCCAGCGGCCGGCTGTAGTTCTCGATGCCCGAACAGAAGCCGATTTCGCGCAGCAATTCGATGTCGTAGCGCGTGCGCTGCTCCAACCGCTGCGCTTCCAGCAGCTTGTCTTGCTCGCGAAACAGCTTGAGCTGGTCTTCCAGCTCCACCTCGATCAACTGGAGCGCCTCGGTCAGCTTGTCTTGGGGCGTGATGAAGTGCTTGGCCGGAAAAACCTCGATCTCATCCAGCCGCCGCGCTACCTCGCCGGTGAGGGGGTCAATCTCGGTGATGCGATCAATCTCATCGCCGAAGAACTCGACCCGGTAGGCGAGATCGGCATAGGCCGGCTGCACCTCCAATGTGTCGCCGCGCAGCCGGAACTTGCCGCGGCGCAGATCCATGTCGTTGCGCTCGTAGAAGATGTCTACCAATTCGCGCTGGGTCTGCTCGCGGCGCACCATCGCGCCGCGGCGGAGCTTGACTGTCACCTTGCCGTACTCGGCCGGGTCCCCCAGGCCATAGATGTGGGAGACCGAGGCGACGATCAGCACATCGCGGCGGCTCAACAGCGCCGACGTTGCGGCCAGCCGCAGACGGTCTATCTCGTCATTAATCTGCGCGTCCTTCTCGATGTAAGTGTCGGAGCGCGGGATGTAGGCCTCTGGCTGATAGTAGTCGTAGTAGCTGACGAAATACTCGACCGAGTTATGGGGAAAGAACTCCTTGAACTCGCTGTAGAGCTGCGCGGCAAGCGTCTTGTTGTGCGCCATGACCAGCGTGGGGCGGTTGAGCGCCTCCACCACGCTGGCCATTACATACGTCTTCCCGGTGCCGGTGGCGCCCAAGAGCGTCTGATGCTGAAACCCCTGCTTGAGCCCCTCCGTCAGCTTGCGGATCGCCTCGGGCTGGTCGCCGGTGGGTTGAAAATCTGAGACGAGTTGGAAGTCAGGCATAGCGCCTCCTCACGCGCATTATACGCCAGCCCAACTGATGTTGCAAGACACGCGACGTGTTGACTGAGCGACCATTTCTGGGTACAATAGCCACACTGGATAGACATGATGAGACGCGCACTCCGCCTTTTGTTCCTGTTGACCTGGCTGACGGCGGCTGGCCTGCCGGCGGCCCCGTCGCTCGCCGCGGGGCCGGCGTTCCAGGGCCAGCTCACGCCGACCCCGACGCCCCTGGCCAGGACGACGCCCAGGCCCATAGACGTGAAGCCGATCATGGATCGGATGTCCGTGGCCGACAAGGTCGGGCAGTTGTTCCTGGTCACGTTCCAGGGCCGGGATGTCTCGGCCAACTCCGACATCGCGGTGTTGGTGCGCGACTACCGCGTGGGCGGCGTGCTGCTATTGCCCACCAACGATAACTTCCGCAATACGCCCATCCTGGCAGTCTCCGTCACGGCCACCCAAACGATCACCCAGGCGACGCCGACTCGACCGGCGCCCCCCGCCCTCACAGCGGCGCCGCC
>Ga0194127_10006734_pt1 | contig 12942 bp, 11 predicted proteins | sample TA2KigC100mmetaG_FD_148624 | JGI IMG/M metagenome (GOLD analysis project Ga0194127, IMG submission 148624) | Freshwater microbial communities from Lake Tanganyika, Tanzania - TA2015036 Kigoma Deep Cast 100m | ecosystem: Environmental > Aquatic > Freshwater > Lake | place: Tanzania: Lake...
CCCCCCCCACCCCGTCCAGCGTGAGGATGGCGGCCTCGGGGAAGGGCGACGGATAGAAAGCGGAGGCGGCGTGGGACAGGTGGTGCTCCGGAAAGAGGACGGGGGGATTGCCGTCTCCCACCTTGGCCAGTTCTTCTTTGAGCATGGTGCGCATAAAGAGCTTTTCTTTGATCCACACCGGCATGGCCGCGATAAAGCTCCGGAGCCCCCTGGGGGCGAACCCGTGGTAGGTCTCCAGCAGACGCTCGAACTTGAGGTAGGGCTTGTCATAGAACGCCACGGCAGCCAGGTCGGAGAGCGCCAGGCCCGACTCCGCCATGACATAGGCCAGGGCGTTGGCCGGGAAGGCGGGGTCGTGCTTCTTGCGGGTGAACCTCTCCTCCTGGGCCGCGGCGATGATCTGCCCGTCCACCAAGAGGGCCGCGGCGCTGTCGTGATAAAACGCGGAAAGGCCGAGAATCGCTTCAGACAACCGGTTATCCCCTTAAAAGATGGTGTAAATGAAGGGGGCGATGGCCGAACCGCCGGCAAAGACCATCAAGGCGCCGAAAAACAAGAGCGTCAAGATGATGGGCAACAGCCAAAACTTTTTCCTGACCTTGAGGAAGCCCCACAAATCCTTAACAAAATCCATACAACAACTCCTTGTATCTTAATGAGGTCGATGGAAAACCCCATGGAGGGGCGGGTGTTACCCCCCGACGCTTTCTTTCTTTCAATAAGGGTTCGCCATATCTTTACCCTGGATGACGCCCTCCCGCTCCACGAACACCGAGCCCTGGCCCTGCTTCCATTTCTTCAACTGCATGGCGTCGGCCCCCATCAACCGCCGGATGAGGGCGATGGGAGTGACGATCAGGAAGAACAGCACCGTCAGGATAATTCGGGACATGACGCTGCCCAGGAGATGGGAGAGGCCGAACCAGAGCACCGCCAGGGGCTTAAAGGCCTTGGGCCAGGCCATGGTGATGATGAGCAGCACGAGGCTCACGGGCAGAAACTTGGGAAACTTGCCCCAATATCCCAGGAGAAGGCAAATCAACACCATGGCCATCCCCGTATCTTTGGCTTGCTCCGGGGTGGACGTAAGCCACCGGGCCACCGGGTTGGCCCCTTTCAGCTTTTCTTTCGCCATGCTTCTCCTCTTGGCAAGCTATTCCCAATTTTTAACTTTATCATGAATAGGGTTTTTCCCGCAATATTTGAGGGAGGCTCAGAGGGACCCCCGGTCCAGGGTTTGGGGGCTGCTGCCGGTCAGTTTAATTCTCCCACGCGTGGAGCAATTGCCGGGTTTTACGGCCAGTGTGACGCTTCATAAATAAGATGGTTTTTCCCTTAAGAAAAAACCACCAATAAAGGTCAGAATTTTACCCCCTTTTTTAAAGGGGGGGGATTATATAACCGTTTGATAATCCCCCTAAATCCAATGCTGTTCACTTAGCACCCGAGCTTTCAAAAAATCCGGGAACGCATTTATCAACGACAGGGAGAAAGTGATTAATTCCCCCTCACCCTAACCCTCTCCCCCCGGGGGGGGGAGAGGGCTGGGGTGAGGGGGGGCATCCTCGCCCCAGCAACCCATCGAAATAGCCAAACCTTAAGTGAACAGCATTGCCCCTAAATCCCCCTTTAGGAAAGGGGGACCTTAAAAGAGCATTTGGGAGGTCCGGGGAAAATAATTGCCATACAATTTATGAAATCTAACACTAGCCTGAAGGAGTTGGGGCCGGGCCGCCGGCCCTTCCTCTCCCCCTAATTTCCTGCCATAATAGTAACCGGACTGATGAAAATATTCGAGGGATTCTCTTATCATATCTGCAGAGGCAGGAGGGACTATGACCAAAATGATGCCCGATCTGGAAGGCTATTTCCGGGGCCTGGCGCCCGCCAGCGATGCCTTGCTCCTGGAGTTGGAAGCCGAGGCCGCCCGTGAGTCCATCCCCATCGTGGGCCCCGTGGTGGGGGAACTCCTCTTCATCCTGGCCACCGCCACCGGGGCCGCCCGCATCCTGGAGTTGGGCACCGCCACCGGGTATTCCGGCATCTTTCTGGGCCGGGCCTGCGCCGGGATACCGGGCCGGGTGGTTTCCCTGGAATTGGACGAACCCATGGCCAACCGGGCCCGGGGCAACTTCGCCCGGGCCGGGCTCAGCGAGGTGGTGGCGGTCAGGGTGGGGGAGGCCCTGAAGTTGATGGCGGAGATGTCGGAGACCTTTGACCTGATCTTCCTGGACATCGACAAGGAATCCTACCTGCCGGCCCTGACCCTCTGCCGCCGCCTCCTGCGATCCGGCGGCCTCCTGGTGGCGGACAACGTGGGCTTCTCCGGGGCGGCGGATTTTAACCGGGAAATCTTAGAGAACCCCGCCTGGCGCGCCGTCCACCTGCTGAGCTTCCTGCCCCGGCACTCCCCGGAGCGCGACGGCCTGGCCCTGGCGGTGAAGGAGGCGAGGCCGGGCAAGCTGTGGTAGAGGGGGGTATGTAGCGCACTGCGCACCATTAAGTACAGTGGTTCATAAATACGGTAAGGTATTTTTTACGCCTTGAAGATCACTTCCCCCTCACCCTGACCCTCTCATGCCAATGAGCAATCAAAAGACTATTTTTGTCATTCTGAGCGCAGCGAAGAATCTCTATTTTAAAGCCGCCGAGATTCTTCACTCCACTGCGCTCCGTTCAGAATGACATAAATTTTAATAGTTTTTGGACTGCAACTTCGTATCACACCCCCATTGGGGGAGAGGGGAAAAGATGGGGCCGATTTGAGGCTCTGCCAGCATCAAAAACCCGGCGACCCCCCCTACTCCCTCTCCCCCCGCTTCGGGGGTTGGGGTGAGGGGGGCAATAGATGACGTTAGCGTATTGATGAAATCCTGTACTCAGCCTTCTACCCCCTACTGAGGGGCAATGACCCCTTTCAACCGGGCCGCGATGATCCCTGCCGCCAATTGGGACCCGGCGTCATTGAAGTGGACCAGGTCATACAGGTATTTTTTGTCGGCGGGCACTTCCCGGGCCAGATCGATGACCATGACCTGATTCTTCCGGCCCACATCCCGGATGGTGTCGTTGAAGGCGTCATACATCTCTTTGAATTTCTGGTAGCTGATGCCGCGGTCGCGGCCGTCGCGGCTGATGTAGGCCGCCACCACCGGGTCGGGGTGGTCCGTGATCCGGTTGGCCTGGGTCATCAGCACCGGCGCGATGCCCCAGGCCTTGCAGGTGCAGACAATCGTCTGAAGGGCGGCGGCAAAATCCTGCACCATTTTGACCCGGTCAATGGTGAGCGTTTTACCCCGGGCGCCGGCGAATTCGTCCTCCTCTTGCCCGGACAGGGTCTTCCGCAGATTTCTATACGCGTGGTTGAGATGGGGAATAAAAATTTCTTTCAAAAGCTTGCCCACCAGTTGCCGCTTTTTCAGGGTCTCCAGGGGCGACCGGGCCGTACGCTGGTTCCAGTAAGTCCCTTCATACCGGAGGGTGCTCAGGTCGTTGATGTTCTCCAGGAAGACCACGACGTCGGGTTTCAGGGGGATCACCTTGTTGATCAGGATATCGATGGCGTTCAGGGTGTTGCTGCCTGACATCCCGCCGTTGTAGGAATTGATCCTGGCGCCCGTCGCCTGCTCCAGGATCTGCCCCGCCACGTAAGGAAACCGGTGGTCCTCGTCCACAAACATGCACTCAGTAGTGGACCCGCCCAGGAACACGATGACCTTATCGGGCCGGTCATGTTTCCGGGAAGGGGCGATAAAGCCGTTATTATCTATTTCAACCCGGTACTGCTTGGTGAAGACATTGTCGGTGTAGGGCAGGTGATTGCGGGGAAAGGCCAGCAGCAGGCGGGTGCCGGGGCGGTACTCTTTCAGCCGGACATACCTTCTTTCGACTTCCGCCTCCAGGAAAATCCCGTGCCGGTGGTTATTGAATTCCAGAAATTTTTCCGCGGCGAAGACTATGGCCAGAAAAAAAATTAGGGTGACCGCGGCCAGGGTTTTCTTGGGATTGCGCTGGAACCAGTTTGCGGCGCTCTCGTTCCGGTGGTCCGGCCTCATTGATTATTCCAGGAAATTTTTATTTGACCATAACCCGGTGGGGCGGGCCTCTAGGCCCGCGACCTCAAGGCGGCCAGGGACGGCCGCCCCGCCAACACGCAACCCGTCCGGGCCGGCCGCGTCTTTGCCTGAGAAGATGATAAAACATGGCGCCGGGCATGGCAATCACTTTCACTTACACTTACACTTACAAAAACCTTCAGTCCGACCCCTGAAGGCCAAGGCTACGCTCCGGCCGGAATTTCGGCCGCATCCGCCCGCCAGGAGACTTTTCATCACCGAGAGCGGCGATATCTGGTATAAAAGAGACTTCGGAAAGCTCTCGCCGCGGGAGCCCCGGGCTTGAAAAAATCAAACTTAAGGTCAGCGTCGATCCCCTGATGCTCATAAGCAGCCAAAGCCCGCCAGGTCCGGGGGAGGCCGCCCCGCCCCGCATCCTCCAGAAGTTTGCCTACCTGCTCAGCGCCCGTTGGGTCCGGGAGGCCCTGCAAACCGTTTTCCTCATCTATCTGGCCCGGGTCAGTTCCACCACCTACGGGGAGTTTATGCTGGCCCTGGGTTTGGGGAGCATCCTCCTGTTGGTGGCGGAATTTGGCCTCAACCTGCCCCTGGTGTCCCTCCTGGCCCAAAAGGACGGGGATCAGGACGCGGCCTTGACCCAGGTATCCCTGCTGAAAGGGGGCCTGCTGGTCCTGACGCTCCTGGGGGTATTGGGCTTCATGGAGTGGCAGGACTACTCCCTGTCCCTCAAGCGCGTCATGTTTATGCTCAGCGCCGGGGCGGGGCTGGAGGCCCTGTCCAACTCTTTCTTTGTGGCCTTGCAGGTCCGGGGCCGCCAGGACCTCCAGGGCAAAATCAAAGTCCTGGCGGCCGGCCTGGGCTTTGGCTATGGCCTCATCGCCCTGGCCCTGGGAGCCAGCCCTTTGGCGGTGGCCGCGTTCAAGCTCATCGAGAGCCTGGTCAATCTGGGAGGCAGCTTTATTCTGGTGCGCTCCCGGGGCCGCTTCCGTTTCAAGTGGCCCTCTCTGGGGCGGCTGGGTTCCACCCTGCAACTGGGCCTGGTGTTTGCCCTCATCGAAGTCTCGGCCATCATCTACAACAAGGCCAACCTCTTTTTCCTCCAAAAGTACGCCGGGGCCCACGGCGTGGCCCAATACAGCGTTACCTGGCAGACCGTGGACGGCATCTCCGCCCTGGTCTCCAACGTGCTCCTGCAGAGCATCCTGTTCCCGATCTTCGTCAAGCTCTGGGAGGTGGACCGCGCCAAAGTCTCCCACAACGCCCAGAACACCGCCCGCTGGCTGCTGGCCGCCGCCCTGGCGGTCATGTTCCTGCTGTTCATCGAGAGCGACCGCATCATCACCCTGATTTACGGCCCCAATTACCCGGAAGCCATCTGGCTGCAAAAGCTCCTGGTGGTGACCGTGGTCTTTGCCTTTATGCACAACCTGGCGGCGTTTCTCATGATCAGCATGGGGCTCCAGCGGATGCTCCTGATCTTTTACCTGGGCGGGCTAGCCTTCAACCTGGTCTGGTGCACCCTGGTAATTCCCCGGGCGCCCCTCATGGGGGCGGCCCTGGCCATGGTGCTCACCAAGAGCGGGGTGGCTCTCCTGACCGTGTCTTACTGCCAGCGGCGTCTGGGGCTCATGCGCCGGCGGCCCCTGCTGCAGTTGGGCCTTACCGTCCTTTTAGGCGCCTTGCTGTACCTGATGGGGCACGGCCGCCTGCCACGGGAAGCGACGGAAGCCCTGGCCCTGGCCCCCACCCTGCTCCTGGCGGTGCGGTGGTGGCTCCGGAGGGGAGAACCTCCCCGCGAATAATGGCTCAAGGGGCATAATCCGGCGCCGGCTTGACTCCCGGGGGGCCGGTATTTTCCTTGACAGGCCTGAAGGCCATCTGATAAGTGATTTTCAGCTTACGGGGTTTGGCTGGGTCAAGGCCCCCGGCCTTTATTTTATGGTGGGACGCCCCGGGTGGGTCGCATGGCCCCAGGAGGAATTGCTTGACGGCCCTGATGTTGGCCTCCATGGCCCTTTTGATCCTGGCCCTGCTGGTTCTGCTGGTTCACAGCCGCCGGCATGTGCGCCGGAGTTTTCCGGGGCGTGAGCCCGAAGGTTCAGCCCCGGCGGCTGCATCATGGCCCGCCTGTCCCAGGGTCGCCCTCATTGTGCCCCTCACCGGGAACTCGCCGGAAATGGAGGCGGCGCTGACCTCGCTGCTCAATCAGCCATACCCCAACTATGAAACCGTCCTGGTCACCCGGGACCTGGAGGACCCCGCCACCCCCCTGGTCCGGGCTTTGCTGTCCCGTCACCCCCATAGCCGCCACATCGTCAGCGGCCCGGCGGCCGGCTGCTCCCAGAAGAACCGCAACATCCTGGCCGGGGTCGGGGCCCTGGACGACTCCGTGGAAATCTTGGTGTTTTGCGACAGCACTCACCAGGCCCGGCCAAACTTTCTCCGGGATCTCATTCACCCCCTGGTCACCGGGGACGCGGTCCTGACCTCAGGTTTCCACCGCATCATTCCCGGCGATGCCCGGGTGCCCACCCTGGGAATACTCCAGACGGTATTGACTCTGCACCTGCTGCACGGTTTTGCCGCCATTGCCCTGCCCTGGGGCGGGGCTACCGCGCTGCTCCGGTCCGTCTTCCACGATTATGGGATCGCCGGCGTCCTGGGGACCAAGGTGTTGGACGACTTTCCCCTGGGGCTGCGCCTGCTGCGGTTCGGCATCCGGACGGCGCCGGTGGCCACCGCCATCCTGGACACCCATCTCGCCGGCCAGACCCTGCCCGGCTGGAACACCTGGCTGACCAGGCAACTGTTATATCTGAAATACTGCCTGCCCGGCGTCTGGCTGGCCGCGGCGCTGGCGGTGTGGGTGCTGGCCGGGCCCATTATCCTGGCGGTGCTGGCCGGTCTGGGGGGCCTGACGGGACTGGTGGACCCGCCCGTGGCCCTGATCAGTCTGGGGTTTTTGCTGACGTTGACCGCCATCGGGGCCTGGTGCCGCACCCTGGTCCCCCGCCCGACGCCCTTGGGACCCTGGCTTCTGGCCTTTTATGCCAACATTTTCATGGCCTGCTGGTGCTATATCAAAACCTGGCGCACCGACACCATCGCCTGGCACGGCATCTCCTACCGGGTCACCTGGGGCGGCAGGGTGCGGGAAATCATCCGCAGCCGGGAACCCGAACGGAACCCCTGATGAATCGAGCCCAGAGAAACATCACAAAACCCTTACCCCGGTTGACTCCGGGCTCCCCCCGGCTTACCAGGGCCTGACGCTATGGCCAGAATTCTCTATGGGGTCCACGGCATCGGACACGGGCACGCCGTGCGGGCCCTGACCATTGCCCGGCACTTTCCCGAGCACGAGTTTCTTTTTGTCAGCCACGATACCGGGGCCGCCATCCTGGGTCAGGAATTCCAGGTGGAGGAATGCCCCAATCCGCCGACGGTCGTTAAGGGCCACCGGGTGGACGTAGCCGCCACCCTGATCGCCGGCCTCAGGGTCAGGTGTCAATCCCGCCGCCATCTGCGCCAGGTTCTGGACCTCATGGACCGGTTTCAGCCCGACGTGACCATGACCGATTATGAGTATTTTTTGCCCCAGGCGTCTCGCCGGGCCGGAGTCCCCTGCCTGTCCATCGACCATCAACACGTCATCACCTGCTGCCGCCACCCGGTCCCCTGGACCCAGTATCCCAGTTATCTCTCCACCAGCTACGCCGTGTCCTCCCTGTTCAGCCGGGCCACGGATTTTCTGGTGATCTCCTTTTTCCAGTCCCCGGTAAAACCCGGGGTCCGGGCCAAAATTCTGCCGCCGCTCCTCCGGGAAAGCGTGATCGAGCGCCGGCCCAGCCTCGGCGGCCATGTGGTGGCCTACCAGGGCTATACCACCTTCAAGCGGTTTTTCCCTTTCCTGAGCGCCATCCCCTCCCCGGTGATGGTCTATGGCTTTAACGAGGAGCGCACCGAGGGCAACCTGCACTTCAAGAAAAACTCCGAGCCCGGCTTCCTGGACGACCTCTCGTCCTGCCGCTACGTGGTGTGCGGGGGCAGCCATACCCTAACCTCCGAGGCCCTGTTCTACGGCAAGCCGGTGATCTCCTTCCCCATCAAAAACGCCTTCGAACAGTTTTTAAACGCCTTCTACATCGAGCGCCTGGGATACGGCCGGTATTTCACCGGATTCCGCCCCCCCCCCCAGATCATCCCTGCCTTCGAGGCGCGCCTGGACGACTGCCGCGCCCAGATCCAGACCGGCAATTTCTGCGGCAACCAGGAGGTCTTCGCCCTGGTGGATCAGTTTATCCGCGAGAAAAAGTTGGATTATTAAGCGGGTTTGCCGCAAGTGTAGGCGGGACGAGGCGTGCCGGTGGCGCGCCGCCGACTCTCGCGTTCCCCCTTTCTCGGCCTCATTGCTGGGATCGAGCCGTTTGGAGATAACCCTCTCCCTGGCCTTATCATGCGGTCATGACGATTATCGGGGGCTGAATCAACCAAAATTATTAACTTATTCTTTATCCCGCCTAAGCCGATAAGAATCATTATGGGGCCATGGCGGCACATTCCCGTGCTCCCCATGACCCGGCTATAGTTAGCTTGGGGCTTTCTAACCGACAATTCCGGTCAAAGCGAGGTGCCAAGACGGTCATGGAATATTCCGAATTTGAACAGACTCAGGAGGCGTTGCGAAAAATGGAACAGACATTAATCGTATTGATGGCTAATGTCCCGGCCATAGTCTTTAAGGGGTATCTCGATGGCGCCATTGATCTCTTTGACCAGAAAGTCGAGGCCTTGACCGGGTTTTCCAGGGAAGAGTTCGACTCCCGGCGCCTGAAATGGACCGACCTGATTCTGGAGGAAGATCGGCATGCCACCAAAATGGCCTTTGTGCAAGCCTTGAAGACCACCAAGGCCTATGTCCGGGAATATAGAATAAAAGGGAAAGAAGGAAACATAATCTGGATCCATGAGCGGAGTCATATTGTCGGCGATGCCGGCGGCCAGGCAGAGTATGTCAGCGGCTTGTTTTTCGACCGCACCGAGCAAAAGCGCCTCGAAGACCGGCTCCGGCAGACCGAAAGAGAATTTCACATCGTCATGGACAATATCCCCGCGGTCCTGTTCAAGGGAAGCATAGACGGGTCGATTGATACCTTTGACAAGAAGATCGAAATCATGACCGGTTATCCCAGGGAAGAGTTCGACTCCCGGCGCCTGAAATGGACCGACCTGATTGTTCCTGAAGACCTGGACCAGGCCAGGCAGGCCTTTATCCATGCCCTGAAGACCAATAAGTCTTATGTCCGGGAATACCGGATCAGGCCGAAAAAGGGCAATGAGATCTGGATCAATGAACGAAGCCATATTGTGTGCGGTCCAGACGGGGAAGTGCAGTATGTCAGCGGGTTATTCTTTGACATTACTGACCGCAAGGAACTGGAAGCCACCGTGGCTGAGCGCAACTCTCAACTGCGCGAAGCCAATAATCGGCTCATGAACTGGGCTAAAGAGCTGGAGCAACGGAATGATGAGATTAGCCTGCTCGGCCAACTGGGTGAACTCCTGCAAAGTTGTAATACGAGCGAAGAAGCCGCCATCGGTATCCGGCAATCGGTGCAAAACCTGTTTCCCGGCAACTCCGGGGCGGTATATCTATTCAATTCTTCCCGGAACTTGCTGGAGGCTACTACCCTTTGGGGCGAGGCCCCGCCATCGAAGACCGTGTTCGCCCCGGATGAATGCTGGGCCCTGAGGCGGGGGCGGCCGCATGGCGTAGCCGAGATCGGGGCCGGATTTCAGTGCCGGCATGTAGAGCCGGAGCAGAAGACATATCTGTGCATGCCGTTGGTGGCCCAAGGCGAGGCCATCGGCGTGTTCCATGTCTTGTTGGGATCAACAGACCCGGCGCAATCAGAAAGGCAGCAGAACTTAGCTCTCAGAGTCTCAGACCATCTGGGGCTGGCGCTGGCCAAGTTAAAATTGCAGGAGGCGCTGCAGCATCTCTCCGTGCGGGACCCCCTTACCGGCCTGTTCAATCGGCGCTATATGGAAGAATCCATGGACCGGGAACTTATCCGGGCCGGACGCCAGAGTAAGCACGTGGGGGTCATCATGGTGGACATTGACCATTTTAAGCGGTTTAATGATACGTTTGGCCACAATGGGGGGGATGCCTTATTGCGGCAATTGGGTAAATTCTTGCAGCAACATGTGCGGGGCAGCGATATTGCCTGTCGGTATGGGGGGGAGGAGTTTACCCTCATTCTGCCCGAGGCTTCGTTGGAAGTGACTCATCAACGCGCCGAACAGATTAGGGAAACCGTTAAAGACCTGCGGGTACGCCAGGGGCAGAAGGTTATGGATCCTATCAGCCTGTCATTGGGAGTAGCGGTATTTCCGGTTCATGGAACCAATCATAGATCCCTCTTGCAAGCCGCAGATGTTGCTCTTTACCGGGCTAAGGAGACCGGGCGCGACCGAGTCTGCCTGGCTGGAAAGGGTTGAACTCTAGTCACCCTTAAGTCTTCCTCCCGGTTTTCAGCCATTGATGTGAGGTTAAGGTCATAAGAGCTCCGTAGGGCGGGAAAGCGCAGCGCATCCCGCCTTTCGCATCATTAGACGCCGAACCCCGGCTTGTTAGGAGAAGGGGAAAGATCTTCGCGTTGGGAGGATAAGGTCCAAACCGGCGTCGCCCTCTACGGCGACGCCCGGGAACCTCAATCTTTTTGTTGTTCCTGCTTGCGGTCGCTGAGGGTGTCGGTGATGGAGTGCCACAGCTTCTTCAGCAAGCCTTCGTCGGACTCGGGGGAGCCTGCCGGCGGGGCGTGGGTCTCGGGCTCTTCCTGGGCCAACTCCTTCAGCAGGTGCTGCTGCCGGGCATTGAGGTCCCGGGGAATGATGACCCTGACCGTGACCAGCAGGTCCCCCCGGCGCTGGCCCTTGGGGTAGGGCACGCCTTCGCCCTTTAACCGGATCACCTCCCCGGGTTGGGTGCCCGGCGGGATTACCAGTTCGTGGCTGGCCTTCAGGGTGGGGATGGTGAAACGGGTCCCCAGGGCCGCCTGGACAAAGGAAATGGGCGCCTGCAGATGCAGGTCGTAGCCCTCGCGCTGGAAAAAATCGTGGGGCCGGACGTTCATGACGATGTATAAATCCCCCGGAGGCCCGCCGTGCACGCCGCCGTTGCCTTCGCCGGGCATGACCAAGTGGGTGCCGCTGTCCATGCCGGGGGGGATTTTCACCTTGAGCTTCTTCTTTTCCCGGAGCCGGCCTTCCCCGTTACAGCCGGAGCAGGCTTCGGCCACGAACTCCTTCATGCCCTGGCACCGGGGACAGGTGGTGGTGATCTGAAAGATGCCGTGGCTGCGGGACACCACCCCCCGGCCGCCGCACTGGGGGCAGGGGGTCCGCTTCGTCCCGGGCTTGGCGCCGCTGCCGTCGCAGGTGCGGCAGGTCACCACCCGGGGCACCTCCACGGTCACCTCGGTTCCCAGGGCCGCGTCCAGGAAATCCAAGGTCAGATCGTACCGGAGATCATTGCCCGCCTGGGGCCGGGGGCCGCCCCCGCCCCCGAAGCCGCCGCCGAAGCCGAAGACGTCCCCGAAGATGTCGCTGAAAGAGCGGAAAATGTCGGAGAAATCCGAAAACCCGGTGAACCCGGAGGAAGACAGGCCTTCGTGCCCGTAAGTGTCATAGAGGCGCCGCTTTTCCGGGTCATGGAGGACCTCGTAAGCCTCGGCGGCCTCTTTAAACTTCTCTTCCGCGGTTTTATTCCCGGGATTGCGGTCCGGATGGTATTTGAGGGCTATCTGGCGGTATTTCTTCTTGACCTCGTCCACACCGGCGTCCCGGGGCACTCCCAGGACCTGGTAATAATCCTTTTTCTGGTTTGCCATATCCTTTTATGTAAGCCGCACCTTTACCGATTTTACTTTGTCGCCTAAATGAACGTCTTTGTCCCGGCGATCATCGATGGTGATATGCGTGAGCACACGGTTGACCCCCTGGTCAAAGGGGAGTTCGTGCAGGACCTGGGCCACCTTCAGCAACCTGGCGGCGTGGCCGTGGATCAGGGTGCCCATGTCCGTGAGTTCATAGGGGATGCCCTCTTGCTGGAGATACCTGATGAGCGCGGCGACATAACCCCCCGCACTGGCATCTCCCAGTCCCAAGGGGACCACGCTGATTTCCATGATCGCCACGCTGACCTCCGGAGGCGCCGGCGTCTAGGCGGGCAGTAAGCGCCGCACCGCGGCTTTGAGGCCGTCGAGATTGGGGGATTTTACCACAAAATCATCGGCGCCCCAACTGGAAAGGTCCCGGGGCGCGCACCCGTAGGAATAAAGCACCACCCGGGTCTGGCGATTGATTCCCTTGATCATCCTGCCGGCCTCCAACCCGGACATATCCGGCAGGAGAACCTCCAGGATAACCATATCGGGCTGAAAGGAATCCACCAGGCGGACCACTTCCCCGCCTTGCCCGGTTACCTGCACTTCATGGCCCTCATCCTGCAATTCTTCCAGGCACAACTGCCGGATGTGGGGTTCGCCGTCGACAAACAAGATTCGAGGCATGGCACATGCACCCCCTTCGCCAGAACGGTGCTTCCCCCAAACATCCCCACTGCTATTATAATCATGTCCGGGAACAAAGTCCAATGGCAAGCCGGTTTATTCCGGAAAAATTTATCAGTTTTTCGCCCCGGGTCTTTAAACATCCTGAGGTCAAGATCATCGGTCCGCGTCGGCGGCCGGGGCTATCGGTCCTCATCCGACTGGCTCCCCGGGGACCCCGATTTTTTCCCCTGGTTGGTAAGAGCCTGCCAGCGGGCCGCCAACTCCGGCTCCTCCCCTTCCGCCCCCGG
>Ga0194127_10006740_pt1 | contig 12935 bp, 24 predicted proteins | sample TA2KigC100mmetaG_FD_148624 | JGI IMG/M metagenome (GOLD analysis project Ga0194127, IMG submission 148624) | Freshwater microbial communities from Lake Tanganyika, Tanzania - TA2015036 Kigoma Deep Cast 100m | ecosystem: Environmental > Aquatic > Freshwater > Lake | place: Tanzania: Lake...
CCCCAACCATTAAATCATTTTCTTTATTTAGTCTTTCGCTTGTTCTTTTTTTCCCTTTATTCCAAGTATTGCCTTTGCTAAATCCGCTCGCATATATCCACTCAATCATATCTCTCACTTCAAATCCTGCGTCTTCAATAGCAACTGCCATTCGGTGATATGTTCTTGTTCCACCAAAAGCTAACAAGTGTCCACCTGGTTTTAAAACTCTTAGTGCTTCTTTCCAGAGGTTTGTATTGTAAGCTATACCGGTGTTATCCCACTTCTTACCCATGAAGCCGAGCATGAAGCCGAGTTCGTAGGGGGGGTCTGTCACGATAGCATCTATACTATTATCTGGGAACTCCTTCATTTTCTCCAGGCAATCTCCCAAAATAAGTCTATTATCCATTTTTTATGGTGCTTATGATCGTATACCTCTGGATAGTGCAGAGGTCCTTGAGGATCTCACTTGGAGACCTCCTCATCGCTAAACGCAGTCTTGGGATGGTAATTCTCATTGCCTTTTTTGTTTATTCTGCATTGGGGATAGACCTTCATAGAATAGAAGGACATGACATACCTACTCTCTCCTTTGCCATCCCAAAACCTAAAACATTCCTCTCTGTGGGGACACATAGCCGAGCAACAGTAAGTGATTTCATTCATTGTTCTGTGTTTTCGATAATCCTAATCCATCCCCAGGTAGACATAGGTCTTCCCGAGCCAGAGGACACGGTCACCGAAATTAGGTCTAGTATCCACAGTTGAGACATCCCTTATCGTCTTTTTCATCGGATTCTTGGTCAATAGTAATTACGACATCATCTGCCAGGAGACTTGTGCGGATGTAAATATCTTCGATGTCATCGAACTCTCCAAGGGATTGTACATATCCATCTCCATCCTTGCCGGTAACATAAACGGTATATTTCATGTGTTATTGGGTTAATAAATGGATTTCACTCCAGTATTGCCTGGTCAATTCTCTGATCTTGTCTAAGGTTAGTTCTTTTGGTCTCGGATGCAAGGGGATTCCGAATCGTTCTGCGTAGTATTCTGCTTGTCCGAGTGAGGCTTCCTCGGATTGCAATTCCAATTCGGCAGCCGTTATCTGTGTTTCCATGTTTTTTGGGGGGTAAATAATTCAATAAGGCAATCAGCAACTTGTTGTTGCACTCTGTCACGAAAACAATCTGAGAAGGGTTGTTTCCCCTCAAGGAGTTCACGGCAGTCGTGGATCTCTTCTACGAGTTCGGATTGTTCTTTTGTCATGGTGGGATTGTACCATAATTATAAGCAAACACCTAAAGACCACAAGTCCCTCCTTAGTTCTGTTATCCTGTTAGATATTTCCATGATTGTGCTGGGACACGCATAGTTTTTTGCGAGAATTTCTCGCTGCTTGATCAGCATCATTATTTTCGTCTTTTTTTCGATGATTTGTTTTTGTTTTTTGATTCTCCGCCCTCGTTCTCGCCTTTTCTTCTTGGTTTCGGGAGCGAGTATTAGCTCACCCATTAGTTAGTAAATAAGAAATGAAGGTCGAAAAAAGCCTTGTGCATTCTCGATTTTGCTTCTATCTCTTTCCAGTTCTTGTTGAGTGTTGGTACTTGCTCCCGGAGCATAAGGAATGTCATCCATTCTTCGTAGTTCTGTGCTGCTTCTGTGCAGGAGTATTCCGTGATACAAGCTGGTTCTGCTTTGTAAACTCGTTCGTACATACGCCTCCCCTCTGGAGATAGGTTGTTCCACCAGATGACTCCAGCATATTCGTGTGTCATGACATATTCCAAGTGCTTTGGGGATATGGTCTCCAGGAGTCCGATCTTCATACAAATGTTGTTGACAATGTAGCATGATCCGAGGGTATTAACCCCGAGTTCTTGTGCGTCTGTGATAAACCATTCAACGGTTCTGAACATCGGATGTTTGGCGAACACCTTCTCCATTTCATAATTCATGTCTGCTTTTGCAAAAGAGACAATAGGGATGAGAAATAGTGCGATAGCGAGCATGACTTTCTTCATTTCTTCATTGAGTTAATTAAATTCTTGATCTCCATCAGTATGGATTTGAGTTCCTCTAAGGTTTCTGCCTCTTGACCTATTAGGTCTGTAGCCACATCTATTGCCACAAGGAGGCTTGGGTAGTACCCCACGAGTCTATCCCAGGTTGCTCCATTTTCTAGGATTTTCCCCTTTTGCTTGGTTACTGTCTGGTATATGACCCAGTTGAGGGGGATGGATGTGACATAGTATCCTTTGGGTAATTCGATTCTCATTTGTAGAGTTTATCAAAAAATAGAGTAAAAAAGCGTTGGTGTTCCTGTGATTTCTGGAAAACCTTGTTTCCTTTTGATTTGCGTTTGTCCTTATAGAATGCGACCCACCACTCGGCAAAGTTCTCTCTGGAGTTGGTGCAAGCGTTCTGGGTAATACATGCTTGTTCTTTCTTATATACCCTATTGTACATCTGTTGTTGCCTCTTTGTCAACCGGGTGTGCCACATGTGATGTCCGATCTCATGCCAGAGGATCTGATAAAAAACATCCGCAGGGATAAGCTCTGAGAGTTCAATTGCGTTAGATCCATCGGTGTACATGATATAAGTACCTCCGGTGAACAGTCCATTCTGTTCCTGCCCGGAAGACTTCATTTGTTTCTGTGGAAGGATTCTCCACTCTCCGATTTCTGATGCGAGTTTGGGGTTCTTCTGAATAAACCTAGTGAGTTCATTCTCGACCGTATAGGGGAACTCGACAGGTGGAAAAGCGTATGAGTCTCCTATGCAGAGCAAGCCGACAGCCAATAGTAATTTTTTCATGTTTATTTTTTTGAATGTTATGAATTATTCTATCTTCATATCTATGAAGTTCTTATGCAGGTTGCTTGTCATCTTCATAATTCCAGCGTCCGATCTGCGATTTATAAGAAATTTCGGAGTTCTTATAAATATCGCCCACTCGATGAAATTATCCTTTACACTATCGCATGCAATGACAGTTATACATGCGTTTTCGAGTTCATAGATACGGGAATACAGTCTCTGGTCTTTATATGAGAGCTTGTCCCATACCTTGGCGTAATGCCAGTATAAACTGTCGTGCTGGTATATATTCCAGAGGGACTGTGGTTGTACGCTTGCAGCGGAGCAGACGGGGATGATTAGGATGCCGACAGCCAGTAGTATCTTCTTCATTTGTTTTCTGGAAAATTACGAGTTTGAAGCAGTCCATAGTTCGGACAGTCTGCATGATTGCAGAATGGGAAAGTTAGGCGACATATTTTTGAAAAATTTGTTTTTAAAATGTTTTTGGTGGGCTTTAAGAAATAAGGAATTTGATTTTTTTAATTTTTAAAGAGGGGGGTATAAACTTTTAATTGGTAGAGATTTTTGGAATTTTGTTTGTAAGTCAGATCAAGGATACGAAATTGTATTAGAAACTTACAAAGAAAATGCTTATTTAATCACAAACGCTTTAGAAGCAATCAAAAAAACTTATTTAGATTAAGGTAATCAAATGGCAATGCAAACTCTCATAAAATGGCCTGGTGGCAAAACACAAGAATTTATCTATATCAAAGATTTAATCCCTTCTTTTGAAAGGTATATTGAACCTTTTTTTGGTGGTGGAGGAATTTTTTTTCAACTAGAACCTAAAACAGCAATCATCAATGATATATGCGAAGAATTAACAGATTTTTATTCTTTATTAAAAGAAGAAAATGAAAGAGAAGAATTTAAAAAAGAATTATATGAATATGTTATTAATTGGGAAAAAATACCAAAATACATTAAGATTTTTGAAAATGATTTAATTGATTTATATCAGAATTTTAAAGAAAACAAAATTACAACAAAAGAGCTAGAAAAAAACATAAACGATATATTGCTAAACAAAGAAGATCAGTTTAATGGGTTATTTTTGAAAAAGTTTTGCTTAGATGAAAAAAATTTATTAAAGCAGATCATAAAAAATCTTATTTCCAAAATACAAAGAACAAGAAAAATAGAACAAGAAAGAGGTACTTTACCAGAAGGAGATTTATATAAAAACATTGAAACTGCTTTTAGAAGTGGTTTTTATATGCACTTCCGTGATGTTATGAATTTTAATGGTGGAAAATATAAGATTAGTTTACCTAAAAAAATTGCTAATTATTATTTTGTAAGAGAATTTTGTTATGGCTCAATGTTTCGTTTTAATTCAAATGGACATTTTAATATTCCTTATGGTGGAATAGCATACAATAGCAAGGATTTTAGAAAGAAGGTTGATTATATTTTTAGTGATGAAGTAAAGGAATTATTTAAAAATACTATTATTAAAAATAAAGATTTTGAAGATTTTTTTAATGAATACGAATTTACTAAAAAAGATTTTATTTTTCTTGACCCTCCCTACGATACAGATTTTAGTGATTATGAAAAGAAATCATTTGATAAAAAAGATCAAGAAAGATTAGCAAAATGCTTATATAAAACACAAGCAAACTTTATTTTAATAATTAAAAAAACAGATTTTATTCATGACCTTTACAAAAATAAAAAAGGTATAAAAATTGATAGTTTTGAAAAATGCTATTTATATAATGTAAAAGGAAGAAATGACAGAGATGTAGAACATTTAATTATCTACAATTTTTAATATGAATGAGAAAATAAATACAATTATTCACGGAGATTGCATTGAGGAACTTAAAAAGATGCCTGATAATTCCATTGATTTAATTTTTGCAGATCCACCATATTACTTACAATTACCCAAAGGAAAAAGATTAAAAAGAGCAAACGGAACGGAAGTAATCCCCGTTGATGATGAGTGGGATAAGTTTGAAAGCTATGAAGATTATGACAATTTTACAAAAAATTGGCTTGGTGAATGCCAAAGAATTATAAAACCAACAGGAACAATTTGGGTTATCGGAATGTATCACAATATTTTTCGTGTCGGTACAATTATGCAGAATTTGGGAATTTGGTTTTTGAACGATATTATTTGGGTCAAAACTGACGCTTTGCCAAATCTTAATGGACGAAGATTTACGAATAATCACGAAACACTTATTTGGGCAGTAAAAGACAAAAATTGTAAAAATTATACTTTCAATTATGAACAGATGAAACAGATTAACAATGGGAAACAAATGAAAGATACAGATTGGATTTTTGGACTATGTAGAGGTCAAGAAAGATTAAAAGATAAAAATGGAATAAAAGCACACCCTACACAAAAACCATTGAAACTGATACAACAAGTTTTACTTACTGCTAGCAATAAAAACGATTTAATTTTAGATCCATTTTTTGGAACAGGAACAACAGGAATAGTTGCAAAAGCATTAGGTAGAAATTGGATTGGAATAGAAAAAGAGAAAAAATATGTTGAACTTGCAAACAAAAGAATTACAGATTTTAAAAGACAATAAGGAGTTTTGAAAAATGGAATTCACCCCCAGCCCCTCTTCCATTTTTCAAAACAAAAAAATCAAATACAATAATAGAAAGCCCGCCAAAAACGGAACAATATGGATAAATTTTTCAAAAATACGCAAGGCACGTTGCACTCTCACTCCGCTATCGCTCCGTTCGGCTCGCCTAACACAGTATATGCGGTTCGCTCGTTGCACTTCGCTCTCCCATATTTTGCTCCGTTTCACTCCGCAAAACATCGCATATACTGAAACGATATACGAAGATCTCCGTCTATAATCTTTCCGTGCTCGTCATACATTTCACGATCGCATTGTACGCACTTTGTCATGTTGTTGGGGGGTTACAGGTTAGAAAGTTGAAAATTTTGTATCTTATGGAAGTGGATCTGCACCTCATCCATCGCAGACTCAAAGTCCTCTTCTGATAGTCCCTGGTGGTTGTTTTTGAGCCGGAGTTGGAGGAGGATGCCGAGCACCTCATTCTCGAGGAGTAGCATTTTGTTTTTCATGTTGGGTTTTGGTAAATATTAGCAAAAACTGTCATGTCGTTCGCAAGGTTCGATTAAGTTTATATTGAATTCTTCTGAAATGTCTTGTGCGACATATAGCATTGTCCGAATGTTTTCTGGGGGAAGTTCCCAAAAGTTTTTTTGACAAACCTTTTGTGTTTGCCAACCTTCTTTTTGTGCGTGGTATTCGTATCTTTCGTGCAAGAATTCCGCAATCTTAATGGTGTTGTGTAGGCTTTTCATGTTGTGTTGTTATAGTAATGGGATTTTTTTAGCTTTAGTTTCGTATTCATTGATAAGGAATGCTACTGCTCGGTGGGCGTACATAAAGTCATTATACCTCAATATTCCAGCGTTGTGTTTTTCGTGCAATTCTTTGATTATTTGACTTATTAATTCCTGTAGCGAATGTTCCTCCCTTTTATTCCAATCGAATTCTTGGTCTTTTGTCATGTTGGATTTTGGTAGTAATGATTTACAATATAGAGCCAATTCTGTACACGGTCTCCACCAGTCCATTGCTTTGCCTCTTTCATCGTTGGAAACTTTTTGTATTTTCTTGCCCATAGTTCATTGAAATGGTCGTAGCTTGCCTCTTTCGTTTTGAATCTTACCAGATACCTTCCTTTTTTGTTAAATCCATAGATCCCAAAGCAATTCAGATGTGTTCGTCCAGATCCTAGTGAGCAATTCTTTCCGGTCTCTGCATACGCTACAGCATGAGCCAGCCTGATGGGGTCGTATGGGAGAGCAGCAGGATTTCCTACTTCCCGTTCAGAAAACACACCGCTCTGGTCTCGTCAGAGATCTCCATTCCCTTCTCTAGCTTGAGACCTGCCAAATCGCACCGTTTTCCTTTCATTCTTGCCTGCTTGATCTCCACCTTGTTCTGCGATGCTGTGATTACATTCTGGAGATCCACGATGTCTGCGTTGATGTCCTTTAGATCCTGCTCGATGTCCAGGATGGGATTGTAAGCGAAGGAGGAGACAGCGAAGGCAATCCCAGCGAGACCGAGAATAACTATGAGAATCCTAACAGATATGCGCTTGATCATCGTAGCGGTATCAACCATTTCTTGAGCTAACTCTGGAACTTCATTATTGTTTTTCATTTTATTAGGAATTAGTAAATAAGTAAAAAAGAGAGATCACTCCATATCCAACCAGGCATGCACCGATGAGGAGGAGAAGCCAACGATTCACCTTCTTCTCCACATTATCCTCCACGATGAGCTTCTGCATGCGCTCCCAGCGAGGGTGATACATGATGAGAACGCGCCTCCCCTTGTTTTGTAGGAGAACCTCTCGGAGTTTGTTTCTGTCTCGTTCGGAGCATACAAATGTACGACCATCCCTCTGTATATTGATGTCATACTTCGTGCTAAGGTCGTGGATGATCTCCTGGAAGTTTTCGTCACTTGTTTTGATGGCAAGTCTCGACACCTTGCCCCGGAAAACAAGCTCCTGCACTACCTGGAGGGGAAAGGATAATCCCCCATTACGACTGCCGCACTTTTTCATTTTCATTTTATTTATGATTAAAAAATAAAAATCTCAATCAATTAGCAATTTAGCTAGTAACCACATCACATAGATCGCTCCGAGCGTCCAATGAAGGGAGAAGAGGAAGATCCCAAACAGGAGGACCGTGACTGGAACAATGAGAGCGACAAGGAATTCTTTCATTATCTTGAGTTAGAGTCATGCCGGGATATGGCATGTATTTCCGTCTGTTTCGCGAAGAGCTTGAGAGGGTCAACCAGGAGGTGTCCGTTGAGGTACTTCCCGAGGTCCTGTCGCAATCGTACAGAGTCCTCGAATAGTACGACCCACTTCCCTCCGTTGACATGCTCCACTCCGAGTATTTCGTGACCGAGGTATAGTGCCACGGCAGCCCTCTTGAAATCGTTGATCTTATAAGGCTTCTTAGTCGTTAACATTTCGATGTCATCTGCCCATTTTCGGAATAGTGCAGCCTTCTCCTCGTTGCTAACTGTATCCAGGGTTTCTGCCAGAACCTGTGTGAGTTTAGTTTGTAAGTCCTTCATTTTTTAGTTTTATTAACATGTTATCAATCTCTATAAGCCGGTATCTGCCGATTCTTTTCAACTTGTGAACATTCCCTCTTTGATTGAAGAGGTCTCCAACGGAAACAATCCCGTGGTTACGCAGGGTTGTTGAAAGCCCCCTGTAGGATGTGAGTTCAGAGATGGGTGTGTCGCGCGTTGTTCTTTTCCCGACTCCCTCCTCTTGTTTTTGTTTAACAATGGAGCTGTACCACCTCTCTGCCCAGAATCTAAAGTCCGGGTCTTTTAGGAGCTTGAGCTTGTCGATCGTTTGATCGATTTGGATCTCCCACTCTAACTGAGTAACTGACATGGTTTCTTTCATTTTTAATTGGGTTATGAAATAAAAGACTACTTGTTGACCGAGATCGCATACTCCATATCAATCTTATCGTGTGCGATCCTATCTATCTCTTCTAACTGCTCCTCTACCGTCATGTTCCCCCACTTTTCATTCCTTGCTGCTCGTCTGACCCATTCTTTAGCCCATGCAACGAAGGATGGGTCTGTGACGAGCTTCTCATAATCAATTTTCAGATCTTTCATGTCTACATCATACACGAGTCAAAAAAGAAAGTCAAATCTTTTTGTAAGACTAAAAAGGAAGACCCCCGAGTGGGTCAACCTCTTTCTCGAACCCCACATACGAATCCCGTTTTGATTTCTCTTTGAGCATCTCTTTTGCAAATGAGTATTGCTTGAGTGCCCACTCATCGAAATCCCCGTCTGGGGTATCGTGGCTATAGATTTGAACGACATCTAGGGAGATCACATCATTCCCATCTTTTCCCTTGTAGGTTCTTGGGGTGTTATCCTTTGAGAATTTCGGAGCTATGATGATCTTGATTGGCTTGTTCTCGTAGGTGGATGTCTCTGATAGTTTGGCGGCTAACTTCTTCTTTTCCGCATCGGTCATTTCCTCGTTACTGGATAATCCGGTTGCAAAACGAAATTGGTTTAACAGACTATTGCCGTCCCACAAGTCATAGGGAAAGTTGAAGAACATACACTTATCTTTTTCGTCCGTCTTGATGTTGACTCTAAGGGAGGTTGCCATGTATTCCTTCCCGTTTCTGTCGGTCTTCTTTTCCTGCTTGAATACTGTACAGTCTGTAGTTTTAGCGTTAAAAACTCCACAAAACTTAGTATTAGTCTTGAATAAATCACCCGATTGAAATAAATTCTGAATAGTTGCCATCTTGAAAAAAAAGTTAAAAAAATAAATATTAAGCAGCCCAGGGAGATTCCTCTCCAAGTGCTTGTAATACCTTCCCCATCCGCATCCTTGAGTCTTCCCCTGCTCGGTAGGATAGCATTGCATTCGCAATGACTTCCCCTTTCCATTCAAAATCTTCACATTGTTTTGCTAAGCATTGGAACTCCCACAATTCCTTGTTGAGTTTTTTTTGCTTTTCTCTCAATCCGTTGGCTAGTTCAACAAGATTGCTCCGAAACATCAGTATCGTGTGTTCTGTGTTCATTTTGAAAAAAATTAAAAAGTATAATAATCCTTACAGAGTTGGATAGACTTTTCTAGCTGCTTCTTAGGTAATGATTTGAAGGGCAGAAATGAGTATCCGTTTGGGAGAATGTGGAGGACTGCCCTGTTTAACTTCTCCCCAAAGCATTGTGCATACAAGGCGGTTTGGAGGTTCGCCTTTTTCAATTTGTCCTCCGAGGGTTCTGCGTATTCCGGCTCGATGTCGCCGTACTTCCAGATGCCGTAGGTTTTTAAATCGATTAGCCATTTTTCGTTATTAATTTTAGCAATAAAGTCATAGATCCCCCAGTACAAGACAGAGCCATTTTCAGAGTAATTACATTGTTGTTCCCTCTCTAGTATATCGACCTCTAGGTGGGCTACGAACTCTCGAAATCTATCTGCGCAATCGTAAATCAAGTAATTTTCCCCTTCTGCTTTTGCTCCCGGAGACTCATCTTTGAGGATGTAATCATTGACCATGCTCCCGAGGGTCTTGCTGCGTTCGTTTACATACTCTGCGGTTAGTCCCTGTGTCAAGCACCACACTTCGAAGGACATTTGGTCGAAGGGGAATATCTGGTCGATAATTTTAGTTACTCGCATTTTGGTTTTGGATTTGTTGGGATTGTGCCTTTTCGTAGTCTGCCTTCTTTTGCAGGTCTGCGAACACTCTTTCCATCTCTTTTAGGGTGAACTCGGTAATCATATCCGGCTGAGTGTTAAAACGCTTGAAAAAAGCCTCCTCTTTTTCTGGAGTGATACCCCAATACCTCATTTTCTTTTTAAGCTCTGTAATGCTAGATTTTGATATGAATTTTGGCTCATACCTGGCGAACCCCTCGGAGAATTTCTCGTAGTTGATATTTTCTCCGATCAAAACCTCTGGAACATTGTCTCGGCATCCAGCGATGAATGTGTCGCTTGGACGGGTGTACATGATCCGTTTGCCATCCCTGGAGGTGATGTACACGATGTTATCGCAGTCTCGGCGGAGGATTTCTCCGATCATATTCCCCTGTGTTTTGGGTCTGGAGATGAACCCCTTCTCGCTGGCTGTTTCCTCCTCGTGAACCACGATGATGACAGATACGCCTCGCTGTTGGCACTTGGAGATGAACCGCTTGAAGGTGTCGGCGATATGCCCCCAGTAGTCGATGGATATGTTCTTTCCTCTCCGGTCTCGCTCATTCTGGATTTGCTTCTCCACCAGATGCGTGAGCGAGTCGATGATGACAAGCCCGTAGTCACGGAGATCGAAGGTGCTGATGAACAGGGAGAGGTCATCCAAGTCCCCCACATTAACCACGAAACGGTTGTCAACATTCTTCTGGTCTGGTGGGATTCTGTCCCACACCTTTCCACCGGAGTTCTCGGTGTCGATGAAGATGCACTTGTGCTGCTTGGTTGCAGTTAGTGCGAACGAACTCTTACCTGCTTTTGGGCTTCCATAGACGCAGGTTACATGCCCGACTGACGAGTTGTGCAGGGTCGCTTCCCCTGCTGTGACGGTAAATTTCATTTTAGGTTGGTTAATAAAAAATCAGAAACAAAACTTGCTATGAAGAGCCCGTTTTTTCGGCAATGCCTTACAACATGCTCCTTAGCCTCTTTGGTTATTTGGAGTTGGCTGAGTTTGTTCATCCTCCCCCCCTTCTCTGTTCGACCGGCAATACATGAATTAGCCATGGTGATTAGATGTTATATTTTTTCTTGAAGGCTTCTAGTTCTGGATCGTAGTCTGTAGTTCGGCTGTCTTCTGTTGTTGCATCCAGTTCCTCCACAGAAAACTCCTCGTATTCAACCCCATCCCCACTTATTTTTATTTCTTTCATGCTCCGAGCATACCCACCCAAACTTTTTTGTCAAACTTTTTTTCAGAAAGATATAACAGATTGTGTTTTGGCTTCAAGATTTGAGAAATCGGAGAACGCTTTGATCAATTCTTGAGTTGTCGTGATGCCGTCTGGGCTTTTTGTGTTTTGTTTTTCAAATCCTATTCTTCTTCCTCCACTTTCCCATTCTCCGAATTCATTATAGAACTCCCCTTTGTAGTAGTAGCACTTCATTTCGTTGCTGTGCCCCTTTGTTCTGTTTTTGTGTATTTTTAAGTGAAATTCTGTTCGTCCCTCAAGATCTGTCGCATCTGTATCTCTGGAGATCTGTATTACCATGTGTGTAAGGTTTTTTATTGATCCAGACCCCATCATATCCGAGATGTCTGAAAATCTCCCGGTTTTTTTAGTTTTTGCTTTTCTGCTATGGTGTACAAGTATGATTGGTACATTCGCCTTTTTTGCGAAGGCGGTTAGCTTCAGTATAATTTCTTGTTGTTGTGTGTTCACATCTGCTCTTGTGTCAAGCAGCAAGCAGGAAAGGTTGTCTACGATAAGCATGTCAATTGATTCGAGTACACTCACCCTCTCTATTACGCTTTCAATTTTGTTGATTTGAGAAACATCCGTCCCTATAATCTCTATTCCTTTTTGTGCATTCAATTGCGCTATCCTGGAGAGATAGTCTACATTCTCGAAGTGTTTATTATCTCGGTAGTCTAGGTCGGATATTCCTGCATAGTTTTGAGCGTTTGTGCAAAAGATTTCTTCTTTTGTTTGTTCCAGATTGAAATACACTACCCTGTGCCCATACTTGTCAACATTTCTTCTTGCTACATGAAAGCAAAAGGTGGACTTCCCTTGTCCGGCATCAGAAAAAAGAACACAGATTTGTTTTCTTTTGATTGTTGTGATCCTCCCGTCTAGCGTATCACTTCCCCATGTAAAACTATCGATATTGTTTGATGGTTTTGCGGTGAAGATGACCTCGATGTTCTCCCCCTTTTTCCCGAAAGCCCTCCTCGATTTCTCATCTATGTCCTCGATCTCTTTGAAAAAGCTCGTGAACCACTTGAAGGTATCCGCATCCGATAGCGAGAGCACTTCCTTTATGAATGTGAACGGAGAGTATCCCTTATGGCTGCTTGATACATGGTCTGTCCCCCCCTGGACTAGGAAGTTCTCTCCCTTTGGCACAAAGCACGCTTTCTGCTTGCTCTTGTTCGGTTCGTTGAAGTTGCGCCCATCAAAATTCCAACCGAAGTGCCTCGCTACTAGCCCCCCAATAGGAATCTTGTTGAAAACATCAAAGGTGGTGCTCTCGTGGGGGACGGAGAACTTTATCTCTTTCATTTGCGCAGCTTCCTTTGCGTGCTCCAGACTTAGTTTCCCAGCCTCTCGGACAAAGCCAAGCATCTTTGCGTGTCTGTCTTTGTGTGCCAAGATCTCCACCAGTTTTGGCTCTTGTTTGTTGTTGTAGCTTCCAGGAAGGCGGAGAATCCTGGAGGCGTTTTTGCATGCCTTATCGCACGGGTAGAGATGGAATTGGTCGAATCGTTTGTAGATCTCATTTATGCCAGCATAGCACAGGTCATCATTGGGGATTGTGTCGCCGATGTAGTAGGA
>Ga0194127_10006741_pt1 | contig 12934 bp, 12 predicted proteins | sample TA2KigC100mmetaG_FD_148624 | JGI IMG/M metagenome (GOLD analysis project Ga0194127, IMG submission 148624) | Freshwater microbial communities from Lake Tanganyika, Tanzania - TA2015036 Kigoma Deep Cast 100m | ecosystem: Environmental > Aquatic > Freshwater > Lake | place: Tanzania: Lake...
GGGGCAACGATCCGAACCTCGGCAACGCCGCGTTCCGCCTCGACCTGACGCAGGCCCCCGGTGCGAGCCTGATGTGGTGCATCATCGGCATGGGTCCGTGCTCGCTGCCCGGCGTGATCGCGCCGCCGCTGTGCGGGCCGATCTACTCGGTGCCGGTGCTCGGCACGCTCGGCCCGAACCCGGTCATGGGTGCCACCGCCTGCGGCGGCCAGACGAGCTACGCCTTCCCGCTGCCGCTGATGCCGAGCCTCGCCGGCTGGACGATCAGTTCGCAGTGCGCCGGCCTCTGCGCGACCTCCGCGCTGATCGGCACCGCGGTCAGCAACTGCATCAGCTTCACGCTGCAGGGGAACTGAGCCGACCGCTCGCCGGTGCGGCACGACCGCGCCGGCAGCGCCGGGGAACGGCACGGGAACGCCAGCGCACGCGCCGGAGCAGCCGGCGCGTGCGCCCGTGCCGGGCCAGCTCTAGCTACGGCGCCGCAAACCAGGCGTCCGCCCCGACCTCCGGCATCTCGCGCGCCCTGTAGAATGTCCGTGCGAATCGACCCAGAAGGTCCTTTCACGGTGCGGCGGCCCTCCCTACGCCGCCGCGGAGTTTCTCAATGAAGTCCACCATCCTGCTGGCAGCCGCCACGCTGCCGTTCCTCGCCGCGCCCGCCGCGGCGCAAACCCCCGACCACCTCGTCGGGCTCACGCGCATGTCCATCAGCTTGCGCCATGTCGACCACTGGGCCTGCTTCGTGATGGGTCAGTGCCCGGTTCCGATGCCGTCCGTGATCTTGCCCCCGGTCTACGCCGGCGGCACCGGCTGGGACCCTGTCCGCAGCGGGGCCTGGGTCACCGACGGCAAGCAACTCGCCGAGGTCGACGATCAATGCCGCGTGCTCTGCCCCGTGCAGAACATCCCGACCCTCGGCGCGAACGCGTTCGCCACCGGCCTCGACGTCGTCGAGAGCCAGAACCAGCTCTGGATCCTCGACAGCCAGGGCTTCCTGCACTTCTACAGCAACTCGTGCCCGCCGATGCCCCTCGGCCTGTGCAACACGGGCCTCGCGCCGTTGCCGCCGCAGACGTTCACGTCGGGCCTCGCGGTCGACGAGGGCAGCGGGTTCGTGTTCATGGCGCACTGCGACTTCTCCACCGGCGCGAACTTCGTCGCCGTGTCGCGGCTCGCCAACCCGTGCCAGGTGATCTGCCGCCTGACGGTGCCGCCTTGCCCGGCGGGTCCGTTCGGCACCATCACCGGGCTCGGCGTGAACTGGGCACGCGAGATCCTCTACGCAACCGACGGCAACAACACGGTGGCGATCCGCTACGTCACCGTGGGCACCATCTGCCCACAGTTCACGTCGATCAACTGCTGCTACCTGCCGAACACGCTCGACCCGATGGTCGGCCTCGCCGTGCGGCCGGGCCGTGAGACCCCGTTGGGCCAGCCGTGCGGCAACGGCGCCTGCCCGTCGTGCCCGAACGTGCACTCGCTCGGCAACGATCCGAACCTCGGCAACGCCGCGTTCCGCCTCGACCTGACGCAGGCCCCCGGTGCGAGCCTGATGTGGTGCATCATCGGCATGGGTCCGTGCTCGGTGCCCGGCGTGATCGCGCCGCCGCTGTGCGGGCCGATCTACTCGGTGCCGGTGCTCGGCACGCTCGGCCCGAACCCGATCCTGGGCGTCACCGCGTGCGGCGGCCAGACGAGCTACGCCTTCCCGCTGCCGCTGATGCCAAGCCTCGCGGGCTGGACGATCAGTTCGCAGTGCGCCGGCCTCTGCGTGACCGCCGCGCTGATCGGCACCGCGGTCAGCAACTGCATCAGCTTCACGCTGCAGGGCAGCTGAGGTCGCTCGGGGCACCGCGTGGCTGCCGGCCGCCCGGGCCCCTGGAGCATCCGCTGCGTCCGCTGCGTCCGCCTGGCGCTTCATGGGCCGCTTTCCCCGCCGCCCATGCGCATCTCTTCCCATGGGCCGTGCGCAACTGGTGTGCTTCCATCCCGCTCGCCGAGTCGCGGTGACCGGCACCAACTCAGGAGCAAGAACATGGCACGTTGTGGCGGCAAGGGTGGTGGCAAGGGCGGTGGCATGGACAGCGGCATGGGCGGCTGTGGCATGGGCGTCTGCGGGACCGGCAAGAAGAAGCCGGCGAAGAAGGCCAAGAAGGCCGGCAAGAAGAAGGCCAAGAAGGCCTGATCGCAGGGCTGCCACCGCGAGGGCGCCCTCGTCCCGGGTGCCCTCGTCCCGGGCGCTCGGCGCAGTTGCGGCTCGGGCGGCGCTGTAGCGCGGCACGACCGGAGACTGCGCCCTGCGGATGACGAGAACCGCTGCGCGGCGCCGTGAGCTACGTCAGCCGCTGATCCCGCTGTCGGCCGTCACTTGCGGAACAGGCGCAGCGCGTCCTCGCACGGCCGGTCGAGGTCGTCGAAGTCGAACTTCGCCTTCAGGCTCTTCACGCCGTCGAGCGCCTGCCGTACCTGCTCGATCGCCCGCGCGTGCCTTGGCCGCGTTCTCGGCGGCGCGCTGCTTCGCCTCGGCCTCGAGCTTCGCCTGCAGTTCGGCCTCCTTCCTGGGATCGAACGGGCCCGCGAGCACGGACGGCAGACGGAGCGGGCAACAGCCAGCGGGGGTCAGCATGCGGTCACCTCGGCGCGGAACGACAGCATCGAGGCGGGCGAAGGCTCGCCTTGCGCCCGGCGCAGCGAGCACGGGAGACGGTCTCCCTGCGTCGTGCCATCCACCCTCGACGGCCGCGGCATCGGCGCCGGCACTACCGGCCCTCGAGTTGCGCCATGCGCTGGTAGACCTGCGTCACGAGCACGACGATCAGGCCACTCGTCCATCCCAGCACCGCGCACCCGACGGCAGGCCCGACTCCTTCCATGCCAGCCAGGCTGCAGGTCGCTGCAGCAAGCAGCAGTGCCAGATTCAGGAACACCTCGGCCCACGCGAACCACCAGCAGAGCAGCAGCCGTTCCTCGGGAGAACGTCCGTGCAACAACCTCGCTGCCACCCCCCAACAGACCACCCAGAGCACCAAGGGCACTTTGTCGAGGGGTTGCACGAGGAACCCCGTGCCGATGGCCACCGCGCCGATGCCGCACTGGAGCAGGATGAAGAGCATCGAGTGCTCTTCGGCTCGGATCCTCTCTCTCGCCTTCCGAACGAGCAATCTGCGAACGCCATGGGACCTCCAGGAGTCTGCCGAACGGACGGCCAGCCCCTCGAGCGGGGCACCCGGTGAGGTCGGCAAGCCGCTCGCACGAGGACCGACGGAGGCCGGCCGCGGCGGATGATAGTCGACTGCAAGCGCGGGCGCCCTTTCGCCGGGCCTCTCCCCGCTCACCAGCGGTAGAACCCCTGCCCCGTCTTCTTGCCGAGTTTCTTCTCCGCGACCATTCTCCGCATGAGCGCCGGGACCTCGAAACCCAGGAGCCCCAGCTCCTTCCTCAGGTTCTCCGCGATCGCGAGCCGCACGTCGAGCCCCACCACGTCGGTGACCTTCAGCGGCCCCATCGGGTGTCCGTAACCGAGCACCATCGCCTTGTCGATGTCCTCGGCCGACGCGACGCCGGCCTCCAGCATGCGGATTGCCTCGAGGGCGATGCACACGCCCAGGCGCGAGCTCGCGAAACCCGGAACGTCCTTCACCAGGATCGGCTCCTTGCCGAGCTGCCGCCCGTACTGCGTCACCGCATCGATCGTCGCCGGCGCCGTCGCGTCCGTGCGCACGAGCTCCAGCAGCGCCATCAGCGGCACCGGATTGAAGAAGTGCATGCCGATGCAGCGGCCGGGCCCCGCCACGCCCGCGAACACCTTCGCCAGCGACAGCGACGACGTGTTGCTCGCGAGCACGCAGGTCGAGGTCACCACGCCGGCGAGCTCGCGGAACAGTCCGTTCTTGAGTTCGAGCTGCTCGGGCACCGCTTCGATCACGAGGTCGGCCGCACGCGCCGCCGCGGCGCGGTCGGTCGTCGTCGCGACGCGAGCGAGCACCCCGTCGCGCACCGCCGGGCTCGTCTTGCCCTTCTCGACGCCCTTCTGCAGGAAGTCGCGAACGCGGGCGAGCCCCTTGTGCACGAACTCCTCGCTGACGTCCTGCAGCACCACCTGCGAGCCCGCCTGCGCGCACACCTGCGCGATGCCGGCACCCATGGTGCCTGCACCGAGAACCGCCACCTTCGGGAACTTCACTTCGCTCATGCTCGCTCTCCGTGGGCCGGGCCCGCGCTACGCCTTCGTCTGCTTGCCGAGGAACGCGTCCATGCGCGCCTTCTTGTCCTCGCTGTCGAACAGCACCGCCTGCACGGCGCACTCGAACGCCATCGCGTTGGCGTGGTCCGGCCGCGCCAGCGCGTTCAGCGCGCGCTTGGCGCCGCGCACGGCGAGGCGCCCGTTCTGCGCGATCTCGCCGGCGAGCTGCAGCGCCGCGTCGACGACCTGCGCGTCGGGCACGACCTGGTTCGCGAGGCCGATGCGCAGCGCTTCCTCGGCGGCGACCATCCGGCCCGTGTAGATCAGCTCGCGCGCGCGGCCGAGGCCGACGAGGCGCGGCAGCCGGTAGGTGCCGCCCGCGGCCGGGATGATGCCGAGCTTGACCTCGGGCTGGCCGAGTTTCGCCGACTCGCCGCAGATCCGCAGGTCGCACGCGAGCGCCAGTTCGCAGCCGCCGCCGAGCGCGTAGCCGCGGATCGCGGCGATCACCGGCGCGGGGAAGGCCTCCACGCGGTCGAAGACAGAGCTGTTGATCGCCAGCAGCGCGTCGCGCGAGGTGCGTTCGCGCAGCTGCGCGATGTCGGCGCCCGCGGCAAAGGCCTTGTCGCCGGCACCCGTGATCACGAGCGCCGCCACCGACTCGTCGTGCCAGAACTGGTCCAGCAGCCGGTGCAGGCCGTCGACCATCTGCTGGTCGATCGCGTTGCGCCGTTCGGGTGCGTTGAGGGTCACGAGCACGGCATCGCCGCGGCGTTCGTGCAGGACTCGGTCGGTCATGGGGGCGGGGAGAATGCCGCGGCGGGCGCCCGGCGCCAATGGCGAGCTGCGCGCGGGCCCGGGAGGGGACCCTCAGCGCGCCGCGCGCAGCGTCAGGTTGTAGCGGCAGGCCCCGGTGGCCGGGTGCGTGCCGGCCTTCACCGGGCGGATGCCGTGGAAGCAGAGCCGCGACGGGCCGGCGAAGCAGCGAAGCCGAAGGTGCCCTGGCTCACGGCTCCCCCTTCGCCGGCACGGCGCCCTCGCGCGCGAGCAGCGCCCGCTTGCGTTCGAGGCCCCAGCGGTAGCCCGCGAGATCCCCGTCGCCGCGCACCACGCGGTGGCAGGGCACCACGATCGCGAGCGGGTTCTGCGCGCAGGCCCGGGCGACGGCACGCGTGCCGTTCGGCCTGCCCAGGCGCGCGGCAAGCTGGGCGTAGCCGACGGTGCTGCCGCGCGGGATCGACTGCAGCGCCTGCCAGACGGCCCGCTGGAACGTGGTGCCACGCAGGTCGAGCGGTAGGGCGAAGCGCCCGCGGTCCGCATCGACGAACGCGACCACGGCGCCGAGCGTGGCGCGGAAGGCGCGCCCGCCGGCGGCGAACTGCGCGCGCGGGAAGCGCTGCCGCAGATCCTGTTCGAGTGCTTTCGGCTCGTCGCCGAGCAGGATCGCCGCGACGCCGCGCGCGGTCGTCGCGACGAGCACGGTGCCGAGCGAACAACTGGCGCTGCCGAACTCGAGCACTTCGCCGGGCCCGCCCCTGCGGAAACGCCGCGGCAGCATGCCGAGCCGCGCGTGCGCGTCCGCATAGAACCGGCTGGTCGAGCCGTAGCCCGCCCCGTGCAGCGCCGCCGTCACCGTGGCCCCGCGCGCGAGGGCGGTGCGGGCCCGGTCGGCGCGGCACGCCGCCGCGTAGGCGTGCGGCGTGAGCCCCACCACCGCGCGGAACAGCCGCTGCAGATGGAACGGCGACAACCCGGCCGTGGCCGCGAGTTCGCGCAGCGTCGGTGCGCGTTCGGCGGCCTCGATCGTGCGGCAGAGCCGGGCGACGAGTTGGGCACGTCGCGCCGCCGGGGGTTCGGCGTCCGGGCGGCAGCGCCGGCACGGCCGGTAGCCCGCGCGAACGGCGGCCGCGACGTCGGCGAAGAACTCGACGTGCTCCGGCCGCGCGCGGCGGGCGCTGCAGGATGGCCGGCAGCACACGCCGGTCGTGCGCACCGCAAACACGAACGCGCCGTCCGCCCCGGCATCGCGCGCGAGCACGGCGCGCCAGCGCGGATCGGCGACCGTGGCAGCGGCGCGCGCAGCGGCCCGTTCCCCGGTGCGCTCGGCTCGCCTGGACGCTCGCGAGGTCGTCTTCATGCCGCCACCCTACACCGCTTGCGGCAGCACGGCGCTCCGTTCCTTGCGGTCGAATCCGCGTTCTGCCCCGCGGCCGAGCGCCAGGTCTGCGACCGCCGCCGCGGCGATCGCCTGCCAGCCCTCGGCCACTCGGCCGGGGCCGCGCGCATCACCACGCCCCCTTCAGCAGCACCTCTAGGCGCGCCCGCGTTTCGATGAGCACGGTTTCCACGTCGGGGAGGTCGGGCACGAATGGCCCCAGCGTTCGCACCCACGTCGCGCGCACCTCCTCGAGCAGCGCCGGTTCGAAGATGTCGTCGATGGAGGAAATCGCTACGCCTCGGTGGGCACACTTCCGCGGCAGCACCTCGGCCACGCGAGTCCACAGGAGCCGCCCCTCCTCGAGATGGACGAGGTGCCACAGGTCGTAGAAGTCGCGCCCGCGGGGACGGGCCCAGCCGCGCGCGGCCAGCTTCGCCTGCGTCTGTCGAGTCGACCGCAGCTTCTCGGCGCAGATCTCCTCGAGGGCGTAGGTCCGAACCGTCGTGGTGAGCGCTTCCTCGTAGCCGTGGGCGATCGGCATCGCTGCCGCGCGCAGCAGCACGGGCTCGTCGTGCGTGACCTCGATCTTCACGGGCACCATCGGCTGACGTTGCCACGGGAACTGGACGCGGATGACGAACGCTTCCTGGCCACCGGGGTGGCGATCGCGTTCCTCGTATCGCTCGACCATCATCGTGATCGGCGCGAATCCGCGAGCGGCCGCCTGTGCGGCAGCGACCGCGGCACGCACCGCCTGCTCGAGCGCATCCTGTCTGGGACCGTCCACGGCCGAGAAGTCGAGATCCTCCGAGAAACGGTAGCTCTCGAACCAGGCCTTCTTCAGGGCTGTGCCGCCCTTGAACACGAGCGCATCGCGCAGCTCGGCGCGGCTGGCGATGCCGAAGAGCACGTAGCTCTGCGCGTAGTCGCGCTCGACGACGATCTGGCTCACGCGCCCATCCTGCGCCGCCTTTTGGATGCGCCGCTGCAGCGGCTTCATCGGCGCCTCCTCGGTCGGGACAGGTTCTCGACGAGCCCCCAGCGGCGGTTGCGTCTGCCTCGAGCAGGGCGCGTCGGGTCGAGTGGCCGCACACCTTGCATCGGCACAGCCAGCAGCGGCGCGACGACCTCAGGAGCCGCGCCGGTGTGCTCGAGCGCGTAGCCGACGCGGCGCGCGACTGCGGCCTTGCCGTAATGCCGAGCGTGTGCCACGAGCCGCTTCAGGTCGAGTCGCCGCCACTGTTCCTCGAGGATGCCCAGCCCTTCGGCGATGCCGCCAAAGCGTCGCGGCAGCGCGAAGCAGTCGAGCAGCGCCCGCTCGCGGTCGAACATCCGCACGCGCGAGTCGCCAACCCAGATCTCCTCGTCGCCGAAGAAGTGGGCCCGCACGACGGTGGTGATCTCGAACCGTTGGTCGGCGACCTCCCAGGTCGAAGGTGCCGTCCGCACGGCCCCGCGCATGGCCGGCGTGACGACGCGCTTTTGGGTCGTCAGCGTGACGACGCGAGGGATCTGCTCGGTGAGTCCGTGATGGTGCAGTGCCGCCCAGCCGCTGATGGCGGCGGATGGCACGAGCGCCATGCCGAGCGCGAACGGGTGTGCCTCGGGGAAGCCCGGCAAGCCCGTGGCCATGGCGTAGGTCCCGCGCTTGATGCGGCGGACGAGGCCGGCGCGGTCGAGGCGGTGCAGAAGGACAGGCATGTAGGAAGCGGCCACGCCGACTCTGCGGCCGGTCGCGCGCGCCTCGGTCACCGTGAAGGTGGCCATGCCCTGCTCAGCCAGCGAGCGAAGCAGGGCGAGCCCCAGCCCGCCGTAGTGTCGCTCGGTCTTTGCCGCGGGACCCATGCAGGAATAATGTGCTTCGATCCTTATCGGAAAGCAACGGAACGAAGAAGAGAACTCGACCGATCTGCCGCTGACCGGCCGTGGTGGCGCCATCGCCGGCGGTTGTGCAGGCAGGCCGAGGTGGCGCAGGATCCTGCCGATCACTTCCCGGCGGTGAGGAACACGAGCAGCCGGCGGCGGCCACCGCAGGAACAGGCCAGGACGAGCTTCAGGTTGCTGTCGCTTGCCCTTCTGGCTACGTCACTGCCATGGACGCGGCGATCCACCGTTCTGCGACGCAGCTGCAGCCCGACGAGATCAACCGGTTGTGGCAGCACGGGCTGCACGAAGAACGGTTGTTCCACGACCGGCTCAACTACTTCTCCGCCATCCAGGTCGGCTTGCTCGGCGTGTTCGCCGTGCTCTACCACAAGGAACCGTCTCCCGGCGTGTTCACGCCGCTCGCCGCCACGGCCCTCACCATCGCGCTGCTGTGGCTTCGCATCCAGGTGCGGCACTGGCGGTACTGCGTGCACGTGAACGACCGCATCAAGGCGGCCGTGCCCGACTACGCCAGCACGGTGTCGGCGTTCGCGGCGCCCGGACGGACCGACGGGTTGTCGATCTCCAGGCCGCTGGCCACGGCAATCCCGCTGCTGTTCGCGGCGACGTGGTTGGCGTTGTTCGGTTGGGTCCTGCTGCGACGCCACTGCTGACCTGCACACCGGTCGGCGTGCGAGGTGGCCGCGACGCCGGGTTGTGCGCAGGAAGAAGGGCGGTCAGGCCGCGCCGCTTCGCTGCTCCCTGGGCCTGTCATCACTGCTTGCCGGAAGCCCGCCGGGCCTCGGCGTCGCCGAGCTTCGCTTCCTCGTCCGTCTCTGCGACGGCGATCTCGAGTTTCCAGAAACCGATCGCCGGGTCGAGCGCGGCCGCAATGACGCGCCGCACGTCGCGCCACTTCGCCCACTGGTCGACGCGCACGAGGAGCGGCAGCGGCCCCCCGCCTGCGTCTTCATGCCCCCGCTCTGCGCCTCCACCGCACGCACCCGCCCCGTTCCTCGCGTTCGCAGCCGCCTCACGCCCCGCGCCCGAAACGCGCAAGCCACAGCGAACTCGTCAGCACCGACACGCTCGACAACGACATCGCCGCACTGGCGAGCACCGGCGACAGCGACCAGCCGGTCCACGGTTCGAACGCGCCGGCGGCGACCGGAATCGCGAGCAGGTTGTAGACCGACGCGAACGCGAGGTTGCGCCGGATCGTCGCCATCGTCGCGCGCGCGAGCGCCAACGCCGCCGGCACCGCGGCGATGCCGCCGCGCCAGAGCGCCACGTCCGCCGCCGCCGCCGCGACGTCCGCGCCGGTGCCGACCGCCATGCCGACGTCGGCCGCCGCCAGCGCCACCGCGTCGTTGACGCCGTCGCCGACCATCACCACGCGGTGCCCCTGCGCGCGCGCCGCCGCGACCAGCGCCTGTTTGCCCTCGGGCAGCAGTTCCGCGTGCACTTCGTCGATGCCGACCCGCTGCGCGACCGTGTGGGCCACCGCCGCGCGGTCGCCCGTCAGCATCGCGACCCGCAGGCCGCGCGCGCGCAGCGCCGCGACCGCCGGCGCCGCCTCGGGCAGCACCGGATCGGCGACCCCGAGCACGCCGAGCAGCCGCGACCCGCGCGCGACGAACAACGGCGTCTCGCCGCGTGCACCCATCGCCGCCGCCGCCGCTTCGCCGGGCCCGGGATCGACGCCGAGTTCGAAGAGCCAGCCCGCCTTGCCCACGCGCACGAGTTCGCCGCCGGCGCGGCCGATCACGCCTGCCGCCGGGACGGCGCGGAAGCCCTCCGCGAGCGCGAACGGAACGCCCTGCGCGCGCGCCGCCGCGACCACCGCGTGCGCCGCGGGGTGTTCGCTGCCGGCCTCCACCGCGGCGGCGAGTGCCAGCAGTTCCCGCTCGTCGATGCCCGGCAGCGCCACGATGCTCGCCAGCGCGGGCCGGCCCGCGGTCAGCGTGCCCGTCTTGTCGGCGAACACCAGGTCGACGCGGCTCGCGGCCTCGAGCACAGCGCCGCCGCGGAACAGGATGCCGAGCTGCGCGCCGCGCCCCGCACCGACGGCAACCGCCGCGGGCGTGGCGAGGCCGAGCGCGCACGGGCACGCGATCACCAGCACCGCGACCGCGTGCTCGAGCGCCACCGCGAAGTCCGCCGCCGCGAACCACCACGCGGCGAGCGCCAGCGCGGCGAAACCGAGCACGACCGGCACGAACACCGCACTGGCACGGTCGGCCAGCGCGGCGATCGGCGCGCGCGAGCCCTGCGCCTCCTGCACCGCGGCGGCGATGCGCGCGAGCGCCGTCGCCTCGCCGGTGCGGTCGATGCGCACGACCAGGGCACCGCTGGTGTTCAGGGCACCGCCGACGACGCGGTCGCCGGGTCCCTTGTCGACCGGTGCGCTCTCGCCGGTCAGCAGCGACTCGTCGACCGCCGAGCCGCCGCCCACGACCACGCCGTCGCCGGGCAGCCGTTCGCCGGGCCGCACCAGCACCTCGTCGCCGGCCTGCAGCGACGCCGCGGGCACTTCCTGCTCGGCGCCGTCGGCCGCGCGTCGCCGGGCCCGCGCCGGCACCAGCGCGTGCAGTTCGCGCACCGCGTCGCCGAGCCGCCAGCGCGCGCGCGTCTCGAGGAACCGCCCGAGCAGCACGAAGGTCACGATCGCGGCCGCGGCCTCGAAGTAGACGTGTACCGGCTGCCCGTCGCCGGCCAGCGCCGCGCCGAGCGCCGCCGCCGAGTAGAGCCACGCCGACAAGGCCCCGAGCCCGACCAGCGTGTTCATGTCGGCGCTGCCGTGCCGCACCGCCTGCCAGCCCTTGACCAGGAACCGCCGGCCCGGACCGAACAACACGATCGTGCCGAGCAGTCCCTGCAGCCCGAGCCCCACCGGCCCGCCGGTGCCCGGGATCGCGCCGTGCGACATCGCGAGCACGAGCAGCGGGAGCGTCGCGCCCGCCGCGAGCCACAGGTCGCGCACGAGGCCCCGGCGTTCGGCCTGTTCGTCCGCCGTGCGCCCGGTCGCTGCGGGTGCGTGTTGCCTCACCCCGTAGCCAGCCTCGACGACGGCGGCCTCGAGCCGGGCCGGCGCCACCGCGTCGTCGCAGTCGATGCGCGCCTGCATCGTGGCGAAGTTCACGTCCACCGCGGCGACCCCGGGCACCTTGCGCAGGGCGCGATCGACGCGCCGCACGCAGGCGGCGCAGGTCATGCCGGTGACGTCGAGGACGTGCTGGGCCATCGGAGGGGAGATCGCCGCCGCCGCGGTGGTCGAGTTGCCCGTGGAGCCGCGCGGCGCGCCACCTTACACAGGGGGCACGCTGCCTCTACGCCAAACCATGACCACCCAGAAGACGGTCCTCTCGATCGACGGCATGACCTGCGGCCACTGCGTGAAGGGCCTCGAGCAGGCGCTCGCCGCGCTGCCGGGCGTCAAGAAGGTCACCGTGGAACTCGCGACCGGCGCGGCGACCGTGGTGCACGAGGGCACGCAGGAAGCGACGATCACGCAGGCGGTCGTCGACGAGGGCTACGACGTGCGCAGCGTGCTGACGAGGTGAGGGCCGGTCCCTGGGGGGGCCGTTCGTTCCGCCGTCACGCGCCGACGCGAGGCGTGCCCCCGATGCGCATGCTCCGATGCCCTGGGCCGAGCCGCGACGACCACACCAGCCGCCGTGGTGATCTGCCGCGGACGGTGGAACCGGTCGCTCACGCAACGAGGAGGTTGCGCACCAGCCTGTCCACCAAGACGTCGAACTCGGCCCGACAACGCGCAACCGCCTGGATCTGACCGCCGCCGATCCCATCGCTCTGCTTCAGATCGAACATCGGCTTGCGAGCCTGCTGGGCGATCGGCACGAGGCTCGCAAAGTGCCGGATCGAGGCCAGGCAATGGGGATCCGATTCGACGGACAACGTCTCGCCTGCAATCTGTCCGAGGACCTCCTCGCGGTAGGTCGCCGGGATGGCCTCGGCCCACTTCGCGCAACCCTTCACCGCCTGGTCCTTCCGCGCCAGATGCTGTTGGACGACATAGCCGACCGGCGCAAAGGAATGCGGTGGCAGGATCCCCCGAGGCCGATTCGCCATGTGCCGTTCGCGTACGATCCGCCAATCTTCGCGCCAATCGCGCAGGACCGGCCCCACGTTGCGCATCCCCTGCAGGCTGAACAGGTCGGGAGCCAACGGCAACACGACTGCGTCACAGGCCAGCAGGGCTGCCCGATTCAAGGTCCCGAGGCTCGGTCCGACGTCCACGAACACGAGGTCTGCCCGGACCTCGTCCGCGACGAGGTTCGACAGCAGGTCGAGGGCAGTGACGACGTCGAGCGCCCGCTCGTTGTTGCTCTGCATCGTCTGCGCCCACTGTTGCACCAGTTCCTGCTCGAATCGGCTGAGATCGAGGTGACCCGGCAGGAGCCACAGATTCTCGGCCGCCTGCCGAACGGCAGGCTTGACGACGTCACCCTTGCCGCGGCGGACGGGGTCGATGCAACGCGAGACCGTTCCTCCAGGCGCCTCGGACTGCCAAACGTCCGCGAGTTCGTCCTCCCCCAGGAAGACCGACGTCAGGTTGCATTGCGGATCGTAGTCGAGCACTGCGACGCGGTGTCCCTTCCGTGCCGCCATGTGGGCCAGGTTGAATGTCAGGGTGGTCTTGCCGACGCCACCCTTGTTGTTGAACAGGGCGACCGAGTTCAACGCCGCCTCCTCACCACGAC